>Ga0172366_10002558_pt1 | contig 14266 bp, 8 predicted proteins | sample LakKivSesite69cm_FD_114533 | JGI IMG/M metagenome (GOLD analysis project Ga0172366, IMG submission 114533) | Sediment microbial communities from Lake Kivu, Rwanda - Sediment site 69cm | ecosystem: Environmental > Aquatic > Freshwater > Lake > Sediment | place: Rwanda: Western Province, Lake Kivu... | reverse complement strand
GTCCCGCCCCGCCAGGCACCTTCCAGAAATTTGGCAGTATAATTTTTATACAGATTTCGAGGGCCACGTCGATGATGCGCGAGTCAAGACCGCGATGGACGAGCTGCGGAGCCATACCATATTTTTGAAGATCCTGGGCTCGTATCCGATGGCTAAATCGTAGACCCGCCCGCGCAGTGCTCGGAATAACCTTTAAATTTTTCAAGGGGAAGATTACTCAAGTATATTGGGTATCATTTAAAACTTGTATCTATAAAGGGAAACGACCGAATCAAGTGGGAATTGACCAAAATGTCATGGAAGCTTCCACCCCCGCCACCTCCAGACTCGACAGAATTCTGCACGTGTTACCAGCCCGTGAGCGTTAGCGGGTCGTATTGCGCCACTTGCGGAAAGAAGTTGCGTCATGGTGGCTTGCCGCCGCCTCCACCCCCGAGCCAGCCAGCCGCGGTTCAGGCCTCTTATCCCGCAGTTGCTCAACCAACCTATACTTACCCCCCAGCGGCATATCCCGTTATGAAACCCACTCCCGTCGTGGCCCAACCCCTTGTCACCGCGGCACCATCGATGCACCCGCTCGAACAGCGATTCATGGCACACATAATGGGACAACCCGTTCAGAAACCCTTGTCACAACCGCAACCAGTGGCGCCGGCGCCCCAATCTACGCCGCCGCTCGCCCTCGCAAGTCCGGTTGCCGTGCACAAGCCAGTCGGGCCACCCCCAGGCATCACGCCCCCGTCCGCGTTCCCTACCTTCACCCCGACGGTGCAAAAACCTGTCAAGACGGTAGTTCGCCCGATCCCATCTTCAGCACCTCAAGAAGGGATGCCCGGTCTGGTACTTGCCAATCCGCTTTCAGCGCCCGCGGCGCAGCCGCAGCCCGTGTATACTCCGCCCCCTTCTGGGCTCCCCACGTCTGCTCCGATAGCCGAGGTTAAACCGAGTCAACCGGCTGCCAATATAGATCTCGGCTTTGATATCGGCAAGGCCGAACAAGCAATCGCTCCCGAGCAGAAAAAGGCACTCGAGTTCGAGGGCATCATGGAACGGTTCAAGACCGTGATCACGACGGAGCAAAAGATGCTGGCCTACGACTTTGCGGACAAGCTTGGTGTCGTCGATTTTATAGAAGACTTTTACGAATTCTTGTCACATCCTGACAAGGATGGCATCATCACGTACAAGGGCGACGAGGTAAAGATTAATAAAACAAAAATCATGGGCGCGCTGATGCTTGGTGATAATACAATGCTCGACCGGGCGATGACGAGCTTCCGTGCATGGCTTTCGAAGGTATTGAAGTGATCATTCGTCTTTTATCGCCCTCCATCCTTTTGAATTTCATTAACGCGTTTTTTTAACACGGGTTCAATCTTCCAGATCGCAAAGCCGTGATGGAATCATGTCTGATATGCTCAAGATACGTGTTTACCGCCCTCCACATCAAGGAACATCTCGGCCGGGGACTCATTCGCGTGGTCAATACGTGGCCGCTCCCGGCCGAGGCGGCCATCTGCGATGCGTACTTGATGGGTCCAGCCGGGAAAGCGTGGACCTTCTCTACCGATATTTCTCGGTTTTTAGACCAGCGACAATATTCAACTTGCTTGAATGGGTGGCAAGAAGATGATCGATGAAGAAAAATTGAGATCCTTCTTGCTTAATAATGTCGGCAAATCCAATTGCACGTTTGATAAATGTGACATGTTTTTTTACAGCCAAGATGCATCACCATTAATTTCCAACGATCCGCCCTTTGCCGTCATCAAACCCAACGACGTGCAAGTCATACCACGCGTGCTCCGGTATTGCAACGATAACGAGATCCCGGTGACTTTCCGAGGTGCGGGAACGTCGCTATCAGGTAACTCAATACCGCTTCGTGGTGGCCTCGTTATAGACACGACGGGGATGAACCACGTGCTGGATTTCAAGCCAGAGAGCAAGATCGTCGTTGTCGAACCGGGCATCGTGTGCGACGACTTGAACGCGTGGCTGAGCGCCAAGGGCTGCTTTTTCGCCCCAGATCCCGGCAGCAGCTCCGTATGCACGATCGGCGGGATGATCGCGAACAATTCGGGCGGGATACAAGCAGCGAAGTATGGTGTTACGAAGAACCACGTCGTTTGGCTCGAGACCATCATGGTCGACGGGACGGTCGCGGTGCTCGGCAGCCGGGCGCTCAAGTCGAGCTCCAGCATGGCACTGCAAGATCTAATGGTTGGTTCCGAGGGATGCCTTGCATTCATCTCCAAGATAGCGCTCCGCGTGCTTTCGGTGCCGGAGGCACGAAAAACGTTCTTGTTCGCTTTCGATGATCTCCAGAATGCCATTCAATTCACGTCCGCTATCCAATCAAGCGGCTTCGTGCCTAACATGATGGAATTTATGGATGAGGTGACCACGAACGTCGTGCTCAAGTTCATCGACGAGCCCCGCTATCCGTATCAAGGAAAGGTCGTGGTCATCATCGAGGTGGACGGGACGCATAGCGAGGTGTCCGAGAACGCCGGGAAGGTTCGAGGGGTCGCCGCTCGGCTGGAACAAGCGGGCGCGAAGATATCCATGATCGAGGCGAATCCCGGCGAGCGTGACAATCTCATCGCGCTGCGGAAGTCCGCCCTGCCCGCCCTGGCCCGTCTCAATCGGACCGTTCTCATTGAGGATTGTTCAGTTCTATTAAAAGATATCCCTTTCGTTATCCAAGAAATCAAGAAATCATGCGGAAATACTCGTATTCCGGACTTTCACGTTGCAGTGTTCGGCCATATAGGCGACGGTAACTTGCATCCCACGTTCGTGTTCAACGGTATGGACGGTAACCACTTGAAAATGCTGTTCAAAGGCATGAGCGCGCTTTACGATGACATCATCCCGCGGGTGGACGGGTCCATCACGGGGGAACACGGCATCGGCATCATCAAGGCTCCTTACCTGAAGCACGAGCACGGATCTGCCATCGGTATCATGAATAAAGTGAAGGCATTATTCGACCCCAAAGGTATCCTCAACCCCTTGAAGGGCAAATCGGGCTACATTCCTACCAGCCTCGAGACCGTGTTCGACATGTACTTTCCTATTAACAAGGTTGATGATGTTTCCCTGGCTAGATTGGTCGGCTACGATAACAATTGCATGAAATGCGGCTTTTGCCGGCTGCAATGCCCGTCCTTGAGCTACTACGGGTGGGAGTGTTACAGCCCCCGGGCGAGGCTATCCTTGCTGCAAGGGATCGCCTTGAACCGCATCGTGCTGGGCAATGACCTGGCAAAGAAATTCATGTCATGTATGCTTTGCGACAGGTGCCACGTCTCCTGCCCCGCGGGCATAGAGACAGCGGGTATATTCGAGAAGTTCCGCGAGGTCCTGGCAAAGGTTTCTTCCGAGGCTGCAATCACATCCAAGCAAAAGGGATGTGGTTGATCGAACGTGCCATGAAATTCCTACTTTTCCTTTCGCCTTCGATACGCGTTGAGACGAGCGAGGTTTTGTGCCTTAAAGGAGGCCCCGTCATCGACGCCCTCGCCGCCGCTCTTCTGGAACACGAGGATACTCTGGTGGACCATGCTCGGTATCCACTCGTAGTTGATGCCGTAGAGGTGAAGCTTCTTGGCGACGTCATACCAGATGATCTCGCCCTTGAAGGTGAATCCAACGACCTTCAAGATCCTGGCAACATCTGCGGTGAGGTAGTGGAACTCGCCCTTGTTGTACATGTTCCCGACGAAGACCGCGGCGTAGCCCTTGTTCTTGAGCGCGCCGTGGCAAGCGGCGAACACGATCCCGAGCATAGAGAGCCAATCATCCTTGGTCTGGGGGCCATTATCGTCGAAGCGGCCGAGCTTGGACTTGTCGGAGTAGACCCCCTTGGCCGCCTCGCCGGCGCGCTTGAAGGTGCCCTTCGACTTCTCGACCTTGTCCATGTTCCAGTACGGGATGTCGGTGAGCACCATGTCGACCGGGAGGACGCGCAAAGCAGGGAGGATGCTCGTCGCGTCGCCATGCATGATCACCTGACGATGCAAATGCTCGAGCACGCATACCTGGTTATAGATATCGATCCATTCCTTGTTTATCTCTATGCCGATCGCCACGCGGCCGCAAAGCGAGCAGCCGATGAGCGTCCCGCCGACGCCAGCGAATGGATCCAGGACGACCTGGCCGCGCTTCGTGAACGCCTGCACGATCTCGGCGCAAAGCTCGGGCGGTTTCTGTCCTCCGTGCCGGTTGCGCAAACCATGCTGAAAGCTCGGCGGGTAGGACTTGGGAATCACTGACTTCGTGGCAAACACCCATTCCTTGCCCGTGAGGTCGTTGATGCGGTTCTTCAAATCAAAAAAACCCCGCGATTCCCCGTTCGCCGCTAGGATCTCTACCTTGTCCTTGGTATCGTCGCTCATCTTTACATCTTGAAACATTCTTAAGGGCTTTCGCAGTACGGTTCACTGCGTACGCGTAATTTTTCGCATGGGCAACAAAAAAAGCATCGCACGATCGAGGCAGAATGGCATGTACGACTTTTTAATGTCACCTAAAGATATAGAGATAAGGGACAAGACCCGGAAGTTCGTCAAGGAAAAAGTACCATCTGAATTACTCAAGAAAATGGATGCAGACGAAGTACAATATCCCCGCGAGTACGTCGTGAACCTGGCCAAGGAAGGCCTCATTGGATTACGTTTTGATCCGAAATGGGGCGGTCAAGGGCTCGGTTGGACGGCGGAGGTTGCCGCGCTGGAGGAGATCGGGCCGCTGGGCATGAGCCTTGGTTGCTTGTATTCCTTGCCCAGCATCTGTGGCGAGGCCCTTTCAGTCTTCGGAAACGACGACCAGAAGGCACGGTACTTGAAGCCGACGCTGGAAGGGAAGAAGTTCACCGCCGAGGCACTCACGGAGCCGCGTGGCGGCTCCGACTTTTTCGGCGCCACGACGAAGGCGGTCAAGGATGGCGACGACTGGCTCCTCACTGGCCAAAAACGGTTCGTCGTCGGCGCGGAGGGAGCGGATTATTTCATCCTGTATGCTCGCACCGGCGACGCTTCGACCCCGTCCAAGGATGCCATATCGCTCTTCATCGTTGACAAGGACAAGGGCGTCGAGACCAAGTATCTCTACAAGCTCCTGGGAACCAGGGGTGGCGGTGCCGGGCGGCTCGTATTAAACAACGTCCGCATCCCCAAGGAGAATGTAATCGGCAAGATCGGCGATGGCGGGAAGATATTTTATCAGATGATGATTCCCGAGCGCATGACCAGCGCGGCTGGCATCATCGGCGGCGCGAGGGCGGCACTGGACGTCGCCGCGGAATACTCGACCAAGCGCAAGCAATTCGGCAAGCACATCATGGAATACCAGGGCGTGTCGTTCAAGATAGCCGACTCCATCATGTTGCTCGACGCTGCGCGGGCACTCGTCTACATGGCCGCGCGGGCCATCGACACGCGGCAGCCCGCTTCGATGTGCCGTCGTCTCGTCTCGGAAGCGAAGCGATTTGCCACGGAGAAGTCATGGGAGATTATCAACATGGCGATGCAAGTCGTGGGGGGAATAGGTTATACGCAGATCTATCCCATTGAAAAAATCCTCCGGGACGCGCGACTTTCCATGATATGGACCGGCACGAGCGAGATCATGAACTTGATCATCCAGCACGAGTTTTACAGGGAGTTAGGCGAGCGCAAGGCGCGCAAAGACGAGCGAAACGCGGAACTCGACGCGAACGAGATCGCTGACGACGAGAAGGTGTACGAGTAACCTTTTTTTCTTTTCCACCGATGCATTAGGCAGTATATCGGTGGCGCGTTCATGACCGTATCACAACCCGTGACCCTGGAAACGGGGCAAAAGTCCATAATTCTCTCGAACGGGCTAACCCGGGTCGAGTTTTTTCTTGATACCTTATCATACACGCTGGAGAATCTCGAGATCCCTGGTATCATCCTTGATAAAGCTCAATTCGCTTTTGTATTCGAGATGGAAGATGCAGGGAGGAATCTCCGCCGGATCGTGCTTGAAAGCAAGGATTTCACATGCACGCATCACGAACTCATGGACGGTCCCGTCTCGAAGGGACGCGCTGGGGCGAAAGCAGCCATATTCCAGCTCGACTCGCCCAAGGCTCGTTTCTCCGCAGCCCTCCGCATCGAGCTAGCCCCCGGGCGGTCCGACGTGGTCATCAGCACATCGATCAAGAATAACAACACGTTCTCGATCCGGTTGAAATCGATACGACCGCTGGTGATGCACCCGGGCACGTTTAAAGTGCTCGGCGAAGGCACGGGCGAGGAATGTATATATTACAATGGATATCAAAGCTGGTCACAGACTCGCACGTTCACGGCCAAGGAAAAACAATGGCACGCGGTCGTGAAGATCGCCGAGTGGCAGTATCATTATCTGCGCCGGGGGCCTGCATGGTGGCTGGCAAGGCCAAGAAGCAAGCAGGCATCGAACGGGGTAACAGTCCTCACGCGTCCGGGTGGCAATCGATCGATCACCATCGGTTTCATCACGGCCAGGTCACAGCACGGCGAAATCGAAGTGATCGGCACCAGGAAGCACGGTATCTCCGGCATCTTTGGTATTTGCTATTGCGATGGAAAACCATTGCATCCAGGTGGCGAGATCGCTTCTGAACTCCTATACATCCAGGATCGCAATCGATACCCGCGATGTCTTGACGAATACGCGGACATGATGGCAGCCAACATGGATCCAGTCTTCTGGAGCCACGTGCCCTTCGGGTATTGCACATGGTATTACTACTATTTCAATATCGACGAGAAAGAAGCGATCAAGAACATCGAGCTCGTCACGGACAAGCAAAAGAACCCTTACTTCAAGGTCGATTACTTCCAGCTCGATGACGGTTACCAGTTCACGAAGTCCCAATGCGGCGATTGGCTCCAAGTGAACCCGGACAAGTTCCCGGGGGGATTCGCAAAGCTGGTCGGCGCGATCAACAGCAAGCGGATCGTGCCAGGCCTATGGGTCGCCCCGTTCAACGCACTTCCCACGTCGGATCTCGCCAAGGCCCATCCGGACTGGATCCTCAAGGACAAGAAGGGAAAACCCTTCAAGCCCACGTTCATCTCCAACAAGTACCAGTACGCCCTCGACCCGACCCACCCGGGGGTGAAAGCATTCTTGAAGGATCTGTTCGAGCACCTCACCAAGGCGGTCGGGTTCAAGTACATCAAGATCGACTTCGTGTTCTCTGCCATCACGGACGACGCGAGATTCTACGACATCGAGGTGACCCGCGTCGAGGCATACCGCGACGCGCTCAAGATCTTGCGGGAAGCCGTTGGTGACAAGGTTTTCATCCTGGGTTGCGGGGCACCGCTGTTCGAGAGCGTTGGTCTCGTCAACGGCATGCGCATCGGCACGGACACCGCCCCGCAATGGGGCCTACTCATCCGGATCTTCGACCGTGCTAACGTCGTCGTCCCCGGGATGCGCGGTGCACTGCTTAACACGATTACCAGGAGCTGGATGCACAAGAAGCTCTGGATCAACGACCCGGATTGCTTGATGGTCCGGAGCACGAGGACCAAACTCTCCGAGGAGGAGATCCGGACGGAACTGTCGGTCATCGGCCTGAGCGGCGGGCAAGTGGCGGTCTCCGACGACCTTGCCTTGCTCCCCGATGACCGCATGCGCTTGATCTCCCTAGTGCAGCCTGTCTACCCGGAACCCGCGCATTCACCAGACATGTTCGTGCATCCCTTCCCCGAACTCTACATGCTGGAAGGGAAGTCGAAGGTGCACGGCGAATGGAAGGTCGTGACCGTGATCAACTGGAAGGGCAAGAAACGGGACATGATCCTCGACCTGGCGGCGATCGGTTGCATTCCCTCGAAAACGTACCATGTAGTCGACTTCTGGAACGGGTCATACGTGGGCTCGTTCAACGGGAATGAGAACGTGCCACTGCATGGAATCGCCAGGCACGGCTGCCGTTTACTCCGCGTGACGTTGGATCCCGGGCAAGGGGCGGCGCTGCTCGGCACGACGCTCCACGTGGTGCAAGGTGCCATCGAGGTCGAGTCGTTTAGCTTCGACAACGCGGAGAAGCGCTTGTATCTGAAGATCAACAAGTACGGGCGGAACAAGGGCCTTGTCTTCGTGAAGTTGCCCGGTCGTTGCCTATTCGAACTGGCTAGTGGCCCCGGCTATGGTGTTAAAGACGTGGCGGATGGCGTGTACGCGATCGACGTTTCATTCGATCACGCTCTGGATCTCTCGCTGAAGGTACAACTGGCATAAAACCGGCGACGAGGGAGTTTTTTTAGGGACATGGGAAAAATCTTAATAGTTGGCTTGTAGTTATATAAAACATAGCTATTACGCTCGCATCGAAATGGCTCGTCGAAACGCCGAAAGCGTGTAAAAACCACAAGATCTCGGTAAAAAACGCGATTATTAACATTCAAAGAGTTGGTCAAAAACGGTAAAGGTTCGCGCGTGCTTGAAATGCAAGCATTTCGTCGTCATTAAAGATGGTTCATTTAAAAACCAGCAAGCAATAAAACTCTTCGAGAGAGAGCACACGGGACACAACATGGGGACGCTTGATTACAATGAAGTAAAGGACAAGGCGTCCGGCTACGAATCTCACACGAACGCCTTTCAAGACCGCGTCACGTGATGTCCCCTCCCCTCATTCTCGCAAAATCACGTGTTTTCTAATCCACAATGCCCTTGGAGTGATGATGTCTCTTATCGATTTCCAGGGCAAAAGAAAAAAACCACGGGCGGTCTTTTACTCCCAGATATAATTGCCCAGAAGGTAGTTCCCCTTTAAAAACTCGATCTATGACGTGATGGACGATGGCGGACGGAAAAAAAAGCGAAGCCAACAATGACGCTTCCAAGGACGGCAAGGACGCCAAGGACGCCAAGAATCCAAAAGCTCAGGATCAGCAAGCTCCCAAGCCAGAAGAGAAGATCAAGCAGCTCGAGGAACTCCTCAAGCAGAAGGATAAGAAGATAACCGAACTCGAATCCGACTTGAAATGGGCGCGGGCGGACTTCGATAATTTCCGGAAGTCGACCGAGCGCCGCATGGATGTCGAGAAGGAGGCCATGAACGGGAAATTGATGAAGGATCTCCTCCCGTTCTTCGATACATTTGACAAGGCAATACAAGCTGCCAAGGAGATCGTGGATCAAGATGGCGGGATGAGCGACACGCTCAAGAAGTTCTTTGGCGGTTTAGAAAGCCTGTACAAGAACCTCAACGATATCCTCGAGACCCGTAACCTCAAGCGCATGAGTCCTCTCGGTAAGAAGTTCGACTACAATTACCACGAGGTCATGGCGCAGGTCGAAGATGCAAGCCTCCCCGAGGACACGATCGTACAGGTGATCCAGCAAGGGTGGCTGCTCAACGGCAAGGTGCTGCGGCCGGCGATGGTCGCTGTATCGAGGAAGCCAGCGAAGGCGGAGACGCCCCCGCCAGAAACAGCATGCAATCCACCAGACGCCACGGGCCAGGGGTTGTCTTCCGAGGCAATGAAGAAAAAGGATCCAGGCACGGGGAACATCCACACCGATCCCGATATCTCTTGACGTGGATATCGATAGGAGAGCATGGCCATGGAAGCCCTTTTCCTCGACAAATACGGGCTGCAATACACCGCAAGCCACCCCGATCCCACCATGGGCGCCGACGAGGTCATGGTGCGAGTGAAGGCTTGCGGGATATGCGGCACGGACATCGCCATCGTGAATGACACGCTCCCGACCCCGAGGCCAATCATCCCCGGTCACGAAATAACGGGCGTCATCGAATCTTTCGGGAACAAGGTGCCCGAACGCGTCCGCGCGCTCGCCGGCAAGCTCGTGACGACCGAGATAAACACGAACACGTGCGGGAAATGCTTTTTCTGCAAAAACGGTATGCCAACCCAATGCATCAATCGCAAGGCCCTCGGTATCGACGTGGATGGCGGGATGGCCACGCGGCTCGCCGTCCGGCATGACCTCGTCCATGGCCTACCCGACGGCTTGGATCCGCGACAAGGCACCATGATCGAACCGCTCGCCGCGGCTGTCCAGACCTTCAAGATGATGCCGTTGACCGCAACGGACGAAGACGTGGTCATCATCGGCGCCGGGAAGCTGGGGTTGCTCATCTTGCAAGTCATCGTGGCCATGGACAAGCTAGCGAACAATCCCCCGAAGCGCCGGGTGCTCGTCATCGACCACCACGATTTCAAGCTCGAGCTCGCGAGGCGGTTCGGGGCCACGGAGGCCATCAATTCCAGCAAGCTGCCGGAGCAGGACCTGTTCAAGCGCGTGGCGGCCTTCTCGGATGGTGGCAAGGGTGCCGACGTCGTGGTCGAGGCGACCGGGAACCCGAGGGCGCTCAACCAGGCGGTTTACATGGCCCGCCCCCGTGGCAAGGTCGCGCTCAAGTCCACCCACGGCGTGCCCGTGCCGTTCGATCTCACGGCCGGCGTGGTGAAGGAAATCACGTTCTACACGTCGCGATGCGGGCCATTCGAGGAGGCGATCGACTTCGTCCGCAAGGATCTCGTCGACCTTGCGCCGCTCGTCACCGAGGTGTTCCCGCTGTCCCGCGGGATCGAAGCGTTCAAGGACCTGAGCTACCGGAAGGGCAACGCGATCAAGATCGTTCTCGAACCGAGGCAATGAAAAGAGAAGGAAATATTTATTCCTTGGATTATTCCTTGAAGATCTTGAAGGTGCGTATCTCGTGCGGCTTGAAATCGAGTTGCAATGGAACGCGCCCCTCGGCTGCCACTCCCAAGGAAAAACGCGGCTCGGCGACCCGCGGGAGCACGCGCTCGAGCAAATCCGTTTCCAGGACCGTCGATCCCGTGGGTAGAATACGTGGGTCGAGGTGCACCGTTGCTTTATTGGCCCCGTCCATGTTGTTCACGACGCGGATCACGATGCCATCTCGCTGCCCGTGCAAGGCGTCGAGAATCGGCGGGAGCTTTTCTGCCATCTTGATGGTCGTTATCTCCACGGATGGCTTGTCGCACATGGCCCAGCGGATCCAATTTGCAGCTTTGGGGTTTGCATCGTGAATAAATGATCGAATGGCTTTTACCGAGAGCTCAGTGCCACCGATGATCTGCCGGGCGTTCCTGGAGCCACCGAGCACGAGTACCTGCACGGGACTGTTGAATCCGTGCGCTGCCTGGTGCACCTTCCCTTTCCGCCACGAGCCATGGTAGGGCAACAGCCAGAGGCGCGTCAAGTGTTTCCCCTGGTCCGCGTGGGTAGGTGGTTCCCCGAGGCCCGCGTCCTTGCGCTTCTTGCGCTCGTCGCGCGCCCACGCGACGACGTTCGTCTCGGGGTACCGGGGGCCATGGACGATGGATATGCCCAGGTTACCGCCGCGCGTGTCGAAGCCATACTTTCCCTCGTTGATCACGGCGAGGCCTGAGGCCCCGTCGTCGCTCTCGATGGCGACGAACGTGTGCATCAATTTTTCCCATCGTGGCACGTCCCGGTTTGCTTCTGGCATGTTGCGCCGCTTGGACGTGGCATAGCAAGTCTCGGCGAACGAGAAGGTTGCATGTAACCCGAGCGGGATTTCATACTTGACGAGCGTTTCGGTCTCGTGGTAGTCGAGGGCGATCGACACGCCTATGCCCTCCACGCCCTGGACGATCGAGTAGTCGACGATCGCGCGCGACCCGTTGCCGAACGGCTGCGTCGCACGGATGACATGGCGGACCGGGCCGGACTCGACGATCTTGACGGTCGCCGGCTTGTCAAAGATTGCCTTCGGATGATTCCAATAACCCGACTCGAAGTTCCAGCATGGCTCGCGGCGCGGCACGTCCCTGTAGGCCTTCAACGCGCAAGGTGCCTTGAGGAACGTCGTGCCACCCTCGTCCAGCCGGTCGAGCATCCCGGTCTTCTTGTTGATCCCTATCGCGCCGCCCGGGAACGTGATGCACGCCACCTGGGCGTTTTCCGATCCCGAACACGCGGCCTTGTCGTCCTCCGAGCCACCGACAGCAGAGAAAACGGCAGCTGAGATGGCGTTGAGCACGGCTGGATCCTTCGCGTCGCCGCTCCCGCGGGGCAAGGCGACGATCCAGGCCACGAGGGTCGTCCACGGCGGTAGCCACGCGGGGAATATCCACCTCGTTGGCTTGGCATCGATTCCAGGGCATAGCTCGTCGCCCTGGACGAGTTGTACGGGATTCATGTTTCCTGCACCCTCGTCGAGGATCACGCCGAACGGAACGAGGCCTTGAAGCCGGTCGGCGGGCACGTCGACCACTTGGCAGAACGTGACGCCCGTTGCATTCGCGAGGACGGCCGGGACGAGCACGATCCTGTCGGTGGTGATGGGATCCATTCCCGGCACCGCGATGGTCCGCTTCAACGGGAAATGCACGTTGAGAGGCCCGAGATTAGGCATCCCGTGGCATATTGGAATCGCCTGGAGCGCATCCCGGGAGATGTCATCCAACAACGGCTTGTCTTGCGTCCAAAACTCGTAGCACTCGTCGTAGACCTCGGGGATGGACGTGCCAGACAGCACGTCGTGGAACTGCATGAGTAATACGTTTTGCCAGACTTGCTCGATGGCGTTCCTCGCCGCCGGCGTCTGGTCGTGCTCGCCCGTGTAAAACGTCTCGAGCGACTCGATCCGGGCGCCGGGATTCCCCCGCCTGGCGATCGTGCAGATCCCCTCGACCGCCGGCAGTCGCCACTCGAAGAACCGGTTCATCCGCTTCAAGAGCGTCTGGGTCGTGAGCGAGCCCCGGTGAAACTCGTAGTAGAGCTCGTCGTTCCAAACAGGCAGCCTGTCCTTGAACCTGGCCACGAGCTCGAAGAACTCCTTCGCCGTGCTCCAGGTCGCCACGCCGCGGTCGACCATGCCACGGCACGTAGCGACCTCGACACCTTGCGGTCCATGGCCGCCATCGCCCTCGCCGAAAAACACGCCAAGTGCAGGGAGGTCGTCCTTCGACATTTCTGGTCTCTTCTCGACCTCGTCCATGTCGTAGTCGCAGACGAGTTTTTGGCCCGGATGGACGAGTTTATAGCTGTCCTTGTATGACTCGGGGACCGCGTCGCTGTCGGGCTGGGGCTGGTGAAACCGCCCGAACGGCCCGAGCTTCATGCTTATCCCGGACTGGTAGCTGGTCAGCGTCGAGCCGTCGGGGGCCCGCCACGTCCACGCCCAGAACGGCCACTTGGTCTCCTTGTTCGAGATGAGCTTGGTCGTGAAGAACGAGTCGAGCCCGCCCTTCGCGAAGATCTGGGGGAGGTTGTTGGCAAACCCGAACGAATCGGGGAACCATGCAATGTTCGCGATGCGCCCGAAGTTGCGGGCGTAGAACAGCTGGCCATACAAGCAATGGCGCGCCCACGCCTCGCCGCTTGGCATCCGGCCGTCGGCCTCGCACCAGGTGCCGCCTTGCGGCTCGTGCCGGCGGCGGGCGACGTCGTCGACCACGTTGTTCCAGATGGTCTTGTCGTGCAGCTTGATCCATTGGTACTGCGCGGGTTGGCTACCGGCGAACGTGAACGGCGAGAATAACTTGAAATGGTGGTGAAGCTTGTCGAACGTGGTTTCTGCCTTGGCCACGCCCTGCCTGAGGCTCCACATCCATCCAAGATCGAGATGGCTTTGAGATATACAAAATGCGTGCATTTTCGAGGGATCCCATCCCTCTTTCTTCAGTGCAGCGAGCTTGTCGTCCATATGGCTTTGAAAGCTCTTGTTCAAGTATTCCGATTCTTCCGGATCCTCGGAATACCACGCCTCGAGGAAATCCTCGCCGCCGCGGGGCTGGGTCTTGAGCGTTTCGTACCAGTCGAAGTCCCGGGGCGAGCCCGAATACTTGCCAGTCTTGAACTTTTCGGGGATGAGCTTCACGCGTGTCATGGGTGATCACCGTTACGCCGAGGTATTTGAAAGGCATGCTTCGGGCTGGTACCATGATTGGCCACGATTTTCATGGATAGACGGGCCAGATTATTGACTTTTCGTTCTTAGTGCGAAGGGATAAATCTCCAAACTGCCTTTAAGTTGCCAAATATAATATATTGAAAAGGTGAAGATCAAGATGAGCTACAGGACATATCGCGGGATAGCGGATCAAGAGCGCATTTTGAATCCGGAGGAGATAGACCAGGTCATCAAGTTCAACGTGTTACCGACCCTGGCCGGCGGGACCTTGATTTTTTGCTTGACGATGTTTGCCACGTATGCACTTCCATACGATTTCGGCTGGTACATCCTCAGCATCGTTGCATACAT
>Ga0172366_10002557_pt1 | contig 14268 bp, 10 predicted proteins | sample LakKivSesite69cm_FD_114533 | JGI IMG/M metagenome (GOLD analysis project Ga0172366, IMG submission 114533) | Sediment microbial communities from Lake Kivu, Rwanda - Sediment site 69cm | ecosystem: Environmental > Aquatic > Freshwater > Lake > Sediment | place: Rwanda: Western Province, Lake... | reverse complement strand
GCTCCAGCATCTCGGTACTGCGCGATACCGGAGGCGGGATTCAGGAAACGATGAGCGATGAACGAGTAACGATGAACAGCGGAGCTACCGTCGTCCGTGGTCTGCTGCTTCTTCCAGCCGCGACCTCTGCTGTCGGCGCCGCGCTGTTCGACGTGGACGGTCGAGAGGTAATGCCGCTGCTCCCCGGCCCCAACGACGTCTCCAGACTTGCATCCGGCGTGTACTTCGTACAGGAGGCGCAGGCGCAGGGTCGAGCCCGAGCCGCCCGGCTGGTAGTCATCACCCGTTAGCTCCCACACGGCAACGTGCGTCCGAGCACGGCGACGCGAAGCACAAAGTCTTCAGCGGACCGTGTAGCAGAGGCTTCAGGAGAGAATGGTACAGAGGCTCCAGGGGATAGTGGACCAGAGGCTTCAGGGGACAATGGTACAGATGCTCCGGGAGGCAACGTGTCAGAGGGTCCGGGGGGCAATGGTACAGATGCTTCAGGAGACGATGAAGCTCGTTCTTCAGGGGGCGACGCCCCAGGGGCTCTAGAGGGTAATGATACAGATTCTCCGGTAGACCGCCCGGCAGACCCTCCGGCAGACTACGAAGAAGACTCCCTGGGGGAGGATGGTACAGAGGCTTCAGTAGACCATCCCCCGGACGCAGGGGTCAGCGGCGGCATGAGCAGGATAACTAACGCTGTTGGGCATCTTAGGGCGGTTCTACCGCGCGGCTGTGTTTCTACAACTTTGTAGAATCCGCCCCGGGTGAAGCGGCCGCCCCTACGTTGTCCCGACAGCCTTGCGTGCCGCATTCCAGGCTAGAATCGAGGATGGTCCTGAAGACCGCTGCCGCTGGTAGCGCCGGTCACCAAGGCAGGTGACTGTGACGGCGGGCCGAATCGGGGTTGACATCCAGATGGCAGGTGGGTAACATCAAACTGATTCATATGCGAGTGCCCCCCCACAACCACGCCATTGAATGGAGCTCCGTGCCAGCCGGCACGCATCTACCGAAATGACCGCTCCTGCCAAGGGGCGCTCGCACAAGCCGCAGACCCGCGGCGGCTCCGACAGGGCTAATCGTACCCGGCTGCCCTGGGACAGGTTGGCAGCCGCCGGCTTCTTCCTGGTGTTGCTCGTGTCCGGGTTGGTGATGAGTCGAGACTACGGCGTGAGCTGGGACGAGCCTGAGCATCGCTGGGCAGGTGCCTTGGCGTGGAACTACGTATTCAGCGGCGACCAAGCCTATCGGCATCACACCATAAACACGTACGGTCAGGTCTTTGAACTCGCGCTCACGGGCATCGAGAAGGGGCTTGGCTTGTCGGGTGACGTGCGAGCTGCATTTCTCATGCGTCACGCCGCGACGTTTCTTGTCTTCTATGTCGGTGTTGTGTTCTTCTTCCTGCTGTGCGTGCGGAGGTTCAGGTCCTGGAAGCTCGCGCTGCTTGGTTCGCTCATGCTCGCGCTGAGTCCGCGCATACTCGCGGACTCGTTCTACAATTTGACAGACATCGCGCCGCTCGCTCTCTACATCATCGCTTTCTTCACGTTGCTCAAGCTGCTCGAGAAACAGAGCGTGCTGTGGGTAGTATTGCACGCAGTCGTCAGCGGAGTACTGCTGAGCATTCGGATAGTTGGTATTGCCATCCCGCTGATAACCGTTGTTCTTCTGCTGGGTGAGGTTGTCGCCCGCGCGAAGGCGCACAAGGACTCGCGGCGGTTGATTCTTGGGCTCCTGGCATACCTGGGGCTGGCCGTGGCGTTTACAGTCCTGCTCTGGCCCACGCTTTGGATTGACCCTCTGCGTTCTTTCGCCAGTGCTGTCGGCAGGATGGCGCATTTCCCCTTCAACCGTCCTGTCCTGTACCTCGGGAAGTACCTGAAGTCCGCCCAGTTGCCCTGGCACTACATCCCCGTCTGGATTGCCATCACGACGCCGGTCACCTATACACTGCTGTTCGCCGTTGGCAGCATCGCAACGGCAGCGAGGTTCCTGCGGCATCCGGTCCGCAGCTACATGAACCACCGCAGTGACCTGCTTTTCGCGGTGTGGTTTCTGGGACCGCTCGTCGCGGTTTCCGTCCTCCGCGTCAACCTCTACGACGGTTGGAGACACATGTTCTGGATATACCCGGCTTTCGTGCTCCTTGCGTTGGTCGGGTTCGAGTATCTGCTGAACAAGGTTCGAACAAGGCGAAAGGGACGCCAGCTCGCGACCTACGCTCTCGCAGCGGTCCCAGCCCTCGGTATACTTTTCGTACTCGGTTTCATGGGTTGGTACCATCCGCACGAGAACGTCTACTTCAATCCCCTGCTGTCGGCGAACATGGCTCGGGTGAAGCAGAGTTTCGAGATGGACTACTGGGGCCTGTCCTATCGACAAGGTCTGGAGTACATAGCGCGTTCCGACACGAGCACCAAGATACGAGTCCAGATCGGACTCGGCGGTAACTCGGCGGTGAACATCCTGCCCAGAAGCGACCGCGAGAGAATCGAGTTCGTGAACGCATCGGGCGAACCGGACTACTTTCTGGGCGATTACCGCTGGCACACCTCCGAGTACGAATACAGGGATGAGTGCTACGCGGTTAGAGTCTGCCGGGAGAAAATCATGGCCGTTTATGACCTCCATGAGCAGAACCGTGCAGCCGTGAGCGACGCCGTGGACATCGTCGCCAGGCGGCTGTCGGAATCGCCGTACAAGGGGCTTGCTTCGATCCTCGTTCCTGCCGCTCACGCCGCCGATTCTTCCGTCGGGTACCTTGCGGCACACATGGGTACAAGAGTCGTGTCGCTCGGCACGTTCTGCGAGGCAGCCTACGATTCCGGCCGTACCAGCGAGTTCCTGCCGGCGCTTGTCGTCTGGGTTTTCGATCAGGAGCACGCCTTTCCTGAACCCATGATGTACATGGAAGACGGCGAGAACTACGTGAGCGGCGGATTCAGGTTCACTCTGCTGGGCACTGATGCTGCGGGACTTGCCGGTGCGTATGTAATGGAATCGCCGGTCGGCACCGGGCTAGGTGTGTTGGTGCAGCGGGCTGCTGAGTACCCGGCCAGACGTTACGCCGCCGTGCTCTGGCCGCGCGGGTTCACGGCTGACGCCGACCGCCAATTGCGGGGGCGATTTTCCGACGTTCTGCTGGACTACGGGGCTCTGGCAGAGTCACTGCTCGTCCACAAGATGGACGAGTACGTCCCGGCGTTGGCGTTCTGGCAGTTCGGCACCGTGGAACAAAGGCCGGGTTTCATGGCTCCCTTGGAGAGCCGGGGCAGTTTTGAGGCTGAGGGGTATCGGTTCACCCTGCTGGATACAGCCTCTGATGGTTCTGTCGGGCTGTACTTGATTGACCGACCTGCGAACCGCTAGGTCTCTGTCGGCGTCCGCCGGCGATTCCTCTACTTGGTGAGCAAGACCTTCTGTACCTGCGTCTCCGTACTTCCACTCACGAAGTAGATTCCGGAAGCCAGTGAACTGACGTCATTTGGCCCGGGGCTGAGTTCCATAAGTCTGCGTCCCGTCGCGTCCAGCAGCCAGCTTCTGTTCGAGCCTAAGCCTGTGCTCTTCGGCAGGAACAACACGCTACGTGCGACCGTGGCCATTCGTCGTGAATCACGTGGCAGGCCTAGCCAGCCTTCGGACGTGCCGGGAAACGGCCCAAGCTTGCCCCATATGCGGTAGGTGTTGAAGTTCTTGCCGTTCACGTTGCCTGCCCAGCCTCCATAGGCGAAGAGCGTCTGACCACTCGGTGTGGCACCGAGGGCGCCTGACCACTGGTTGCCCGCAAACGCTGCCATGGGGAAGTCGCCACTGACCTGGCCGTCGGTAGTCACGTGCGCGCCGTAGATGTCAGTGGTCGTACTCGCCCGTGCGTCCGTCCACGCAACAAGGTAGTTCGTGCCATCATACGTCATGGACGGATACCATTGGTCACCATCGGCGATGCAGATAGGGATACCTGCCGAGTCAAGCACGACACCTTCTCCATTCACGCGCGCTCCGTAGATGTCCGCTGCCATTGCCCGGCGTGTGTCAATCCAGGCAAGTAGGAAATTCGTCCCGTCATACGCCATCGCCGGCCATTGCTGGTCGTACGCCGCCGCCGAGACCACGATGCCGTCCGGGTCGATGACTTCACCCGCTTCACTCACGCGAGCGCAGTAAATGTCGTAGGTTCCATTGCGTTGGTCTGCCCAAGGCACCAGGAAGTTCGTGCCGTTGAAGCCGGGGTCGGTGTACCACTGAGAATTGGCAGCAGTGCAGACCGCGAAGCCGTCCGGGTCAAGCACCACGCCACCGGGCGTGACTCGTGCGGCGTACATGTCCGGTCCAGAGCTGTTCCGGTAGTCGTGCCAAACCACGAGGAAGTTCTGATGGCCGAACACCGGGGTTGGTTCCCACTGGTCGGCGGAAGCCCTGCAAATGGCGATGCCGGCGGAATCCAGCACCACTCCAGCCCTCGTCACGCGCGTACCGTATATGTCTGTACGCCCGTTGCGGAAGTCCTCCCAGACTACCAGGAAGTTCGTGCCGTCAAATGCCAGGTCGGGGTCGTGCTGCTCGTCGGAGGCCATGCATATCGGGATGGGTCGTGCATCCAGCACGGTTCCGGACGGGCTGATTCTCGCGCCGTAGATGTCGTAGTCGCCGCCGCGGCTGTCCTGCCATGCCACAAGGAAGTTCGTCCCGTCAGAACCGACGGCCGGCAGCCACTGGTCGTTGGCGGTTGTCGAGAGCGCGATACCGGAGGGGTCGAGCACGACGCCGTTTGTGTCTACCCTTGCGCCGAATATGCTGTACGAGCCGCCGCGGTCGCCCTGCCAGACGACGAGGAAGCTGGAGCCGCCGAAGGCTGCGCGCGGGTAGCCTTTGTCATCCTCGGTCTGGGAGACCGCGACGCCCGATGGGTCGAGCACGACCCCTGCCGCGCTGACGCGCGCGCAGTAGATGTCGCACGCCAGGCCACGCCAATCCTGCCAGGACACGTTGAAGTTCGTACCGTCGAAGGCCACGGCCGGCCACTCCTGGTCGTCGGACGCGCCGGACACAGCGATGCCGGTCGAGTCGAGCACCGCGCCCGCAGTTGACACGCGCGCGCAGTAGATGTCATATGAACCGGCGCGGCAATCGTGCCAGACCACGAGCGAGTTAGCCCCGTCGAACGTCACTGTCGGCCCGCCCTGGTCGTCCGCCGCAACCGATATTGCAATGGCGACTGAGTCGAGCACAACGCCGTCCCCGTTTACCCGCGCAGCGTAGATGTCGCCATAGCCGTTGCGGTCGTCTTCCCAGACAACGAGGAAGCCCGCGCCCTGCGATGTGACTGCCGGGAACATCTGGTCGTAGACCACCTTTGAGATGGCGATGCCGGACGGGTCCAGTACGGCGCCGGCAGGGGTCACGCGGGCGCCGTAGATGTCGTAGTAGTCGCCGGCGCGGTCGTCCTGCCACGCCACGAAGTAGCTGGTGCCGTCAAAGGCCACGGCCGGGAACGTCTGGTCGTTGCCGGCGGTCGAGACCGGGATGCCGGTCGGGTCCAGCACAGCGCCGTCGGGTGTAACGCGCGCCGCGTAGACGTCGCTGTAGCCAGTCCGGTCGTCCTCCCAGACAACGAGGAAGTTCGCGCCGTCGAACGCGACGGTTGGGTACAACTGGTCGTCGGCGGCGGTTGAAACCGCGATACCCGACGTATCCATGACTACGCCGTCCGGGGTCACCCTTGAGCCGTAGATGTCGTAGGAGCCGTTGCGTTCATCGTGCCAGACCACGAAGTAGCTCGTGCCGTCGAACGCGACGGCCGGCATATCCTGGTCGCCGGGCGCCGGGGCGCAGACCAGGTTGGTGTCAATGAGGAACTCGCCCCAGTCATACGAAGAGCCGGATGCGGGTCGGGCCGCGGTTGCGCCTCGTGACTTGCGCACTCGGCTGACCACGTCTCTTGAGTCGAATCGCGGCCGCACCGGCGCGGCCAGCGACATGCCTGTCGCGAGCAACACGCAGGCAATGGACAAAGTCGTCCGCTTCATATCTTCCTCCTCGCCGGAGTATCGCCGCACGGACGGCCGACCGATACACGCGACTCGGCCGAGGGAACATCTCCCGGTACGGGACTGCTGCCGTCCGCCATGCGGAATCATAGGCCGGCAGTGCGGCGAGTCAAGCCGGCCGACATCTGAGGCAGTTGGCGGCTCGGCTCGGCTCCAGACCCGAGATGCAACCAGACACGGAGGCCACAGCACGCGTCGTACGCACAAGTCAACGGCCAAAAGGCAAAAGCCAAAAGCCAAAACGTCTTGCATGCGGGGGCGCGTTCTTGTCGGTTGTCGTCTCCGGAGCATTTTGACCTTTGACCTTTGAATCTTGACCTTTGAACTGCGCGTCCTGCGCGCTCTGCGGTCCGATGTCGGCTCCAGGTGCTGGGCGTTTCCTTGACTATGGGCCAACGCGCGCTAGATTGGCTGGCTGTAGTAATATGAAGAAACAGCCGTGAGAACCGCTTTGCGTCAGGCAATCATCCTTGCCGTGCTGCTTGTTGCCGGCCGTGCCGCCGCGGCGCCGTTGCCGCCGCGCTACAAGCTGACCGTGGGCAGCCGGCTGCTCTATAGCTCGACGAGCGAGTCGAAGTACTCCCGCAGCGCGCGCGGGCTGGAGCGCACGACCGAAGTCCGGGTGGTCGGCCAGAACGAGGACCGAAGCTGGCGGCTCGTGCTGCGCCACACATCCGCGTCCTACCGCGTCGACTCGACGAACGCACGGACCGAGGACGAGCAGCAGACCGAGTGGACGTGCTGCGACCTGACCGCGGATGGAAAGGTTGGTCGCGTCGCCTCGACCGGCGCGCTGGACCCGGCGCGGTTGTTTGTCCAACTCCCCGCGTACGACCTGGAAGGGGAGCAGAAGTGGGAACGGTTTGACGCGAAGAACTCGGAGTGGACGCGCTACACGTACGGGCCCGGCCCGGCCGACAACATCCGGCTAGTCCGGGCCGACTACGAAACGCCGCTCGACCCCATATATCTCACCTCCGCCTACGCGACCTTCGAGTTCAACATCGAGACCGGGCTCGTCACGCGTTGCGAGGCGGTGAGCGAGCGGAATTGGGGCGCTGCCGCCGGCAGGACGGCGACCGTGACCACGCTCGATTCGGTGACGTCCATTGATTCCACGCAGGCCCAGGCGTTCGAGAGCGACCTCGTGACATTCCTTGAAGCCGACTCGGTTTCCCGGGCGCTGCTTGACCGGGCAATCGAGGACCCGGGGCGGAAGCAGGCTTTGTTCGATTCGGCCCGGGCAGTGATGGACTCGGGACGGGCGCAGGTGACCGACATGACCGTGCAGGCCATGTTCGACGAGGAGATCGGGATGACCGCGGATGTCGAACTCCAGATTGAGAAGGACGCGGCGTGGCGCGAATCGTTGATTGGACGCCCGGCGCCGGCCTGGTCCCTGCTCGACCTCGACGGCACGAAGCGCGCGCTCAAGGACTATCGCGGCAGAGTCATTATCCTCGATTTCTGGTACCGCGGGTGCCCGTGGTGCATCCGGGCGATGCCGGAGCTGAACGGGCTCGCGCGGGAGTACCTGGGCCGACCGGTTGAGTTCATCGGCATGAACGTTGACCGGGACACGGCCGACGCGCGGTTCGTGGTCGCGAAGCTCGGGCTTGGCTACACCAGCGTGCAGGCGCGCGGCGAGGACAAGAACTACCGGGTGCAGGGATACCCGACGCTCTACGTGATTGACGGCAAGGGCATAATCCGCGACATCCGCGTCGGGTACTCAGCCGACCTTGCCGCGAAGCTGAGGGCGACAATCGGGCGACTGCTGGCCGGGGAAAAGTAGGCAGCCGCAATCGACCCGGATTCCGAGAAGGATGGCCACCAAGACGCGGTGAAACGATCCCAAGTCCGGGGTCCGAAGCCCGAATGACGAATGAATGACGAAGTCCGAATTCCGACTTGGACATTCTCCTTCATTCGAGCTTCAGTCGGTCTTCGAGTTTCGAGCTTCGAACTTCCCCGCAGGCCAGTGGTCCCGGTGTCGGCCTTTGGCAAAATCGCCCCCTTGACCGTGAGTCCTGACCGACTATGATTCTCCGTGTCTCCTGAAGCCGGCTCCGACTTCTCGGCCCGGGTCCTCGACCTCGGGCCGGAAGCGGTTGACGGGATCGAAGTCGAGCGGCTCCGCCGGATTCTGGCGGCCAACGAGCCGGGCTCGGCCCTGCTCGGGTTGTCGAACGACGAGCTGCTGGAGCGGCTCGGGGTCCTGGCCAGGGAGAAGGAAGGAGGGAGGAGCGAGGAGGCAGGGCAGGATGGAAAGCTGCGGCTGACGGTGGCCGGGCTGCTGCTTGTGGGCAAAGAGGACGTGCTCCGGCAGCACCTGCCCGGGCACGAGGCTATCTACCTGCACATGAAGAGCGACACTGACTACGACAAGCGGGTTGATTCGTCCCGGCCCCTGCTTGCGATGCTCGAGCAGTTCATGCAGGCGCTTGAACCCTACAACCGCATCATTACCCTGAAACTCGGGCTGTTCCATTTCGAGATTCCCGACTTCCCCGAGGAGGTCTGCCGCGAGGCGCTCCTGAACGCGTTCGTCCACCGCGACTACAGCCTGACCGGGCCGGTCTACCTGCGCCACTTCGCCGACCGGCTTGAAATCTCGAACCCGGGCGGGTTCTTCGGCGACTTAAGCCCGCAGAACATCCTCGGGCACGAGCCGGTTTCGCGCAATCGGCTGCTGGCTGAAAGCCTGCAGAAGACCCGGCTGGTCGAGCGCGCGGGCATGGGCGTCAAGCGGATGTACCACATCCTGCTCTCATACGGCAAGGAGCCGCCGAGCTACGAGTCCGGGCCCGACTTCGTGCGCCTCGTCCTGCGCAGCGGCCGGGTCGAGTCTGCCCCGGGCAAACCCGACGAGACCGGGATTGACGAGAACTTCGCCCGGTTCGTGGTCAACCGCCACCAGGAAGGGCGCGAACTCACCCTGCATGACCTGCTGGTCATTTCCTTCCTCAAGCGCAACCGCGAGATAGATCTGTCCGAGGCGGAACGGATTCTCCAGCGGAGCGAGACTGAGGCGCGCGAGACTCTGAGCTCGATGGTCCTGCGCGGGCTTTTGGAACCGTTCGGCCAGAAGAAGGGCCGGGTCTATCGGCTGTCCAAGGCGGTCTACAACCAGCTCAGGAAGAGCGTCAGCTATTCGCTGTTCCGCCGGGCCGAGGCCGCGTTTGCCGAGACCGCGATAATGGGCTACCTTGAAGAGATGACCGGGCCGGAATCGAACCGGTTTGTCACCAACGAGGTGGTGAGAACGCTGCTGCGCTGCAGCCCGGCCCAGGCCGGCTACCTGCTCTCCGGGCTGGTCAGGAAGAAGCGGCTGGTCCTGCGCGGCTGGGGCCGCGCGGCCAAGTACTTCAAGTCCTCACAACTTTCCGTCTTCTGAGTGCCGGCTTCGGCCGGCAGAAAAGAAACGCCCTCCGGACCGGAGGGCATTTGAGTCGTAACGGGTCGCGGCTACTTGATAGTCGCCGAGGTGAGTTCCTGGTTGTAGGTCTGGCTGTAGCCCTGGGCCGACCAGTCCCAGTGCATCTTGACCATGCCCGTACCTTTGGCGAACCAGTAGTACATCTGGATGGTGTAGCCGCCCGAGGTGACGGTCAGCTTCACCTTCCACGCGCCCTTGTAGGTGCCGGCCACCACGGTCACGTCTTCCTGGCCGACGACCTCGGCGGTGGCGGTGCCCTGGTGCCAGGTCTTGCCTACCGATGGCGTCGTGACCATCACCGTGTCCGCGGTCGAGTCGCTCAAGTCCGAGTAAGACAAAATCCAGTCGCCGGCCTCACGGGAGTACGAGTAGGTCGTATTCGTGTAGGTGGTGTCGGGGGTCTTGATGTGGGTGGTCACCTCGTTCTTGAACTTCACAACCTCTTCGCCCGAGGTCAGGTTTGCCTTCTCGACCGCGGTCGTCACGACCGTGCCGGTCTGCGCCGTGTCGAGCGCGGCGAGGGTCGTGCCGCTCAGCAGCAGGACCTCCATGTTCCACACACTCCCGACCGACATCGGGTAGATTGACGACGCGGTCGGGCTGCAGCTCAGGCCGACAATGGCCGTCGCTGCGATTACTGCAAGGACTATTTGCCTCATGATTCTGAAGCTCCTTTCGGCAGGCAGTTTAGCGGGGTCTGCCCGCGTGTCAATTCAGGAACAGGGGGAGCTTGCCGGGCGTCAGGTCGCGGCGGCGCGCTGGCGGCGGCTGAGGCGGATGCGGCGGGCGAGGACTCGCTCACAGAAGCCCTGGGTGCGGTCGAAGCCCTTGTGCTTGAGTTCGGTCCTCATCAGGTCGGCCAGGTCCATGATGTACCAGGGCGGTTTGACGCCGCGCGTCCGCCAGTAGCGTTCCGTCCACTCGAGGGCGACCTGCCTTTCCAGCGGACTGGAGTGGGTCCAGGTCGGGGGGACGCCGAGCTCGCGGACCCGGGCGCGGATTCGGCCGTAGGTTGACGACTGTGAGCGCCGAATCGGCGCGCACGGCTGCGGCCCCTCGATGCGGCGCCGGAGTTCGGCGAGCGGCACGACGCAGGCAGCGGCCGCCTCGCCCGCGCTTGGGTACTTTCCGTCAGCGACCGCCTGCGCGTAGCGGTTCACGATGCGCATCTCCGCCGCCATCCAGCTCGGCGGCCGGCGGTAGCGCTGCCGGAAACGAGGGGGGATGCGTTCGAGCAGCGCGCGGTAGGTCGCCTCCCAGGTCCGGACGTGGCCGCGGCGCGCCTGCTGGCGGACGCGCTCGAGCTCGGGCAGGCAGCAGGCAACCGCCTGCCGCGGCGAAGGCAGCCGGCCGGCGAGGACGAGCCGGACGTGCCTGTCCAGCACGCGCAGCTCCGCGGCGGTCCAGGGCGGGCCGTGCCGGGGCGTGCCCGGCGATTTCGGAACCGTTGACCTCATCATCAGTCGACTACAATCGTAGCGCCGGGACGCCGGAAGTCAACCCGGGCGCTGTCCACCGGTTCCGAGATTGATGGCCAGGAAGACGGTCCAAAGAAGGCAAGGGGTCGAGGAATCGCCAGAGGAAGGGGTCAAGGAATCGAGGAATCAAGGATTCCAGTGTCCCGCCCCTCGATTCCTCAAATCCTTGATTCCTGCAATCTTGGGTCGCTCCGTCGGGTTGACAATTGTGCCGGTGCTTCTAGAATTCCAGGGTTGACTCGGGCCGGTGCGGGCCGGACGGGCGCTCCGCATGGGCGCTGCCTTGCTGACTCCGGCCGCAACGAAGGACCCGCCGGGTGTGCCGGAGTTGAGAGGAGAAGATTCGCGGATGACGAATGACAGAGCAAAGTCGATGAGTAGCGGGAGACTGCCGGCAGTGGTCGTGGTCGCGCTTCTTGCGCTCGCCCCGGCGGTCGGGGCCGATTTCAACCGCACGACGCTGCTGATTGACACGCCGACGGCGGACGTGATGCCGGTGGGCGCGCTCGCAGTCGCTCCCATCGTGACATTCCCGCTCACCCGGTCCGCGAACAACCCGGGCTGGGAGGGCGGCGTCAGCCTGCGCGCGGCGCCGTTCAGCGGCCTGGAAGTCTCCCTCACTGCCTACACTCCGAAGGACTACGTACTCGGGGCCACCTACCAGTTGATTCGCGGCCAGCCCCACCGCGTCGGTATCTTCCAGTTGCGCAACGTAATGGACCCGTGGCGGACCCGGCTGCGCTGGGAAGAGGCGCAGCAGACTTCGCTTGCTGTCGGGGTCTACGACGTGGGCATTCACCGCTACGTCTCCCCGCTTGGCAACGGCCCGGACGGCGCCTGGCCGGACTGGCAGTACTACGACTCGACCCGGAAGTACATCCGGCCCTTTGAGAACTTCTCGGCCTTTGTGGCGACGAGCGTCCCGATTACAGGTTTTGCCCGAATCACGGTCGGCCTGGGCCGCGGGCGTTTCGTCGGGTACGACGGCCTGAACGACTACCTCAACACCGACTTCTTCTTCAAAGACTACCACCAGTGGGCAATCGGCCTGTTCGGCGGCGTGGAGCTGTATCTCACGCCGCAGGTCGCGTTGTGCGCCGAGGCGAACAGCCGCGACGCGAACGCCGGCATCAAGGGTTTCTTCGGCCCGGTCAGCGTGCTGGTCGCGGTCTGCAAGGTGGAGGGGTTGGTCCGGGGCTGGCCGAGCCGGCGGTTTGGGCGCCTCGCCCTTGACGTGAGCTGGCAGATAGAGAATCTGCTGCACCGGCGCTGAGCGACAGGAACTGATAGTGAAGCGGGCGGGTGCGCTGGCGCACCCGCCCGCTTCGCTTGTCATGCCCGCACCGGAACCGCCGTCCCGACGAGGAGACTCCGGCCGGATGTCCGAAGACACTCGTGACTCGTCAACCGGCAGCCGGATAGATGGCCTCCCGACCGGTTAGTCCCGACGCACAACTTCGGGCCTGAAGACGGACCGGCCTGAAACTCGCCCTTCGTCCAATTCCCCCTCCGGGGTTCTCCGCTGCCTTTGGTCTGCCAGGTCGGGCTGGCTCTGCAAGCTCTTCGCAACATTCTTCACGTCGCGCGCACCAAAGCTCGTGGCAGAGCTTGAGTCAAGGCTTCAGGCAAAGCCGCGCCCCGAGTCCCAAACGCGGCGCCGCACCATTACCAACGGGCATGTGGGAATAGATGTCGTTCGTCGAGCGCAACCGTGCCCGCACAGACGTTCCCAATGACGCCGCGGCGTGCATCCTGACAAGCCCGCTCGCACGCACCCTGCCGCAAGCCCGCGCCAGCATGTTGCCCCGCACCGGAGATTGCGATTCGGCGAATCATTGGGCAACTCGTCCGTCAGATGATTCCGCGATTGAATCCTTCTATGATTCAGTAATCGAACCCGCCAATCAGCCGGCAATTCGTATCTCAAACGAATCGATGACCGACTTTACGGTTCAATTGTCGATTCAGCCCACGATTCGACCGTAAAGTCATTCAGCCATCGATACTTGGAATCATTCCACCATTCATTCTTCGATTCATTCCACCAACCACCTCCCAGACCGTTGGGGGAACCGTTGGGGGAACGGTTCCCCCCTTCATTCGGGGAATCGTAGTATCTGGCGCGCCGTCGGTTGATTGTTAGCGGGCCGCTGAAGTAATGCGTTGTATTGTAATAACTTAGGCGCAGGCCACCATATTTGACTCGGCTTTGAGCGTCGGGTATGATGTCCACCGCAGGTTCGAGTGTGCGGTCGTGGTCAGGGCTGCGGCTTGGGCTGGTTGCGCGCCGGCGTGAAGCTCGGCGTGAGGCGGCGATGGCACTGCAGTTCCTGGCGAAGTCTGAGCCGTCCTCGAAGGACGAACGCCTTGAGAACGTGGCAGGAGAGCCTCTCCAGAAACGAAGGATGAACCATGAAGGACCCAGTAAGACGGAAAGAGAACTGGGAAGCGAAATACAACCTCGACCGGGTGAAGCAGACCCTCGAGGCGAAGCGGGCGAAGATGGCGGAGCACTACGAAGCGGCGATTGCCGCCATGTGCTCCAAGGAAACCAAGGTGCGGGAGGCCCTGCTCGTCTGACGGTGGCGAAGCCACAACGCATGCGGGGTCAACACCATCCAGTACGTGCCGTACTAGAACTTCGGACGGCAGCTCTACAAGCTCAAGACCCAGCGCGAGATTGCCGGCGACAGCGCCGCCATCGAGGCCCAGGTCCTGCTGGAGAAGTGGGCAAGGCGTGGCCTCGACCCGGACGTACTCGCCAAAGTCCGCACCGACGTCTTCAACATCCCCGCCCCGCCGAGCAAATGACGCCGTAGGCGTCACCCTGCTAGCTCCCGCGGCGTCTGAGTTGGCGGCCACGCGCTTGACTTTGCCGGCTCGCGGAATATCCTTGACCTCAATGGGCATGCCTGCGCCCGACGCCGTCAAACGTCTGGTCGACCTGTCTGCGTGCAACGCACAGGCAGACCGCTTCGACCAGAACCGCGACGCCACTGATGGCTCACAGCTTACGGCCTACAGCCTGCGGCCTTCGGATTCCGAGCCGTCAGCCGCTAGCCGTAAGCCGATGACGGACACTGACGGCCGACAGCTTACGGCTGACGGCCCCGGGAGAGGATGATGAGAGACGTCAGGAAGTACGAGGTATTCCAGTTGGCGGACCAGCTTGTGCTGGATGTGTATCGCGTCACGGCCAGGTTCCCGAAGGCGGAAGTGTTTGGGCTGACCGGGCAGATGCGGCGGGCGGCAGCGTCCATTCCCATGAACCTCGCTGAAGGCGCAGCCAGAGCCGGGGCAAAGGAGTTCG
>Ga0172366_10002554_pt1 | contig 14278 bp, 10 predicted proteins | sample LakKivSesite69cm_FD_114533 | JGI IMG/M metagenome (GOLD analysis project Ga0172366, IMG submission 114533) | Sediment microbial communities from Lake Kivu, Rwanda - Sediment site 69cm | ecosystem: Environmental > Aquatic > Freshwater > Lake > Sediment | place: Rwanda: Western Province, Lake... | reverse complement strand
TCAATTGACATAATCACGTGTTTCCTGGTAATTTCTTGATTTTTCCCACGATGTCACTGGTGCTCGTAAGAGGGAAATCGTTGATTCTTTCTTGGAGTCGCATTACTTCGATGCGCGAAAGCCCTTTCTCGGCGAGCATGGCTTGCCACTTCTCGACTGAAGGCCCTTGATCTGGGCCGAGCAAGATGATATCGGGCATGACGTCGGATATGATCCGTGTGAAATCCAACGTCTCATGGCCGAGGATGGCCTTGTCAACGCCCTGCAGCCTGCTCACCACGAACAGCCGCTGCTTCTCCGGGATCACCGGCTTGTGCCCCTTGATCTTCTCCACGACCGCATCCGTGCCCACGACGACCACCAACTTCCCGAGCTTTGTCGCCGCGTCTATCAAGTGCAAATGACCTGGATGGACCAAGTCAAATGTCCCCGCGACCAGGACGGTCTTGCGCTTCTTCTCGGTCATGTAGCGTGCCCCTGCATTCATCTATTCCCTCGTGATCCTGGCGTTCACGAACACGGGCCCGTTGATCTTGATCTTCCGTTGCTTGTCCGTGATGAACCGCACGACCGCGGGATCGATGGTAATATTCACGTCAGCGGCTTTCTTGACCATCTTGTATTGGAGGATAATCTCCTTCCCGGTAGCCTTGGCAAGCTGCTCGGCTTGGAAAGCGATGTCGCTGGCGATCGCATCAACGAACTTGATGCCAGTGCTCGTTGCACCATCGGGTAGCGAACCAGCGCTGCTTTCAAAGCAGTTGATCTCGCCGTCCTTCACGTAGATCTCGTTGTAGAGTGCCTTGCTCACGAGTTTCACCCCTTTCTCTTGTTGCCACAGCTGCACTTGCACCTTTTTGCCGTCAATAGCGAAATTTCCGACCAGCGCGGTGCACGGCGATGGATCCTGTCCATGCTCCTTGATCGTGGCAACCACCGCCGCAATGATGGCTTTCCCATCATCAGTCGATGGCTTGTTGGCGACGCGGATGAGCGGGATGATTTCCTTGTCGGAAAACGACGACGGGGCGTAGAAGTAGGGATATGCCAGCTGGCGAATATCCACGCAGCCTGTCTTGATCATCGCGATGCGCTCGATGCCGAATCCGATGTTGAATGTCGGGTGAAGGATGCCATATTTTGCGCAACTGATGGGACTGTAAAAACCGCCATCGCCGATCTCCAGCCAGTCACCATCGTTCTCGTGCTTGACGAATATCTCGAATTCCATGCCTGGCGCGTAATACTTGCCAGTTGTTTTCTTGATCTCGAATTTCGCGTCCTGGAAGCCAATTTTCTTGCAGATCGTCCTCGAAATGTCCATGCAGTCTTGCAGCGTGATGTTATCGTGGCAGATCACGAGTGACATGGTGTGTGACTCGTAAAGGTGGCGGGCATCGAGCTTTTGTTCCCTGCGAAACTTGAGTCCGACGTGAAAGAGCTGGATGGGTAACGGTTTTTTTCCTTGGAGCGCGCCGAGCACGGGGAACCACAACGCCGTCGTGTGCGAGCGGAGCGTCCGCTTTGACGGGACGGGCTGGATGTTCTTGAACTCGGGAAACACCTTGTCGATGATGTCGGCCGCTTCCGACGGGGAAACGCCGAGTTGTTTCACCATCTCGTCGAGAAAATCATCGGCCTCGATCTCGTTCTTCTTGTAAGCCTTGAAGAGCTTTTGGAGCACATCAAATTTATCGAATTTCGGGACTAGTAATTTGATATGATCCATTTTCTTTTGCGATATGCCGATATCAGGGCGGGGCAATTCGGCCGTGTAGAAAATACGGTCTGTGATGAGCGCGGCCTCGGGGCCATATTCCTTGTAAATCTCATCCTCGTCCACGAAAATCGGCAAGACGATCTCCTCGAACCCGAGCGAGATGAGCGCATGTCGTGCATCTTGGATGAAGGAATAAATCGGGTGTGCGGAACCTCGGGCTGGATCGAGCGTGAATTTGGTTCCATCCTTCTCGAGCAGCTTGGCAGATTCGTTCCATGCCCGCTCGTAATTGCGCTTGGCGGCCTCAAGCAGCGAATTGGTATCGAACTTGACCATGATCCTATGCCTTTTTTGTCTTCGAGAGGTTGGTGTTGAGCTTGTCGATATGCATTGCCATGGTGAGCTCGCTGCGCGTGGCATTGATGAGCTTTCGATTGCCATCCGCCTTGTGCCGCACATCCGGGATCACGGCATTCGGGTAATCGAGCGCGTTCACGTGGTCGTGTAGCTTCTCCATTATGCCGAAATACTTGAGCGCATCTTCGAACCTCTCCTCCCTAATGCAATCGAGGACGGCGCGGCGTAGCTCGCCAATCGTGTCGCACAAGCCCGTGAGGTACTGGACCGCGGGGACGGGCGGGTCGAGCTCGGAGGGCATCGGGAACTTGCTTCCGGTGAAGATGCTCTTGAGCAAGCAAGCCTCCGTGAACTCCTGGTATATGCCGTCGAAATAGGAGCCGAACTGGAGTTTCGGATGCCTGGAAGCGACCTCCAACATCTCTTTCAACGCTTTACGTACATCATCGATGAGCTGGTCTACCCCGTTCTCGTGCCGGTGCAGTTTCTTGATAGCCTCGGAGCACGACCGGATCCCCTTTCGGCCAAGTACAATGATTTGCTCCCGCACCTCGTCGAAAGCGTCCAGATCGCCGATGATTTCTTTAAACACATTATTGAATTCCATACGTTGTCACCCGCGCAGACCACACCCGTGCGTATGTTATATGAGTATCCTTGCCTTTATTTTGGTTATGAAACTTCTGATGGTACATAGTTCTGGAGCCTATATGCAGAAAAAAGCCCCGGCCATGGCACACGCCCAGGAATACGACAAGAGCGAATTGAAACTCGATGGCCTCGTGCTAGTTTGTTACGTCTCCGTCGAGGACCAAGACACGTTCGACACGGACATCATCTCGAAACAAGGCGCAGACGAGATCCTCGCCGGCATCGATCTCATCCAGGGCTTCCCGAAGCGGATCCAGGACGAAAACGCGGAGATCGCAAAGGCTAACGAGAAACTCAAGCGCCAGGCCGAGGCTGCCGCGAAGAATCCCAAGGTAAAACCTCCAACGGAAAAGCCGCGAGAGTTGAAGAAGCTCATCCTCGACCCTTCAATGTACAAGGTTGACAAGGTACTCGTCTACCCGTGGGCGCATCTTAGCAACTTCTTGAGCAACGAGTCGACGGCGTCGGAAGTCTGCCCCAAGATAGCCGAGTTGCTCAAGAAGATGGGGATTGAGGCGTATTACTCGCCGTTCGGGTGGTACAAGGCTTTCAAGATCGAGTGCCTCGGCCACGAGGTGGCGGAAAGCTACCGAGATGTCAAGCTCGCCGTGCTCGCCGACGAGGTTCGTGCCACGTCCCAGTTCAAGATCGTCACCGAAAAAGGCAAGATTATCGATCTCTGTGATAGCTCCGAGGAATCGCGGAAGCATGCCAAGGTTCCCGAGCAATACTCGGGGGCGGGTATGAAGGATTTCCGGGACTTCATCCACTCCGAGGTGCTCGGTCTCCGTGCCGAGGAGGGCGAGCCTCCACACATTGCTCTCATGAAGAAATTCGAGATCGCGGATTTTGACGAGGCGAGCGACCAAGGTAACTTCCGGTGGTACACGCGAGGGATAATAATGAAAAATCTCATCCGCGACTACGTGGAACACCTCGTCATCGAGAACGGGGCAGTGCTCGTAGACACGCCGGTCATGTACACGGTCAAGAACAAGAAGCTCACGGCCCAAACGGCCCGCTTCCCCGCGAAAACCTACACGGTGCTCAGCGGGAACAACAGGTACTTGCTCCGCTTCGCCTCGGATTTCTTGCTGTTCAACATGTTCTCGGAGATGAACATCCGCGAGGAAACCCTGCCGTTGCGCGCGTACGAGTACGAGCAGTACGCGTTTCGCAGAGAACAAGCCGGCGAGCTTTCGGGGCTGCGTCGCCTGCGCGCGTTCATCATGCCCGACCTTCACACGCTATGCAAGGATCTCCCGCAAGCAGTCGAGGAATTCAAGCGCCAGTTCATCATGGACAACAAGTGTCTCAGCGAGCTCGGCATTAAAACTTTCATGATCATCCGCACGACCGAGGAGTTCTGGGCCGAGAATAAGGGCTGGATCATCGACGTGATCAAGTCCGAGGCACGACCTGCATTGCTCGAGCTCTGGCCCGAGCGCTATTATTATTTCATCATGAAGTACGAGCGCCCGGCCTTGTCGGTCGCCGGACAGAGTTCTTGCCTTTCCACCATCCAAATCGACGTTGAATCCGGCATGGATTACATCGAGCAATACGGCAAGAAGCGCCAGAAATACGACATCACGTGGCATGCCAAGGACGGAAAGACCGGCCACCCGATCATCCTCCACAACTCCCCTAGCGGTGGGATGGAACGCGTGATCTGGGCATTGCTCGAGGGGAACATCCGTAACCAGGAGACGCACGTGACCGGGTTCAAGACATGGCTGTCGCCCATCCAAGTTCGCGTGATGTCCGTGGGGAAGGATCAAGCGGAGTACGCGCAAAAAATCGCCGATACACTCAACCAACGGTTCATCCGCGCTGATCTCGACGATCGCGACGAGACCGTCGGTAAGAAGATCCGCCAGTCCGAGGTGGAGTGGATCCCTTACACGGTCGTCATCGGGGCGGAAGAGGCCAAGAACAAGACTGTTTCCATCCGCAAGCGTCTCATCGGGGAAAAAATCGTCGAAGGCAAGACTGCCGAGCAGATCAACAACATCTCGCTCGATGCCTTCGTTGACATGGTTAATAAGGAACTGGAAGGTTTCCCGCGGCGCGAGTTGCCCTTCCCCTTCCGGAAATTCAGCACCCGTGTGTACTTTCGCCAATAATCCTTCCTTTTTTTCTTGCTCGTCGCGATACGACGAGAACGAGAAACGCAAAAAAACCACGGTTGGTTTACGCCCTTATTGCACGGTACTATACACATTCAATAAACAAATAAATAACAAATAACGAGAAAAATCGCGCTCAATAAAATTCATCCGCAATTCTTACCATGACCATGCGAGCGATGGGGACGCCGCCGATGTCGAAGGTCACCTTGAGCGAGATATATTTCCCACGCTTCACATCTTCGTTCAGCATCGTGAGCGTGCATCGTGCAGCGGCAACAGCGCCGAAAACCCTTTGGAATATTGTCGTGATCCAATAATAAGCGCGGCGGAAATTGATGAAGCAGCATCCAACGTCCAGCAAATGATCCTTCGATTACGCCTCATTCCATTATCAGCCACATCCGGGCGAGACACTTTAGCGCAGGTGCATGCCCGTGCGGCAACCGCGGGATCCATGGCCCGGCCGCCGGGTAAAGCACCGGAGCGATCAACGCTCGCCCCGATGGCGAATGCGTGACCTATAACGAACCAAGATAAGAAACAACATATTTAATCTAAAGGTGGTTTTATTGTGGTGATAGGCACCGCTCTCGCCAGTTGGATGCACCATCATGAAGCGGCAAATCCCGCATGAGATCCAGCACCGTTCGCTCTTTTGGCTATTCCGGAAACGGCTGCTTCACGAGACACGCAAATATACTTCGGGCATCATCCTCACGGCTGGCGTCACTGCCCTCTTCATAGCCATGCTCGTCGTGGGATCGTCGTTCTTGTCCGCATCTTACCGAGCCATGGGGATCAAGGGCCCGCGGGTGTTCGATATTAATTACCCGTCGTCCGCAATCGAGATCTCCCCCGTGATGCCCCAGAATGTTACCATCACGTGCGGGGTGTCTGATTTTTATGCCATCGAGAAGGTCAGGTTGCATTATTCTATTAATTTCATGAATACAGCTATCTTGCTCGACGGGGTGCTTTTTGAATCGAACATCTCGGGGCAATTTTACAAGTTCACGATCGACATCACCCCCGAACCTCGCACCTACCTCTTTTTTATCTGGGCAAATAACAGCGCGGGGTACTTTACCCACGAGGACAACGGGCAGTCGTTCTACGCCATCCGTATAGTCGAGGCCGGAACTGGAACCGGAATAACCCCGCAGGATCCAGGATTGCCCATTCAATGGGTGCGAGTCGGGCTATACAACACGACCACGACACGCGATCCTCGCCCTGCAATGAGCCTCTTGGCAAATAAGGAGTCAACGGCTTGGATAGAGATAAACGGTAACGCCTCCATACCACGCTCGAACGTCCGGTATTATGTCTCCATTCCCAGCGCTAATCTACCGATTGGCTTGAATAACATAACGTTCTTCGTCCAACAAGCGAGTAAAACTTACAAGAGAACTATGCTCGTCACCCGGATCGACACGCCACTTAGCCTGGCATCGATGAGACCGGCCAACGGCAGTGTTGTATTCAATAACCTCCGCTGGATCAACTTCACATTGAACGATTATGCCCGAAGCAGCGTTTCCATCATTGGAAACTTCAACAAGACTTGGATATTGACATCATACAACCAGCGTTACTCCTTCCATCTCGATTTTAACAATACTTTCGGGAATTATTCTATCCGAATCGACGCATCTGATCACTATGGAAACGCGGCGCAGTTCAACATCAACTTCACGTTCCAACAATCCGACCACCCGTACATCGAAATAGTCTCTCCGAAAGACCAGAGCGCCCTCGTGAATCTCACCATTGGCATCACCGTGTCCCTATCCGAGATATGCGACGTTTCTGTTGAAAATCTGAACAAGAGCGGATCGATGCAAATGTTTCCCGCCATTTCACAAGGGCTTCTTGGAGACGTGGGCATAATAGCTGGCTGGAATTACATCAACATCACCGCAAATAATTCGAAAGGGCTTGTCAATTCGACAATCCTGCGTATTTTTCAACAACCTTACATCATCCACAAGTTTACTTTCAAGCCATTCGCCATTCCGGGCGGGAATCTTTACGTGGACCTGAATTTCAGCACGAACCTCACCATCCCTCCACCTGGAGGGTCCCTCTGGTATCTGTTCGACTACATGGGCCCATATGAGACGCCGAAATCATTCTCGATCGTGAACGGCACGACCATCGGCGGGATAATGCGCGGGATATTACGTGCCGTGATTGACATACCCGTCGACGTTGAGCACGTCCTTTTTAACTTCAATATCACCTTCGGCACCTCCCATGTCGTGCATTACGATCAAAACGGGCACGACTTTCACGTGCCCGTCGCGTACGTTTACATGGACATGCAAGGCCCGACCATACAAGACTATTGGATCGGGCCGAGTTGGTATTCCATAATACCAGGCCCTAAGGTCAATGCCACATCAAACGAAAAGGTGAAGATATGGCTAAACTTGTTCGACGTGACCGGGGTGAAAAACGTCAGCGTCTTGTTCTCGCTGAACAGCACGTTCGTGTTGAACGCGACCTTCAAGATGAACTATAAGGGGGGTGGAAGCAATGGCAACGGTTATTGGGATGTCATTTTGCCATCACAAGTGAACGGCTCCCGTGTATATTGCCGGATCATAATGTATGACATGTTAAACAACAGTGCATTCAAGGACTATGATTATTGGGTCATAGACATCTTGAATACGAATTTGAAAAATGTCGTACCCGGATTACTCCCAAAAGATTACGAAGAGATGGTTCTCGGGGCAATTAAAACGCTTTTGGCCATAATGGCGATGGTCATCGTAGTGTTCATCGTGGTCTTCATTGCCATCAACGATCAAAACGTCAAGCGCGAGATGTACCGCGAGGAAGACCGTATCTTCATCTTGAAGCACGTGTGCAAGCTGGATGCCCCTTCAATTTCCAAGTATTATTACATTGAGCAGCTCGCGCAGGATTCCATCGGGTATGGCATCGGAACGCTGCTCGGTTTCCTCGTCCTTGGGCCATTGTTTGTTTCGATTCTCAAGATCACGATCGTCGAGTGGACGTTTGATTTCCAGGAAATGTTTTACTTCTCGTTCATCACCTTGGAAAGTTGGGTGGCTTTGTTACTCGTGCTTTTCATTCTCTGCGCCTTGCTCTTGAAACTCGTCCAGGTGGACAAGTATGTCGCGAAGATGGTTAATTAAACTAGACCACGTGACGATCTCCTACAAGGTTGATCGGAACTCGAGGTTCTTGGCGGGGAAGAGGATTTTCACGCCCTTGAGCGACGTGAGCCTTGACGTGTGCGAGGGCGAGTTCTTGTCAGTATCCGGGCCAAACGGCAGCGGAAAAACGAGTCTCATTAAAGTTATGAGCGGGGTAATGGCGCCGTTCAAGGGGACGGTCTCATGGCAGGCGATGAACTTCGGGTTCGTTTCGCAATACCAGGTTCTCCTCCCGGAACTCACGATCCGCGAGAACATTCTATTGCCTTTTTACTTGCACGACGAGCGTAAAAAGGCTGATGGCTCCCCTCTAGAAGATGACAATCCCGACGAGGTTCTCAAGCGGCTTGATATCTACGTCAAGCGATTCAACATCGGGGAGATCCTCGAGAAACACCCGAACACGTGCAGCATCGGGCAGCAGCAACGCGCCTTGCTTACGCGGGCACTGGCCATGGATCGGGACCTCATCTTCGCAGACGAGCCCGAGCAAAACCTCGATAGCGACGGCCGCATGGAACTCTTCGATTCTTTCAAGGAGGCAAACTCGGCGTTCGGAAAAACCATCGTCCTCGTGACCCAGGAACACCCCGAGGTGCTGAAGCAGTATGCATCCCGCGGGATTAAGATCAAGGGAAACAACATCGTCGAGATCTTCCGGAACGGGAGGGTTGCCGGATGATCACTTTTCGATTATCGCGTTGATGTCCATGAATAGCTTGCGCGGTAACTCGCCGATAGCCGAATACGCGTCACATAAAATGATGTAATACAGCGGCTCCTTGAGCGTGTCGTGTTCCACGTTGAAGGCCGAGTTCACGAAAACGAGGGTAACTTGCTGGTTATCGGGGGTCCATGCCTGTCTGAACTTCCACGCCAGTGGATCGACCTCCGGGCATTCCACCACGCGCAACAGCTTTTGCAGATCATCGTCGATTATCCCCGCCGTCTTCAACAGCGTCAAGTCGGCACTCGCGATCGCGACGGCCTTTATACCATAACTATTATTGTCCTTGATGAACGTCTTGAGATAGTTGTCCAGGTCCTTCGAGTGCGCACGAACCATCTGCTTGGACGGCATGTTTAGCAAGATATCTTGTATCGTCTTCTCCTCTGAAGGTGCCAGTTTTGACTTGTCCCCCAGTGGCTCCAGCGGCTTTATCATCTTCTCGTAGATGTAGTCGAGCTTTCGCTTGACCGCTGCCTTGATGCTGTAATACTCGCAGCGGATCGTCATGAGTGTCCCGGTCTCGTTCTTGATCTGGCCATCCAGGAGGTTCTCGATCTGGTACTCTGGACGCGTGTAGACGAGTTCCTCGATCGGGCGATTCTGGGCACCGGAGAAATTGAACAAGGCGGATACCAGCCCCGCGACAAGCTCGAACTCGTTCTCGTTGGCGGTTTGAACCACGTTCTTAGAGTAATTGAAGAATAGATTTTTCAAGATCGTATTCCGCGGCTCGAGCGCGAAGTCTTTGTTGTAATAGGGATATCCGGTAGTCGTGATGATCGATAAGCCGTATATCAACTGGTTCCCCCCTTCATTCCTCCTCTGCGCCGGTTTCCACGCCCAGGACCAGGAACTCCTTCCGTTCCTTCACGTAATCGTCTGCCGAAATCTTGCCTGTCTTGAGCATCTCGTCCAGTTCCCTCATCTTTTTCCGCTTGGCCTCGTATTGCTTCCGCTTCACCGCCTTGTCGTAATTCTTCAAGACTTGCGCGATGTTTGCCTTTATTCCCGCTTCTTTTTCGTTTCTTTCCGCGTCTTGCAAGAAGCTCAAGACGCCCTTGACCATATCTGCCTTTTTCTTGGAAATGTCGACGAGGTTCTTGGCGATCGTGAGCCGCACGTTCGGATCTGGGGACTTCAGCGCGTTCGTGAGCTTGGGGACGGCGATCTCCTCGAGTATCTCGTTCAAGTAAGCACGGATCTCGGCCTGGTCCTTGCTCGAACCATATGATTCGATCTTCTTATCCAGGATGTAATTGACAAACAAGGCAGGAGTTGCCGGGTCCCACTTCTGAATCTTGTCCTTGTCGATGATCTGGACAATGCGGCCATCACTCAATCGAAAGACTTTCATGGTTGGTCAAATCCAGTCCGCTGTGGCGATTTTGGAAGGAAGATATTCAGAGGTAAGGTATTCGAATCCATGGGCGCTGAGGCTCTGTATTTCCGCCTTCTCCTTGATCTTCATCATTAACTCGAGGTCCGCTACCCACCTGGGGTTCTTCTGAACGAAACTCTCGTTAAGCATCTCCTGGCATCGCTTTATATCGGTCTTGTTCATGGAGATGCGGCATTCCTTCGGGACGTTGTAAGAATCGAGGTCGCGGGTCAACACGCCGAGTAAATGGATGTTCGGCGTGGCGAGGAAGGGTGACTCGTAGGACAGCTTTTTCGAGCCGCGCAAGTAGATGGAATAGATGTAGTGCCCGTACGGGTCCGAATCGACGAGGCAGAACGTGGGGATGTTCAGGATCTTGTTGATACGCTTCAAGAACATGCGGGTCGCTATGTCGGCGGCTCCACGCCCCGAGATGATGATGCATGGATATTCCTTCCACCATTTTGCTTCGCTCAATCGCATGGCCGCGGCATCCTTCTCGATCACGAGGACGAACTCGGCGTCGGACTCGATGATCTCCACGTTGTCAAGGAACGGCGTGATCGCCCAACCACCCGAGCCCATGGCTTCAAGATCGATGATGTCTGATTGGTCTCTAATCCGCAGCCTGCCGACTGCCTTGCCAACCGCCGACGCGACGATGTTCGTCGAGTTCCGGATCGTGTTCAAGACGGTCGACAAGTCCTCGATGCAGTTGTCCGAGTTTACTTGTTCCTTGAAGAGGTTCACGTCGTTGTAGAACACTTCACGCTTCGTCGCGTGGATCCTTTTTTCCAACAATTGGTTTACTATCTCGAGGATCTTGATGAGTTGGGTCATGTCCTCGACGCTAGTCAAGGAATGGAACCATTTCCGGTTCATTTTTTCGCCTAGAAGCAGCAAGTCATTGTTCTCATCGTAGATGATGTTGGTCGAGCTGCGTGACGGGACATCTAGCGCGAATCGGCCAGATTCCATGATCTGGTCGTACAAGCTCTTGGCGACCTCGACCGTCTTCTTGAATGCTGCATCGGCCGGGATCTCGTCCACCACCAGCGCTCCTTGAGGTAGCTGGTACGACAGCTGAGCGGTTTCCTTCAACTTCTGCTCGAAGGCATCGCGCAGCACCTTGATTGCCTTCTCCTTCCTGGCCGCGGGGTCGACCGACGGGCCAATGGCTGCTTTTTTCGCACACATGTTCCATTCTCTGCGATATCAATCAAAACTGGCTATTATTTTTTCTTGTAATAGGACTTGCCATCTTGCATTTCTCGCTCTATTTTACCTTGATTGATGAGCGTCTTGAGCTTGACTTCCAGGAACCGTGCCTCGGTGATGTCAGTGATGTTCAGCGCCTTGATGATGTAGGATATCTTGACGTATTTACCATCTGGCATATACCTAAGGATGTTATCTTCCGTCAACTTGATTTGCCCGGAAACAACAGGCGCAATTGGTACCGGCGCGGGTGCCGTTGTAGCCGCTGGTTTCGGCTGCGATGCCGGCTTCGCTGGCGCGGGTGCTGCCTTTGTCGAGGGCCGTGTAGATGGTAGTGGCACGCCGAGCGTCTGCTGCGCGGGTACTTTTTGCGCGGGCTTCGCCTCTAGCGGCTTGCTCGCGGCAACGGCGGGTTTAGGTGCCGCGATCCCCGTTGGCTTTAGAGCCGGCGTGGCGGTGACCGGTTTCGCGCCGGGAGCGGGCGCGGCGGGCGCCTTTGCGACGGGCTGGACAGCCGGTTTTTCGCCAGCCAGAGCCGGTCCCGCGCCGGCGCGCGCCGGGGCGCCGCCGATGGCCATGACGATGTGTTCCTCTATCGTGTCAACGGGCGCGATCTTCCCCTGGTACTCGGGCACTTTGCTCAGGATGTTGTACAAGGCGCGGGCGACGTGGGGCGCGAACATGATGAACCGGGAGGCGCGCTTCTTCGAATCGGCGTGCTTTTGCTTCTTGGAAATGTACGCCTTCAAGCGCCGGCCAACTTGCTCCAGTGCGAGCTTGATCTCCTTGATCAAGTTTTCGTCCTCAGCAAGAGCCTGCTTGGATTGGGACTTGAACATGAGGTGGACGAATGGTCCAGAGACGTTGATGAATATGCGGATCGGGGCTTTCGGGATGCCGTTGTCGAACGTGTCGACCAGGTAGTTTTTCCAGTTGACCATGCTCACGGTCTTCCAGATGGCGCAGTCAGCGTTGTCCCGGAGCTTGGGCGTACGGTTAACGAACCTGTAAACGGCGTCGGCCGGCTTCGCGGGTGCTTTGACGTTGTTTCCATAGGCGATGGCGGCCTCGACGACGAAGGCGAGGCCCTTCCCGCTGGTCGGCGGGCGGGTGACTGCGGAGACGAAATCGAGATCCTCCTCCACGATCTCCTCGCTGTATTGCTCCGGCTGCTTATAAGCGTCGGCTGGAAAGTCAACCAGGTCCTTGTAAAATTCTTTCTTGACGCCATTGGTGAGTTCGGTGATCTTGATGAGCGGGATCGCCGCCATCTTCCTGACGAAGTCCTGTTCGCTGAGATTGAGCAAGGCTTGGTACTTTGGATCCTCCTCATCGTTCTCCTCCGCTTCCTCCTTGAGTTCTTTTTGCATCTTGGGAAGCGAGAAGACATCGTTTTCGATCGTGGCGCCCTCGTCATCCGCGAAGTATGAATTGAACTTGGAGATTTGCAGGCCAAATTCAGTAATAAGCACGGACTCGAGCACGTCCGAACCAACGGGTATGGCCGTGTCGGTCGGTGGAGAGAGATATTTCTCTGCAGTGAAATATTTGTAGAGGATGTTGACTTGCAGCTCCATGATGTCTTTCGGTGATGTGCCGGAAACCGAGATCGTGTTATATTTTTCCATCATGACGCTTTCGACTTTCTCGTCCGTGATTTCTTCGAACGCGCCCTTGAAAGCCTTGACGAACTCGCTGAATTCCTTTTTAATGTCGTCCTTGTTCTTCTCGGTATCCTTCTTCGATTTTTCGAGTTCCTTGATGCGCTTGGTGATCTCTGATTTATCCTTTTTCTTCTCGGCAGAGTCCCTTTCCGCGTTGGCTTTCTTCAGATCGTTGTCGAGCTTGGTGATTTCCCGGCTAATTGCCTTGTACTTCTTGTACACGTCCCTGTAAGCTTCCACGGCGTCCGTTTTTCCGACATTCAGCAAATAAATGACCATCTTCTTCCGGGCTTTCGTCGACTTTCCGAAAACGCGTTGCTCCTCGCTGAGCAAGTAGATGAAATCATCTGCTTTCTCCGGTATCGTTATGTAATCCGTGCCAGAGAGTTCTAGCAGGCCGACCTTGTCCTGGAGCTCAGCCTCCGCTCCGAAAATGATGTTCTGCGCGTTCTTGTCGCTGATACGCACGAAGCTATGGGTGAGGAACTGCTTGATCGTCGCGTAGTTCGTGGTCCTGAGCATGTCTTGAAACTCGCCGATATTTATGGATGAAGGATGCGGCTTTGCATACTTCGGCTCCTCGGGGAATTCGTTGACCAGTCGCGGGTACTCGTGCGTGTCGCCGTATGGATCCTTGAAGATAATGTTAACGTGCGAGTTCATGAGGGCGGTTTGCTTGATGTAGTTGTCGACGAACCCGCTCTTGTACTTCACGTTCGTGTAATACAAGCGGACATACGTGCCGTGCTGGAAGGGGGTTTCGATCTGCTGCGTTTCGATGGTGTAACTTTTCTTATTCTCGCCTGTGGTAAAAAATTCGGTGATATACCCCCTTTCTGCCTTGTAATGCTTTGATATTACTTGGATGGGTTTTCCAGTCGTGTTCTGCGCGTCGCTGAATGCGGACGGGCTGCCAAAGCCTTGTGAACCCCGCGTTTGTTTGAGCTTCTCGCTCTTGCTCGATGCCAAGTACGTGCCAAAGCGCTCGAGGTCGGCCGCCCCGATACCCGTCCCAGAATCGAATATCTCGAAGCAGTACAGCCTTCCCGATTTTTCATCGAGGAACGTGAGGGACGGGTCCTCCACCTCGCTGAGCTTGAGGATGATGATCGGCTCGGCGAGCACGCGATCGATATACTCGTTGATGAGCGCCTCCATGGCTTCCGTGATGGCGATGATACGCTGATCCACATCGGTCTGCTGGACGAGCTTGGTCCTCACTTCCACTTTTCGCGTGTCC
>Ga0172366_10002553_pt1 | contig 14279 bp, 10 predicted proteins | sample LakKivSesite69cm_FD_114533 | JGI IMG/M metagenome (GOLD analysis project Ga0172366, IMG submission 114533) | Sediment microbial communities from Lake Kivu, Rwanda - Sediment site 69cm | ecosystem: Environmental > Aquatic > Freshwater > Lake > Sediment | place: Rwanda: Western Province, Lake... | reverse complement strand
TTATTTATACAGTTAAGAGAGTGGAAAACCCTTACATCAGATGTTGCAGACACGACACCCCAGAATCAGCAAATACCTGACTTCTGTAGTGCCGGAAATGCAATAGCAGAAGTTGCATTTAATAGACAAAATGAACCTAATTCTAACAAAAAACCAGAATTTCCCCTCAGTCCTATCGATACGATAAATAAATATATATTAAATAACGATATCGATGGTAAGAACTCACTGGATTTTCCTTTAAAGGATTCTAATCAGTCTAAGTTAATGGAAGTGGCAATGGATATAGCTACGGCTTTAGCAGACCAGGAAAACCTTGCTCTATACATCTCCTACTGCCAAAAGTATCCTATGTCACTTCTAAAGAGGGTTGTCGGTGAGGTGAGGGAGATACCTCCTGAAAAAATCAAAAAAAGTCGAGGTGCATTATTTAATTATTTAGTTCAAAAATATGCAAAGAAAGATTTCCAAAATCCTGGCAATTAACCCAGGTACAAGATACTTAGGTGTCGCGGTCTTTGAAGGACCGGAGCTTTTGGAATGGAGGGTAAAGACAGTTGAGGGCAAAACTTTCAAGCTAAAACTGGAAAATGTAAAGGCGATTATCTCTGATTTCATTGAGCGATACCAACTAAATGTTCTGGCAATCAAGAAGCTAGACCGCTGCCGCAGTTCTGCCAACTTGAATCAGCTTGTCGGCAGAATAAGACAACTCTCGAAAAGAAAAGGCCTGAAGATTTATCAGTATCCCATAAAAGAGGTCGAGGCCTTCTTTATTAGTGAAGGCAGGCTAAACAAAAAGAGGTTGGCTGAGTTACTCGCAGCAAAGTATCCGGAATTGGTGCACGAATTCAATAAAGAAAAGGCTAATAGAAACTCTTACCATGTAAGGATGTTCGAGGCAGTAGCTCTGGGAGCTGTCTGCTCTTATCAATTACAAAGTCACTAACCGGGATGGACGTGGCAGTGTTCGCCGCGCCTGTCCCCAAATACATGCCACAAAACCATTCACGCATTTTAGCCATTGATCCCGGCACGAAACTATTGGGTGTTGCACTTTTAGAAAAAGGGCAACTTATCTATCACGGGGTTAAGGTTATAAAAAAAGGCACCTCGCCCAACGAAAATCTGCAGCACGCAAGAAGAGTGATTCTTCGGCTGGTCAAAGACCTTCGACCGGACATCGTAGTAGTTGAAAAGGCCTTTTTTGCTAAAAGCAGAAACGTTTCTCTATTGAATGTTCTTGTTGACGAGATAAAGGCAATTGCCAGACGAAAAGGGATAAAAATAGTATCCTTTTCGCCCAGTACAGTAAAGAAATTTATCTGTGGCAACGGCTGGGCAAGAAAGAAAGAGGTCGCCAAGGCAGTCATCTTGAGATTTCCTGAGCTTAAGGTCTACCTCACCCAGGACCGTGCCTGGAAAGAACGATTTCATCAGAATATGTTTGACGCAGTGGCGCTGGGGATAATGGCGTCAAGGCGGGAACGTAGCTGAGCTGTTGACAGTAGAAGTAAAAAGGATTGATTTTGAGAATGAACACCGTTAACATGCTTATTTAACGATTTGTCACTTGAACGTTCTACTGTTGAAAGGACTCGTTTATGGCTAAGAAAGTCAAATCACCCAGAAAACCGTGGACAAAAGAGGACGTGAAAAAGCTAAAGCAAATCTTTAAAAATAGAACGACAAGGCAGGTAGCTGAGGAACTGGGCCGAAGTCTAAAATCGGTGCAGGGCAAGGCAACTAAATTAGGCCTTAAGAAAGACAGGGGTCATTTGAAAAAGATTGGGAGGACATAGCTGCACACGTAGATGATATTCCGTCTGACACACAAGCTGGGAAAGAAAATCGGGGTGGGTGCCTTGCGGAATTTTCCTCTCGACAGCAACCCTTTCATCGACTGGACGGCCCATCTGTTCACCGCCGAACGCGCGCAGTACATCATCGTTACGAATACAGCGTTTCTCTATAGTTTGGTGATGCATGGTCGAGGAATCGCCGACGACAATCGCTTCTTTCAAGAAACACTCAACTATATGGCAGAGCTTATGGCCCAGGATGGCTTGGAATTTCTCTTTCGGCGGCTGATTGTACCCCACACAGGAAGGATATGGTTTTCCAAGGCAACCGATAGACGCGTCTTAGGATCTATGAAGGACCTTATAGTTCAGGCGAAGTATTACTTGATTGAGCAGGAAATGTCACCGTTTGATGCATCCATTCAAGTAAATGAAACACCGATGTCGTATCTTGGATACAATAAACCGAAGGACGCCTTCAGAGGGCTGAAGGTTTAGCCAGAGGAAGCGCCCGGTAGCGGCGCGGAGCGCAGCGAGCAGTAGTATGTTCGTAAGTCTCGATAAAAAAGGCTCAAACCCAAGAAGGTGGGTATGAAACCGCTTTTATCAGAATATGTTTGATATGGTGGCGCTGGCGATCACGGGTGCACCAACACGTTCAGAAACTTACACGAAACTGCTTAGTCTCTTGTCAGACGCCTTATGACAATCATTTCCTTGACGAGTACCTCATAAACTTTGATAAGATCCTCTTCCTTCACATTGATTCCTATGGCATTACACACCTTTAAGTCAAGGTCCAAACGAACAGCAGATGGTTCAACCGGCTTTCCCAACACGCGGAACATCCTCTTCTGCTGGTTACCTCTATCCTTCTCCCAAAATTCTTCATACCGCTGATCGAAATTCTGGTCAAACTGGCAACGCAATGCTGGGAAATTCCGGTTTCGTATATCGTTGAAAACACGCGATAGAAGACCGACGAGACTATCCGGCGGGTACAATGGCATCTGTGCAAGGTCATAGAATCTTATGTTTATGTATCTTCCTGTACTCTCTTCCTTCAAGAGGAAGAATTGAGCGAAAAAAATAATGGAGTTCAAAAGCGCGCACACTGCCTTGGCTCGATCAACGTTTTTTTCTACTATGACATTAAGCTGGTTAGAGGGAGAAATTGAGATGTCAGAAAAGAAGGCGTTTAGATACGTTGAAGGCGAGAATGGATTAATTCTATGACTGACCACTAAGTGTGTTCGGACAGCGCTGAGCTCGCTTTCAACACGTCTCCAAAACTCTCTGTGTGGTTCTTCTTGTCCTGCGGCTCGGCACACTCGCCGGAGGCTGCCGTAAACTTGGTGGGCAATGTAGTCCCATTTATCAGTAATGTCCATCTGTGTAAGTCCCACAGATGTACGTAAGGTAGGTATCAAATCCGACCGGGGGATTTCGTATGTTGCTCCCAGAGGTGAATGTGTGCTCACATGTGATTCGGATTCGGTAGTGAATCTCAGAAAGGCTTGTTCTACTCGCGAATCATGGGAGTGTCTTGTGAGGAAAAGAAACTTGGAAACACCCTTTGGCACCGGTCTGTAACCCTCTCTAAAGTAATGTTCTGGGAAGTACCCGAGTTTCCCTTCAAATCGACTTGCGAAGTCCACTATTTTGTCCCTATGAGTCAGTTCTGTGACGCCACAAAACCACATCATGTTATCAAAGTGCCGCTTGATTTCTGTTGTATCGAAAGAGTCAATATCAACGAGTTCATCTTCACGAGATTTTTCTTCGCTTTTAACCTTCTCCGCAATCACTGCAATTTCACGCTCGGTAAGCTTTGTCAGGTCTTTCTTAACGAGACAGAATTTCACTTTGTGGTTCTTTACAGGTTTTCGTTTCTGGGCAATAAAAAGGATGTCCCTATACTCCGACCACTCCGAGAACCCGTAGTTACGAGTCGGTTTCAAGATGTACAGTGTTGTCCAATTCTCAAAAAGGAAACTTCGAACCTTTGAGCTTTCTCTTCCTCGCAGAAGATTAATGGGTATAACTGCCCCATAAGTACCAGCTTGCTTCAAAAAAGCGTCGGCAAGAAACACGAAATGTCCCCATAGCCCGACTTCGCCCCCACATCTTGCCTGAAACGTCTCCATATCGACAAACTGTCTTATACCCCGCTCGACTTTGGTAAAAGGTGGATTCATTAGCACTACATCCACTGGCTTCAGCTGCACATCGTATACCTGATCTTCTTTTGTTCGGCCTCGTGGAGCTTCAGGGAATAGCGTTGGTGATATGCCCGGAGTATAGTTCGCGTGCCGAAGGCTGAGGCTGTCGGCTTGAATGATCTGCGTTCTCTCAATAATAGTCCCTGGGTCCATCGCTGCCAGATTTGCTGACGTCAAGTGAACAGCGAACGGCATTATATCTGCCCCAAGAATTTCGTTTTCGCAAAAACGTTTATGTGGGTTACCAACTTTCCCTTCTTCTTTGAGTAACCGTAGTTTCTGTCTGTACCCAGAAGTTAAAATGGTGCCTGACCCACAAGCGGGATCAAATAGTGTTTGGCCGCTGCTTGAGAGAGTGAGCGTCGCAAGCAGGTCTGCTGCATGGGGGCGCGTATAAAAGGCAGCCAACATCTTACGGATTTCACTTGGCATGAGTTCGTGAAAGATTCGTCCGGGCAGTTCGTATCGGGCTCGCTCAACTTCCAGGCCCCAGATCAGGTCAAATGTATCCCTTAAGTACTGGCGGTCTATTGAATCAAGAACATCAAGTCCATAAATAGGTCGGTAATTAATCTCCTGGATTTGAGAGAAAGCGTGACGGAGACTGCTGTGAGTGGCTGGCTTTCCGATGGAGACGACGTCCGGACTTGATGTGCATAGAAGACGTAAAAACAGGATTTGACTCAGAAATATGTACGAACCCAGGAATCGTGCGACCGCTTCCGCATGTGCTTGGCTCAGATGGCCAAGATCGGAGAGCAAATTGCGATCTGTTATTATAGAAAGCAAGGCGGTTTCATCTATACTTATTTGTTCCATCATTTCAGCGACTTGCTGCTGCAGTAGGCAGATTACTGAACGTAAAGGGTAGTATGTAGCTTGCCGCTTTGATATTCGAACGACCACTTCGTGGATCAAGAAGTCAACAAGCCCGGAAAAGGGACGATCTCTGATTTCTTCCTTGACGTCACCCGCGTCTATCAATGCAGAGACGTTCTCCTGTCCCACAGCAATTCTCAAGGCACTCTCAGATGCTTGTACTTGGCGGATTGACTCCGGCAAGAGCAGAAGCATTCCAAATCCGATTTTGCTTTCCTCTTTGTGCCGGAGGTACTGAAGAAATGAATCCTTCATCATCCTCGGATCTTCGCCTATTTTTACAGACAAAATCCAAGAATAGCCGCCCAGTTCGAACAAGATGTCGGGAACAGAGTCAAATCGGACTTCCTGGACTCCTTGGCCACCTCTTGACCGGATAACATCCATTAAGAAAGGGTAAAAGGTTCGTTCAGTTACCTGAGGTCTGGGCATCTTTGCTTTTCTCTCACCACATTATTTATGAAGAAGGATAGAAAGTCACTCAATTCTTGCTATTATGAGGAGAACGGTTCTGTAGGTACTTAAGCGGTGTTCAGAATCTCCTAATGGCCAATAAAATTCTGAATTCGGCTAAAGTTTTCCCTAAACCATCACGTTCCTCACATGTAAAAACGGTATTCGGACCTTAATCGTAAATTAGGAGGCAACTCTGCCAAAATTAGACCAACTTTGTGCGAAAAGGCAAGCGTAATAGGATCCCTGCAAGCAAAGTAGGTGGTATTCCAGTTTAACTTTGTTAGAGCCAGTATCTCCTGCAAAATTACATTCCAAGGAGTGTCACCGTGATGCTCGATTATTTCGACTGGTTGTGGCACACGTGCACCTGGGTACGTTCGCAAAAAGGGGACGTATCCAACCGTATAAAGTAGTAAATCTTTTTCACTGAATTTTATATAGGTTCCGCGAATAGGAGGGTAATCTCCAAGACGGTAAAATTGAATTTTCCGGTTGCCCAAGGCAACGAAGTCTTTTTGAGGAACATACTTGCAAGCATCGCTTAGACCTGCCAATTCTTCTTGACGGTATCGAGAGCTTTTGTGTATTACCACTCTGTTAGGCATACTTCCCTTGTTTTGTTTCTGATAAAGTTCAAGGACCGATCGCATGAGAGCCGCAGCAGATTTCTGATCTAAATGGGGTGACTTTTCATGTTCTGATTTATCCCATTCAAATGAATTACCCCGAAGAACATATCCATCGCCTGAGGCCGTAAAGGCTTGAGCCATACTTGTGCGCATTCGAGGATTTGGGTCCGTAATTTCTCTGTAAAAAGAAATCCCGACAAAACAAATCGTTGAGTCGATCTCTGCGAGCCGCCAAGGAGAGCCTCCTGCCTTGTGATATAGAGCTGTTGTAAAATTCCAAGCTCTAGTGGCAATATCCTCAGCCGTAGGTTCGTTCGGTTTTACTGGAAGGTTAGATAACCGCAGAGTCCGAGGCCAAACCAATTGGGTCGGAATTCCAAACTGCATTGCTTCTGCCTTGAGCCCTCGACGAAGGTTTTGGTGAGCATCTTCTTCACCTTCGATGCCCAAGGTGGGGTCCATTTCTTGGAAAAGTAATCTTTGACCGCTAAGCACATCCTTCTCAGCTTTCTGCTCAACCTTACTTTTCTTTCTTCGTTTAATTTCCCCCGCCCTGGTCGTTCGTACGGTACAATAATCTATGACACTTTGTGGAATACAGCAGATTATGACACTGGGGTGTGGATCTCGCTGGGAAAGTACTTCTATGCCGCTAATATAAAGTTTCACCACACTTTTAACTCTCTCGTAAAAATTCTCTGGGGATAAAGCTGTTTGTAAATCTCCCTCAGCGATGATTTCTCTCCAAGTGTCTCCAAAGATTAGTTCACACTGAAAGGGATGATTGTTGCTAAAACCTGGGAAATGAGGGTAAAGAAAGGGTTGGCTTCCATCATTCTTCAGAATTGTTTGGCAAGCTCTCAGCCACTGTTCTGCATCAGCAATCATAGAACCGGGTCCTACAATACCAACTATGATACTGGCTAACTCAGGACGTGATTGGCCTGTTAAAGTATAAGGGCCATAAAGTCCAAGCCCTATCTTAGGGTCAACATGCTTGTGTCCACCACCGAACGCAAGAAGTGGCTCGACAAGGACACCAGAGTCAAAGTTAGGGGTGTAATCAGCACGTGATTTGAACCTATTCCTTTGAAAATTATCATTCGACATTGAGACCTGCCCCTTCACCTGTGTCCTCTGTTTCTAATTCATCTCCTGTATCAGATTCGTCTTCTTCAGCCAAATCTACTGGGTATTCAATTTCTTCCTCCGCAGCCATGTCAGCTACCTGGTCCTCAGTGTCTGCCAGTGCCAAGGCCTGTTCATCCAGCAATTCCATCAAATTCTTGTAGTCATCAGCAATTCCATGAGATTGCATAATAAAAGCAGGCTTGCGACTAATCTCCATCCACTGGTCTCCAGCACGTATTTCTATCATCGGTCCGTATCTTTTCTGCAATATCATTGCCCAGAAACGAATATGATAAAGTAAATTCAGATTTCGCTCAGGACCCGTCCATCTGACAACCAGTCGACCAAGTTTTGGACCTGTCTTGACCCGAAAACCATCTTCTGTAAACACCCACGTAGGGATAATTTGTAGATAAAACCTATTTACAAGAAACAGCGTCTTAAGGTAGGCTCCTAGGTGTCGCCAGAACTGAACTTGGCCATTTTTAATACAAGGTTTAGCTACCGTCCGGGCAGCTTGGTTTTTAATGGGTTTCCAGCTAACAACATTGGGCCCATCATCTTTGGGCGGGAAAAAGAAGCGTCTGGGTTTTGTATTGTCGATAACAAGTCCGAGATGATGTGCATGACGGTCAATCGCCATATTAAGCAGAGATACAACTAGTCTTCGGTTATCCTCATCTTTTATCAGCTCAGCAGTCTCAATAGCCTCTATCCCGTGTTCTTCTATTACGGATGTAAAGGGACTTTCTGGCGATTCCAAGTCATGAAACGTCACTATTTTATCCTCGAAAATTCGAAAAGCAGGAGTGAATAGTTCAGCCCCTGTCCCCTGTTGGGCTGAGTGAATAGCATCCTTAATAGCTTCTTTCGAGGGCAGTGCTTCACTTCCATCTTTTTTACGTCTATATAATTCATTGTTTATTAGTGCGATGTACGCATAGGTGGGAAGATGCTCGATCGGTAAAAGGTTACAGAACAACTTTTCATTTACTGCATCCGGATCAGATTGGGGCGCAGCCCGCTCGGCAATTAGAGTAGCCCTGTCAATATGTGCTGTTGGTGTTATTAACTGTCCCCTGAAAGTAATGAGTCTGGGCAAAGGTTCATTGCGAAGAATGGAAACAAGCTGGTGCAGTGCCTTCTGATAGTTGCCTCCACGAAAGTCAATTGCCATAAGATGCCTTAGTAAGATTGGGATATAAGGGCAGTCCGCAACAAGCAATGGGATTATCCGGCTTTTACGGTTATCTGGGTCTCTATGTAAGGCAGCATGCCACTCAGCATCTGCCCACCCCGACTGGCTCTCAAAGTAAGAAGGGGTCATAACTAGACCAATAAAGCGACTATTCTGCAAACCTTGATTTATCAACCCTGGCACACTCTGGCCGGCACGAATTTCCGCCTCATCTACCCAAGTTAGAAGATTTCTGCCCTCGAATTCATACCTCTCAATGTCTGCAGCAAGTTTATGTACAAAGCCTTTATCTGAGGAACGGTGGGAAAGAAAAATATCGCGCGAAGACCATTGCGGATTCTGATTAGACAGATACGGGTTGTTCTCGTTTGAGTCAGGCATGACGATCCTTGCTAACGTTCATTTTCTGGGCACTATTTTGTTAAGATTTCATTTTAGTCAGTCATTATTCCCTGTAAATTTTATAACCGTTTGTTTACACTTGCAAGCCTAATTTAACTCGCGATGGCCACTTATGAAGAGTGAAAAGCACCAAATTTTCCTAACGTCATGTAGTGAATTGATTTCCTTGACATACCCTAAGCTATGCAGTTACAATTTTGCGCTTAATATGGCTCTATATTGGAGAACTAAAACATGGCTGAAGAACCTTCACGAACGCCTCCTGACACGCGTCAACTTATGGAGGACCTGAGTAAATTCCTTCAAGACGCGTATACCTGGTTGCAGGAAAAGATTAACCACATTTATCCTTTGCTGAAGGAAAAATGGATACGGCGCAAACCAGGCAAGAAGGTATCTTCGGTACTTTCACATTGGCACAAGCTCTTCGAAGGTTTTCAGGAATCGCCTCAGCGTGTCTATGGTCTTCTGGAGGAAGCGATTGATAAACGCAAGATACCGGATGTTAACGTTTCTCGGATAAGTTACCCCGAGGCTGGTGCGTTATCAGCCAGGCGCGAGTACCTACGTGTACGGCGCAGGGAGCATATCTTTGACATTTGTGCAGCACCCTTTGGCACTGGTTTTTTTGTCTCATGGTGGCTCGGTGAACCGAGGGCGTTCTTTTGGCTGTTTGCTATAATAATCGTTGTTTTGATTGAAACTATCGGCCTAGCTATTAGGCTTCCCTGGTGGCTACCTCTGGGAATTGGTCTGACCATCGTAGTGCTTTGGAGATTATCTTTGCGGCCGACGTATTATCGCCTGGATACAGCCTTAATGTTTCAAGATTCGGTGCACTCAGCCGTTCTTGAAGTCATTGACCAAGTAACCGAGGGTAAGGGTATAAAGATGTTGTCAGAGCTTGAGAAAAAACCCATTTTAAGCGACCTATTCAAGCGTAAACTTGCATAACAATGGCTGACAATGAAAATGAGCTTGAGTCTTTAGGTGCGACTCTTACTGAGCAGCTAACCAGAGATTTCTATCGCTGGGAGAAACGAGGACGGGGCTGGCAGTTCTGGGGTGACGTGGTGGAACTGGAGCCGCCTTTTGAGCCGTTTTTCTATCACTATGCTCCTTTTCAGCCGGCAGTTGACGATGGCCGTAGGCCAACAATACTTAGCTCTCTTATCGAAAGAATAAAAACACGCCTGACGGGGTCCGCGGAGCAACAGCAGGATTACGATCCTTCTCTTTTCCTGGAAGAGCCTGAGCCTGTCCTGTTCGAGGATAATTCAACATTGCACGAGTGTACTATCTCCCTACCACTCAAGCAGAAGGTATCTTTGGAATATACTGAGGAAGTTCTTTTGAACTTAAGCTCCTGTTCTTTACCTCTTAGCTTTGAGATAATTGGGACACGTCAGTCAAGCTCTGTCCAACTTGTCTCTCGAGAACCTGACCTGACTCTGGTGCGGCAGCAGTTAAATGCCTATTTCCCTGACGCTGTCGTTTATAAAGAAGGTCAGACCTTAGAGAGCTTGTGGGATAACGATAAGCATACAGTAGTTGTTGACTTTGGCCTTTCCCAGGAGTTTATGAGGCCGCTTCGGACCTTTACAGACCTTGACCCTGACCCTTTAACGGGTATTGTCGGGGCGCTGGAAGACCTTGATGAAGGTGAAATTGGCATTCTACAGATTCTCTTTCAGGCAGCCCGAAATCCCTGGGCTGAAAGTATTCTTCGGTCAGTTACCGACTGGCAGGGACGTAGTTTTTTTGCAGACAGTCCTGAGATGGTTGGCTTGACTAAAGAAAAAGTGCAAAGACCTTTATTTGCGGTAGCAATCAGAGTTGCTGGCCAAAGCCCGAAGGCCGATCGTGCCTGGGAGATTGCCAGGGCACTGGCTGGAGGGCTAAGTCAGCTATCCAATCCACCAAGTAATGAGCTTATTCCTCTTACAAATGAAGGCTATGATGATTATCTCCATGCCGAGGATGTCTATTACCGCCAGAGCCGCCGAAGTGGAATGCTTTTAAATAGTCGGGAGCTAATCTGTCTCGTCCATCCGCCTTCGGTCTCGGTGCGGTCAGCTAAACTTCGCCGGGAGACGAAAAAAACAAAGGCAGCCCCTGCAATTGCGACTGGCCATAAATTTGTTCTTGGACAAAATATACATCAAGGTCAGGAATCCCTCGTTACTTTAAGTCCTGACCAGAGACTTCGTCACATGCACATAATTGGCGCAACTGGTACGGGAAAATCGACTTTACTTTTGAAGCTGATTATTCAGGATATTGAAAATGGCCTTGGAGTAGGCGTTCTTGACCCTCACGGTGACCTGATCGAGCGGGTTTTAGGATATATCCCCGAGGAAAGATTTGAAGATGTTGTTCTACTTGACCCTTCAGATTTCAACTATCCTGTTGGGCTAAATATCCTTTCAGCATATTCAGAGCAGGAAAAGACCGTTCTTTCTTCGGACTTGGTGGGCGTCTTTCGACGGCTCTCGACAAGCTGGGGGGACCAGATGAACTCGATCCTGGCTAACGCCATACTTGCCTTCTTAGAGAGTAGCGAAGGCGGGACATTGATTGATTTACGCCGATTCTTAGTGGAGAAAGATTACCGCAAAAGGTTTCTTCAGACCGTTCAGGACGAAGACGTCATCTATTATTGGCAGACGGTATTTCCTCAGTTAAGTAGCAGGCATCAGGCACCTATTCTGACCCGACTCGATACATTTTTGCGGCCAAAGCCTATCAGGTATATGGTTGCACAGAAAGAAGGCCTGAATTTTCAGAGCATCCTTCAGAGTAAAAAGATATTTCTGGCAAAACTGGCCCATGGCCTTATCGGCATTGAAAATGCCTATCTACTTGGCACTATCATCGCCTCCAAGTTCCACCAGGCCGCAATGGCAAGGCAGGCAAGGGATATAAGCGAAAGAGAAAGTTTTTATCTCTATATCGACGAGTTCCAGAACTTTATTACTGAATCAATGACCGAAATCCTTTCCGGTGCTCGAAAGTATGGCTTCGGCCTTATCCTTGCCCATCAGGAGCTGCGTCAGCTATTCGCTCGAGATAGCGAGCTGGCAAATTCAGTAATCTCAAATCCCGGCACACGCATCTGTTTTCGGTTAGGTGATTTCGATGCCAAGAAGTTAGAGGATGGCTTTTCTACTTTTGATGCACAGGATTTGCAAAATCTCGGTGTCGGCGAGGCTATAGCCCGGATCGAGAGGGCCGATTATGACTTTTACCTAAAGACCCTGCCGCCAGCCAGCGTATCGCCGGAGGTTGCCCGCAGCCGGCGGGAAAAACTGATTGAGCTATCCCGTAAAAGCTATGCCTGTCCCAGAGATAAACTTGATGAGCTAATAGTCAGGCAAGAGATACCAGCTGAAGCTCAAGGTCCTGTTCGTATTTCTTTTGCTCCGGCAGTGCCCGCTGTTGAGGTTAGGAAAACAAAGGTTAAAGAAAAGCTGCCTGCTTGCGAAGCAGAGCTATCAGCAGAAGAGAAGAGTTTCCTTGAGTTTATACACAAGCATTCCGGCATGTTTGTCACAAAGATATACAGGACCCTTGGCTTAAGCGGCTATAAGGGAGATAAACTCAAACAGAGCTTAATTGCAAAAGGCTTGATTACTCAGGAGGAGACGAGAAAAGGGCTTAGAAGGCGGCTGGCAAAAGTTCTCACCATGACTGATAAGGGGACTGACCTTGTAAAGAAACTGTCTTTGGCAGGCAAAGGGGGCGATTTACATAAAGACCTTCAAAGGATGCTTAAAGAGCAAGCTGAGGTTTTTGGCTGGAAAGCAACCATCGAAGAGAGGATTGGCCGTTCCCTTGAGAGCGTTGACGTGGGCTTACGAAGAGACGATATGAGGGTTGCTGTTGAGATTTCTGATACCACCAGGCCGGAGCAGGAAATCCAGAACATCAAAAAGTGCCTTGAGGCAGGGTATGACTATATTCTCGCTGTTTGTCCCGATGACAAGGATTTATCTTTGCTTAAAACAGAAGTTAAGAAAAGCTTTACTTTTAAGGAACGGGAGCGGATTCGCTTTTACCCTGTTTCACGGGTAAAGGACTTTTTGCACAGTGTTGTTAGCCCGGCTATTGTTTCTGAAAATGGCATTGTTTCTGGCCAAATTACAAAAGAGAAACAATTATTAGACACAAAGCAGGCTGCCCAGTTTCTGGGAATCAGCAGAAACACACTCTACGAATGGATAATCCAAAAAAAGGTCCCTTATGTTAAGGTTGGACGACTGGTTAAGTTCAGAAGCGAAGATCTGCAAAAATGGCTTGAAAGAAGGCTGCAAGAAGAAGAAAACTTTGATATGATTGATCAGTAGTAATTTTGCAGCAGGGTTACAAAGTAATGGGTGTCTATAAAAAAGGGAAAAACTGGTATATTGATTATTACGTCAAAGGCCGGCGGAAACGAAGGAAAATCGGCCCTTCAAAAAAGCTTGCTCAGCAAGTTTTGCAAGATGTCCACGTCAAGATGGCCAAAGGCGAGTATCTTGGCGTCTACGACGAAAAGAAGATACCCTTTGAAGAGTTCAGCCAGCAGTATCTGGCTTACTCTAAGGCTAATAAGGCAAATTCCACTTACGAGCGGCGAGACCGAATCAGCGTAGCCCATCTGACTGCTGCTTTCAAGGGAAGATACCTGTTTGATATTACGCCCCGGATGATTGAAAAGTATAAGGCAATGCGGCTGGAGAAGGTGGCTCCCGCTACGGTAAACCGGGAATTAGCCTGCTTAAAGCATATGTACAACAAAGCCATTGAATGGGGGTATATAAAGTCAAACCCTGTAAAAAGTGTTAAGCTACTCAAGGAACCACCGGGGAGGCTAAGATACCTAAGGCCCGACGAGGTCAAGGAGCTACTTGATGCCTGCAATGGTTATTTGCGTTCTATAGTAATAACCGCCTTGAATACGGGCATGAGGAAAGGCGAGATACTTGCCTTAAAATGGGAAGACGTTGACCTTGAAAATCGTAAGATTGCCGTAAGAAAACCTAAGAATAACGAGATAAGGGTAATCCCAGTCAATCAAACTCTTTACGATGAGCTATCCAGGCTTTCTGAGCAGCCAAACAGTGAGTACGTCTTTTCTAATGGTGAAGGCCAGAGGTTCGGGGATATCAAAAAGGGATTTTCACTTGCCCTTAAGCGGGCAGGGATAACTGATTTTCATTTTCATGATCTCAGGCACACTTTTGGTTCGCATCTTGTCATGCAGGGAATTGACCTAAAAACAGTGCAGCAGGTGATGGGGCATAAAGAGATTGAAACGACTATGCGCTATTCTCATTTATCACCTGAATATGTCCAAGAAGCGATAGCGAGATTGGATAAGGTATGGACACCATACGGACACCAAAGCAAACGAGAGCCATCGTCCATTTTTAATAAGTCCTTGTCAGTAAAGGGGTGCGCCCGTAGCTCAGTAGGATAGAGCATCGGTTTCCTAAACCGGAGGTCGCAGGTTCGAATCCTGCCGGGCGTACTTGCTTTTTGTCGGTGACACACGGTGACTTTTCATCACTTTTGTTGT
>Ga0172366_10002552_pt1 | contig 14285 bp, 14 predicted proteins | sample LakKivSesite69cm_FD_114533 | JGI IMG/M metagenome (GOLD analysis project Ga0172366, IMG submission 114533) | Sediment microbial communities from Lake Kivu, Rwanda - Sediment site 69cm | ecosystem: Environmental > Aquatic > Freshwater > Lake > Sediment | place: Rwanda: Western Province, Lake... | reverse complement strand
TACCATCTGAAGTTCGACGCTGAAGAAGTCTATCAGCGAATTATCCCGATCGCTGCCGCCCATTTCGCCATCGGCAACCGGTTCTCGCTGGACCTGCCGGAGCGCTACTGGAAGACTTCCCCTGTCGTCGAGAAAATCAAGGCCTCGGCCGGCGAACTGGACAAGCTCGGCGTCCTCCCGGCGCCATTTCCGCTCCGGGACGTTCTGTCAGAAGAGACTATCCAGCAACTCTATTCTCTCTTCGAGATGAAAGGATTGAGCTACGGGAATATGAGCGCCCGTGAGCACATTGGGGAGCTCGGAGATACGACGTTCTGGATGACGGCCAGAGGAGTTGATAAGGCCAAGGTCTCTAAAATCGGCCACGACATCCTCCTTGTCAAAGGATTCGATTACGAGGCGGGGCAAGCCTTGGTCAGCGTGCCTCCCGATTACGATCCCAAAGCCCGGGTCTCGGTGGATGGCGTTGAGCATGAGCACATCTACCGCACATTTCCCGACGTCGGGGCCATCGTTCATGTTCACGCCTGGCTGGACGGCGTTCTCTGCACCCGGCAGAACTATCCGTGCGGAACGGTCGAGCTCGCCGAGGGCGTTGTTGATCTTCTCCGCCAGACGAAATGTCCATCACGAACGGCGGTCGGCCTCAAGAATCACGGCCTGACTATTACCGGTCCGGACCTCGATGAGATTTTCTGCCGGATCCGCAACCAGCTGAAGACCGAAGTCCAGATGATGGCCTGACAAAGAGGTAGGGGACGATGGACATGTATGCGGTAAGAACGCTCCGCGGTCAGCCTATGAGGCTCGCTTTGACGATCGGCGGCGTTTCGCTCTGTATTGTTCTGATGTTTTTCCTGCTAGCCGTCTATCGCGGCGCCGCCGACGGCTCCGTTGATTACATCCGGCAAAACAAGGCCGATCTGTGGGTGCTGCAAAAAAACGCCTCGAACATTTTGAGGGGGTCATCGCTCGTTTCAGCGGCTCAGGGCGAGGCCATCTCTCGGATTCGGGGAATCCAAACTGTGGCTCCAGTTCTTTTCCTGCTTCAGACGATCCATAAAGAGGGCAAGGTCCGGACGATTTTCCTGGCGGGATTCGAACCTAACAAAAGCCTGGGAGGACCGCCGCAACTTGTTTCCGGACGGAGCGTGCGGGCGGATGACGAAATCGTTCTGGACAAGTCGTTCGCCCAGAAATTCGGGTTCGGGATTGGTGATGAAGTTGACCTCCAGGGCCATCGGCTCAGTGTCGTCGGGATCAGCCGCGGAACGAACGCTTTCGTCATTCAGTACGCCTTCGTTACGATTCGCTTTGCTAGGACCTTGATCGGCTTTCCCGGCCTGACCACGTGTTTCTTGGTCGAGACAGACAAAGGAGCGGATCCCGAACAGATTCAGGAAGATATCCGACGCGGCCTTCCCGGCCTCGAAGTCTATGACCATCCGACATTTCTGGCGAACAATATTCACGAAATGAAATCCGGATTTCTCCCGCTGCTGTACACAGTCGCGGCCATCGGAGCGGTCGTGCTGACCGCGATCTTGAGTCTTCTGCTCTCAGTCAACATCTTGGAACGGAGAAAAGATTTCGCTATCCTCAAGACGCTCGGCTCACCCTTTGTCTTTCTCTGGGGAATGGTCGTCAAACAAGCCGTTCTTATCGCCTCGGCCTCGAGCCTCACGGCTCTTATCATCTTCTTTCCTCTAATCCAAGCCGTGGAAAGAATCTCCCCTGAAGTCAGCACGAAGTCTTCTCTTGGCCAGGTCATCGGAGTCGTCATCATCGTCGAGATTATGAGCCTTATCAGCTCCCTGTTTTCGATCCGGAGGCTGCACCGCATTTATTTTCTGGAGGCATTCGCATGAACGAGATCAAAAAGGCGGCCCCGATCGTCTTTCTCGCTAAAGTGACCAAGACGTTCAACGACAGCGTCCATCCGACGACAGCCGTCCGGGAAGTGTCGTTAGAAGCCACTCCCGGCGAGCTCGTCCTACTCTTGGGACCGAGCGGTAGCGGCAAGACGACGCTTCTGACGCTAATCGCGGGGCTGAGCGAGCCATCAGCCGGGACAATTCTACTCTATGGAAAAAATATCAATCAGTTCACGGCCGACGGGCTCCAGCGTCTCCGGGCCAAAAGGATTGGATTTATTTTCCAGACATTTCTGCTTATCGACTCTCTGACGGTCCGGGAGAACGTCGATGTTGTTCTTCGTTTCAATGGATGCAAAAGAGCCGAGAGGAATACCAAAACCCAATCTCTTCTTCAGAGGCTGAGGATCGAACATCTTGCCGATAAATTCCCAGGAACGCTGAGCCAGGGCGAGAAGCAGAGGGTCGCGATTGCTCGGGCCATCGCCAATGATGCCAAGCTGGTCATTGCTGATGAGCCGACGGGGAGCCTGGAAACCAAACAGGGTATCGAAATCATCCGTCTTCTCCATTCTCAAGCTAAAGAGGAAAATAAATGCGTGATCGTTGCTAGCCACGACCTTCGCCTGACGGAATTCGCTGACCGGATCCTCCGCATGGTGGACGGAGTGATCATGGAGGAAAAGGCTTATAGCCCATAGGTTCGCGGCCTAAAGCAAATAAGAAACTCTTTTTCTGCTGCCCTGGCTGAATAAGTGTTCAGGCGCTGCGATTTCCCACATCGGTACTTTGGAGGGGGAACAGCTTCGCTTTCCCCCTTCCAAAATCAGCACGGCCGAGCTCACCTACGCTTTCAAGAGCCCCTACAAAAAACACGCCCGCGCCGCCTTCGGCCTTGCAACTGCCTTCTGACGCTCCGCTCAACCATCAGCTTAGGTTTTTGATCTTCTGGTCGACATCTCTGTAGTGAGCGTTCCATTTTCTGACTTGATCATAGAGCTCCAGAGCTTTCGGTTTATCTCCCATCTCTTCGTAAAGGGAAGCCAGCTCATACTGAAGAGCATAGAACCTGTCGGTTCCCTCGCTAGCCAGCTTGAGGCATTCCTTCAACCACTTTGCCGCCTCCTCGAAATTCCCTTTTTTCCGGTAGGCTTTGCTGATGATGGTGTAGCATTCTAAGGTTCGGCCGCGGTCCTCTGAAGCCAGCAAAAACTCTTCGACCGCCTCCTCCAGCAGGCCCTGTTCAAGAAAGGCCAGCCCGAGATGGTAGCGGGCCTCGAAATCTCTGGCATCGATTTTCTTCCGAACCTGGGCCCGGAAGTCCCGGACGATATCGCTCAGGTCCTTTTCCAGAATTGAGATGTCGCCGCGGAGCTGCTGGCTGAAGACATTTCGGATCATCTCCAGCTCCTCGGCGATTTTCTCGCTCAGGTCGTAATACTGCCTTCCCTGGGCTTCTTCTGCCGGCAAGGGGAGGATCTCTGTATCGGAGAATATATCAGCCGCGGTGAGCCTTTTCTCCTCGCCCTCCTGATCCTGAAGGAGGGAGAGAAAGGTTTTGGCCAGGTCCGGTGTGGCCTCAGCCTTGTTTTCGATTTCCTGAACTTTTTCCACCCGCAGCCGAATCTCTTCTTCTTTGATTTTCGACTTTAGTTTTTCCAGGCTCCCGAGCTTCGCCTCGATCCTGGCAGAGTCGGGAAATTTATGGCTCAAGTTTTCCAGGATTCTCCTGGCGTTCCGGATGAGTCCCTGACTGATGTAGAGGTCTGCCTTGGCCAGAAGAACGTCGGCGTCTTCTTCTCTCCTTGCTCTAGCCAGCAGTTCTTCCTCCTGTCTGTCATCGATAAACCCGAGCCGTCGGCGCAAATCCCAGTATTCTTTGGCTAAACTTTCATCCCTTGGACAGAGCTCCATGAGATCAGCCAGGGCGACGAACATCGTTTCTGCAAGATTCCTGGCCCTAGCCTCCTCCAGGATGACACGGCAGACGACCTCCTGGTTGGCCTTCTGATTTTTGGACTTATAGATGGCCGCCAGTTTTTCCAGGGCGGGCAAATAGGCCTGTTTGGCACAGAGGACAATGCCCAGCAGGCCTATGGCCTTGTCCTCCTTTTGCTTTTTGAGCAGGTTGTCGATAAGGGGTTCAAAGATAATATAAGCCTTTTCCGGTTTGTCCTGCAGGGCGTAGACCTTGCCCAGCCTGACTCGTGTCCGAGCCTCCAGAGGGTCTTCGGCGATGATGTCGGAAAAGATTTTCTCGGCTTTCTCAAGCTTCCCATCTTCAAGATGGAGCGCACCCAGGATGCCCCGAAAACGAATGTTCGTCTCATCCCGGCTTAGGACATCCTGGACAATCTCGATGGCCTCTTGCCTCCGGCCGCTTCGCTTGAGGACTTCAACCAGGTTGGTCAAAGTCCGTTCATCGCCGGCTTTGAGCCACCTGGACTGCTCGATTACCTTCTCGGCCTCCTTGAGGTCATTCTGGCTCAGGAGGAGCTCCGCAGCGTCGTTGAGCTGGACCACGGCCTCTTCGATAAACCCCTCCTGCTCGAAAAGCCCGGCCAGGGATAGTTTAAAAGAAACGTTATCACTGTCGAGCTTGATCAGCTTATCATACAAGAACATGAGCTCTTTGAGCCTTTTCTCCTGGCGGAGAATCTGTTCCGCCTTCAAGTATTCTTTTTTGGCCTCTGCGGCAAACCCCTGGGCAGCATAGAGGTCGCCCATTTTGACTATGGCGATGACGTGGTTTGGGTCGAGCTTGTTTATTTTCCGGTAAAGGGCCAGGGCCTGGGAGTGGTAGCCTTTTGTCTCATAGAAGCTGCCAACACTCTGGAAGGCCTGAACTGCCTCGCCGAGGCGGCCCAGCTGGATGTAAAGATCCCCGATGAGGTTGTTGATGCTCAGGTCGGCCGCCTCCCGGGCCAGGAGTTTCTTGTATTCGGCTATGGCCTCTTCGATCCGGCCCGCTTTGACCAGCCTCTCGGCTTGCTCGATGATCCTTGTTTTATCGACTTTCTCGTTCATCTCGAGCCCGCCCTGCTTTCAAGATTAAAGCTCAGGCGATGGAGAGGCGTCGGTCCCTTCTTCCTCAAGGCCTGATAATGCTCTCTCGTTCCGTAGCCTTTATTTTTGGCCAAATGGTATCCGCCATAATAGTCATCGAAAATCGTCATCAACTTGTCCCGGACGACTTTGGCAATGATCGAGGCCGCGGCAATCGAGATCGATTGATGATCTCCCCCGGGAATGCCGAGTTGAGGACAAGGAAATCCGCTCCGGCAATGTTGAAAGCCGTCGATTAAAATATAGTCCGGCCGCACAGCCAAGTTTTCCACTGCCCTTTTCATCGCCTCAAACGATGCCCAGTAGATATTTAACCGGTCGATTTCCCGGTTCGTGGCTGATCCCAAGCCGACAGCCTGAGCCTCGGCCAGGATGAGGGCGGCCAATTTCTCTCGCTTGGAAGGGGAAAGAGACTTGGAATCATCGACCTCCTTCAGCCAGCCCCTGACCGGCCTCTCGATCAGCCGGCGAGGCAGAATGACTGCCGCGGCGATGACGGGTCCGAACAGGGCTCCCCTTCCCGCCTCATCAACTCCCGCAATCGCTCGGCGCTTCCTCGCGAGGATCTTCCTTTCGATCTTGAAACTCGCCATCTCTGCCTTCAAACAGGAAATGAGCGCTGGGGCGCGACTCTCATTTAGCTTCTTTAATCTTAGCCGCTTTGCCCTTCAGGCTGCGGAGATAATAGAGCTTGGCCCGTCTGACTTTTCCTTTCTTGATGATTTCAATTTTCTTTATTGTCCTGGCATGCAGAGGAAAAATTCTCTCCACCCCGACCCCAAACGAAACCTTCCGCACCGTGAAGGTCGCACCTAAACCCCGGCCTCTTTTGGAGATCACGTCTCCTTTAAAAACCTGGACGCGTTCTTTGTCTCCTTCCTTGATGATGACATGGACTTTGACCGTATCCCCGACGTCAAAAGGGTCCAGGTCTGTTTTCTGCTGCTTTTGTTCGACCAAATCAATCAGGTTCATTGTCCTTTCCTTTCTTGGTGAGTGACTCGAGTATTTTTTTGTCTTCCGGCGTTAGTTTCTGTCTCTCTAAAAGGTCAGGCCGTAGAGCCAGAGTTTTTTCCAGGGCTTTCTTCCGCCGCCATGCTCTAATTTTGGCATGATCCCCGGAAAACAGCACCCGAGGAACCTCCATTCCCCGGAAAGAGCGAGGCCGAGTGTAATGAGGATAATCGAGCAGGCCGCCGTAAAAAGAATCCTGGCGGACCGATTCTTCCTTTCCGACCACTCCGGGGATAAACCTGGCCACGACATCGACGACCACCCACGCGGCCGGCTCTCCTCCGGTCAGAACATAGTCTCCGATGGACAACTCGCCATCGACCAGGTTCCGGCTTACTCTCTCATCCACGCCTTCATACCGTCCGCAGATCAGAACAACCTGGGAGGCCCCGGCGAGCCTCTGCGCCAGGCCAGAATCAAATCTCACGCCCTGGGGCGAGAGGAGATAAACGAGGCTCTGCGGGCTTTGTCTGATGCCCTCGACGGCCTCGAAAATCGGTTCGGGCTTGAAGACCATGCCTTCGCCTCCACCAAAGGGGCGGTCATCCACCTGCCTGTGTTTATCGTGGGCAAAACCTCTTAAATCATGGACCCGGACTTCCAGCTGCTTCTTTTCCAGCGCCTTTTTGACCACTCCCCCTGAGAAAACGCTGGCCAGCAGTTCGGGGAATATTGTAATTATATCAAATCTCATCTAAGTCCAAAAGACCCTCGGGGGGGTCGATCCTGATCTCTTTACCGGCAATATGAACCTCTTTACAAATCGACTGATGAAAGGGGATGAGAATCTCTCGGCCTTCTTTTTCCACGACCAGCAGGTCATTGCCAGGGACGGGATCCACATCCACGACTGTTCCTATTTTTCTCCCAGCCATATCCAGCACTGAGCATCCCTTAAGCTGGTAAATATAAAACTGTCCGCCCTCCAGAGAAGTCAGAATGTCTTCAGGGACAAAAACTTCTGCTCCGGCCAGGGCATCGGCCTGGGCCAAAGTCTCAACTCCCTCGAGTTTGAGGTGATAAGCCTTGCCTCTGGGCGTGAGGGCTTCGACTTTATATTCTCTAAGGACCCCCTCTTTTTTTATCTGGACTTTTTTGAGCTCAGGAAATCTGATCAACTTCGCCTGGAAGAATTTAAGCCTGAGCTCGCCTCCTTTCCCCTGGCTCCTTATAATTCTGCCAACGCTTATCAATTAGCCTTTTTCGATGATCTCGAGGTTAAATCTCCTCTTGAGCTTCATTCCGGCAGCACCGAGGATGATCCGAATCGCGCGTGCCGTTCGGCCCTGTTTCCCGATGACCTTTCCTAAATCTTCCGGGGCAACCTTAAGCTCCAGGATCGTGGTCTGTTCTCCTTCGAGCTGGGAAACCTGCACCTTTTCCGGGCTGTCCACCAACGCTTTGGCGATCAATTCAACTAGCTCCTTCACAGTAACCTCCTTAAAGTTTAAGAATGATTAATCGGAATGTTTTTTGATTTGGAAGCTTTATCCAAAAGGGACTGGACCGTTTGGGATGCCCGAGCACCCTTCTTCAGCCACAGGTTGGCCTTATCAAGGTCTATCCGAATCTCCACCGGATCCTTGAGCGGATCGTAGAAGCCGATAAAATCCTTGGCCTTGCCCTGACGGGGACCTTTCGATTCCATGATCACAATCCGGTAGAAAGGCTTCTTCTTGGCGCCGAATCGCATCAGTCGCAGGCTCAACATTTTAAACCACTTTCCTCTTAAAATGATTATCAATCATAACGAAATTTCCCGCCCAAGTCAAATTTTTTAGGCTTTCTTTGGGTTTGATCCGCTTCTCGTAACCAGGCTCTTCTGGCCGGGAGTCTTCAGGTGTGAGAGAGAGCCGTAGAGAGAGACAAGCGTTAGATACTCCTCGTGGTCGTAAAATGAACACCGTTTCTGGCCAAAAGCCTTGGCCACCTCGACACAGAAACGGACGGCCAGCTCGATATCAACAGGCTGGCTAGCCCCGGTCGCGCATCCGGGGACGGCGGTCTCGGCGGTGATGGCCACACCGACGACGGGCGCAGACGTGGCTGTCGCTGGCTGGAGGATGCTGTTGAGATGGTAAACGCCGTTGCCGTAAGGCGTGATATCTTGCGTTGTCACAGGAAACACGACCGGAAGCCTGCCCGTTACAACTTCCACGACGTCCAGCAAATCCTCGCTCACCTTCAGGATGTAGCCATCCTTAACCGTGGGAGAGATGGCAAACCCGCGGCGGTTGATGACCCGGTTTCCCTTGGTTGTGTCCACGGACAGGATGGCTTCCATGGCTTCATCAACTTCGTACCGGTTCATGATTTCCATCTCGACGGGCGCTCCCATGAACGGGACAGGGCGGTGGGGGATGATGGGCGAGCGGGGACACAGGTGGGTGGCCACGATGACGTCACCTGGGAGCGCATCCCCGCGGCTTCTCATGTTTGCGATCTTGGCGGCGCAAGCCAGGGCGGTGATAGCGCCGTCGGCGTCGGAGACAAGCCCGATCTTCTTCGGCCGCGCTCCGATCCCTCCCAGTCGGCCGATGATGCCGAGAGTGGGCGAACCTTTGCCCTTTAGCCGGCCGGACTTTCCCGTGATGACAATCTTGACGAACCGGGTCTCTCCCTTCTTCCCCCTGACTCGATAGAGATCGAACTCGGACGGCTTAACCCCTTTTTGGAAGAAGAATCTCTCCAGATTGTCGGGGTCAAGACGTGGACTTTCCAGTAAGTCATAAACCTCGATCACCTGTTTCCAAGCCATAGAGGTTTTCCCTCCTTTCAGGCCAGTTCTCTAATGGCAGCGGCCAGGACCAGCCGCGGCAGGAGCACAGGCCTCTTTATGCCTTTTCGAAGGCTTTCTTTTATGGCTAAGGGATAGCCGATGCAATCCAAGATAATGATGTCGGGTGAGGCTTCTTCGACTGCGGGAAAAGCGGCCTCCAGACCGCCGCCTCCGCCGTATGGGTTGAGGGCTTCAACGTTAACCGAAATCTCCCGTCTCTGCCACTTTCTCTCCGCGGCTTTCTTCTGAGCTGACAACGGGACGAGGACAAAAAGTCGACCTCTGGTCAGGACGGCAAAAACAAAGCTGCGCATGATTCTTACCGGCATCAGAAGAGGCTTGATAGAAGAGAGATCATCAAAATCCTCGGTGCAAAGAAGGGCCAGGAGGTCAACGCCCTCTTTTTCCAGGCCTTCAACCCGGCTGCGGAGCAAAGGGACGATTTTCTTTTTGCCGACAACGACCGGGGCTCCGTCTCTGAGCCGGGTGACGAGGGGAAAATCATCACCCTCCGGCCTGAGAGCCCCGATTTCAGGCTGGGAAAGAAAATCCAGGGCGCCGGCCTCTTTAATAACCTTGTCGGGGCCAAGAAGGGGAATAATCTCCTCAAGAACATCCTGCCGGGGCGACTGCCCGATCGTTAGAAACCCGATTTTCCGAATCATCTTTTGTTCTCCGGTCTCAGGATCTTTTTCTGCACAGCCTTTTCAATCCGGGAGAGAAGCCGCCTCTCCTTCACGCCGGTGCCGAGGCGGAGGAACCGGAAGGGGACAGCCATCAGGAAAACGTCCTGTCCTTTTTCGAGTTGAGCGCTAATTAGAGGGGAGGCTGTCTCTCTTTCAAAAGTCATGATGAGGTCGGGGAATGTAGCCAGCCGCCTTCCTCGTTCTTCGAGAGTCATGTACTCGTTCCAGAAAGCAAGCTCGAAACGGCGGCTTCCCGAAGCCAGCTCAACCCGGCCCACATCCAGACCGCCTCGGCGCTCGAACTTTTTCTTCCTGACCTTGGCGACAACCACTAATCCGCCGCCCAGAAAGCTGATGACTCTTTTAATTCGCTGTTCCGGCGGCCCTTCCCGGAGGAATTGTCTTCCCAGCTGAAAAGCCATTCGCAGGGCGCCGGGAGCCCCGTTTTTCTCCACGTAGGAGGCCGGCGCAGGGTTTCTGGCGACAGCAACCAGGCCGCCGGCCGCGATAGCCGCTTCGAGGACCGCGGCTGAGACTTCTTCCAAGGGGCCGGAGAAGAAGGCCTCGAAACGTTTCCGCTTCTTCCCCCGTCCGGCCACTATGGCCTGACAAGAAATAAACCGCTTCTTCCGGTCAAGACCCATCGAGCCCATGAGCCCGAGGGGATGGGCCCGGCCGTTGCAGGGAGCGTCAACGACAGAAATCCCAAGAGCTGTAGACTGAACCCAGCCGTTGACCACGCCGAGCGCGCCCACTTCGCTGGAAATGAGGCCGTTGATCTTAAGCTTCGTCTTCTCGATCAGAAGTTCGACGGCCCTGACATAGTCCTCGGGCTTAACCAGGCCGCTCCCGGCTGAGGGCGCGCCCACGACCGAGACCGTGAGGAGCAGGGCCTCACCGGGGAAAAAAGACAAGGGAGCGATGCCGAGAAAACCACGCTCGAGAGAGAGGCGGCCAAGCCTCTTTCCCTCCTCGATCCAGCCGCCTCCGCCCCCGCCCAAAATTGCTCCTCCCTGGACGAAGGCTTCGAGGTTTTCCGGACAAACCTTCAACCAGCCTGTTTTCTTCGCCCTCGTCCCTTTCATTGCTGCTTGACTCCCGCTCCTGAGAGAATCTTTTTCCAGCTATAAATCTTCATGCCTGTCCAGTATAAAAAAAGGGAAGCCATGATTCCGTTGAAAGCGAAAATGGAAAAAGGGAAAACCTTGATGCTGAAGGGATGGCCTGAGGTCGTCCAGCCGATGAGGACGGCAAGGCCATAGGCGGCCAGCGCCACAGGGTTCCACTTGCCGTTCTTGCCCGCGTCTCTTTCCCAGCGCTTGCCTCCAAGGAGATAATAATCGGCCACCAGAATCCCTCCGATCGGACCAACGGCGATGCTCAGCAGGCTCAGGAACAGGCCCAGCCGGCCGAGAATTTCCCAGGCCGCCAGAAGTGAAGAAAGCACCCCGACAGCGATGGCCAGCTTCCACCTGGTCCAGCGGAGGATCGTGTTGAAGGCAAGGACAGAGGAGTACAGGTTGCTGTCGTTGGTGGTCCATTGGGCAAAGGCGATAGCCAGAAACCCGATCAACCCGAGCCCGGCGTGCTCGGGGCTGATGATCAGGCGCGGCAGGTCTTCGTGGTAGAGCCCAGTTTTCATGGCCATCACCGACCCGACAAGCTGCATGGCTGCACTCACAGCCATGGATAAGGTGGCAGCGAGAAGGATTTCCCGGAACCGGGGCCGGGCGTACCGGAAAACGTCGGCTGAAGTGACCGAGCCGACGATGAAACCGCCGGCTACGATCGAGGCGGCGGCACCGAGCGTCAGGGGATAGGACGAGGGAGAATGGGCCCGAGCTAAACTGGTAAGTTCTTCAGCTCCAAGCAGGTGGCTGCCACCTTTGAAGGCCGCGTAAACAAAAATGGCCACCATCGGCGGCACGGCGCCGTAGCTTAAGGCTTTTAGCCCGCGGAAACCGAAGATGGCCGGGATCATCATCAGCAGGCCGCTCAAGAAGGCCAGCCGGGGAACCGACAGGGGAATCCTCGCGGCTGAGACCACGGTCTCGGCAAACAGGCCCGCCTGGACGCCGAACCATCCCATGAAGGCCACTGCCAGGCACAAGGATATGAGCAGAGAACCACGGCCTCCAAAAGCGCGGCGGGCCAGCAGGGCTGTAGACAGGCCTGTCCGGGCGCCCATGAAACCTGTAAGCGTCATCATGCCGATGAGAAGACCCTCGCCGAGGAGATAGGCGGCCAGGACACTTCCGAGATCGCCCAGACCCATCCCCACCATCATGCCACGCAGCAGGGCCGAGAGAACGATCGCCACTCCGATCCAGACTATGGTTATATCCAGCCACGCTTTCCTTTCCTCGAGAGGAACTGGCTTCAGAGAATAATCCTCCAGAGCCTCTGTCCTATCTTCCGGCATCAGGCCTCCTGGCGAGCGAGCCATCGTCTTTCCTCAAATCAGCGCGACCGTGGGATGGTCGTGAGGATCTTCTTGAACTCGGACTTCTTCATCATCTTCTTCATTTCCGAAAACTGCTTGAGGAGCTGGTTGACTTCGTAAACTGGCCGGCCGCTGCCCCTGGCGATGCGGCCGCGGCGCCGGCCGTCGATGATGCGCGGGTCTTCTCTTTCCCGTGGCGTCATCGAATTGATGATAGCCTCGAAATGGAGGATTTTGCGGTCGTCCATTTCCGCCGCCGAGATATTCTTGAATATCCCTCCGCTGGGCAGGTGCTTGAAAAGCTGGGAGAGAGAGCCCATTTTCTTGATCTGGCGGAGCTGCTTCCGGAACTCATCGAGGCTGAACTCCTCCTTGGCCAGCTTGCGGGCCATCTCCTCCGCCTCTTTGAGGTCTGCCCCCTCCTCAGCCTTCTCAATCAGGCTGAGGATATCCCCCATGCCGAGGATGCGGGAGGCCATGCGGTCGGGGTGAAAAACTTCGAGCTTGTCGTATTTCTCGCCGGTGCCGACGAACTTAATCGGCCGGCCCGTGACCGAGACAATGGACAAGGCCGCTCCACCCCTGGCGTCGCCGTCAAGCTTGGTCAGGATGACCGAGGTCAGGCCGATCTTCTCCTCGAAAGCCTGGGCCGAGCGAACTGCGTCCTGGCCGGTCATGGAGTCTCCAACGTAAATGATCTCCGCTGGCTGCAGGATATTCTTGACCAGGCGGAGCTCGGCCATGAGATCTTCATCGATGTGGAGTCTCCCGGCGGTGTCCACGATGAGCGGGTCATGGCCCCTGTTCTTGGTGAAAAGGACGAGCTCCTTGAGGGCTTTTTCGGGCGCAGCCATCTGCTCCTTGCCCATCTCGTAAAAAGGCAAGTGAAGCTGGCCGGCAATCATCTTTAGCTGGTCCTGGGCGGCCGGCCTTTTCAGGTCAAAGGAGACGAGAAGCGGGTTCTTGTGAAGGCCGGTGGCCCACCTGGCTAGCTTTCCGCAGGATGTCGTCTTGCCGGACCCATGCAGCCCGACCAGCATGAGGATGGTCGGCGGCTGACCGGCGAAGCGGAGAGGCTTGGCTTCTTGGCCGAGGCTGGCGGTGAGCTCATCCCGAACGATCTTGATGACCTGCTGGGCCGGGGTCAGGCTGTCCAGCACTTCCTGGTTTAAGGCCTTGGCCCGAATCCTTTCGGTGATATCCTTGACCACCCGATAGTTGACGTCAGCCTCGAGGAGGGCCAGCCGGATCATCCGCAGGGCTTCGGCCATGTTCTTCTCGGTGATTTTTCCCTCGCCGCGGAGGTATTTCATCACCTTCTGAAGACGGCCGGAAAGCTGGTCAAACATATTCGCCGGTTCTAAATATAACGCTCAGCCTTCCCATCTTAAGGGATTTCCTTCCGCTTCGTCAAACCGTATCTGGCTGCATAACGAAAAGCGGGGTAAGCGGAGGCAACACGAGAGGATCATCCGCCACGACCCTCGCTCCCGTTCAGGTTTTTAACGCCGTTCCCTCAACGCTTTTCTCGGTGACTGCGGAACTCGCCACGTTATCGAATCAACGATCCCCTTGACACTTTCTTTCCCTTTCCCTCTGTCCCTGATCTTCCTGGGCTCAGACATCCTCGCCACCCCAAAGGCAGGGTTCCCTCGAAAAGCATTTCGGGAAGGCTAAACCTTCAATGGTCGCTACGATTCGTGGCGGATGATCCTTATCTCTACCGTAACCCCACTTTTCGTCAGAGAGCCATCGTATCTTCCCGGACTTTCTCTATGTCCTGAGATTTCCTTGGCGGCCCGAAATCCGGTATAATACCGGCCGATTTAATCAATAAACCTGAAGAGGCCGCAGGATGCCGTGGAGCCAGATCTATAATCCTATCGGCAATTGGCTCGTCTCAGCGGCCATCGCCGCCCTTCCAATCATCGCCCTCCTCGGCAGCCTCGCTTTCCTCAGGCTTAAGGCGCACCGGGCAGCACTACTCGGCCTGGCTGCAGCCCTGTTTATCGCGGTCGGCGTCTTCAGGATGCCGCCAGCAAAAAGTCTGGCTGTGGCCCTCTATGGAGCGGCCTTCGGACTCTTCCCCATCGGCTGGATCATCCTCAACGTCATCTTTCTCTATAACCTCGCCTGTGAAAAGGGCTATTTCAAGATTCTCCAGGAGAGCCTCACCGGCATCACCCAGGACCGCAGGCTGCAGCTTCTCCTCATCGCCTTCTGTTTCGGCGCCTTCTTCGAGGGCGCGGCCGGGTTCGGCACTCCTGTGGCGGTGACAGCGGCCATCTTGATCGGGCTGGGATTCTCCCCACTCGCTGCGTCCGGGCTTTCCCTCCTCGCCAACACCGCTCCGGTGGCTTACGGCGCTCTCGGCACACCCATCATCGCCCTGGCCGGCGTGACCGGCCTCGATATTTTTAAGC
>Ga0172366_10002547_pt1 | contig 14300 bp, 10 predicted proteins | sample LakKivSesite69cm_FD_114533 | JGI IMG/M metagenome (GOLD analysis project Ga0172366, IMG submission 114533) | Sediment microbial communities from Lake Kivu, Rwanda - Sediment site 69cm | ecosystem: Environmental > Aquatic > Freshwater > Lake > Sediment | place: Rwanda: Western Province, Lake... | reverse complement strand
GGCTGGATAAGTGGGAAAAACAGCAGCGTAAACCAGAGTATCACCCTCGATGGCCAGTCTAACTAAATCTGAAAAGACGTAAGTTACCGTGAAATTGCACTCTTCATTAGCGTCGATAGGCCTCAATAAAGTAACTTCTATCCCCTCTATGCCAGTTTGGCCCATGTCTACGCTCCTTTCAATTTTAAGATACTCACCCGTCTCCGTGCGCGCAAAAACATAATCGAGACTTTGACTAAAGTTTGAAGGAAAGCCTACCTTAAAATTTGAGATTGATGCAGATCCATTGTTAACGATTGAGAATGTGTCGTTTATCACGACTAATCCCCAGTCTCTAACCTCGATGAGGCGACTCACTTCAACGCAAGGTTTTAACGTATCTGTTTCAGCGATAACGTATGGGATCAACGATGTGAGAAGTAGAGAGAAGACTAAGAACAAAATGGTAAGTGTAGCTTTCTTCAAACTTTGACACCACACCAATATAGTTTTTTGTAGTTTTTGACTTTTTCTATCTATTCATTTCTTTTCTGGCCCACGTGGAATATTCCAATCACGTGGCACATCCTTTAACTTTTTCGCTGGGACCCCAGCAACAATAACCTTTGGCGGCACATCTTTTCGCACTACTGCCCCGGCTCCAACCACAGCTCCTTCTCCAATAGTGATCGATGGGAAGATTGTTGCGTTGGCTCCGATGCTTGCGCCGCACTTTACTGTCGGCCCCTTCAACTCGTACTTTTTCTGCATAAGGAATAGGTCGTTGGTGAGAACGCAGTTTGGACCCATAAAAACATAGTCCTCTATAGTTGAATACGTTGGGATATATACAGATGTCTGTATTGAAACCCTCTCCCCAACTTTGCATTCTCCATCGATTACTGTGTTTGTTCCGATTAGAGTGTTTTTTCCCACAGTCACGTTTTCTCTTATCATCACATTGTGGCCGAAACGGACGCTGTCGCCGATTTCTACGCCCGAGTATAAGACACAGTTTGAGCGGATAATCACTTTCTTTCCTATTTTTACTTGGCCATCGATCTTCAATTTTTGGCCTATTTTACCTTTGGTTAAAATTTTGTGCAACGCTCCTCTCGACGGGTATCCAATGATGGAGTTTGGTCCTATGTAGGTGTTTTTACCGATCTCTGCAGGTCCATAAACTATTACGTTCGGTTCCATTCGTACATCACTGCCGACGTTAACTTCACCATAAACCTGAACATTAGGCCCCAAATTGCATCCCTCAGAAACAACTGCTTCTGGGTGAATTTGCGCCGAGGAACTTACCTTTGCTTTTGGGCTTATCATATACTGGTTTTGCCCCCTTTGTGATTATTTAGATTTGCTTGTTTCGATCGATTTTTCTTTACTAAATATGAAGACCTTTCTTTAAAAGAAAAATATGCGAGTTATTATGTCAATCGGTCTGGGGTTCAATACTTTTTGTGTGCGTTGGGGGGAGGTTGGGATTTTTTGCTAGGTGTGTTAAGTCGATTTCCGGTGTTTGCCTATCTTTGTTTGGGAACTACTTTGAACGGCTTATAGAGGGCGCATCGTTTCTTCTTCACTCATATCCCGCGCCGGGTTAAACAACGTTGGCTTTATTTTTCCGTTTCTCTTAATTAACGGCATTAGCGTTTAATTTTTGAACACCCTATCAAGTTGATGAGATTTGCGCAAGTCTAAACGGGTGTATGTTCAGAGCTTTGGCTGTCCGACAAATTTTGCTGATGGCGAGGTTATTGTTGGCTGTCTATCGGAGTCCGAATTCAAAGTCGTCAGCAGGGTGGAGGACGCGGATATATTAGTTTACAATACTTGTGCCGTTAAAACACCTACAGAGAATAGGATGATAAAAATTCTAAAGAAGGCCCCGAATAGCAAAAAGGTGGTAGTGACTGGTTGTCTACCGTTAATAAACTTTGATCGACTGAAAAGAGAAGTTCGGTTTGATGGAGTTGTGGGACCGTCTTCTGGCGCAAGAATTGTTGAAACTATTCGTAAGGTTGAGCGGGGAGAAAAGGTCATCGACCTGCGTAGAGGAATGAAGCCTAGTTATAATCTTCCCATAATTCGTAGAAATAGGGTTACCGCGATTTTGCCGATCTCATATGGCTGTCTCGGAAGGTGTTCTTACTGTTGCGTAAGGTTTGCGAGGGAAAAACTGAGGAGTTTCACCGTGGATGAGATTAAAAGAAGGATGAGGGAAGATCTGAAAGCTGGAGCAAAGGAAGTCTGGCTTACCTCGCAGGATGCGGGTTGCTATGGAAGAGACATCGGGACAAGCCTAACATCCCTACTAAAGGAAGTTGTCAGGGTTGAAGAAAAATTCTACATCCGTGTTGGAATGATGAATCCTAACTACGCTGTAAAAATGCTAGACGACCTCATCGATGTTTATAAAAATGAAAGAGTGTACAAGTTTTTGCATATTCCTGTACAGAGCGGTGATGATGAAGTCTTAAAGCGGATGAACCGTTACTACTCTGTAGAAGACTTCAAAGAGGTGATTTCCTCTTTCAGAGACGAGATTCCTGACATAACGATAGCAACAGACATCATATGTGGTTTTCCAGAAGAAAGCGAGGAAGCGTTTCGAAACTCTATAGATCTTGTAAGAGAAGTTAAGCCCGATGTTCTGAACATTTCAAGGTTTTTTCCAAGACCCGGCACCCCTGCTTTGGGAATGCGACAGCTTCCTGGATGGAAAATAAAGGAGAGAAGCAGGATCATGAGTGAACTATTCAGAGAGATAAGGATCGAAAAAAATAGGCCGTGGCTTCACTGGAGAGGGAAGATACTGATCGATGAGAAGGGGAAGAATGGGTCATGGATAGGAAGAAACTTCGCCTACAAGCCAATAGTTATAAAAGGTGGGAAAAACCTTCTTGGTGAGTTTTTGACAGTTCAAGTGAAGCGCGTGCATCCAATCTATCTCTACGCTGAAACTGTTTAGCCTTAAAAGGCGTAGGCGATTGCGATGTGGAAAATTGTGTTTAGGTGTTAGTAGGACCCTTTTTTATCCGCCTTAGCACGAGTTTTAAGCGACGGTTAATCTTGGTTCTGATTGAAGTTGGTTTTCCAACGGGCTTGGTTCTCCCCATTTTTATGGACTCTAAAATACTTTCGACGTCTCTCGACGATGTTTCTATTACTGTGTATGCCTTTCCTATGGAGGACAACAGGTGCGCATCGCTTCCCGCTGTTTGTGGTTTTTGAATCTCCTCCGCAAGTTTTTCGCTAAGCCTCTTTGCATAGTAGAAGAAAGCCGAGTTTGAATTTATAGACTCAATGGCGTCTGGGTTTATTTCCCTCACAACTTTTTCGCCAACACCGTGTCTAAAAAAATCGAATGGGTGCGGAACTATGGATGTTCCGCCGAGTTCTCTAATTTTTTCAACCGTTTCTTTTGCCGTCAGTCCCCTCGGTATTTCTTCCGTTATTCCAATCCCTAAGATGTGGCCTTCCTTCGCACTGACTTCAATTCCAGGAATTATGATGATGCCAGACTTCATCTTTGCTGCAATCACTGCGTCTTCAATGGTATTGTGGTCCGTTATTGCCAGCCCGTCCAACCCGATACTCTTCGCGGTTTTGACGGCGTCTTTTAGGTTTATGAAGCTGTCCTCAGAGGCTTTTGTGTGAACGTGAAGATCGATTTTGATCGTAGTTTTTCTCACTTTATTTTGCTTCCAGTTCTCACAGTTCTCTCGGGCTGGAGGAGCACAGCTCTTCTGTCATCCACTACTGCGAGCATCATGACCTGCGATTCTATGCCAAAAATCTTCGTCGGCTTCAAGTTTGTTATCGTCGCTACCTGCTTTCCCTTAAGTTGATCTATGGTGTAGTATGGAGCCATCCCTGCCACGCTTTGCCTCTTTTCCCCATCACCGATGTCTATTGTGAGTTTAAGTAGTTTGTCGGATCCCGTAACCCTTTGGGCGTCTAATATTTTTCCCACCTTTAAATCTAGTTTAGAGAATTCCTCTATTGACACCGTAGACGTTGGTTTTAACGTCTTTTCTAGGGATTCGTACAGGGTCTTCTTTTGAAGCTCCACGGTTTCGGGCTCTATCTTCTTGAATAACGGTTTTGGCTCGGATATTTTGTGTGTTGCCGGCAGCTCCTTCACCGCTTCTCCCCATCTCTGTTGGTGAACAGACCCCGGAAGATTAAGGTGGCCCCATATTCTTTCAGCTGTGAACGGGAGGAAAGGCTCAAGAAGTATGGCTAAAGCCTTAACTATCTGGCTGGTGACGTATATCGTCGTGCCTGTTCTTTCAGGGTTCGCTTCTAAAGTTTTCCAAGGCTCCCTTTCACTGAGATATCTGTTCCCTAAAATGGCTAGTTTGATTACACTCTTTATGGCCGCGTGAAAGTCACAGCGATCCAAATGCTCTTCAACTCTTTGATGACCCAACCTGATGGCTTTCAGGATTTTTCTGTCGTCTCCATCCAATTCTGCGGGCTCTGGGACTTGGCCACTGAAATGTTGGTACACAAAGATTAGTGAACGATAGATGAAGTTTCCTATTATGTCAGCCAGCTCGTCGTTATTTCTTTTGGCGTATTCCTTCCACGAGAAGTTAGCGTCCTTATATAATGGTGCTGTGGCCGTTAAGTAGTACCGTAGTGAATCCGGCTCAAATGACTTTAGATACTCTTCGACTTCTATTACCCATCCCCTGCTCTTCGATATTTTTTTCCCCTCTAGGGTGAGGTATTCTCCAGCGATTATCTTGTCCGGCAGGTTATAGTCTCCATGCGCCTTTAGCATGGCTGGCCAGAATAGAGAATGATGGTAGATTATGTCTTTGCCGATAAAGTGTACTATTTCGCTACCTTCTTTCTGCCAGTATTCTCTCCACGCTTCAGCTTTACCGACAGAGTTTGCCCATTCAATGGTTGATGAGATGTATCCGATAGGGGCATCGAACCATACGTAAATCACTTTTCCCTTAGCTCCTTCAATCGGAACCGGCACCCCCCACTCTAAGTCTCTCGTAATGCACCAATCTTTAAGTCCTTCACGAAGCCATCTCAGGGCATAGTTTTTTACATTAGCTGGGAACTCTCTGCTTTTTTCTAGCCACCCTTCAAGAAAATCATGAAACACGCCCAATTTAAAGAACCAGTGCTTGGTTCGTCTTATTTCGGGAGTGGCTCCACAGATGACGCAGTGTGGTCTTATGAGTTCAGTCGGTTTTAGGTATCGGCCACATCCGTCACAGGAGTCTCCTCTGGCTCCCTCATAGCTGCAATATGGGCATGTTCCTTCCACATACCTATCTGGAAGAAAGCGTTTGCACTTTGGGCAGAAAAGTTGCTCGTATTCTTTCTCGTATATATAATTCTTCTCAAGAAGACGTTTGAAGAACTCTTGAGTCAACTTGCAGTGAGCGGGCAATGTCGTTCTAGAAAAGACATCGAAGGAGCAACCGACTTTCTCTAGGTCCCTGCGAATGAGGCGATGATACTTGTCAACAACTTGTTTGGGGCTTATTCCCTCTGCCTCAGCTCTCACCGATATTGGGGTGCCGTGCTCGTCAGTTGCGCACACATATAGGACATTGTAACCTTTCAGTCTGAGGTATCTGGAATAAATGTCCGCTGGGATGTATGTTGAGCGGAGATGGCCGAGGTGTAGTTTTCCATTAGCGTAAGGGAGGGCTGCTGTTACAATTATTTTTTCTGACGAGTTGCGACACCTCCATCAGTTCGCGTCCTGAGTTAGAATAGCTTTCTTGTTTTTCACTTAAATGTTAGAGTTAAGTGCTCAGTTTCCAACTCTCCACGTATCTTATCTGTTCTTCCGTAGGCCTGTCTATGGTTACGCTCATCGTCTCTAATTTTAGTTTAGCAACCGAATAATCAATTTCATCTGGGACATTATATACAATCTTTTCTAGTTTCTTTCCATGTTTCATGGCGTATTCAGCGCATAGTGCCTGATTTGCGAAACTCATGTCCATGACCTCTGGCGGATGCCCCTCGGCACAAACTAAGTTCACTAGGCGGCCTTCACCAAGTAGATATAAGCGTCTGCCATCCTTCAAGGTAAAAGCCTCTACGTTCGGCAGAATGAGCTCCTTATCCTTTGAGATGCTTTGAAGATCAGGCATCGATATTTCTACGTTAAAGTGCCCCGCGTTTGCTAAAATCGCGCCATCCTTCATCAACCTCATATGTTCTCCTCTTATCACTTTTGTGTCTCCAGTGGCTGTGACGAACACGTCTCCGATTGCCGCTGCCTCAGTCATAGACATTACGGTGAAGCCATCCATCACGGCTTCCAGAGCCTTAACTGGGTCTATCTCCGTCACAATTACATCTGCCCCCATGCCGCGTGCTCTCATGGCTATTCCTCGGCTGCACCACCCATACCCGGCAACCACAAATTTTTTACCCGCCAACAGAATGCCCGTTGCCCTCAGAATTCCATCGATCGTCGATTGGCCGGTGCCGTAACGGTTGTCGAATAAACGCTTTGTTCGTGCATCATTGACCGCAATTACTGGAAATTTAAGCACACCCATTTTTTCCATGGCCCTTAAACGGTTAATTCCCGTAGTTGTCTCCTCTTGAGCGACTATTATGTTCTCAGCTAGGTTCTGCCTCTTCTCGTGGACAAGGCAAATCATGTCGGCTCCATCGTCGTGAACTATCCGGGGGGAATAATCTAGGACGCGATTCATGCATCTGTAGTATTCTTCTTGGGTCTCCCCTCTCCAAGCATACACGTTGATCCCGTCTTCCGCCAGAGCCGCCGCAACATAATCGTTTGTGGATAGAGGGTTCGAGCCGCAGAGGGCAACACTCGCGCCGCCCGCTTTCAGCGTTCTCACCAAGACTCCGGTTTCTTTGGTTACGTGCAAGGTTGCTCCTATTTGTGTTCCCTCTAATGGTTTTTCCTTAGTGAACCGCCTTCTAATTTTGAGTAGAACGGGCATGTGAGCTTCTGCCCACTCTATCAATCTTCTTCCCTCTCGACTGAAATTTATGTCCTTCACCTCATACGCCGGTAACATAACCATCTTCACCAATTCTTCATAAGTAGGTTAATACACATTATATATCATCATAGAAATAGTAAACGTTCTGTTCTCTTCTCTCTTTATAAGAGACCAAGACACCTACTCCTTTATTTCCAATTTGTAAGCTGGGGGATTAAGTGGCGCAGAGTATGAAGGAGAAAGAGTATGAAAAACTCTTAAGTAAGGCGCGTTCAAGCCTTCCTCCAAGCGTCTTAAAAAAAGATAGATTTGAATTACCTAAACCAGAAATTCTCGTCTCAGGAAACAAAACTATTCTGCGTAACTTTAAGGAAATCTGCGACCGTCTACGTAGGAAACAGAACAGCGTCTTGAAATTTTTGTCCGGAGGTCTAGGAACATCTGGAATAACAGATGGATCACGCGCAGTCTTTAAGGGAAGATTCAGAACAGAATCCATTGAACAACTCATAAACAGGTATATACAATATTTCTTGCTATGTCCGGTTTGCGGTCAACCAGACACAAAGATCGTTAAAGAGGGGCGCTTTCGCTTTCTAGTTTGCGAAGCTTGCGGCGCTAAATCATCAGTAAGAGTCACTTGATGGCCTCAGATTTGAGGGACCTTAATCGCGCGCTTGATTTTACCATGTTTTGTGGGCTTTCTGAATCGCACAGTCTTTTTCTAGGTTGCGTGCGTGTGGTGCGGAGCGTGAGGTTTGAACCCACCCACAAGTGGAGACCTCACCTGCTATGCTCCACATCCCCTATTTTTTGAAAGGCATTAATCAACAAATTTAAGCGCGCGCGCCATCCATTGAACCACAAGTTAAAAATAACACAATCCTTTTTTTGGGAGACATTCCCTTCGATCAAGATCGAAGAAGCCATAGGAAACACCGAGGCACTTTTAAGTACAGTATCTCCAAAAAATTGGAAGGAATAATCCCAAAAAAAACCCATTAATTATAAGTAAAAGTGGCAATCGCTCCAGTACGAGTGCTCATGCTCAATTTTTTCTAGCTAGATTCACTCTCTCTTATAATAGAAATGTTACATAACAGATATATATACGATGTTGTTATCTAAATGCCAGTGTTATGTATGTTTAGTCATGGTTCAGATTGTGGTTGCGGCCAGGACTACTGCTGGCATAGCTACCCTGAGCGGGGATGGATCCAATTCCTAATAATGCGTGTCCTCTACGAAAAAACCAGCTATGGCTATCAATTGATGAAGACACTTGAAAAGAAAAGCTATGGATGCCATAAACTGGAAGCAGGCTCCATCTATACACTACTCAGGAGAATGGAACATAGAGGATTACTGGAATCGAAGTGGGAGCATATAGAAACTGGCCCAGACCGTAGGATCTACACCGTCACCAAGATGGGGACAGAGGCACTTAAAAGCGGATTAGAGTCGATCGTGAAGAGGAAGCCCATGATGGATGATCTAACAGACTTCTATCAAAAGAACTTTGAAAACACCGAAGCAAAGTGAGCCAATCGATGTATAAAGGAAGGGAAAATTGTTGATCGATCGACTAAAAAAAGATGTCAAAGTGATATGAAGGGATTCCATTGGAACAAGTAATTGAAGCTTCAAACATACGCAAGAAAGGATTCATAAGTAATCTCCGCCGTGCCTTAGGCTACTTTAGGCCATACGCGAAGGAGGCGATCCTTGCCATGGTCCTGCTCGCCCTCGTCGTCACCGTGGATCTCTTCATACCCCGTTTGGTTCAAGTCCTCATTGATGAGGGGGTCACCCAACAAAATCGAGAGGTCATTATCAGGATCAGTCTCCTGATGATTGGAATCAGCGCCATCAGTGCCCTGTTTATGATTGGGAACACCATCTTTGCAGTACGGGCGTCGAGGGGGTTCGAGGCTGATCTCCGCGAGGCGATCTTCAAGAAGATTCAGACCTTCAGCTTCGGCAACCTCGATGACTTCACAACTGGCCAGCTGTTGACAAGGATGACGAGCGACCTCAACCAAGTGAGACACGTTATCACGATGTCGATTCGCATGTTCTTAAGAATGCCTCTATACTTCATCGGAAGTATTAGCATCATGGTAGCCACTAACCCCCAACTCTCTCTCGTGATGGCGGTGTTTCTCCCCATCATTCTAGTTCTGGTAGCAGGCTTCATCAGAATTGCAGAACCCCTGTTTACCAAGCTCCAAGAAAAACTGGATCAGCTCAACCAAGTGTTGCAAGAGAACCTCATCGGTATAAGGGTTGTCAAGGCCTTCGTAAGAAGGCAGTATGAGAACAAACGCTTCGAGACGAGAAACGAGGAACTCTATGGAACCGCTGTGAAGGCAACACGGGCAATTAGCGTGTTTGCCCCCATGGTCATGGTCCTCCTCAACCTAGGCATCGTTGCCATCATCTACTATGGAGGCCTCCAAGTCTCCACGGGAATTACCAGCATCGGCCAGATTCTGGCGTTCATCAACTACTTCTCCCTTACCATATTACCGGTTCTCATGCTCAGCGGCCAAGCTGGACTCATATCTGCGGCTGAAGCCTCTGCACAGAGAATCTTTCGGGTGCTGGATACCGTACCTGAAGTTGGGGACATGTCTGAAGCGAAGGTTCTCGACGCGGTGAAGGGCAGAGTGGTGTTTGAAGATGTCAGTTTCTCCTACAGTGAGGACGGAGGCGCTCCTGTTTTAAGTCACATCAGCTTCACAGCCGAGCCCGGCCAAACCGTTGCCGTGCTAGGCGCCACGGGATCTGGAAAAAGCACCCTCATCCACCTGATCCCCCGCTTTTACGATGCCACCAGTGGCAAAGTAACCATCGACGGTGTGGATGTCCGAGACATCAAGATGGGGAGTTTGAGAAGACACATTGGCATCAACCTGCAGGAAAGCCTCTTATTCAGCGGCACCATCAAAGACAACATCAAGTATGGCCGACTCAACGCCACAGACGACGAGGTGGTGGAGGCGGCGAAGGCAGCCCAAGCCCACGATTTCATCATTAAGTTCCCGGATGGTTATGAGACGATGGTGGGGCAACGGGGCGTCAACCTCAGCGGCGGTCAGAAGCAGCGAATCGCCATAGCAAGGACACTTCTCGTAAAGCCACGGATCCTGATACTGGATGATAGCACCAGTTCGGTTGATGTGGCGACAGAGGCTAAAATCGAGAAAGACCTCAATGACGTGATGAAAGACAGCACACGCTTTGTGGTCGCGCAGCGGATTAGTACTGTTCTAACATCGGATAAGATCTTAGTGCTTGAGAATGGTCGTCTAATAGCAGAAGGGACCCATCACCAGCTCATGGAGACCAGCCCCATATATCGGGAGATCTACGACAGCCAACTTGGAGGAGGGATTGACTAATGGGCAATAGAGGTGGACAGGCAGAGCGAAGTCAAGGGCAGCGCCCCGGTATGGGCCTGGGAGGTGGCGGTCATGGTCCAGGGATGATGGCGGGTACCATCGAGAAGCCGAAGAGCGTCAGGGGGGCACTCAGCCGGCTCTTGAGCTATCTTGGATCATATCGAATTTACCTCGCACTCACATTAGTCTTGACCATTGTTAGCACCCTCCTGAGCTTGGCAGGACCCTATTTTATTGGAGTTACCATAGACGAGTACATTATCCCGAGGGATTTAGAGGGGTTAGTTAGGATTTCGCTCCTTATTGCCGCGATATACCTTGTTGGCATGGTCATTGATATGGGGACTGGCTGGGTCATGGCTACTATCAGCCAAAAGAGCCTCAAGCAAATGAGGAAAGACTTGTTTGAGCACGCTCAGACTCTGAGTCTTAGCTTCTTTGATCAAACCTCGACGGGTGACCTGATGAGCCGGTTAACCAATGATATCGATGCTATCGGCACGCTCTTTGCTCAAAACGTAACAGGTCTTGTCAGGGATCTGTTGACGCTGGTGGGCATTGTCGTGGCCATGTTCAGCCTCAATACGATACTCGCCTTGGCAAGCCTCGTTGTCTTCCCCATCATGGTAGGCATGACGACGGTCGTGGGGAAGCGAACCCGGGCCAGCTTTAGAACGCTGCAACAGAACATGGGAAGACTCAACGGAGTGATGCAGGAGGCAATAACAGGCCAGAGGGTTATAATCGCCTTCGCACAGCAGGAGTCAGCCAACAAAAAGTTCGGAAAGGCAAACGACGAGGTCAAAATCACGGGGATCAAAGCTGAAACCTATTCAATGATGGTTCCACCCCTTATGTGGGTCCTTAACAATATTAACATCGCCATCGTAGCGGGTGTGGGAAGCTGGATGACTCTGCAGGGCCTCGCTACGGTGGGCACCATCAGCGTGTTCATCACCTATAGCCGCCGATTCGCCGACCCCCTACGACAGTTCAGCAACCTCTATAATACCATTCAATCGGCTCTCGCAGGTGCTGAGCGGGTCTTCGAAATCCTCGACACCAAGCCAGAGGTGGAGGACGCCCCAGACGCCCTGAGCGTGAACCGCTTCGAGGGAGAGGTGGTCTTCGAGGATGTGAACTTCAGCTACGTGCCCGAGGTGCAGGTGCTCAAGAATGTCAGCTTGGAGGCCAAGCCCGGCCAAGTAATTGCCATCGTGGGACCCACGGGCGCCGGGAAGACCACCACTATGATCAACCTGCTCACTCGATTTTACGACATTGTTGACGGAGTGATCTGCATCGATGGCAACAACATTCAACAGATCAGAAAGGATGACCTTCGCGGACAACTTGGCATCGTCCTTCAAGACGTGTTCATCTTTAGTGGAACCGTCATGGACAATATCAGGTATGGTCGGCTCGAAGCCACCGATGAGGAGTGTATTGAAGCGGCGAAGATGGCTAATGCCGACAGTTTCATCCGCCAGTTACCGCAAGGCTACTATACGGCTCTCAGTGAAGGAGCGGCTAATCTAAGCCAGGGCCAGAGGCAGATGCTGAGCATCGCCAGGGCTATCGTGTCGAACCCATCCATATTGATACTGGACGAGGCAACCAGTAGCGTGGACACCCGGACTGAAGTGCAGATTCAGGAGGCGATGAGACGGCTGATGAGGGGGCGCACCACCTTCATCATCGCACATCGGCTCAGCACCATTAGAAAAGCCGACCAGATCTTCGTCATCAACGACGGCGAGATCATCGAGAGGGGAACCCACCAGGAGCTCATGAAGGCGAGGGGATTCTACTACGATCTGTATATGAGCCAGTTCAAGGGCACCTACGACATGAATCAGCCAAGTGATGCACAGCCAGGGCGACAGACAACGCCTTCTATGACGTGTTGAGGGAGGGGATGCCAAGGAGACTTGGGATGATGGGCATGGGTGGTGGCGGAGGCGATGGGATATCAGATCAAGGAAACGAAACGGCCAAGCGGATCAACAAGAGTTAGAATAGATATCATTGGCCCGGAGAAAGGGAAGAAGAGTTCTCAAATTACCTGCGTTCTGGCCTATGGAGACACGTGATCTGCGATTCCTACGAGGAAGCCAACGATTTTCAATCGTGCGTAATTGACAGGTTTAAACTTCTTCTGAACAAGGAACATATAGGCCATGGAACCAGCAGAACCTTCACAGGTATCAAGCTTTGCTGTCAAAACTGTCAACCTCTCCAGAACTGACATGCAGTCAATTACATGGTATACACGCAGGACCCGGAGTCTATATTCTATACGATCAGAAAGAACCAAAGAGAACTTGCAGAGCATCGCTCAGCCATCACACTCGGCTTAAGGTGCAAAGGATTAGTCTAAATCCTATCAGCGGAGATGTCTCCCGCAACACACCCTCTTTATACACGCGCAAAAAATGGGGGCTCTTTCAAGAGGACTGGGTACCCCCAGACCTTGACCCGCGGAGCTACACGGCTCAAAGAATCAGATATAAAAAGACATCAGGCTGCGAAAGAATCGACTAACTATTACATTGATCGATCAACTTGTTTTAAATATTTGCAGGGCTGATTGCGTTACATAAGAAAAAAATTTTTGACAGATAAACCTGATTTGAGCCTTTTTTCAAAAAACAAGGCTTTGGTGTTGAGATTGGAGTGGGAAATATGCTTAATAAGCCTTTAAAAAAACATAAATCAGCTAGCTATTAATGATGCATCGATCCCGTTAAAAGACTTGACTTAGAGGGCTAAGGTTTTCTAAGTCACAACTTTGCAGTATTCATTTCTTATGAATCGCTAGCTAGCCAAAAAGCCCTCAGAAGACTCAAAGTATTCTAGAAAAGTCATAAAATGTTTTTTCGCGCATGCTCGCTGTAGTTGGCGGGCCCGCGGGGATTTGAACCCCGGCTTTCCAGCTGAATTTCATCGATCAGACTCTGGCTTTCTCCATTGCCCATTCCGGAGGCCAGCGCCTTATCCATACTAGGCTACGGGCCCATTCTAGTAAAATCGTGAGTTGGACGTTTTAAAAGTTTATTCATGTTTAAGGGTGCTGAAACTGTGAAGACGGCTTTACGTTCTTTTAGATGCGGAGGATGGTGTCCTGTACCCTTAGAATGATTATGCCTTCATCATTGCTTCTGCCAAGTCGAGGAGTGCGGTGTATTGGTCCTTAGCCTTTACTACGCCACTTGCAATTAGGATTCCCTCTGTGCCCAGTTTAAGAGCGGCTTTGACATCTGCCCCTTTTGTTATTCCGGCACCGCATAGGATTATTACTGTGGGATTCACCTTCCTTATGAGTTTAATAGAATTGGTTACAACCTCCGGCTTTGCCCTTGAGACTGGTATTCCAGTTCCTATAAGTTCTGGTGGCTCTACGGCTATCATATCAGGGTTTAAGGCGGCTACGGCAGCGCTCACCTCAGCCGTATCCGCACACGCGATGGATGTGAGCCCGGCTTCACTGGCCATTCTGATGGCTGTGTTGATGTCTGTGAGTTTTAGTCTTCTTTCTGAGTGGTTGATTATGGTGCCTATGGCGCCAGCTTCCTTGATGGCTTGGGGTAGAATATGGCCTGTGTGGCTGCCATAATTTATGGGATCGACGTGTTGCGCGAATACAGGTATATCTACTTCGTTTGCGATTCTATTGATGTCCACGAATTGAGGGGCAACGGCTACGCAAACATCGGTTTTGAGGCTGACATCATGGGCAATTTTTGCGAGCTTTACGGCATTTTTGCCGGTCGCTTGGGCATAGGTCTTAAAGTTGACGAGAATCAAAGGTGTTTTGATTTCAGGCGTTCAGTGTTCCCCCTTAAACTTTATAGAAACCTAACGAAACCTCATAACGATTATTATGTATTTTAGATTTCCGTTTAATAGTTCCTGTTCTATCGAGATCAGATCTTTATAG
>Ga0172366_10002545_pt1 | contig 14312 bp, 12 predicted proteins | sample LakKivSesite69cm_FD_114533 | JGI IMG/M metagenome (GOLD analysis project Ga0172366, IMG submission 114533) | Sediment microbial communities from Lake Kivu, Rwanda - Sediment site 69cm | ecosystem: Environmental > Aquatic > Freshwater > Lake > Sediment | place: Rwanda: Western Province, Lake... | reverse complement strand
TCCGCTTTCCATGAAACCGTCTTTGGAATTTCTGCACCGCGCGAGACATGTACCCATATCCGCACGAGGAAATTTGAATGTTTCGCCCTTTTTGTCGCCGTCAGGTGCCTTTGTTAAGTCTTTAATGAAAGCAATGGAACCGGCACGTGCGCCGTATCCTGTCGCCGTGGCGATTCTCATTCCATTCTCCGCGTTCCAGATGATCACCGTCTTGTCTCCCGACCCGGTGGCGATCTTCTTGCCGTCGGACGAGAACGCGATCGCTCGGATTTCATCCTTGTGCCGTGCGAGAATGCACTGCAGCTCCCCTCTCGTCATGTCCCACAGCTCCACGGTATTGTTTCCCGCGTCCATGGCGAGCTTGTTGCCTCCGGGGGAGAATGCGACCGCGTTGGGTGCATGGGGACAGTCCTTCAAGATATAGCGCGCGTAGTCCCTGCCGGGACAAAACGGGCTGAGCGACTTGGCTTTCGATCCTTCCTGCAACACGAGTGATTGGTGCGGTCACCTTACTTATTAGCGAAAGGCACTGGTCGTCTCGAAGAAAAAACGCATACCATTGGTCTGATAATCGAGAGATGACAGAATCATTCAACCAATTTATCGATGACATCGGGCGTCAAGATCGGGCTATGCGGGAATGTGTGGCAATGCCCCACAATTTTATATACTAGAAAAGCGTATTCTAGATCAATCCCAAAAAAAGTGGATTTAGGAACGAACAGGCTCCGGGTCAACCGATTTCATGCGATGTCGCACGAACCGCGGGCGAGAAAGGAAATCCTGACCCCATATTCAAAATCAACATAGCCTGTTTATATTCTAAATCTTAACATTAAACATGCTCCGTAAGTTCGTCCTCAGCCGGGTGTAAAATCTTCACGAAAAAAACTACCGCATTTAGCGGCCGACGGACAATTTTATAAAACTCATACTTTTTTTGGGATGATTTCATCCCTCGAAACCCGCGGGCGACGTCGCTTCGCCCTTCCTTTTCTTTTGTTAACGAATTCAACATGGAAGAACTCGTATAAACAAGATCGTCACTTGCCTTGATTACCTTAAGTGGTATAGAAAAAGGCTCTTTCTACACATTTTTTCAATATATCACTCGAGCGGCTCTTGTCCTTCTCGCTGGATGATGTACCTGCTCCCCTTCTTGGCAAGAAAGCCCATGGCCACCGCTTCGAGCATCAATTTCTTGAGCTTGAGGGCATCCTTCCCCTTGCCCACGCCCATATCCCTGCGAAACTTGCTGAACGACACGGCGTGGTACTCCTCGTCGCGGTATACCTGGATGAGCAGCTGGAGGTTTTTTCGGTTCAGCTTGACCTTCTTCATGGGCTGGGTCGCGGCTTCCTCGGGAATGGCCTCTTGCTCTTGTTCTTCCTCCTGCTCCTCCTCGGGTTCCTTGGCCGAGATGCTGGCAAGTTGGCTAGCGAGCTTCGCACCACTTTCCCCTTCCGCCTTCGCCCCGGCTGGCTTCGCCGCGGGCGCCGCCGGGAGGAACGGTACCGCCTTGTTCCCGGACTTCTGGTCCACTGGTTCGACCTTGGATTCGACCCTGGCTTTCTGGACTGCGGCAGGCTGGGCGGCCGGCGATGGTTTTGGCTTCGCGAATGGCTTCTGAATGGCCCCGGCCACCATCATCGGCTGCTTTTTCCTCGCGATGGCCGCGGCTGCGGGCCTGGGCGCGGGCTTCGGCGCCCCGCTCTTCAGCTCGGAGTCGTCCTCGTCGGCAAGGTCACCGGGTTCGAGCTCGATGCCAGAATAGGCAGAATCGATGTGCCAGATGATAAAACTTATTATCGATGCTCCCGCGCAGCCGCCAGCAGCGAGCCAGAACCATGGTGACGGGATCCAGGTGGAACCGAACCAGATTCCGCCGATCATGACCAGCGCGATGGACGCTGCCATTAAAACGAAGCCCAGAAATCTCTTGTTGAAGGTTATCATTGTACTTCCGTCCGGGCAGGTGCTTTCTGATATGCAACCATGTTAGTGTCCGAAGGTTCTTTAGGTTTTCATGCCTCGCGGTCGATCATTCGAGGCGAAGGCGACTCGGCGTTCCCTGGCACGCGATCGCTAGCAACCCCCCTTTTCTCGTAGAACTGCCACAGCACCGTCCCGGTGATGAATAGTAGGATTCCGACGTTGATCGCTTGCACCAGTGGCTCGAAAAGGGCCAATACAGGGACTTTTTGTTCGAAATAAACCAAGATCGACACCTGGTAGAGCATGCACACCTTCCATAGTCTCTGCCCGGCACGCTCCGGGGTATATGCCGTGGCGACGAGCAGGAGCGGGACGAGCACGACCAAGTTATGCGACCACACCTGGACCTGGGCGACCATGAAGCAGAGCATGCCGTACACGAACGAGAACGAGATCCGCTTGTCCCGGTTCTGGTCTTGCATAGAGCGTAGCACGATCCAACCCACGAATATCATCGCGATCGACGTGATGAGGAACGCCCACGACGGGTTCAGGCCGAAAGACATGTATAACAAGCTAGAGAGCGACGTCGACGCGTAAACACGCCAGATCTCGAAGTCAGTGACGTTTCGCGTGATGATGGCGAGCAACAATTGCGGGATGGCCATGAAAATGATGCAATCTAAGATAAATGGGGGCAAGATCGACAAGACCGCCTTGATCTTTCCGCGGAAGGTCTTCGTTGCTAAAAATGCGAAGATGACGACGAAGACCAGCACGGGTTTCACCACGATCGAGAATCCCAGGAGGAACCACCCCGTAGCGTTCTTTCCCTCCATGAAATAATAGAGGCTGGTGATCCCAGTGAACAAGACTGGCGCCATCACCTGCCCAAGACCATAATTCCACGCCTGGAACAAGCCCAGCAGGATCAAGACCATGAACCGCTGCCCGTCGCGGGTCTTTGGCTGCTCGAGGTGGCCAAATAAGATGCGGGTGACGTAAAACGCGCTGAGAACATTCAAGCAAAAACCTATCGCGGTGAATACATAGGACGATGTCGGCATGTCGACGAGCGTTAACGGGTAAAAGAGAACCAGGAACGAGGGCAAGTATCGGAACTGCACCGTCCCGTACGTGACTCGCATGTAGTCGTAATTGTAGATGTTCAGCGTCTCCGCGGGGTTGAAAAACATCTTGCTCGCGTAGTAGTAAACGGCGTAGTCGTTCAAGGCCGGGATCTGCCGGCGCAGCGAGAATTCCGCCGAGAGAATGCCCATGAAGATGCAGATCGCGAGATTGCCGAGGACCGGGGCCTTGTATTCCTTCAAGAATGCCTTGAGCTCGGCAACCGGAACCCATTGTAAATGCTTAGCCATACAGAGATCTATCCGTCCCCGTCCTTTTTTGTACTACCGTGCAAAAAAATGGCCTCCAGATGCTTGATAGTTGAAAAATTTCTCAGTAAGCTTGGTGATACCCGCCCCGCGAAACCCGTGCCCGCACCGGCACGGGATCCACGAACCATCTTTCCCTCTTCTCCCCCATCCTTCTTTCCTCCTTCTCACGTTTTTTTCGGGGCGGGATCAATTCTACCCATCCCGCCAAAAAAAAAGGGAATTGGAAGGCCCGGTTACCGTGAAGGTTCTTCTGCACGCCTGGGGCGGGAGGCGAGCATCGCGACCAAGAACGCTGCCACCCACGCGACCACGACGAGCGCCGCGCCCGTCGGCCGGGAGAAGTCGCACACGAGGTCGCGCCCCAGCAGCCACCATAGGTTCGCATCGCGGTAGTTGTAATAGATATCGAAGCTCGCTGGCGGGTTCGTGTTCACGGAAGCGTTCATCACGTCAAGCGCGTCCATCCCGTAACTGCTGAACATTCCACCGAACCCCGCGGCATCCCAAAGCAAGAAATACGTGATCTCGGTGCATCCGAACGACTTCGCGATCAGCGTGTCCCTGACGAGGTTGCAGAAACCCGTTGAATTTCCCCACGACACGAGGCCGGGCTGGTACAGGTCCCGGGAATAGCAAGACGTGTTCGTCGGGCCGAGATAGACGCCTCGTCTCGCTTCTGGGAGCATCGACGATAACGAGTACATCTTGGAATACACGAAATACGACGTGCCCCACGGCTCGTCGAACGGCGACCACGCCTTTTGCGGCTCGTCGACGAGGCAACGGTAGATCATGGGCGCGTATAACGTGAACCGGTCGGGGATGGCGCCGTTATACCCTTCCAGTGCCTGCATGTCCACGTCGCCATCATACGCCAGGTCGATCAGGTCCGTGTAGGATGCCACGCTCTCCGTCTCGATGGTCTTGTTGCGCGACGCGGAGGCATTGTCGAGGTAATCGAACATCGTGTTCCATTCGAGGATCGAGTCCATGATGGACGGGTAGGCATCGCTCCAGCGGAACCCGTCACCCTCTATATCGAAATAAAACCCGAGCCATTGATCGAGGGTGCCGTTTATCTCGCACTCGCGCATCAACTCGGTTTGCGCTTGAACGGTCTCGGCCAGCTGGTCAATGCTCGGGGGATAGACTTGTAAGCGATACGTGACGTTCGGCATGGCCGCCTCCAGGGCCGCGAGTTGCAGGACGTTGGCGCTCGACACGGACATCGTCAGGTCGAGATTCACCTTGTGCTGGTCCAGTTCCGCGCAGAGCGCCGGCGTGTAGAACCCGGGGTTGTAAGCAGGCGCAAAGAAGCTAAAGCGAACCTGCTGGCTTCCGGGAACAACGCGCACGGGCACAGGCATGGCGCCGGCAGTCGCCAGTATGCCTGGTGCCGCGACGAGGGCGAGCATAATGATGATGCGGGCACCACGCTTGGTGATCGTTTGTTGCTCCTTCGTAAGCAGCCTGGCATCACCACGACCTGGGAATGCCGGGAACCAAGGTCCTAGCAGGAAGGATTTCCTCTGCATACCGAGCACGATGGATTCCACCAGGAACCGCAGCAATTGCATCCCGGCGTTTGCCACCAGAACGACGAAAATCCCGATGATGATGTAATACGTGTTAGCAAACGCTATGCGCGTCGTGTTCCCGTGGCGCAAGATCCAATCCCCGGGTATCAGGTACCAGAGCGCCGCAAGCACGAACGACACGATACCCGAGACCCGGTACCGGGACACGAGCAGCGCGAACACCAGCAAGCAATCGAAGGCGATGCCTGTGCATATGTTGAACGTGGCGTCCAAGGGGGGCATCAATCCCTTCGAGACCGCGATGGACGGGATGCCGATGAAATAATACGACATGAAGAAGAACAAGAATATAACGCACGTCCTGTTCGCGAGCGTGAGAATGCATAGCAGTTTTTCGTTCACGCGATCACCTCTCGATGATGGAAGGTCGAAAAATGAAAGAAATGGAGATCATGGCGGGCAAAGCCCGTCATTGCTCGTATTTCTTCATCAGCTCTTTCTCCGAGGGGAACGAGGTCTTCATCGTGTACGACTTCCCTTCCGCGGCCGCGATCGAGTACCGCACGAGCTCGCAAGTCCGCATGGCGCCGAGGATCCCGTTCATCTTGCCCTCGAACTCGATGGACCAGTTGCCCTTGAAACCCGCCTCGTGCAGCACCTTGCAAGCACGGGGGTAGTCCAGCTTCTTTTCGAAACCTTTTACGTCGAAATCGTATGCCTTTGCGTGCAAGTAATACGTCCGCTTCTTGATGACCTCGAGCGATGCCCAGCGCTCCTCGTCGGTCGGATAGTTGCCGATGTCGAAGATCCAGCCGAGGTTCTTCGATGGCCACTTCGCGTTCACGAGTTTCATGTACACGTAGTTCGAAGAGTAGGAATGGTGCGTTTCGATGGCTATGTTAACGCCCAGCTTCTCCGCATCGGCAAGGAGCGGATCGATCACTTTCGCCGACAAGTCAACGGCCTCGCTCATCATCTCGTCGTACTCGTCCTTGTCCTCCTTGTCAGCGTCGTCCGGGGGCGGGGCGAACGCCCTCGGGAGCGGGCCATCGCCGACCTGGAACCGGACGTGCTCGATCCCCGCGCCGTGTGCCAGGTTCAGCCATTCCTTGCCTTCGGACACCATCTTGCTGACCTCTTCTGGCTTGGCAAGTAAATGCACGTGCGGCCCGATTGAAAACACCTTTATTCCGTTATCCGCGAACTGCTTCGTGCCCTTGGCGAGCTCATTTTTCTCGAAGTGACGATCGAGCCATTCTAGCTGCGTGATGCCCATGTCCTTGCAGAGGGCGATAATCTTGTCGATTCCTTTCTTGGCAAGCTTGTCCCATTCATTTCTCACGCTGTAAGTATTGAAAGCTACATTCATTATTTTTCATCTCTTTTGGATGGTCACGTGTTATTTCAAGCTATTTCCAGATGTAATATACCCGATTCACATGAGGATGGTGATTCTTTTTCGTGCTTGGTAAAAAAAGGATCGTTCATGATTTGGTATATGCCAGACTCGGTGGAAAGCATTGGCCACTTCCAGGAATGGGGGCCCTACCTCTCGTACGGCGCCGATCCCGCGACGATGATGACCATCGCGTGGCGCTCGAAGACTCCGACCGCGGGCGCCTGGGTCAAGTACGGTATAACGCCTGATTGCAACAAGATCGCAAAGGAAGATGCCAAGGCAGCCACCCGGCAGCACGTGGTGAGGCTGGCTGGCCTCGACCCAGCGACCGTGTACCACTACAAGATCAGCAGGGACGCGGACACCACGTGGACCTTCGAGACCGGCCTCCCCGCGGGATCCAAGAAGCCCTTCGAGTTCATCATCAACGGCGACATGCACGCGTACCCGTGCAACCGGCTCGATCATTATTTCCAGCTCATGAATTCCGAAGCGCCGGATCACGACTTTTACGTCGGCCTCGGGGACTTCATCAATGACGGGCTCGACATCACGCACTGGAATTCCTTCTTCTACGACGCGCGGGAGTACATGGCCACGCGGCCCCTGATGAACGCCACGGGGAACCACGACACGAGCAACAAGGAGAAATACAAGAATTATCTCGACGCGTTTTTCCATCCCTATGTTAATCCCGCGGAAGGCGCTTATTACTTGATCGAGTACGGGAACGCCGTGCTCTTCTTCATCGACAGCTGCAACGCCGGCAGGGGGGATCCCCTCCCTGGCGACGAGCAATACGCGTGGCTGGATGAGAACTTGAAAAAGCACGCGAGGAAGGACAAGTGGATCTTCCTTTTCTTGCACCACCAGATCTACTCGACCGGCGACTTTGGCTGCCCGGTCATCATGAACGACGTGTTCCGGCCCCTTTGCCAGGAGTATCACGTGGACGCGGTTTTCTACGGCCATGATCATCATTACGAGTGCTTCTGGGTCGACCGTGACGCGGACTGGGGCGGCACGCTTTTCTTCGTCGCCGGCGCGGGCGGCGGGCAGCACCACGTCGACCACGGCATTATGGGGGACCGCGATGGCAAGACAAAGTACATCTGGCCCGGCCGGTTCCTCAACGTCCGCAAGCACGGTATCCCGCCACCATCGCCGAAATCCGATGGAACCACGCTGGGCTTTCGCAACGACGAGCTCGTGAAGCAATGCCAGCTCATCGGTGTGCTCGAGCCGAACTTCGTGCTCGTTCGTATCGATGGCGACGTGATGGAACTCAAGTGCATCGGCTGGCAGAAGCAGGTGTACCACCACGTCCGCGTGAAACGAGCGGGCGCCGGTCGCAAGTGGGACGCATCGTGCGAGATCCACAAGATTGATTACTGACCGATTCCCCTGGGTCTATCATGGCATCCGAGAAGCGCCTCAAAATCCACTCCGATGGCGGCAGCCGGGGCAATCCCGGCCCCGCTGCGATCGGGATCGTGCTCGAGGATCCCGACGGCAACGTCATCAAGGAATTCAAGCGGTACATCGGGAAGGCGACGAACAACCAGGCGGAATACGAGGCACTCATCGAGGCCTTGAAGCTGGCTGGGCTATACTGGAAAGGACCTGTCGAATGCTTCACCGACAGCGAGTTGCTCATCAAGCAAGTGAACGGCGAGTATGACGTGAAGAACAAGGAGCTCAAGGTCGCCCACGCGGCAGTTGAAAAGCTTGCCAAGCAATTTCCGTCCATCAACTTTTCCCACGTGCATCGCGAGGACAAGGTTCAAGCCATCGCCGACAAGCTCGTGAACGAGGCACTCGACGAGGCAATGGGGAAAAAATAAAGCACGGCAACCGCGAGGTGCACCCGCTAGTATTCCAGGCGCAGCTCAGCCGTGAGCTTGATGTCGCGTGATGATCTGGCCGCGTGCAGCTTGAAGATGCCCGGCTCGGCCACCCACTCGTTTTTCTGCTCGTCGAAGTACGAGAGCGCCTTCGCATCGAGCGTGATCTTGACCGTCTGCGTCTTGCCTGGATCCAGGAACACCTTCTCGAAGCCTTTCAGCTCCCTGGGCGGGCGGTCGACGCTCGATTCCACGTCCTCCACGTAGACCTGGACGACATCTGCCCCGGGGCACGAGCCCGTGTTGGTGATGTCGATGAAAACGTCGATCGGCCACCCGTTCTTCACGATCATGGGCTCCACGCGGAAGTTTTTCCATTCGAACATCGTGTATGACAAGCCATGGCCAAAGGGAAACCGGGGCTCTATGCAGTGCTTGTCGAAGTGGCGGTACCCGACGTAGATGCCCTCGGCATACTCCACCGTGGGGCCCTTGTCCTCGTCATCGATGCCGGGGTACGTTTTCACGGTCGCGTGGGCAGGCGAGTCTTGTAGCCGCTTGGGCACGGTGAAGGGCATCCGCCCGGAAGGATTCACTTCGCCGAAAAGCACCGAGGCGAGGGCGTTCCCGGCCTCCTGGCCAGCGTACCATGCCTGCACGACCGCGGGAACGCTATCGACCCAGGACTCGACCCCCACGGGGGTCCCGCTCACGAGCACGACGATCGTGCGCGGGTTTTGCTTGACGGTCTGTTTGATGAGGTTTACTTGATCCGCCGGCAGGTCAAACTCGGTACGGTCGACACCTTCCGACTCCGCAAGGCCTTTGTGGTCGAGTCCGGTCACCACGATTGCCATGTCGGCGCTGGCCGGGTCATCCGTGATTTTAACCTTGCCCCTGCACCGCTCCTTGATACCCTCTAGGGGGGTCTCCTCGTAAGGGCTGCGCACCTGGGAACTGCCCCCGCCCTCGCCCATCTTGACGTTGGCATTCATCCCGACGACCGCGATCATTTTCACCTTCGAGACGTCGATGGGGAGGGCTTTCTCGTCGTTCTTCAGCAGCACGATGGCCTCCTCGGCGATCTTGCGCGCGATCGACCGGTGTTCCATGGTGTTCCTGCTCCCCTTGGGACGTTTCGCCGGGTCATCGAACAGCCCGACGAGGAACATGACCCGCAAGAGCCTGCGAACGTTATTGTCCACCTGGGCCATGGTGCAGTGCCCGGCATCGAGCTCCTTCTTGATCCATTCCCGCGTGTAGCGGTTCGTTGCCGGCATCTCGAGACTCAAGCCTGCACGAATGCAGCCAGCCGGGCTCTCGATAAAATTCGTCGCGCCCCAGTCGCTCACGAGGAACCCGCGGCATTTCCATGTATTCATGAGCAATTCCCGAACGAGGTGTTCTTGCTCGCAACCCCACTTGCCGTTGATCCGGTTGTAACATGCCATGTAAGACCACGCGTCGGCCTCCTTGGTCGCCGCCTCGAACGCGGGCAAGTAGATCTCTTGCAACGCGCGCTCGGACACCCGCGTGTCGACCCAGTTTCGCCAGACCTCCTGGTTGTTGCACGCGTAATGCTTGACGCAAGCAGCAACACGCTTGCTCTGGATCCCTTGAACCGTTGGCACGACCATCCGCGAGTTGAGATATGGATCCTCGGTCTGGTATTCAAAGTTCCGGCCGCAAAACGGCGTGCGGATGATGTTCACGGCAGGACCGAGAATCATGTGGTATCCGATATCGAGCACCTCCTCGGCCAGTGCAGCGCCGAACTGTTGCATGAGCGCCGGGTTCCACGTCGCAGCACGGCACGTGCCCGTGGGGAAATACGTGCAGATCGAGTTGTTCGAGGAATGCGGGCCGATGCCTTGCGGCCCATCGGTCATGTACATGGCCTTGATGCCGAGGCGCTTGATCTCGCGGGTCGACCAGCTCGTTGCGCCGGACATGAGGTCGATCTTCTCGTCCAACGTCAACCGGCTGAGTAAATCCGAAACGCGGGCCTCGATCGGCACTGTTCCGTCCAAGTATGTCAATTCTTGCCCCTTGCCATCGCTTTTCTGTGCCATGATGTATTCTCACTTGTTAATCGTCTGATACCTGCTTTCTTGCTTTTCAGCGAGATGGGGACTCTATTTCTTTGTCGCTCTGGGTGCATTAATAGCTAATGAAGATGGAACGACCCGCCTCCCGTCGACTTCGGCAATAAAATGCCCCAGATGCAAGGCAGAATATCTCCGTTACGATAATAATGGTCCTGCGGCGTGCGAGCTATGGCTAAGACTAGTACCTTTTTTTGATCCCACGCCAAGAATCCCTCATGAAGGTCATCATGATCAACGGCTCCGCCAGGGGAGCCAAGGGAAACACGCAGATCTTGCTCGAGGCCGTTGGAAAAGCGTTGAAGAAAAAAAACATCGACGTTGAAATCATCACGCTTGCAGACAAGAGACTCAACCCATGCAAGGGTTGCGGGGGTTGCGGTGGCAAGAAAAAATGCGTCCAGGACGACGACATCAACGCGATTTTCCAGAAACTGTGCGATGCCGACGGCATCATCCTCGGCTCGCCCGTGTATTTCGGAAACGTGGCGTCCCGGATGCAGATGTTCATAGAGCGGACGGGTTATGTCGCCCGTAACAACGATAATCCCTTCAAGGGGAAAATCGGTGCTCCCGTCGCCGTGGCGCGCCGTGCCGGCACGACGTTCGTGTACGCGGCCCTGAATTTTTTCTTTGGAATAATGGAGATGCCCATCTGCACGAGCTCGTACTGGAACATGGCGATCGGTCGCCTCCCGGGCGACGTGAACAAGGACGAGGAGGGCCTAAAGATCATGGAAACGCTCGGCAATAACATGGCCGACATGCTGTTGAAGCTCAGGAAGTGAGGTTGACGGACGCCCACGAGCGAATCATCAAGATGCTTTCCCACGAGGGAGAACCAGACCGCGTCCCCACGTTCGTGCAGCACCTGGAGCCGCCATTCATCAAGAAATACGACGAGGAGATCGAGCTCAAGAGCGATCATGGCCTCAAGGGCGGTTTCGATCTCATGGTCGCAACGGAGCTCGGCCTCGATTCGAAGTGGAACCACGGCGCCGGGGTTAGCCCCCGGTCTTACAAGGACATGCCCGATGTGCCGGCCGATCTCTTGAAAGAAGCAACCCGCGGGCTGGAGAACTATTCCATCGGCTCGGACGGGTCCCTCCACGCGAAGAACTCGGCGGGCGAGGGCTGGTACCAGGATGGCTTGCTGTACACCCCCGAACTCTTGAAATCGTGGATATCATTCATCAAGACCTTCGTCCCGAGCGGCGAGAACTACCTCAAGTACCTCGAAGAGGACGTCTGGAAGGCCGGCTTGAAGAACGACATCGTGTTCATCCCGACCGCCGGCGGCCCCGTGTACACGACGTGGTCGTCCATCGGGCTGAAACATTTTGCCTACGTCACGCGCAAGCACCTCCCGCTCGTGAAGCAGCTCATCAACGCGTGGAAGGAGAAAACGATCGAGATCCACACGCTCTTGTTCGAGCACGGCATGGACATCGTGTTCACGTGCGACGACCACGCGTTCAAGGGACACCAGATATTCCGGCCGGAACTATGGGACGAGCTCGTCCTGCCCGTCTACACGGAGATCGCCGCCAACGCGCACAAGCACGGGGCTCGCTACTGCGTCCATACCGATGGCAACTTGCACGACGAGATCGCGGGCCTCGTCAAGGCCAAGGTCGACGGCGTTGACCCGCTCGAGTACGAGGCGGGTAACCGGCTCAAGCCGCTCAAGGAACAGTTTGGCACGAAGATCTGCTTAATCGGCAATGTCCCCTCGTCGGAGGTGCTCTCCTTCGGGTCGGTCGACGACACGATCCGCATCACCAAGCAGCAGATCCTCGAGGCCGGGGAGGGCGGGAGCTTCATCAGCGCGCCCGGGTCCGACGTGCTCGGTACCGTGAAGCCGAAAAACCTGCAGGCGTGGATCGCCACGGTCAAGAAGTTCGGCAAGTATCCGCTGGACAAGAACAAGCTAAAATGATTCGTTTTAATGATCCTTTCATTGTTTCCGGTAATGCGCGGCGACCTTGGCCACGCCGTCGACCATCTCGTCGATGTCCTTTTCCGTGAAGAATTCCGTGATGTTGAGGTTGAACGTCTGCTCGTATGCATCCTCCGCGTTTGGGCACGTGCCTTTCGGGTACGAGGCGCTGCTCCACAAGTCTTTCGAAACGAACGGGAGCTTGCTATCCGGGAAAGCGGCTTGTTTCTGGAACACGTCGTACATGTACGTCGGCATGCCGCCCGTGACCTTGTTCGGCTCGTTCGGGATGCCCTCGGCATCCAATGCCTTGCAAAACTCGGGCACGGGCACCTTGATCCGCTTGGGGTCCAACCGCACGACGAGCAAGAAAAACGAGTGCTGGCAATGATCCGGTATCTTCATGGGCACGATGCCCTCGATGCCTTGCAACCCCTTTACGAGCCTCATGCCGAGCTTGTTCCGGCGGTCGACGATGCCCGCGACCTTGTCAAGCTGGGCAATGGCCACCGCTCCTTGCAGCTCGCTCATCTGGTAATTCGGCGCGAGGAAGTAGGGGTTCCGTTTCCTGCCATCGCGGAAGTAGCACTTGTCGACGAAGAGCTTGGCGATGTCCTCCAGCTCGTCGTTGTTGGTCATGACTGCCCCGCCCGACCCGCAGTTGATGAGCTTGAAATGATTGAGGCTGAACGTGGAGATGTCGCCGAACGTGCCCACGAGCTTTCCCTTGTAACGGGTGTACCATGCTTGCGCGCAGTCCTCGATGACCGGCAAGCCCTTGTCAGTGGCGATCTCGAGGATCTCGTCTATTTCGGCAGGCAACCCCGCGTGGTGAACGACGATGATGGCGCCCGTCTTGTTGTTGACGAGCTTCTTGATGCTACCCGGATCCATGTTGTAAGTCTCGGGATCGATGTCTGCGAATCGTGGTATGAGCAGCTGGTAGAGCACGCCGGTCAGCGTGCCCATGTCGGTGACCGACGACGTGATGACCTCGCTGCCGGGAGGCAATCGGAGCGTCCCCAGGGCGATGTGCACGGCGGCGGTGCCGGACGAGCAGCCATTGCAGTGCTTCATGCCGTACATGTCCTTGAGCTTCGCTTCCATTTCCCTAACCTTTTTTCCAATGGCATAAAAAAGGACATCGCTGTCTATTACATCGCCGAGTTGCTTCATTTCCGCTTCCCCGAACCGCTTGCCCGTGCCGAACGGGCAAGTCTTGGCCTTCGGGCCGCCGAGCAGCGCGAGCTTCCTTCTATCCTGGGACATGAAATCACGCGTCCTTGGTGTGTAGCTGTTTAACAACGGTCGGGGAGCCATCGAATAAAGCTTTGCACATTAGATGTGACATGAATGCCTCGTATTTCTTGGCATGATCGTTCCGGCGCTCCAGGAAATCCCGGTGGATCATGGTTTCGTCGACGTGATGTCCGTCTTTTTGATATTCTTCGCGATCGAGGCAGCTCTCCACTTCATCATCTTCTTGATGGCAAACACGTCCCTTGCACGTTAAATCTGGGAAAAAGGAAAAAACATGTCCGCTTTAGCAACCGGTTATACGAGGCGGGTTTTTTTATGGCTCTTCTTTTTTCTCAGAAGACCTATCATCGAAACCGTGGCGAGCCCGGCACCAATGCACATTGATAAGGAGCCGAATGCGCATGATCCTTCACGGATGGGCGGGGCCGAAATGTTGATCACCCTCACGGAAACCGTGTCCCATGAAATGCCACCGAGGCCATCGTTCACGACGATGGTGTAGTTATATATGGCAGGATTTAGGCCGTCGACGGAAATCCTCACCGGATCGGTCAAGTTCCAATTACCCATGCTGCAAACGATCCCGTCTCTCATGATCACGTAGGTCGCGTTTGTCATGCTGACATCCGTCATGAACCAGGTGATCTGGTTGCCGGTCGTGTTGAACTTATACACGATATCCGCGGGATGCGAGATCCCCGGTGGATCGTTCAAGACCATAACGATGACCGTGTCTGACACGGGCGCGCTCACGGAATCCGATGCAACTAGGGTTGCTAAACAGTCCAGTTTTTGCTAGACAAAGTTGGACACGGTGTGGATGATATCCCGGTTTATGGGCCATGATTGGATGATGCATGGCATCATGACATCATGCGTGAGGATCGGCATC
>Ga0172366_10002542_pt1 | contig 14314 bp, 18 predicted proteins | sample LakKivSesite69cm_FD_114533 | JGI IMG/M metagenome (GOLD analysis project Ga0172366, IMG submission 114533) | Sediment microbial communities from Lake Kivu, Rwanda - Sediment site 69cm | ecosystem: Environmental > Aquatic > Freshwater > Lake > Sediment | place: Rwanda: Western Province, Lake... | reverse complement strand
TAAAGGCCGGGCACCTTTCTGAAAGATGCCAGGCCTTTAGTAATTCTACCACCTATGAAATTAGGTCTAGACCTTCCCGATTCTGAACATCTTGGTCCCGCATACGGGACACACGCCTTGAGTAGCCGGTCTGCCATTCTTCATGGTTATGTTTCTGGGGTTCCTCATCTCCCTCTTGGCCCGGCACTTCATACAGTACGCTTGCATATGTTCACCTCCCTTTTTCTACAAGGATAAGTCATGGCTCGCGGGAATGTCAATAGGTTTTGCTTGAATTTGCCCCAAAGATCACAAAAAAGACTCGCTGCGCGTACGTTTGTTGTCTCTTTCTTGAGGCCGAACCTTGTCAAGCTGTTGACGTCCCACGAATCTGATGGACTAAATTCATTGTTGTTGGACTTTCACTGAGGACTTCGAAGGCGGGAGACTCCCATGTGCTCCGCGACACGTTGATAACCCGATCAGGTCTGAAGCTGCCGGAGCACTTCGCGTGCCTTCTGACTCGCCCGGGCGCGGTGGCTGATCTTGTTCTTCGTCTCTGGCGGGAGTTCTGCCATTGTTTTGCCCAGTTCGGGAAGAAAGAAAATGGGGTCGTAGCCGAAGCCGTTGTTGCCACTGGGTTCAAAAGCGATTATGCCGTGACATTCGCCAAAGCAGGCCTGAGTGTGGCCTTCCGGGGTAGCTATGACAATGACGCATTTGAAGCAGGCTGTGCGCTGCTCCCAGGCAACGCCACCAAGCTTGGCCAAGACAAGGTCTACCTTGTCTCTATCAGTCGCGGTTTCGCCGGCATAACGGGCTGACTTGATACCGGGCTCACCGCCGAGGGCATCCACCTCCAATCCAGAGTCGTCGGCCAGGGTAGTAATCCCGCTCAATTTGGCACAGGCAACGGCCTTCAGCCGTGCGTTCTGCTCATAGCTGTGTCCCGACTCCGCTACAGCCTGTGTGATTCCCTCCTCGGCCAGCGTGGTTATCCGATAGTCGATGCCATCGAGGAGGGCTCGATATTCTCTTACCTTCCCGGGGTTGAAGGTGGCTAGGAGAAGCTTCGGCATCCTGGCACTAGATGTCTTGAAATCTGGGCGCCAGTTTCTTGGCCACTTCAGGCATCGTGGTGTATTCCATTTCCTCAAGCGGCAAGCGATGCGGTTCGAAGGGACCCATTCGGCGCAGGAAATCCGCCATGATGTTTGCCTGATGACGCGCCTCGTCGAACGCCGGGTCATCGAAAAGGTCGCGAGGCCCGACCAGCTTGCCATTGGCAATCTGGAAACCGGCCGCTATCACCCTAGGCGGACCGTCGAAACGGCAGGGATTACTTTCACGGACGGCCACGGGCATTAATGGGCCGTTGTGCGAACCTCTCATCCAGCCTTCCACTATGTGAGGGGAGGCAAACGGTTCAAGTATTTCACCCACCGCGGGGAACTTTCCCTGCGAGCGAACGATGCAGACGGGGTCATCCTTGCCCACGTACCGTCCTGCCATAAGAGATAGTTTCTGCGTGGAAGAGACGGCGGCGATTTCACCGCTTTCCTTATGGTAAACCGCCTTAACGGCATAGTGGCTTGGCGCACCCAGATAGACCAGCATATCGTAGATTTCTTCGGGCGCATTGAAAGTGATTTTCTTGTGCTTCTTTACGTCGTGGACTTCAAAGGTGAAGCCGGTGTGCATGTTGGATGCAATGACCAGACCGATGGTATTGAAAGGGTCTGCAAATATCTTGTACAACGGCAGATTCCAGGCGCCCGATGCTGTCTTGTCAGCCATGAATATGATGACCGTTTCTGCCTCGCGCTCGGAAAATCGCATCTCGGCGGTGCCAGGGCCCATACCCTTGACGTTGCCCGAGAAAGCGTCTGTCAGAAGGTCCTGCCCGGCCCCATGTAACTTCAAGCTTTTGGCGACATTGGTCCCTTCCACAAACGTGTCCCAGGCCAACCTGTGGACTTTCTCGTTGTCCTCCCCCTGCCGGTGGGTCATTATCAGCTGGAGGTCGTCGCCGCACACCGTGACATGATAATCTATGAGCAGTCCCTTGACTTTGGCCTGTTCCAGTTTCTCCCTGGCCTTTTGTACCACGTCGGGATGACTGGATGAGTGTCCTACGTAGCCACCGATGTCCGCCTTGATGACGCTTAGAGTTACTTCCATTGCACCTCCTGCCATACCAATTCAGTTTAGCAGGATACGGGGCTGAACGTCAAATAGGAACGACGATTAGGCCCTCGTCCTCGCTGCCTAGAGCCTCCGCCTTGTTCTGCCGATAGAGTAGCGCGGTATAAGCTGCTATGGCGGCATCACACAAATCATGGTCGAACATACCAACATAGCGCTTGAGACCGGGCAAGATGTCTTCCAGTCTATCCCTGTGGAAGGCCATCCCCTGTTTCGTGGTTTTACGCGGAACTGCCTTGCCAAACAGACGGACCTTGCTGGCGAAGGGATATACCTCGATGACCTGGCCGGCTTGTTTCACCTCCCGGGCGATGCCGGTTTTGAGTTCGATGCCGCGATAGATCAGGTCTTTGATAAAGGACTTCTTGCTGGTGGGGTAACAGGGAATTCCCTGACGTCTCAGTTCCTCGTCGCACTGGCGGGTCTTCCGCGAGGACTGCGGCTTGCACGGGCAACTCTCTTCAAGGCAACACAGCCCCAGCGGCAGGCTCGGGGGAGCATCGATGGCCATCACCTCGGGAGAGTAGAAATCGACCAAGCCAATGATGTCTGTGTTTCTTGTCAAGAAGCCGAAGTAAATGAGCTCTGATTTATCGTCCAGTCCTACGCAGGCGCTCGGTTTGGCGTCTGTCGAGGTCAAATCAATGCCCAGGAAAGTGGGATATTTCACGCCACTAAAGAGCGCTCTCTTCCCGACCGTCTTAATATCTCTCTGGCCGCCACTATACCCGAAGCCGAAGCCTGTACCAGGCCGCGTGTGACCCCCGCGCCATCACCGGCAGCAAACATGTTATGGACTTCAGTCTCCAAGGAGGGAGTCAGCTTCAGACGGCTGGAATAGAATTTGACTTCAATTCCGTAGAGCAGAGTTTGGGGAGATGCAACTCCCGGGACCAGTTTATCCATAGTCTGAAGCATTTCGATGATGCTCTTGAGATAGCGGTAGGGGAGGGCAAAGCTCAAATCTCCCGGAGTTGCTGCCTCCAAGCTGGGTTTCACGGAACTGCTCCGGATGCGAGCCGGTGTGGAGCGATGGCCATCCACTAAGTCTCCCAATCTCTGGACCAGGACACCCCCGCTCAGTATGTTGGCCAGACGTGCCAGATACTTGCCGTAGGCGATAGGTTCGTGAAAAGGCTCCGTGAATGTGGTGCTCACCAGGATGGCGAAGTTCGTGTTGTCTGTCATGGGTTCGATATAACCGATGCCGTTGACTGTGATCACGGGGTCGGAACCGCCCGTGGACTCCATAATCACCTCGCCTCCGGGGCACATGCAAAATGTTCTGATCCGGTCATTGAAACTCGGCGAATAGAACTCGAGCTTCGATTCATACAGTTTCGAGGTGAGCTTCTCCATCGTTGACATTGGTACTTCGATCCGGCAACCCACATCTACAGGGTTGGAATCAAGGGTTAGCCTAAGTCTCCCGGCTTCGCTGCAGAGCCACTCTGCGCCCTCTCTACCGGGAGCCAGGACGAGGTAACGGCAGTTGAGCCTCTCACCGCGACCGGTTTCGGCGGCTCTGACGGCACCGTCCTCAACTACAATGTTCTCGATGCTTAGTCCCAGCCTTATATCCAACCTGGGCGACAGATAGTGCTGCATAGCCTTCAATGTCTCGTGGCAAAACTCTGTTCCCAGGTGGCGTAGTTTGACCGGGGTCAGCGCGAGGCCGGCTGAGGCAGCCTCCCGCTCCAGAGCAGCGACCTCTTCACCGATTCCATAGACCCTGTGTGGGGCACCAAATCTGATGTAGATAGAATCGACATAATCAACAAGTGCCTGCGCTTGATGAGAACCGACCACTTCCTGTAGCCTACCTCCCACCCGGGTGGACAAAGTCAGTTTGCCATCGCTGAAAGCTCCGGCGCCTCCGAAACCGCTAACCAGATTGCATGGCGAGCAGAGGGCACAACCCCCGCTTCCGCTCTGAACTGGACAGATGCGCGCATCGATTTCCTTCCCCTTGTCTACAAGCACTACGTCGAGACCGGCATCGCAGAGTTCCAGGCTCGCGAATATGCCGGCCGGGCCAGCACCGACTATAATGACATCATGATTCTCGGCCATCGAGGTTCATTCGCGCGTTAGTCGCGCAGCAGATCGGTCAAAAGTCTCCCTGACTTGAGGATTTCGTCCGCTGCGGAGCACGGGTCGAGCTCTCCTTTTTCCACCCTTTCAATGTAATTGTTCAGTTCGCCGTCCCGCTCGATCGAATTAAGCAACTTCTGAGTGAGTCTCTGTTCCAGTATCCTCATGAAATCGTGTCTTCGCTGGAGTCGACGGCACTGTGCAAGTCTGCCATCTTTGCAGAGGGCTTGATAGTGCAGCTGTATCTGTTCGTAAAGCTGTTCAATACCGATGCCATTGATTGCCTCCGTGGCTACCACAGGCGTGGTCCACCACTCCGGTTCATGAAGCTGTACCATAGCCTGTATGTCACGGATGAAGCTGTCCGCGCCGGGATGATCGGACTTATTAACCACAAATATATCAGCAATCTCGAATAGTCCCGCTTTCATTGTCTGGATGGCATCTCCAGATTCCGGACTCAGTACCACGAGCACGGTATCCGTCTTCTCCATAATATCTACTTCGCTTTGTCCTACTCCCACCGTCTCCACCATGATGATATCCTTGCCAGCGGCATCGAGGAGCTTTATCACAGAGCTGGCAGTTTGTGGCAGGCCTCCGAGGCTGCCGCGAGTCGCCATACTGCGGATAAAGACCTCTTCGTCCAGATAATGCTGCTGCATTCTTATGCGGTCGCCCAACACCGCTCCACCGCTGAACGGGCTTGAGGGGTCTACGGCAATTATGCCGACCTTCAAGCTCTGTTTCCGGATCAGCGTTGTTAGCTTGTCCACCAGGGTGCTCTTGCCTGCTCCGGGAGGACCTGTTATCCCAATGCAGTGCGCCCTTCCCACGTGCGGCGCGATGAGCCTCATTACCTCAGGGACTTCGCTGCTTTCGTTTTCGACGAGGCTGATAACGCGTGACAGGGAGACCGTGTCTCCCTTAAGCATTTGTTCCGCCAACCTGGCAGTCTTAGGAGTCATTTAGCGCAGCCAAATCCATATTCTATAGCTTTCCAGATTGAGGGTCAATTGGGTTACGATGCGAATAGAAGGTACTGACGGCCGATCGGACTTCCGAACAAGAGAGCGCCCCGGGAGGCTTATTCGGCGCCTTGCGCCGTTTTCTACACCCGTGTCCCCACAGGCATTATGTAGAGGGGCCTCGTTTGATTGTCCACGTCGAGGACTTTCCTTACCTGTTCGTCATCAAAGGCACCGACTTCAACCGAGGCGAGTCCCAAAGCCACGGCCTGAAGATGGATGTTCTCCCCCACGTGTCCCGCCTCCATGTTGACATATCTTTCGGCGCGTTCGCCGTATCTGGCAGAGGTCCTGTCGGTAAGGGCGCAAATGACAATATCTACCGGCGCCTCGACGAGGAACTGCTGATCCAGGGCCGCTCCGGCCAATTCGGCTCTCAGATCCGCGGGCCGGTGCAGACCCAACGAATGTGAATCCGCCTCGTAGTGATAGATGCCCGATTCTATCTCCTGTGCTCCCTGCTTCGGCTCACGGACGACAATACTCCGCTCGCCGACCACCACGAAGATTTCCAGCGGGTAGGTGCGGCCGGCGCTGGGTGCGGCCCTGACAGGCCCCGCGCCCGTAAGGCCCTGGGCAGCCCAGAGCAGCTGGCCCAACTGACCCAAGTCCAGAGGCTCTCGTCGATATCTGCGGACCGATCTTCGCCTTGATATCGCTTCCTCCAGTGAGACCTTGCCACTGAGATGTGGAGAGGGGAGCTTGATCACGCTTTGTTTCATGCTGGATTTTTCGCTGTACATTGAACGAGAAATCCGCCTCAGCCCTTGATTACACCCATAGGCACAGCCATGGCAACTTTTCTGGAAATGCCGGCCTGGTTGACAACATCTACAACCTCGGTTACATCTTTGTAAGCCTGGGATGCTTCTTCAGCCAGGTCGAAAACACTTCCTGTCTTCACAGTGATACCCCTGTCCTCGAGCTGCCGTATGACGTCCGCTCCTTTGATGCTTCGCTTGGCGGCACCGCGACTCAGCATCCTGCCGGCACCGTGGCACGTGGAACCAAAGCTCTCAGACATGGCTTTCTGAGTGCCCACAGCAATAAAGGAACGGCGTCCCATGTCTCCTGGCACGAGCACAGGTTGACCGACCTCTTTGTAGCATTCGGGAATGTCCTTGTGCCCCGCCGGAAAAGACCTGGTGGCACCTTTGCGGTGGACGCAGACTCTGATATTGCGACCATCTACTGTGTGCTCTTCGATTTTGGCTATATTGTGGGCCACATCATAGACCTGCCTCATGCCCAGTCTATCGGGACTTTCCCCGAAAATCCTGGAGAAGCTCTCTCTGACCCAGTGGGCAATGCACTGCCGGTTAGCCCAGGCATAGTTGGCAGCGCACGCCATGGCGGCCAGATAATCTCGCCCCTCGGGTGACTCTATAGGAGCGCAGGCAAGTTGTCGGTCGGGAAGGTTTATGCCGTATTTCGATATGGCCTGCTCCATTACCCTGAGGTGGTCCGTACAGACCTGGTGCCCAAACCCGCGGGAGCCCGTGTGAATCAATACCAATACCTGACCTATCTCAGTAATGCCCAAAATGCCGGCTACGTGAGGATCGAATATCTCTTTCACTACCTGAACTTCGAGGAAGTGATTTCCTGAGCCCAGCGTACCCGCCTGGGGGGTCCCCCTTTTTGTTGCTTTATCGGTTATTTTGCCCGGGTCGGCGCCGGCGAGGCATCCTCGTTCCTCGGTGACATCGAGATCTTCCTCTGAACCCAGACCACGTTTCACTGCCCAGCGGGCTCCCTCGACGAGCAGGCGCTCCATCTCTTTCTGGTTTACCCTTATTTTGCCTTCAGAGCCCAGCCCTGACGGCACGTTGAGAAACAGTTCGTCAACGAGTTCGCGGATTCTGGGCCGTACTTCGGCTTCGCCTAGATCGGTACGCAACAGCCTTACGCCGCAATTAATATCGTAGCCTACCCCCCCGGGCGAAACGACGCCATCCTTGATATTCGTTGCCGCCACCCCGCCTATAGGGAAACCATACCCCCAATGGATATCCGGCATGGCGAGGGAGTAACCTAATATGCCGGGAAGAAAGGCGACATTGGCGACCTGCTCGGGAGTCTGTTCCTCACGCATGGATTCCAGCATATGTTCACTGGCATATATCAGGCCGGGGACCCTCATACCCTTCTTGTAGTCTTGGGGAATCCTCCATCGATACTCATCCAGCTTGATAAGCTGTCCTTGCCATCGCGCCATGTTTCTATCTCCTAGATGTCCAGAATCACCTGTGCCCTGTAGCCACCATCATTCCTGTCCAGCTTCAGCATGTGATAGGTAGCTGCCTTTATTCCTCTCTTTATCTCGTGCTTCCTCGGGTCGAAGGCTTCGCCGTGACAGGTAGCCTTGAGTTCATCGTAGCCCAGATCCTCGATGTCACAGCGTCGGATTAAGACATGTTTAGCATCAAAGAGGTAGATGAGTTCGTTGAGCCACTCGACGAGCAGACTGTCCCTGTCCTGGCTCCTCACCTGCAACTTGAAGTGCAGTTTCTCATTGATGCTCTCGAGCTCTGTGATTAGGCTGAACAGAGCCAGAGCAGCGTTGGAGAATAGCTGTTTGATATCGGTTCCATAGGCGATGATGCCTATGTCAGCGGTGTGGTCAAGGATTTCGAAACTCTTCTGCATCGTCTTGCCTTCCATTATACAAGAAACAACGGTGATAGCCGCATTGTTTCTTTTTGCACTTGATTTCTGCTGCTGATACAATCAAAGCCTAGGGTCGGCAAGGGCGCTCTTGCGCTACAGGAAGCGCGATTTGGCAAATGATGAATTACCTTGTATTATTAAGGTGCTGACGAGAAAATCTCTCTATCAAACTTGGGCTGTGCCTGTGCAGTTATATGGTTCTGACGATGCAGTGGGTAGACATCAAACACAAAGTGAACTTGTGGTCGGCTGCCCATCACGAATGTCCATCCATAATAGGTAGATAACGATGGGCCTTCGCGACTATATGGAATCTGCCTTGTCTCTGGCCAGGTTGGCTGTCGGATATACCAGTCCTAATCCGGCTGTGGGGGCAGTCGTTGTTAAAGATGGCCTTGTCGTCGGCATGGGATATACCCGGCCGGCGGGTATGGCCCACGCTGAGGTCATGGCTCTTCGCCAGGCCGGGGACAGGGCGCGGCGTGCCACCATGTATGTCACCCTGGAGCCGTGCGCTCACTTCGGGCGCACACCGCCGTGCACTGAAGCAATCATTGAGGCAGGTATCTCAGAGGTCCACGTGGCGCTGATTGATCCCAATCCCCTGGTTTGCGGCCGCGGCGTGAACAGGCTGAATGAAAAAGACATCAAAACCCACGTAGGCATGTGTCAGCAGGAAGCTTATGACATAAACGAGGCCTACATTAAGCAGATTACTACAGGCCTACCATTTGTGGTGGCCAAATTCGCCATGAGTCTTGACGGCAAGATCGCCACCAAAACCGGTGATTCTAAATGGATAACAGGGGAAGAGACCAGAAAGTATGCCCATGGCCTGCGCTACGCCGTAGACGCCATAATGGTGGGGATAAATACGGTTCTTGCCGATGATCCTCGACTTACTGCCAGAGGTTGCGGTGGCAGAGGTGGTATAGGGAAAAAACAGCCCCTGCGTCTGGTTGTTGATAGCAGAGGGAGGGTGCCGTTGACGGCCCGTATTTTCGAGGGGCCGGGCGAAGCTATGGTAGCGGTGGCCTCACCCTTTGACCCTGCAAAGAAAGACAAACTGGTGAAGGCGGGTGCCGAGATTGTGGAATTGCCGGCCAGGGATGGGGCAGTAGATGTTCTGGAGTTGCTGAGACTCCTCGGGAGTAGAGAGATTGTCAGCGTCCTGGTAGAGGGAGGCGGCAAGCTCCTTGGTTCGCTCTTCGACCAGAAGGCGGTGGATAAAGTGTTAGCTTTCATTTCGCCGATCATCATCGGCGGCCGCCAAGCCGCCTATGTGGAGGGAAACGGCGTTGAGAATATAACCGGAGCTCTGCGGCTCAATCGAGTTGAGATTAAGAGTTTCGGTGACGATATATTGGTCGGTGGGTACGTAGCGAAATAGCTACTCGGGCTGGGCAGGTGTTCCGATATTCACTATGTTCGCGGGGATAATTGAGGAGATCGGTGTAGTCAGGGAGGCAGGCCGTGAAGTGCTGGCTATCGAGGGCCACAAGGTGCTTGAGGGGACGAAGGTGGGCGATAGCATAGCTGTTAACGGTGCCTGCTTGACAGTTGTCTCTCTTGAGAATCACCGCTTTGCCGTGAATGTCATGCCTGAGACGTTGCGCTGCACTAACCTCGGCAGATTGAATTACGGCGACCAGGTGAACCTTGAAAGGGCGCTGGCGCTGAACGGACGTGTGGGTGGACACTTCGTATTGGGTCACGTTGACGATATAGGTGCGTTGACGAAGGTGACGAGCGAAGAAGGCGCCCGCATTATGAGGATTTCTCCGCCGCCGAGGCTGATGCCTTATATTGTTGACAAAGGCTTCATCGCTGTTGACGGCGTCAGCCTGACTGTCGCTGACCTTGATGATTCTTCTTTTGCTGCGTCTCTGGTAAGCTATACTATGAGACACACTACTCTGGAAAGGAAAGCGGCCGGTGATGTCGTCAATTTGGAAGTGGATGTTCTGGCCAAATATGTAGAAAAGTTCAGGGGGCGCGAAAGGCAGAGCCTGGATTCGGTGCTCCGTGAAGAATATGGATTTGTGAAGGGAGCAGATGCTGGCTAGCATTTCGGACGCAATCGAGGACATAAAGGCAGGTAGGTTCGTCGTTATCATCGATGACGAGTCACGTGAAAACGAAGGTGACCTAGCCATGGCTGCCGAGAAGGTCACCCCCGAAGCGATAAACTTCATGGCCAAATACGGGCGGGGACTGATTTGCTTGCCCATAAACGGCCAGAGGCTCGACGAATTAGGAATACCACAGATGGTTACCGATAACACGTCCCGTTATTCCACCGCCTTCACGATTTCTATCGAAGCCAAGGAGAAGGTCACCACCGGCATTTCCGCTTTTGACCGGGCACAAACGGTGAAGACGGTGCTCGATCCGAGCACCAGGCCCAGTGACCTGGCCCGGCCGGGGCATATTTTCCCTATTAGAGCCAAAGACGGTGGGGTATTGGTCCGCGCGGGACATAGTGAAGCCATTGTAGATCTCGCTAGGCTGGCCGGTCTTTATCCCGCCGGCGTTATATGCGAGGTCATGGATGAGGACGGAACCATGAAGCGTCTGCCTCAACTCGAAGCTATGGCTTCTGAGTTCGACCTGAAGATAATAACCATCGTTGATCTGATTGCCTACCGCCTTCGTCATGAGAAACTGGTTCAAAGGATAACCGAAGCCAGACTGCCCACCAAGTACGGTGAATTCACAGCCGTGGCCTACAAGAGCAGCGTTGATACCGCCGAGCATGTTGCTCTGGTCAATGGCGACATATTGACTGATGAACCAATATTGGTGCGTGTTCACAGTGAGTGTCTCACAGGCGACGTCTTTGGCAGTCTGCGGTGTGATTGCGGCGCCCAGGTGGAAATGGCGCTGCAAAGAATAGCCAAAGAAGATCGAGGAGTCTTTCTCTACATGAGGCAGGAGGGGAGAGGGATTGGATTTCACAACAAGCTTCGCGCCTATGCACTGCAGGATCAGGGAATGGATACGGTGGAGGCCAACGAGGCGCTGGGCTTTGCTCCTGATTTGAGAGACTACGGCGTTGGCGCGCAGGTTCTGGCTGACCTAGGTTTGCATAACATCAGGTTGCTTACCAATAACCCTAAGAAAGTGATCGGGCTGGAAAGCTACGGCATCAAAATAGTGGAGACCGTGCCTCTGATCGCGCCGGCCACTCCTTACAACATCCATTATTTGAGAACGAAGCAGACAAAATTAGGGCATACTCTGGGTATACAGGAGGATAAGTAATGACTAGGCACAGTTATGAAGGTATGCTGGTTGGGAAAGGTTTCAAGTTCGCTGTGGTTATCTCCAGGTTTAACGAGCTAATAACCATGAGGCTCCTTGAAGGAGCCAAGGACGCTTTGCTGCGACACGGCGTTCTTGAAGGTGATGTCGACGTTGTCTGGACTCCAGGCTGTCTTGAGATCCCTCTGGTTAGCGAGAAACTGGCTCAGAGCAATAAATATGACGCCATAATATGTCTGGGTGCGGTGATTCGGGGTGGCACTCCTCACTTTGAGTATGTCGCTTCCGAGGTCAACCGGGGCATCGGCAGAGTGAGTCTGGATTCTGGCCTGCCGGTTATACACGGCATAATCACGGCGGACACTTTGGAGCAAGCGATTCAGAGAGCGGGGGCCAAAGAGGGCAACAAGGGCTTTGCTGCTGCGGTAAACGCTATCGAAATGGCAAGTCTGCTCAAGGCTATTCAGTGACCTTGTAGACCTTGTCACCTCGCCTAACTCGGTCGGGAACCTTTATTCCTACGCTGTCGCCGCGCTTGGCCTCGGTGATGTTGGCGCGCTCAATCTGCATGGATTCTACAGGCAGTTCTATATCCGTCGTGCTACCTTTGATATGAATCCTGTCGCCGACCTTCAACGTGCCGCTCAACTCTATGCCAGCCACGACAGGCTTAGCGAAGAAATCCGTCACCGTGCCAATCTCTACATCCGGCATCTTCAAAACCTCCCTTCTCGGGAACAATGTACACCTCCGAAGCTCAAAAATCAATAGGCGGAGAGTTCATGAGATTCAGATGAGACTGGTACTGCGGATTCAGGGGCTATTGACACTGAACAAGGGGGAGTATTAATATTGGAAGCAGCGATTCAGCAGCCCAGCTGAGGCTGGGTTTATATGGCTCTACGGACCTCGGTTATCAGGGCAGAGAACACTGTAAGCATTTCGCAGTCTCGTTCGTCTCGATTAGTCGAGTTAAGTTAGGCTACAAGCATTTGGAAAGGAGGGTGCATCCATGCCACAGTCAATACAGTATGAGAAGGTGATGACAGAGATGGTGTATATCAATCTGCCTGGGCCTGGCGAGCCCACCGAGAGGATGACGGGTGGTGAGCTTCTGCATGGTTTTCTGGCAGATTTGTATACGACATCAAACGCTGACACGAAGGCCTTCGTCATGGCCCTGTGCAACAAGTGGAATGTGCGCTACGTGCAATAGGTGCTCGCGGCCTCTCCTGAGCCCAAGCGAAGCAAAGCTGCAGATTGCCGACACCGCGTACCAACCGTGCTCAGAACATGACGAATTCGAGGAGAGGTCAGGCCGGTCCTACCGCGATTAGCTAGAGGAAGGTGAATAGATGCCACAGTCAATACAGTATGAGAAAGTGATGACGGAGATTGTGTACATCAATCTGCCCGGTCCAGCCCAGCCCACCGAGAGAATGACCGGTGGCGAACTGCTGCATGGCTTCCTGACAGATTTATACACAACCTCAAGCCCCGAGACCAAGAGCTTTGTCCTGGGCTTGTGCAACAAGTGGAACGTACGTTACCGCGAAGCTTAAAGCACAACTTGCCGGTTGAACCCATGACTGCAGCCGGAGTGTCTTGGACCAGGTATCCGGTGTAGAGGTCTCGCTCGAGGCGAAGAAGCGCACCAGGAGGAGGGCCACTTCGACGGAGAGTTGGTTGTTCCATTTTATGGTTCCGTTTTCGCGACTGCCGGGTTTGTGGTTTCATTGAGTGCGCCGATCGGGATTACGACATTGCGCAGGCGGCTGCTGGCTAAACTAACGGCTGCGGCGACGCCTTGACAAGTCGGTCCGCTAAGCTTAAGATAGTTCGTCAGGCAACCCCACAAATAAATGTAACTGGAGGAACCGTGCCGTGACCGAAAGAAAAGAAGTACAGGCCTATACTCCGGAGGAGATACTTTCCTTTGACCGAATCAGGAGAGCTATGACCAGCCGGGTTTTGGATAGAATAGAGCAACTTTGGGAGGGCAAACAGCCTATCAGCCCTGAGCAGGTGAATGACGTAATTGCGAGCGAATGGCAGAGAGTGAAGGACGCGGTAAGGTCGTCGCCGGCAGCAAGAGAAGCTTTTCGCAAGTATCTGGAGCGCACCGTGTCTGAACAGGTAGATAGGTTGATGAAGGAGGACAGGGCTGAGCTGGAATCACTAGGCGTCGCTGATAAGAGTCTGTAAATTGGTGCCACAAGATAGAACAAAGCTGGGCGAAGCCAACCGGGATCGGGATGGGGGGCAACTGGTTAGTCGTCTCGACATGCTCGACGAGAGACTGGATAACCTGGATTCCATAGTGACATCGCTTATAGAAAGGGTGATGGGAAGACCTATCGCCATCGAACTAACGTGCCCGAGTTGCGGTCAGACCATAGAGATCAACGTTACGAGCGGCGTAAGGTTACGCGGCAAAGAGCAGCCATAACAGGTGGCGTGTCTTCACTGAGGTCCTATCTCCAAATGATCCAATGATAATGAGTCGCGTGTTCCTGGCGTGGTATCGAATGGTTGCTGTGCCTGACTATGGTTTGCTACAATCGCCGAAGGGGCGGTTAGCTCAGTGGTTAGAGCGCTGCGTTGACATCGCAGAGGTCACTGGTTCAAGTCCAGTACCGCCCATTTCTTGACGTAGTGATGGTTGGTTCATAGGGTCTACGAAGGAAAGTTGAAGATGAAGTCGAACAAGAATGATGAACACCTGGAGCGGATGCGGCACTCGGCGTCCCATATCATGGCCGAGGCGGTGCAAAGTCTCTTCCCCGAGGCCAGGTTCGGCATTGGACCTACAATTGAGAATGGTTTTTACTATGACTTCGAGCTGTCACGGCCTTTGACGCCGGAGGATTTGCCTGTGATTGAGAACAAAATGAGGCAAGTTATCGACGAGGACGTGCCATTTGTCGCACAGCAGGTGAGCAAGGACGAGGCGCGCAGGCTCTTTGCCGACCAACCCTACAAACTCGAGCTTATCGATGAAATCCCTGAGCCCACCGTGACTGTCTACAGACAGGGGTCTTTCACCGACCTGTGCCGCGGCCCTCATCTCACCT
>Ga0172366_10002540_pt1 | contig 14320 bp, 15 predicted proteins | sample LakKivSesite69cm_FD_114533 | JGI IMG/M metagenome (GOLD analysis project Ga0172366, IMG submission 114533) | Sediment microbial communities from Lake Kivu, Rwanda - Sediment site 69cm | ecosystem: Environmental > Aquatic > Freshwater > Lake > Sediment | place: Rwanda: Western Province, Lake... | reverse complement strand
ATGGCATACAGCACACAATCGATCATCTCCTTAAAATCAGTCACCTTCCAGGAAATTGCGCGCTCAAAGGTTGAATCCTGAATGGCTGGAAAATCCTCTTCCGGTGCCGTCAGAACTTTGATCTCGCTTTCCCCGGACCTGACCACCAGATGCTCTTCTTTCTTAACAAATTCTATGTTTTGATCCTCAGGCAGCAGCTTGATGAAATCAAATAGCTTCCGCCCGTTTACTGCTGCTTTCCCCTCCTGCCTGACCTCGGCCTCAAAATTCGTTTTTAATCCAACCTCAAGGTCAGTCCCCATCAATTCCACTCTTCCTTTTCCAGCTTTTATCAGAACATTGGACAGGATGGGCATGGTTGTCCTTTTTTCAACAATCCCCTGGAGTAGACCTAATTCATTAATAATATTGTTTTTAGTGGTTGAAAACTTCATTTTTTCCACCTTTCTTCATCGTCAATAATATAATTAAAAATTATAAAAAGGCAATAAAAAAAATATAAGAAAGAAGGGTTAATATGTGAAAAAGTTTAGCCTTCTGTATTGATTTCATCACTTTAGGAGATTGACCAGGTTGTTGATTTCTCTGTTTAATTCCTGGTCGTGCTCTCTTAATTTCTCGATTTTTCTTATGCTGTGAAGGACAGTGGTATGGTGTTTGCCGCCGAATTTCTTTCCGATCTCGGAAAGAGAGCTATCAGTTAACTCCTTGGCCAGGTACATGGCCACCTGTCTTGGAAAGGAGACTCGCGGAGAGTTATTTTTTGATCTTAGCTCCGAGGGTTTGATTTTGTACTGGGTGCAGACAACTTTCTGTATTTTTTCCACAGTGATAATATTGGCCGAGGCGTCGAGCAGGCCCTTGAGGGCTTCTCTGGCCAGCTCCAGGTCTATTCTTGAACCTTTGAGAGAGGCAAAGGCTATGACCCGTCTCAGGTAGCCTTCGAGCTCTCTGATGTTGGAATGAACCTTGTCGGCGATATAGAGGGCGACCGGTTCCGGCAGGACTATGTTTTCCATTTCGGCTTTTTTCTTCAGGATGGCGATTCTGGTTTCTATATCCGGCGGACGGAGGTCGGCGATCAGCCCCCACTCAAAACGAGAGCGGAAGCGGTCCTCCAGATGAGGAATATCCTTCGGCGGGCAGTCGCTTGAAATCACGATCTGCTTCTGGCTGTCATAGAGATGGTTGAAGGTGTGGAAGAATTCTTCTTTGGTTCTTTCCCGTCCAGAAATATAATGGATATCGTCCATCAGCAGAACATCCACCGCCCGGTATTTCTGCCTGAACTCCAGGATCTTGCCATACTGCAAATGGTTTATAAGCTCGTTCATGAAGCGCTCGGTGGTCACGTAGAGGACTTTGAGACGGGCGCTGGTGTGCATAATCTGATGTCCGATGGCATTCATCAGGTGAGTCTTGCCCAGGCCGGCCCCGCCGTAAATATAAAGCGGGTTGTAAGATTTAGCCGGGTTCTTGGCCACGGCCACCGCCGCGGCATGAGCGAATTGATTGCAGTTGCCGACCACAAAATTTTCAAAAGTATAGTTTGGATTCAGGTTGGCTATCTGGGTAACTGCCTGCTGCAGTTTTCTTTCTTCTGGCGAATTGCGGAGAAATGAAGCCGGGGTTTCGTCGTAGATATATTTTATATCGAAGCTTCTGTTGAACAGTTCCTGGCAACATTCATTTATCAGGCGGGAATAGTGGAAACTCAGCCAGTCCTTGAAATAAGCATTCGGAACCTTAATATATAGTATTTCCCCATCTTCGCCGATATAGGAGGTGGGCTCAAACCAGGTCTCGAAAGCCTGAGCCTCCACCCGGTTTTTGACCGCGGCCAGTATCCTGTTCCATGGATTGACTTTATCTTCAAACTTCATGACGCGCCAAAAGATTTCCACAGAAATATTCACAGCTGTGGAAAACGCCCCCGCCGATAATCAGGGTGGGGGAAACGTGAAAAATATTACCACCCGGGAGCTTAAAATTCAAGAAATTTTTTTTATCAGACTTAAAAAAAACCGAACTCCTGATGAGAAATGCCCATTATTCTTTTTTGAGCCTTCATGGGCTCGCGCCGGCCGGCGAACCCGGGTCCCGTCGACGCCGGGTCGAGCTAAAAAAATTGTGGACCTCAGTTGCGCCGGGCTCCTTTTTATGCTATACAGATATTTCTTCCTGAGTAAAGAAAATCTCAAGAAAGAGAGAAGAAAACATGGCCAGAGAATGTCATATCTGCCATAAAGGGCCGACTTTCGGACACAGCATCAGCCATTCAAATAAGGCCTCGCACAAAAAATGGAGCGCCAACCTCCAGCGGGTTAAAGCCAGGACGGAAAGCGGCGTCAGGACTATCTGGGTCTGCACCCGCTGCCTGCGTTCCGGTCGGGTTGAGAAAGCGGTCTGAACTCAACCCCTGTCCACCGAGTCAATTGCTTTCAGCCGGTTGATCCGGTCCATAATTTTCTGCAGATGACCGAGGTCCTCGATCGTGATTTCCAGAGAGATGCAGGCCCGTCCGTCGCCACTGGTGCTGACCTCGGCTTTGGAAATATTTCCTTTCTGCTCGGCTACAGCTGAGGCCACCCGGGCCAGCACGCCTGGCGAATCTTTAGCCCTGATCAGCAATCTGGCCCTGAAGTTTCCCCGGAAGGTCGGGTCCCAGGCCACTTCCACCAGCCGCTGGCTATCCAGTATTTCCTTCTGGACCAGATAGCAGCGCTGAGCGTGGACCGTCAGTCCTTTTCCGGCCGTCAGGTAACCGACCGCCGGTTCGCCCTTGATGGGCGCGCAGCATCGGGCCAGGGTGATCATCTGCTCGTCCAGATTCTTGATCACCAGACCCTGAGCCGGGCTGCGCCCGGAAATTTTTTCCACGACCTTTTTTAACAGACCGGATGGCGAGGCTTCTTCGGGCACCGCCCCCCAGGCCAGCCTTTCCATGAATTCTCTGTCGATGACCAGCTTACCCAGACCGGCCAGCAGGTAAAAATCTTCCAGGCTGTTAAGGCGCAGCCTGAATTCCCTGTTCAGCCTTTCTTTCAGAGATGCTTCCTGACGCAATTCGGCCGGCAGCCTGAACTTTCTGGCCTCTTTCTCCCAGAGCCGCCGGCCGAGTTCGACCGCTTTCTTCCGGGTCCTCAGATTCAGGTATTTTTTGATCTGCTGGCGGGCCGAAGCTGTAGCCACCCAGTTCAGCCAGCTGCGGTGGGGACTGCGGTCGGGCGAAGTGATGACCTCCACGATGTCTCCAGTTTTCAGCTGGGTGCGAAGCGGCATCAGCTCGCCATTGATCCTGGCTTCCCTGGCCTGTAGCCCGATTTCGGTATGAATCTTGAAGGCGAAATCCAGGGCGGTGGCCCCGGGCGGCAGGTTGATAACCTTGCCTTTCGGGGTGAAGGCATAAATCTCCTCCGGGATGAGATTTATCTTGAGGTTTTTCAGGAATTCTCTGGGGTTTTTTTGTTCGCTGAACAGAGCCGCGATTTCCCGCAGCCACTGTAATCTCTGGTCCTCTCCGGTCAGTCCGGTGGGCACGCCTTCCTTGTATTTCCAGTGTGCGGCGATTCCGTTTTCGGCCAGCTCGTGCATCTCCCTGGTCCGGATTTGAATTTCAAAGGTCTGCTTGCTTTCGGTGATGATGGTGGTGTGAAGCGATTGATAGAGGTTGGGCTTGGGCATGGCGATAAAATCGCGGAAGCGCTGGGGCAGATGCGGCCAGCGCTGATGGATGATGCCCAGAGCCGAATAACAGTTTTTAACCGAGTCGGTGATGATCCTCAACGCCAGGAAGTCGTAAACCTGGTCAAAATCTATTCCCTTTTTCTTCATTTTGGAATAGACGCTGTAGAGCCTTTTGATGCGGACCTGAATTTCAGCCGGGATGCCGTTGTCCTTGAGCAGCTGTTCCATTGCCTTCTTCAATTTTTTAAGTTCTTTTTCACCTTTTTTCAGCTCGGGCTCCACCAGGGCGACCATCTTGAAATATTCATCGGGTTCAACGTATCGGAAGGACAGGTCTTCGAGCTCGGCCCGGATTCGTCCCATGCCCAGTCGGTTGGCTATCGGGGCGTAGATTTCCAGCGTCTCCTGGGCAATGCGTCGCTGTTTGTCCTCACTGAGATAATGCAGGGTCTTCAGATTATGCCAGCGGTCGGCCAGTTTGATGAAAATCACCCTCAGGTCATCGGTCATGGCCAGGATGATCTTCCTGATGGTTTCGGCCCGGGTTTCCTCAGGGGAGGAATCTTCAACCCGGCTGATCTTGGTCACCCCCTCGACCAGGGTAGCCACTTCCCGCCCGAAGTTTTCCCTGATTTCGGCCAGGCTGACCTCGGTGTCTTCCAGAACGTCATGGAGCAGCCCGGCGACCAGGGTGGTCAGGTCCAGGTTCATCTCGGCCAGGATGTTGGTCACTTCGAGCGGATGGCTGAGATAGGGCTCGCCCGAGCGGCGGATCTGTCCCTTATGAGCCCGGGCGGCGAAGATATAGGCTTTCTGCAGAATACGGAGATCTTTTTCGGAGTACTGGCCCTGGATTTTTTCTACTATGTCGTCAAAGCGAATCATGTTCCCCGGAAACGCGAGTCCTCACAAAATTCTATCCGGCCAGGAAGGAAGAGATGACCTCATAAACTTCCCCGGCCGAGATGCTTAGCAGGCAGCGATGATCATAAGGGCAGGTCTTATAGGTGCAGGGGGCACAGGGAGCGGATTTGTGCAAGACCACGGCCGGCGGCTGGGCCGGACCCGAGATATGGGGATCGGTCGGGCCGAACAGGCCGACCACCGGTGTCCCCAGCAGGTTGGCCAGGTGAGTGAGTCCGGAATCATTACCCAGGAATACCCGGGCCCCGGCAATAACCCCGGCCGTTTCTTCCAGACTGAGCTGGCCGCTGAAATCTTTAACCCGGCCATCGAGTTCTTGAACCAGAGTCCGGCAGGCTTCGCTGCTGGCGCCAGAGCCGACCAGCGCCACCTGAAGCCCGCTTTCCAGAAGCCGGCCAATAAGCTCCCGCTGCCGGCTTAAAGGCCAGATTCTGGCCTGGCCAAAACGGGAGCCAGGTTTTATGGCCACGGTAGCCCGGAGCGGGTCGAGGCCGGATTGTCTGAGCCTGGCAGCTGCTTTTTCCCGGAAGCTTTCCGGAAGGACAAGTTGCAGCGGCCGGTCGTCCACCTGTAAGCCGAGCTTTGCCAGAAGCTGGAGATAATGATGTTTCAGATGGAGCTGAGGGTCGGTGAGCCGGAGATGGCTCTGTTTGGTCAGCATAAAACCGCGTCCCTCGCGGTCATAACCCCAGCGCTGAGGAATCCTGGCCAGGTAGAACAGGAGTGCTGAAGCGAACGATTCATCGAGGAGCAGCCCCAGGTCAAAATTCATTTTCTTGAGCCGGGAGGAAGCTCTTTTTAGCCTGGCTATGTCTTTGAAGTCTGGCAGACGGATGATCTGGTAATTTAGGCTTACGTTCTGAAAGAAATCGGCGTAAGCAACCGGCGGCAGGATGTAAATCTCGGCCGCCGGAAAATTTTGTTCCAGAGACTTCAAACAGGGAAGCGCCAGGAGGGATGCCCCCAGGGTGCGGGGCAGATAAACCAGGATTTTCATCAGGTTAATTCTAAGCCGGCCTCAGAGAGTTGTCAAAAATTATTTCTCCCCGGTCGGGTCCGGAGTTTCAGCGGCCGGCTTTTCTTTTCCTTTCCCGGGCTGACCTGTTTTCTGCCGGCCATTCTGGCCGTTACCACCGGAGGGAGAATTCTTGTGAGCATAGTCGGTAATGTACCAGCCAGAGCCCTTGAATTGAATGGCCGGGCTGGAAACCAGCCGGCACAGACTGCCGCCGCATTCCGGACATTTGTCCAGAGGGCTGTCCTTTATGTTTTGTAGAACCTCAAAGCGTTTCTGGCATTGCTGGCAACGATATTCATAAAGAGGCATCTTCCGACTCCTCCGTCCACTACAAAAATTGGCTGACTATGGTTTTTTATTATAGCAGAAAAAACGCCTGATGGTAACAGACCGCCAGCCCAGAATGGGAGTGTATGCTCAGGCTTCCGTTACCCCCCCTTTTTTTTGTTTTATCCAGATTTAAACAATTCGGTCAGAATCGTCCTGGAACTTGGGGATGCGAGATTTTATTTTCTCCTTGCCAAAATGGAAGCCCAGCAGGAAGGTGGAAAAAATCCCGAGGAAAAGCAGCAGGAACTTGAACAATTTTTTCATGGCACTTTTCTCTTATAAATTCTTTAATAATTTTTGCCGAAAGTCAACCTCCGAGCACAGGTTTTTTGTAATTTTTATAAAAAAACTGTCGTTCTTCGGAAGGCCGGATATTTGCCGAAAGGGCGTTAAAGTCTTAAAATCTAATTGGAGGCAGAAATGAATCGCCCGACCTGGCTAAAGACTATCATTTGCTGGCTGTTCTGTTGGTTGCTCATAGGGCCGGCGTACGGACAGGGCATCAGAAAGCCGGTCTGGGCCGGTCAGTTCTATGAAGCCGATCCGGGAAGGCTGAACCGGCAACTCGACCTCTGGCTTGAGTCGGCCAAGGAAGCGTCCGTGTCCGGAGAAGTGGTCGGCCTGATCGCCCCGCATGCCGGCTATGTCTATTCAGCCAGAGTGGCGGCCTGCGGTTACCGTCTGGTCAGGGGGCTGAGTTTCGATTCGGTAGTGATCATCGGGCCTTCCCATCAGCTGGCCTTTGAAGGTTGCTCCATTTATCTGCGGGGCGGTTTCGAAACTCCGCTCGGGGTGGTCGAGGTGGACGAAAACCTGGCCAGGGAGCTGGCTCGCTATTCCGGCTTCGGCTATATCCCGGAAGCGCACGACCGCGAGCATTCAGTCGAAGTTCAGGTCCCTTTTATTCAGAAAGTATTTCCCCGGGCCAGAATTGTGCCGGTGGTCATGGGAAACCAGACCGACAGAACCATTCAGGCGCTGGCTGCAGCGCTGACCCGGGCCACCGAAGGTAAAAAGGTGCTGGTGGTGGCATCCACTGACCTGTCTCATTTTCTGAACCGGCCCAGGGCCAATGAGCGGGACGGCCAGACGATTGAGCTTATAAAAAAGTTCGACCTCAAAACCCTCGGCCGTCAGGTAGAAAGGCACGAGAACATAATGTGCGGAGGCGGTCCGGTGCTGGCCCTCCTTCAGTACGCGCAGAAAAGAGGACCGGCCCGGACGGAAATCTTATCTTATTCGGACTCGGCCGCGGTCGGCGGTCCGGAAGACCGGGTGGTGGGGTATCTCGCCGCCGCTGTCTATCTTGAACGATCCGCGGGAATAGAAGACCTGAGGCCGGAGGAAAAAAAAGAATTGCTGGCTCTCGCCCGCCGGGCGATAGAAACCTATCTGGAAACCGGTCAGGGGCCGGCCTATCAACCGGCCTCCCCGCGCCTTGAAATGAGAGCCGGCGCTTTTGTCACCCTGAGGCAGAAAAATCAGCTCCGGGGCTGTATCGGTTTTGCCGAGCCCGTGTTCCCGCTATGGGAGACGGTGGCCCAGGCGGCTATCCTGGCCGCCACCGAAGACCCCCGGTTTCCACCGCTCAGAAAGGCTGAGCTCTCCAGCCTGAGGATCGAGATTTCTGTCCTGGGTCCGCTCCAGCCGGTATCTGATATTTCCGAAATTAAAATCGGACGCGATGGCCTGGTGATCAGAGAGGGACAGCGGAGCGGGCTGTTGCTTCCTCAGGTAGCCACCGAGCAGGGCTGGGACCGCCGGACTTTCCTGCGGGAAGTCTGCCGGAAAGCCGGGTTGCCGGATAATGCCTGGAAGAATTCCAGAGGCCTTTTCAAATTTGAAGCCATTGTCTTCCAGGAATAGACCCGGCCGGGAGCGTGTTGCTAAACGGCTGGCTAAAACTTATAATGAAAAGGGAAGGCTAACATGAGCTGGACAATTTATGCCATTCTGATTATTTTCGGCCTGTTTATCATCCTGATGATCATCAACCCCAACCTGTCCTGTTTTGGCAGAAGAATCAAGTCTCCTTTTTATCCGGTAACCAGAAAGAAAAAGATGAAAGTTGTTTCCAGAGATTATAAATTCGATCTGGGTGCGCCGGGGACTAAACCCGGTCAGCCCGGTCAAGCCGAAAGTTCCCCCAAAAAGAAGGCTGAAGATTACGGGTTTAAGCTGGACTGAAAAGCTCGCCGGAACCAAGGAGTGGCGGTGCCGCAGGCAGGAGGGAGAAAGAGGGCCAGCCGGTTGATGGTCATTCCGGCCCGCAACCTGTTCGCCGTTGCTCTTATCCTCGGGCTGGCAGGAGCCGGTTGTCGTCCGGGCCCGGCCCGGTTGTTGCCGCCAGCTGAAATCCAGGACCTGAAGGGGGAGGCTTCTTTTTATCTCAGCGGACCGGATGGAGCTTTTCGATTCAGGCTGGGGTTTTGCTGCCGGCTGTCGGGTGGAGTCAGGCTGGAGTTATTCGACCCTCTCGGGCGATTAAGAACTGTGGTCTGGCTGGGGGGCCAGCGGGCTACCCTGTATCTATCTTCAGAAAAAGTTTTCTGGCAGGGGGATAGCCGTGTTCTGACCTCGGAAGTCTTTGGCCGGGAGATAAATGATGAGGAGCTAACCGGGATTCTGGCTGGCCACTGGACCCGCCTGGCCGACCAGATGGGATGGAAGCTTCAGCTTGACAGTCAGGGCCGCGTTCTGGGGGGAGAGAGGAACGGGTTGCGTTTCATCCTCAAGGAAAAATTTTCCCCCGGTCTGGTGCCGAGAACAGTTCACTTCATCTACGGAGATTATACGGTCAGAATGAAAGTTCTGCGGATGAATTTTAACCGCTGCCGGGATGATTCTCTGTTCAGCCCGGCGCTTCCGCCCGTCGCCAGAGAGCTGGACTGGGAAGAGATGGCAGGCCGATGGAAAAAATAATTTTAAGCTCGCTGGCCAAGATCAATCTGGGACTAGAAATCGGCCCTCGTCGCCCGGATGGTTATCATCAGTTGACCACTCTTTTCCAGACGATTAACCTCAAAGACCGCCTGACCTTTGAAAAGAGGCCGGACAGCCAGATAATTCTAAGAGGCAACAGGGCGGATGTCCCCTGGGACGAAAGCAATCTCATCTACAGAAGCGCCCTTCTGCTGAGGAAGGAAGCACGCCTGGAGGATGGAGTCGGTGTTACCGTGGAGAAACAGATTCCGCCCGGAAGGGGGCTGGCGGGCGGGAGTAGCAATGCCGCCGTCACCCTGCTGGCTCTTAACCTCCTCTGGGGCTGCAATTTTAAGCAGGAGAAATTAAAGGCCCTGGCCGCGGAGCTTGGAGCCGATGTGCCGTTTTTCCTTCACGGGGGGCTCTGTCTGGGCACGGGGAAGGGGGAGGTTTTGCAGGAAGTGCCAGAATTGCCCCCGGCCTGGGTGCTGGTCATTGCCCCGGACTTTTCCATTTCCACAGCCCGGGCCTATCAGGAGTTTGACCGCCTCCCGCCTGGCTTGACTTCAACCGGTAAAGAAAGTAAAATTATCCAGTTTTTAGAGCAGAGAAACTTATCATTCTTCAAGCATTTAAGAAACGATTTAGAACTGGCGGTTTTTAAGATACAACCTCAGCTGGTTGAGATAAAAAAGGAACTTGCGGCGGCCGGAGCCGAGTTGTCTTTGCTGAGTGGCTCGGGCTCGGCGGTCTTTGGCTGGTTTCAGGATCGTTTGCTGGCCCGGCAGGCAGCCGGGAAGTTTGATAGAGACTATCAGGTTTGGCTGGTAGAAACTGTAAGACGTGAGCGGTACTGGCAGGAACTCAACACTGGGGCGTAGCCAAACTGGTAAGGCAACGGACTTTGGATCCGTCATCTGGAGGTTCGAGTCCTCCCGCCCCAGCTCCGAAAAAGTCCGGAGAAGGAAAGTAAGATGAAAGTTTTTTCAGGTTCATCCAACCCGCAGCTGGCGCAGAGGATTGCCAGCTATTTAAGAATTGAACTGGGGCGTTGCGTCCTGGACAGGTTTTCCGACGGCGAGATTCATTTCTACATCGACGAAAACGTCCGCGGCGAGGACGTCTTCGTTATTCAATCGGGCTGTGCGGACGCCAATTTTCATCTGATGGAACTATTTCTGATGCTGGATGCGTTCAAGCGAGCCTCAGCCGGAAGGATAACCGCTGTTATTCCATATTTTGCCTATGCCAGACAGGACTGGAAAGACCGGCCCCGGGTGCCGATTTCAGCCAGGTTGATAGCCGACCTGCTGGAAACGGCCGGAGCCAACCGCGTGCTGACCATGGACCTTCATTCACCGCAGATCCAGGGTTTCTTTTCCATTCCGGTCGATAACCTGATGGCCGCCCCGGTCATTGCCAACCATATAAAGACGATTAATCTGGAAAATCTGACCATCGTCTCCCCTGATGCCGGTGGCGTCGGACGGGCCAGAGTATTTGCCAAGAGACTGGACGCCCGGCTGGCGATCATCGATAAAAGACGGCCAGCTCCCAACGTGGCCCAGGTTCTCCATGTTATCGGCGATGTCAGGGATCAGGATGTGGTCATGTTTGACGATATGGTTGATACGGCCGGCACGCTGACTCTCGGCGTGGAGGCTTTGAAACGGGAGGGGGCCAGGCGAATTTTTGCCGCCTGCACCCATCCGGTGCTGTCGGGCGAAGCGGTCGAGCGCATTGAGAAGTCAGGTCTGGAAAAGGTGTTTGTGACCGACACCATTCCCCTGAAAGATAAGGCCAGCCGCAGCGACCGATTCCAGATGCTGTCAGTGGCCGAGCTTTTTGGCGAAGCCATAAAAAGAATAAACGAGGGTAGCTCAGTAAGCTCTCTTTTTACCTGAGGAGGAAAGATATGACACTGGTGATTAAAGCGGACAAGAGGACCGACCTCGGCAAGAATGCTTCCGGGCGGATCAGACGCCAGGGACTGGTGCCGGCCATCCTGTATGGCGAATCAATGGACAGCCAGCCGCTGATCCTGAAAAAAAAGGATATTATCGAAATCCTGAAATCAGAGACCGGAGAAAACACCATCTTCCGGGTGGCTTACGACTCCGAGGAAAAGGATGTGATGATCAAGGAAGTCCAGATTCACCCCGTAACTGACGAACTGTTGCATGTCGACCTGATCCAGATCTCAATGGACAAACCGGTCAGGGTTGCTGTCCCGGTTGAGCTCCAGGGCGAGCCGGTGGGAGTGAAAGTGGAAGGCGGCCTGGTGGATTTTCTGTTGAGAGAGCTGGACATAGAATGTCTGCCGCGAGAAATCCCGGAAGCGATCCGGATTGACATCAGCAATCTACACCTGCATCAGTCTTTCAAGGTGATGAACCTGGAACTTCCGGCCGGAATCAAAATCCTGCATGAACCCCAGACCGCTATCGTGGTCATAAGCAGCATAGCTGAAGAGGCCGCTCCTGCCACCACCGAAGAAGTGGTCGAGGGGGCCGAGATGAACGAACCGGAAGTTATCAAGAAAGAACGCAAGAAAGAGGAAGAAGAAGAGACCAAGGGGTGATGAGTGTGGCTGGTGGTTGGTCTGGGCAATCCGGGATCGGAGTACAGCCAGACCAGGCATAATGCCGGTTTCATGGCTGTCCAGGCTCTGGCCAGGCAATGGCGCCTGCAGCTTAAAACCCGGACCTGCCGGTCCAGACTGGCCGAGACCAGGCGAGGACGCTCGACAGTAATCCTGGCCCTGCCTCAAACTTACATGAACCTTAGCGGACAGGCAGTCAGGGCGCTTCTCGACGGCTTCCGGGTAAAGCCAGAAAAGCTGATTGTGGTCTATGACGACCTTGACCTGAACCTGGGCCAGATCCGGGTTCGAGCCAGCGGCAGCCCGGGAAGCCACAGAGGAATGAAATCAATCGTCGAGGTCATCGGCCGACAGGATTTTCCCCGCGTCCGGGTCGGAATCGGACCCAGGCCCGAGGGCCGCGAAGCCGCCGAGTATGTTCTTGAAGAATTCCCCCCGGAAGAAAAAGAAAAGCTGCGGCCAGCGCTGGCTGCTGCCTGCCGGGCGGTGGAAATGATAATCGACGGAGACCTGCCCGGGGCGATGAACCTTTTTAACCGAAAAAAACAGGATTCGGCAGGGGAAGATTGATTTTTCGCCAGAATGTTGTAAAATAAGCATTCGTCTCCTTGCTCCGCCGCCAGAGCGACGGGGCTTTTAATCCATAAGGAGGAAAAGATGAATCAATACGAAACTGGTTTTATCGTTGCTCCCAACCTGCCCGAAGAAGAAGCGGCAGCTCTTATCAACCAGCTGGCTGAAGTCATTTCGACCAGAAACGGCCGGTTGATCAAAAAGGACCTCTGGGGAAAGCGCAGGCTGGCCTATCCCATCAAGAGATTTACTGAAGGCCTGTATGTGTTTTTTACCTATGAGGGCGTCCCGGCCATTCCGGCCGAGCTGGAAAGAAGGTTCAAGCAGACCGATGCTATCCTGCGTTTCATAACCCTCAAGAAAGACCTCAGGGATGTAGCCAAGGGCAAGAAAAAAGTCAAAGTCGCAGAGGCGGCCGAGACTGCCCCGGCCAGCGCGGAGCCTCAGAACTTAACCCCGACCCCGGAGGAGGTAAAATAACATGGCCAACAGAGAAGAAAGAGAAAAGACTGAAAGAACTCCCTCCAGGAAATTTTTCCCGCCCAAGAAAAAAGTCTGCCGGTTCTGCGAGAGAAATCTCCGGGATATTGACTACAAAGCGGTGGAGATTTTGAGAAAATACATACCGGACCGGGGCAAGATTGCCCCCCGTCGCATCACCGGGACCTGCGCCTATCACCAGCGTAAACTGGCCAGAGCCATCAAGAGGGCCCGGCTCATGGCTCTGTTGCCCTTCGTCGAAGACTGAGTTCCAGGAGGCTTGGGATGAAAATCATACTGTTGGAAAACGTGGAAAAAGTTGGACGCAAGGGTGATATCCTGGAAGTCGCTCCGGGGTTTGCCCGGAATTATCTTATTCCCAGGAAGCTGGCCATGGAAGTGACCCCCGGCAATCTGAAAAGCGTGGAGATGCAGCAGAAGGCTCTGAAGAAGAAGCTGGAGAAAGAAAGGCTGACCTTCCAGGAACTGATCAAGCAGCTCAACCAGGTTACCCTGACTTTTGTCCGCAAGTCTAGCGAAAAGGACGTCATCTTCGGCTCGGTCTCGGCGGCCGATATCCAGGAGGAGCTCGCCCGTCAGGGTTTTGACATAGACCGGAAAAAGATTGTGCTGGAAGAACCGATAAAAAGGCTGGGGACATTTTCTGTCCCGGTTAAGGTCTACCACGAGGACTGGGCGGAGATCAAAGTAGTCGTGGTCAAGGAGGAGGCGCCGGAGCCGGGTAGCCCGACAGAACCCACAGCTTGAGAACGGCAGGGTCTTAACAATCGTCTCTTTTAATATTACACTGGAGGAGAAGTCCTCCCGGGAAGAGAGATAACATGGAACTCGATTTGACCGTTCTCAAAAAAACCCCACCTCACAGCCTGGAAGCAGAAAAAACGGTCCTGGGCGGCATTCTGGTCAATAATGCCTACCTGAACGTTGTGCTCTCCCAGCTGTCGCCCGAGGATTTCTATCGAGATTCCCACCGCCAGATTCTGGAGGCTATGGTGGCCCTGATGGACCGGGGCCAGCCGATAGACCTCCTGACCCTGAGCGAGGAAATTCAGAGAAACGGGTTGCTGGAAGAAATCGGCGGGGCGGCCTACCTGGCTTCTCTCATGGACGGGGTGCCCCGGACTCTGAACATCGAATACTACGCCCAGATCATAAAAGAAAAATCCCTGCTGCGGAAACTGATTCTGTCCTCAGCCAAAATCATCAGCACTTCGTACGAACAGCAGACCGATGCCGATACAGTTATCAGTGAAGCCCAGCAGGCCATCGTGGAAATTGCCGAGGAAAAGATAAAGCCGGGCCTGGTGCCCATCGGCTCAATCACAGGAGAAATGCTGGAGACCATCAGGATCCTGTCCGAACGGCGGGAGGCAGTCACCGGAGTGCCCACCGGGTTTATCGAACTGGATAACCTGACCGGTGGTTTCCATCCTTCCGACTTCATCGTGGTCGCCGCCAGGCCTTCCATGGGCAAGACGGCCCTGGCCCTCAACATCTGTCAGCATGTCGGTCTGCGGACCGATTACTATGCCGGGTTCTTTTCCATTGAAATGGCCAAAGAACAGGTGGTTCTGCGACTGCTGTGCGCCGAGGCCCAGGTTGACCTGCGCAAGGCCAGGTCGGGTTTTATCGGCGAAAGAGAATTCGAGAGACTGCAGCTGGCGGCTGAAACCCTGGCCCAGGCTCGTATCTACGTGGACGAGTCAGCTGCCCTGACGGTCATGGAAATGAAGGCCAAATGCCGGCGGCTGAAACTCGAAGGT
>Ga0172366_10002537_pt1 | contig 14323 bp, 16 predicted proteins | sample LakKivSesite69cm_FD_114533 | JGI IMG/M metagenome (GOLD analysis project Ga0172366, IMG submission 114533) | Sediment microbial communities from Lake Kivu, Rwanda - Sediment site 69cm | ecosystem: Environmental > Aquatic > Freshwater > Lake > Sediment | place: Rwanda: Western Province, Lake... | reverse complement strand
TACCATGCACGGCTTGGCTCGTTCTTTGAGGAGGCACCTGAGTCGCAACACAACAGGCTTCTGCTTCTGTTAGCTGATATGGGGAGCAAGAACTTCGGAGCGACTGTTCATATCGGCAAGAATGAGAGGATGCGTAGCCCGACGCTGAAGGCACTAAGTCTTCCAGAACTGCCCCCTATCGGAATAACCGAGGACGCGAGCAGAATCCTCGAACAGATCGACGTATTGTGGCTCAAGAAGGGAGTAGTAGTAGCTGCATTCGAAGTGGAAGACACAACACAGGTCTACTCTGGACTTGCCAGGATGGCCGATTTGGTGATTGACACACCCAACATAAGCATCAGGACATTCATAGTGGCTCCTCGGGACAAATTGGAGAAGGTAAGGAACGAATTCAAGAGGGCGGTATTCAAAGATCTCGCGCGCAAACAGGGATGGAGGTACATCCTCTACGATGACCTAATCCCCTTCTACTCCAAGATAGCGGGAGACAGGAATTACAGACTGGACATTGAATCTCTCGATAGGATCGCCCAAGACCCGTTTGGTGTCTAGCGGACCCCAAAGTCTCTGTCACATTCCAGACCTAACGCTATTCGCCACAGATCAACCGCTCGGCTGGAGCAAGGCTTGGAAAATTAAGGACAGGCAACCCAGCTTGGTCAGTTTGGCGAATTCGTCGTTCCACACCTCGACAATTGACTAACGCAGCGGGACATACATCGAGCTCCTGCTCGCTCCAACCCCGGGCTGCCCGTGCGCTACCTTCTTGTTCGTTATGGCGTACTCCCCAAGGAAGTGGCCTATCATATCCACGCCTATCTCGACGGGAATGAACTCCTTTCCGTTGTGCACGTGCACCTTGAGGCCGACCATCTCCGGGAGTATTGGCATGTCCCTCCTGTGCGTCTCGACCAGCGGCTGTTCATTTCCAGCCTCGACCGCCTTCCTAGCCTCCCTGATCGCGGCGAGCAACTTCCTGGTCTCTGGGTTGAGGCCCCTCCTCAGCGACCTCTTTGCCCTGGACGGGAGTAGCTGGATTACCTCGTCTATGGACTTGGAGTTCAGCTGCTCCAGGGTCAGGCCCCTGTAGGTCTTTGCCTCAGACATGCGTGTTGTCTTTGCTTTGGGTTCTAATTAAGGTTGCGGCCTGATGGATCCCGCTGTCAGGGGTCGGTCAGTTCGAACGTGAGTTCTTTTCCGTTGAGGCTCACGTTCAGCTCGTTGAGGATGTCCCTGCCGATCAAGGCATCCTCCCTGTTGGAGGCCAGCACCTCAAGGCTCGGGAACTGAAAGCGGCCCAACTCGATCCTGACCGGATAGATCTCCCTCTTCGCGCTGGACGCGTCGTACCCGGTCACGGTCACGACCCCGCTCGGGAGCAGTCGGAGTCGCCGGACCCAACTCACCGGGATGACGGTCATGTCGGCTCCAGTGTCAAGCTTGCCCATGCCAACTTCGTGAGTTCTGGCGTTCGGTCTGAAGACCTTGACGTCCACGATCGGTGCTGGCGGATGATAGTTGGTCGTGTCGTACCTCAACTTCCTCGCCTCACCTCTGGGGAGGGCACCTCCACAGTCCTTTCAGCTCCCACGAAACCGAAGAATATCGGCACATACCCGTGTTTCTTGTAAGCCCGTTCTATCAGGCTGTTCCTGTTCGCATCGGAGTCCACCACCTTGCCGTGGAGCACTGCAACGTGCTTCCCCCTGAGCGTGTCGTTCATCAACAGGGAGTCCTTCATCCCCTCGAAGGCGGCCCTCTCCTCATCGAAGGAGAGCATCGCGTCGCTCATTTCGTAAGGAGCCTCCGACTCTACGTAGTCCCTTATCAGCTGCTCTATGACCTCGTTCTTCCTCCTGAAGCCCTTCTTTCTCATGACCAGCATGCTGAACTTCTTCCAGAGCCTGTCGTCCACCTCGAGCGTGGTCTTTACCATGAGCCTGTTGAAGTTGCCCTTCCAGAAATATAAGTACTTTCCCGTGTAGAAGGGGAAAAACGATGTGGCTGAAGGCCTAGCACCCCAGAGGAAAGCGAGCGACGTTGGTGGCGGGGTCTCTGACCATTGGCTCCGCTCTCGGGGACGCTTTCGGTGGCGCTCGAAGAGCTGGGGCGGCACGGGAGCGCTTAGTCCTTCCTGAGGGTGATCCTCACATAGGCGCCCTCGACCTTGACCTCATGGCTGGCGAACGAGCTTTCTTCAATGGCCTTTCCAATCCTGCCGGACGTGTAGACCTCAGTCTTGTGTCCCACATGTGCGTGAGGCCAGAGGCGCTTCAAGAGCCAAGGGGGGAGTGGCAGGTCTCGCTCGGTCATTCCAAGCTTCCCCATCGTTTCCTCCAGCTCCTCACCAGTTGCGTCCCTCCTCCCGTCGTACATCCACGCCTCCCTTCCGTCCCTCAGAACCCTGTGGATCTCGTTGAAGGCCCTCAGGGGATGGACTAGGTGGTGGATCACGCCGGTGCTGACGACCAGGTCAAAGGAACGATCCGGGAAGCCAGTCTGAGAGGCGGTTCCCAGCCTGAACTCAACACTGTGCGAGAGGCCAGTTGTGCGCGCGTTTCTGACCGCCAAGTCGATCATTCCCTTGGAGGCATCGATGCCCACGACCTTATCTCTGGCGACCGCCTCGCTATCTCAATGGGCAGGCGACCTGGACCCGTGCCCACGTCCAGAACGATCCCTGACCCGAGACTGGTGCTCACATCCTCGGCGATCTGCTTGAACCAGTTCACCAGGTACCTGTTCACGTACCTGTCGTAGAAGTTGCTGAAGGGCCAAGGTATCTCCCCTGGGACGCGCCCCAAGGGTTTCGCTGAGCTGCCAGCCCTCATGGTTCTCACCTGCGTCGCAGGAATAGCTGGACGATTGATAAGTCCGCGCACGCGCGCGATACGTTCTCGTGAAGCGCGTGTGGGGAATTCGATGCGACTGTGGACACTGAAGGGCTACCCACTGAACGCGGCCCTAGGTCTTCCTGGCCTCCTTACGCTGGGCCCTGCCCCTTGTCCTCCCGGTCTTCCTCGGTGCGATGAGGCCGACCTTGGCTCCCGGCGGCTTGTGCCTTGACACTGAAGTGGGGTGGCCAGCGTGCTGGTGTCTCCCCCCTCCGTGCGGGTGATAGGCGGATATCATGGCTACGCCCCTGACTATGGGGTAGAGCCTGCCCTTGCTCTTCAAGAGCCTGAGCCTGTCGCCGGCGTGCAGGAAGGGCTTCTCGGTCCTGCCGCCTCCCGCCACTATACCTATGCTGGCCAAGTTCCTGCCGTCCAAGCTGAACAGCCTGCCCTTGGCGTCCTTGAGCACGACCGTGCCGTCTGGATTCCTGCCGACGACCACTGCGTAGTTCCCTGATGACCTGAACAGGGCTCCTCCGTCTCCCAGCTTCCTCTCAAGGTTGAAGACCATGCTGCTCTCCGGCGCCTGCGAGAGCGGCACTATGTTGCCCACGGTCGGCCTTGCGCCCTGTCCCATCTCGACCCGCTGACCCACGTAAAGGCCCTCCGCGGCTATTGTCAGGAAGTTGCCCCCGTCGCCCTTGAGCATGGCGAGAGGCGCTCCCCTCCCCGGGTCGTGAAGCAACTTGCTGACCGTCAGCTTTACGGGCAAGCCGTCCCCCTTTAGTGTCATGTCGTACTTGGCAGCGCCGGGCCTCTTGTGAGTGCGGGCCCTGAAGATCGGTGACGCGCCCCTCCTCCTGACTATCCCCCTCTTACCCATTCAGACCACCTACAGTATCTTCAACCTCATGGCCAACTCTGCTGCCCTTCCGGCCTCCTTCAGCTTCACGTGCGCCAGCTTCTCCCCCCTCATTGTCCTGACTATGTTGACCTTTGAGACCTTGTGGCCGTACGTCTGCTCGAACTCGCGCTTGACCTCCTCCTTGGTCGAACTGGGGCTCACCACGAAGACCACCTTGTTCTCGGTCTCTATCGCCCTGCTGGTCTTCTCGGTCACTCTAGGGTACAGCAACACGGGCCTTCTCTCCAACCTTGTTCAACCTCCTTTCAACCACTTCCAGAGCGGCCTGCGACCAGAGGACCAGCCTCCCGGGAGTTCCGTTCGGCGCGAGCTCTTTGATCGAGAGTTCGTTCGGGCCGACCACGCCAACCCCCTGGATGTTGCGGGCCGCTTTGACCAATGGGCTCGGGCTCACCACGAATAGGGGTCCGACCTTGGCCTTTCTCCTCCTCCCCCTCATCCTGGGCGATCCTGACCTGTCCTTGAACTCTGAGGCGCGCTTCAGCTCCTCGCTGAGGCCTAGCTTCTCCAGAAAGGCCCAAGCGTCGGCGGTCCTCGATATAGAGATCACGGAGTCATCGAATACTATTGGCAGCTTGAGCTCGTCGGGCAACCTGTGGCCCCTCGACTTCACCAGGTCAGGGTTCGCTGTCGCGGAGACAGCGCTCAGGGTGGCGAGCAACCTCTCCCTGTTGTTCACCTTCTTCCTGATCGACCTGACGGATCTGGGGGGGTGGCCTAACCTGCCCTTTACAGTGCCTGGCGCGAACTTGGCCCTGCCGGTTGAGATCCTGGGAACCCTCGAGACCCCGAGGTCCACGCCCCAAGACTCAGCAACGGTCCTCTTGCCGGCCATGGGGTCCCTTCCCTGCGGCTGGTGCCACCCTTGGAACATCAGCGAGTGGACTCGCTTCACCAGGTCCTGGTCGACCTCTGCTGTCATGAACCAGGGAACGCTGATGGACCCGCCCCCCTCGGCGTTCGAGTTGAGCACTTGCACTGACTTCGAGGACATCGCATCAGACACCTTGTTGACTCACTAGGCTGATGTGGGTCAGGTTCGGGGGCTCAAGCTTGGCCTTGCCCTTTCTTGCTGAGCGCCTGAGCTTCAGGAAGCGCTTGGTGGGGCCTGGGACGGAGCCCTGGAGCAGAAGGTAGTCGGACTTGAGGTCACCGTACCTGAGGAAGCCCCCGGCAAGCTTTGGAGACTCGTCCGCAGGGCCCACAGCTAGGACCCTGAGGTTCCTGACAGGCCTCCGGTGATAGCCCATCTGGCCCCCCCTGGGCGTGGCGTACGTCGGGTTCGAGGGGCTCTTTGCGCCCATGGTGGCTATTCCCCTCCTAGTCTTGTTGCTCTTCCTGTCCATGATCTTGACGCCCATCCTCTTCACGACGCCTGAGTAGCCCTTGCCCTTGGTCACGCCGAAGACATCGACGTAGGTGCTCGGGGACAGGACATCCGTGACCTTGACCTCCTTTCCGAGGGAGGAGTTGACGTAATTGACTAGGTCATCGCGCGAACCGCCGTGCACAGTGACCTCGAACACCTCCGGCTTCTTCTTCCTTGAGCCGGTGAGGCGGGGCTGCGTGCACACGATGAGCCTGACTTCGTCGCCTTCGGAAACCTCCTCAATGGCGATCGCGGAATCGCCCCTCTGCTTGGCGTTCTTCAGCGTCACGATCCTCCTAGAGAGGTCGGCGACTGGCTTGGGGGTCCAGATCTCCTTCTTGACCCGCTTCTCGCCCGTGCCGTTTCCGTAGATTCGTGCCCCTGCAGCCACAACTGGGGGTGCTTCTAGTATGGTGACGGGAACCGCTATCTCCCTTCCCTTGGTGGGTGAGCCATCTCGGTCGTCGACTAGGATGGCTTGGGTCATGCCCACCTTGTAGGCTGCGAATGCGAGCGGGGTTGGCCTGTCCAGCTCGAGCTTGGGCCAGTATCTGATCCTAGCTATAGCTGAGCTTGCCCTCTTGCGCGGCAAGAAGGCGAGCGACCCGTGCCTTGGGGCAGACTGCTTCCTGTGTCCCAACTTCTCACCACCTTAATCCAAGATTTCGTTCAGCACGGCAAGAGAGACAAGGATCGCCTCCTCGGTCCTGACCGTGGCGACTCCTTGCTTTGTCGCCGTGTTGAGCGTGAGGTCGAAGGCGTCCCTTACATTAATCTTTTCCCCCGCGAGTATCTCGTTGAGGCCCAGAGAAGGGGATCCGAAGGCGATCAAGGCGCTGTCCTTTGTTTCCCTCAGTTCGCGCAGGCGGGATGATGAACCCCAGACGGGCTCGCCGTACCTAGACGTCGCTATCTTGAGGCAGTCAACACGGGACTCAAGGACCTTGCCCAAGGTCAACGCTGGGGATGAGATGAAGTACCTCCAGTAGCAGCGCAGGTCGTCCCAGCTGGCGCGCTCGACGGACTTGCTCTCCTTGTTGGCAATGCGAAAGAGGCCCCTCTGACTCAGCTTGACGGATTTGGGGTGCACGTTGAGGAGGTACTGGGACTCGAGGCCGATGTCAACGTATGGCCTTGGGCTTACCCTTGTGACCAGACCCTCCCTGAGGTCGCCGACTCTCACGTCCTTCTCTGATGCTGGAACGAGCTGGTTCGGAGTCCTGAGCGGGGGCAGGGCGCCCGCGTACCTGAGCCTGCGCGACATGCCGAAGGCCCCCTTCCTGATGTACTGAGGGGTCGTGATGTAGTCCAAGATCGTGGAAGTGAACCTCTGCAGGGACCTGTCCAATGGCCTGTCCCTCTCGAGGTAGATCAGGAGTTCGTCTACCCTGAAGATGGCAGCAGCCCTCGCCACCTCGGCCAACCTGAGGGTTGCGACCAGATCGTTCCTCACTTTCGAGAGGATTGAAGAGGGAAAGGCGACCGTGAGGCGGACGCCTCTCCTCTCGACGAGTGAGCGCATTGGACTCACCCCCCATTGGTGAGGATAAGATTATATTAGGTACCGACTTGGCGGCGAGATTGTAAACTACGTTGATAGAAGTGAAATGGCATGGGAGGGGAGGACAGGGGGTCGTCCTCGCTAACACGGTTTTCGGCGTTGCTGCTATGAGGGAGGGAAAACACGTTCAGGCTTTCCCACAGTTCGGACCCGAGAGGACGGGCGGGCCAGTGCTCGGGTTCACTAGGGTCTCGGACCAGCCGATCGACGTGCACTCATCGATATACAGCCCTGACGCGCTCGTAGTGATTGACCCGTACTTCGCGCTCTCTGAGAAGTCGTACTCCGGGGTCAAGGAGGGGGGTTTCGCCGTGGCCAACCTGAAGCCCGAGGGGGTGAGCAAGGTGAAAGGGTTCAGGGCTTTGGAGGGAAGGAAGCTGTACGCACTTGACGCCTTCGCGATCTCGGACAAGGTGTTCGGGCCGACGACCATATTGAACACGCCAATGATCGGGGCGCTCGTGAAGGTGCTGGGGCTTCCGGGACTGGACGGCATAGGACGATTGTTCAGGGAGAGGTTCCCCGGGAAGACGGGCGAGATGAACACAACGGCTTTGGGGCTCGGCTTTGAGGGGGTGAAGCTCGCGTGAGCACGAAGAAGTACAAGGAGATGGAGATCGGCGCGGTCCTGCCCGCGGCGACAGGCCTGCAGTTCAAGACCGGCGACTGGAGGACGGAGAGGCCCACCATAGACTATGAGAAGTGCGTTGAGTGCCTGATCTGTTGGGCGCTCTGTCCTGACTCAGCGATCAGGAGAAAGGGCACCAAGGTCGAGGTGGACTACGATTATTGCAAGGGCTGCGGGATATGCGCTGTCGAGTGTCCGACCAAGGCGATCTCCATGTCGAGGGAGGAGGTGTGAGAAGATGGCCACGATACAGAGGACAAAGCAGGAGATGATGGAACTCACTGGGGATCACGCGATCGCGTATGGGGCCAAGCAGTCAGGTATAGACTTCGTGGCTGCCTACCCGATCACGCCCCAGACCATAATCGTGGAGAAGCTCAGCGAGTACCTGGCTGACGGCATGATAGACGCGAAGTACGTGAACGTGGAGTCCGAGCACTCGGCCATATCCGCCGTGATCGGCGCAGCGCTCGTGGGCGCCAGGGCTTTCACCGCCACTTCGAGCCAAGGCCTGGCGCTGATGTTCGAGGAACTCCCGGTCGCGTCTGGGATGAGGGTGCCAATAGTGCTCGCGAACGTGATGAGGGCGCTTTCCGCGCCGATCAACATACACTGCGACCACTCTGACATACTCTCGGTCAGGGACCAGGGGTGGGTCATGATGATCGCAGAGAACGCGCAGGAAGCGTACGACCAGACCATAATGTCGTTCAAGATCGCGGAGGATCCATCAGTTCAGCTGCCAACGATGTATGGGATAGATGGGTTCATAATATCTCACAGCATGGAGAACGTGTACACATTGCCGGACGAGGTGGTGTCGGAGTACCTCGGAGTGAGGAGGTCCCTGTACAAGCTGGACGTGGACAATCCGATGACGTTCGGCCCGCTTGCGCTGTTCGACGTCTACTTTGAGTTCAGGAGGCAGCAGCATGACGCGATGATGAACGCGTATGAGGTGGCCAAGGAGGTGTTCGGCAGCTTCGAGCAGGTGTCGGGGAGGAAGTACAGCCCGCTCAAGAACTACATGACGGACGATGCAGAGGTGCTGATATTCGCTGCGGGGAGCACTGTGGGCACAGCTAGGCTGGCTGCGAGGAAGTTGAGGGAGGAGGGGATCAAGGCGGGCGTTTCCGGAGTCACCCTTTTGAGGCCGTTCCCCGTGCCTGAGGTGATGGAGACGCTCAGCGGGGTCAAGGCGGTCGCAGTCCTGGAAAGGATGCTGAGCTTGGGGTCACCCGCTGGGCCGCACTACATGGACTTGGCGTCTGCTGTCTATCCACAGCTGGATGTGAGGATGTATGACTTCGTGTACGGGCTCGGGGGCAGGGACATTGACGCAGATATGATAGGGAGGGCAGCGAAGACCGCGCTGGCGGACGCGCAGAACAAGAGGCCTAATGAGGTCAGGTTCCTGGGGGTGAGGGAGTGACATGGCCAAGAGAGAGTACAAGCCGCTGACCAAGCTCTCAGACCTACCAGAGGAGAACAGGCTCGTTTCAGGGCACAGGCTGTGCGCGGGATGTGGCCCAGCCATTGTAGGGAGGCTCGCGACGATAGCAGTTCCGGATGTCCCCATAGTGATCAACGCCACTGGATGCCTTGAGGTTGGCACCACGCTGTACCCGTACACTTCCTGGGCAGTGCCTTGGGCGCACGTCACGTTCGAGAACGCGGCGGCCGTTGCGAGCGGGGTGGTTGAGGCCTTGGACAAGCTGAGCAAGGAGGGTAGGGCAAAGGACGCGCCAGTCATAGCGTTTGGCGGGGATGGAGGGACCTTCGACATAGGGCTTCAGGCCCTGTCGGGAGCGCTCGAGAGGGGGCACAGGTTCCTGTACATATGCCTGCACCCGGATGAGGAACTGATCCTCGGGGACGGAACGATCGTGCCGATAGGCGAAATGGTCGAGAGTCACATGAGAGCAGCCAATGTTGACGGACGGGACGGATTTCTGTCGATTCCATTGAACCAAGAGGTGCTATCTTGGGATGGTCGAAGTTTTCGGCCCTTTAGAGCGGTCAGGGCCCAGCGAAAGGAGTCACCACCAGAGCTCGTTCAGATCACCACAAGATCCGGCGAGAGGTTGAGATTGACCCCAGAACATCGGGTTCTGGTCGATGGACCGAACGGATTCTGTTGGAAACAGGCAGCACACATCCAAGTCGGAGATGAACTCTATTCGGCTCGCAACATCTCAATTCATGAGAGCCCAAGCATCCACCTCATTGATTACATGAGTGATGAACGGAAGGTTATCCCACCCTCCAAGATCAGACGGAGACTGAACCGCCTACTAGCGGTGCGACATGGATCAATCAAAAGGGGATGCGAGAACCTCGGTCTGAACTACTGGTTGTTCAAGGAGAGAGGGCGTCCAATTCCGATAGGTACCCTAAGGCATTTGACGAAGGAACTCGGGTTGGACTGGGAGCGATTGAAGAAGGAATTCGACACGTTCAAAGGCGGGAAGGCCATGAAAGTCCGAGGGGTGCAGCTCAACCAAGATCTCTTGTACATCTTGGGTTTGATTGCCGCCGATGGTCATATCAGCAGGAATCGGTTCATGATTACCTTCGTAAACAAGGAGAAAGCCTTGGTCGAGACGTTCATGAAGATCCACCAGAATCTGTTCTCAGGAAGAAAGGTGACCGTGCAAAAGGATTCGAACGGGACCTATCACCTGACGGTGTCCAACCCGGTCTTGTACGAACTCAGCCGGAGTCTGAAGATCGCTCAGGACCCGAAGGAAATCATCCGCATGCCCGAACCTTTGATCAGCTCATTTGTGGCTGGGGTTTTCGACGGAGACGGCTATTGTGGGCTGCTTACCCACGACTACGCTGAAGAGGCGAGGATCATAATCAGTTCAACTAAGGAGATGTTCCGAAGGAGAATCAGGTTACTGCTCAAGCGACTTGGAATCGCCAGCTTCCTTAGCGGCAAGGATGTGGTCATTTCCTCGCGGGACGACCTGCAGAGGTTCATAGAGCGAGTGAAGAGCAAACATCCGAAGAAACTGCGCGGCCTGAAAACTATCGAACATTATTTCATTGGGACAAAACGTCGAGGGAAATACTTCTCGATATCTCCTCGGGTATGTGGAAGGACCCTCAAGGATTCCTGCCGGGCACATGATATCCCCGTGAGAGAGCTAGATGCGAGTATCTTCGCCCTATCTGCAGGCACGCGCAGGGCCACCAAAGAAAGGATACAAAGGTATGCCTCTGAGCTTGCGCTCCGGATAAGTGGGAATCCTGCTGTAGGCTTGGGGGGCAATTCGACCGAGGTCGCTCTAGACTCCGGCGGGCAGCAATTGCTGACGGTGCTCGAACCACTGCTGGTCGATGATTACTACTTGGATCCCGTGGTCGAGGTAGAGAGGATCAGCTCCGAAGCCAAGTATGTGTATGACGTCACCGTTGAGGAATCTCACGTCTTTGTGCCTAATGGAGGTTTCGTGATCTCCAACTGCTATGACAACGAGGCTTATGCGAACACCGGGGTCCAGAGGTCGGGCGCAACCCCGTTCGGGGCCGCGACCACGACGTCGCCAGCAGGAAGGGTGATACCTGGGAAGCAGGAGTGGAAGAAGGACCTCGTGGCAATAGTTGCAGCCCACTACATACCGTACGCTGCGACATCGTCAATAGCGCAGTATAGGGACTTCATAAACAAGGTGAGGAAGGCGTTGAGCCAATACGGGCCGAGCTTCATTCACGTGTTCGCGCCGTGTACTTTCGGGTGGAGGTTCGACACATCTCAGACGATACAGATGGCCAAACTGATAGTGGACACCAGGATATTCCCCGTGTACGAGATCGAGAACGGGACGCTGAAGATGAACTTCAAGGTACCCAAGCCAAAGCCTGTGGAAGAGTACCTGAAGACGCAGAGGAGGTTCGCACACCTGCTCAAGCCGGAGAACAAGCACCTCGTAGATCTGATACAGAAGAACACGGACGAGAACTGGGAGAGGCTGCTCAGGATAGAGGCCGCCGGAAAGGTCTTCTAGCCTGGGGTCGTTCAGACGAAGTCCGCTGTCCTCTCTAGGAGCAGGTCAGCCTCTCGCCTGGTCGGAGATGTGGTCTGGATCAGCACCCTGCTTGATCGGAGCCTCCTGATGACCGGTTCGACCGATTCCAGCGGGACGCTCAGCACTAGCGCCCTGCCTGAACCAAGGACCTTCTCGTAGAGGGGGGTCCACTTCTCGGAGCCGCAGTGGAACCCCGCGAGGTCCTCCCCTGAGCCCGGCACCCATTGGATACCCCTCAGCTCGGATATGCTCAACAATGACCCAAGATGGCATATCTCCCCTGGGCCGTCGAGGTGATAGATCGCGTGATCTAGCCTCTGACACTGATCCTTCAGGTATGGCAGGACGAACTCGTCGAACCTGTTGGGTGAGAGCATTGCAGCGAAATCGCATTGGAGAGGGTACCACTTGAGCGGGGACCATATCCCCATCCACGCGGATGATCCGTTGCTCCTCCAGTCAATGATGTCGAGCAGCTCGTCATGGCAGCGGTGCCAGATCTCGACCAGCTTCCGGCTCAAGCTCTTCACGTCGTTGGGCCTGAGCTGAAGGTCGACCAAGAGGCTCTTCGGCCCCCTGAGGGAAGCGATAACGTCGGCTATCCCTCCGATGTCCGTGGCGCCCACGATGAACTTGCCCCTTCCCCTGTCAACAGCCCTCTCCGTTGCCCTCCTGGTCCGCTTCCACCAGACCTCGTTTTCGTCGAGCCTTGGGCCTGACAGGTCATCCCAGCCCTTCGCGAGCTTCTCGTCCCACTGAGCGCCGAACCACATCGTGTCTGCCCTGAACGTGGGCTCTGCTCCCAGGTACGCGCCCATCACGCCAGCGCCGAAGTTCACCCAGAAGTTCGGGAAGGCCTCTCCCCCGAAGTGGGTGTGTGAGCACCAGGCCTCGTAGCTGTCGATGGTCCTGTCGGGGTCGTCTGGGAATTGGGCCAAGCCCCAATGCTCATACCCTGCGCTGAACCCGCGCAGGTGGTCGGGTGCATCGTTCTTCGGCGCAGTAACTTGAATTAGAGGCCTGTCCGTTGGCTCTCCCTCCCACCACGCTGCCATCCTGTCCCTAGCATCGGCCCAGTCGTCCTTGTACAGCAAGGCGTCAAGGCTTGCGCCTCGAGCTTTTATGCGATGGCCGAATGGCGAGCGCTACTGGGGAAGGGGCACCGCCTATCAGTGATTGGGGCCATGAAGGTCAAAGTCTAAATCCAGGCCCTCCAAGGGGCGGCCGAACGTGAAAGGTGGAGATGGCGTCCGCAGGCGCGTCCTACTCGAGACGGGACTTCCTAGCGTTGGTCATGGACTACAGCCTCTATGGGTTCGGGATGAGCTTCGCCTCGATGGTGACGATCCTGCCGGCGTTCGTCTACAGGCTGTCGAGTTCAAACGTGCTCATCGGGCTGATAACCTCCATAGCGGTCTTGGGCTTTAATGCCCCTCAGATATTCGTGACCAATTACGTGGAGAAGCTGCGGGCGAGGAAACCGTTCATGATGCTGTACACCTTGGGCGAGAGGTTGCCCTGGCTCGTCTTGGCTGCGTTGACCGCTCTGATGTCGGGAGGCAGCAGCTCCGCTCTGCTGACCGTGTTCTTCGCGCTCTACGCAGTGGCGAACGTGTCAGCGGGCATTGTCGCCCCCGCGTGGTTCGACCTAGTGGCTAGGGTTGTGCCTGACGGTAGAAGGGGCTGGTACTTCGGCACTGCGAATTTCCTGAGCGCGGTGTTGGGGGTGGCCGGTGGTGCAGCTGCGGGATGGCTGATCCATGCGTTCGGGTTCCCGCTCGGCTACGCTGTCTGCTTCTTCATGACCTTCCTGCTCAGCATGGCCTCATACGTGGCGCTCTGGATGGTGAGGGAACCCGATTCCAACGCGGTTGGCAAGGGGGACGGACTCTCCAAGTATCTCAGCTCGATCCCGAACATGCTACGCGAGGACAGGGTCTTCGCGCGTTACGTCTTGGCCACTGTTGTGAGCGGGATCACCGTGATGGCCCCGGCGTTCTACACGGCTCACGCTCTGAACACCTCGGGCGGCGGCGAGGCTAACCTGGCGCTGTACAGCGCGATCTACTTCGCGTCACAGGTGCTGAGCAACTTCGTGTGGGCGCACCTAGGGGACACGCGGGGGCACGTGGTAGTAGTGATGAGCGGAAGCCTGTTCGGAGCCGTCGCTGGAGTGGTGGCCATCTTGTCCACTGATGTCGTCGGGTTTGGCCTGGGTTTCGTGCTCCTGGGGTTATCGATGAGCGGCTTCATGGTCTCGTGGTTCCCGGCCGTGATGGAACTCGCCCCGGAGGAGAGGAGACCGACCTACCTAGCAGTAGCGGGGGTTCTCAGATCGGTGCCCGCATCGCTTGCGCCCCTGTTGGGCGGGGCGATCGCCGACAGCTTCGGGTATGCTTGGATATTCGGGATAGCGAGCGCTTCTCACCTAGTGACTGCTGCGGTCGTGCTGTGGACGATCAGGTCAATGACTCGGAGGAGGAAGGCGGAGACTGGGGCGTTGACGAGACAGCAGCCGATAATCGCGATGGAACCGCGACCTTAGCGACCCCCTGCGGGGCCAATGGCGTCAAGCGACTGCGAGGTGCGTGAGAGAACTACCTACTCCTCGGACCAGGAGTCCGAAAGCTTGTCAGCCAGCGATTTGGCCTTGCCGTGCTCCACGAAGGTGACGGACGTGTCGATGTGAACTGGAAGTCCGAGCGCCCTGAAGAGCGTGAGGAGGGTGCCGCCGTCTATACGCTCAGCTAGCCTTCCGCTCTTCATCATCTTGTAGAGCCCGAGCTTCACGGCCTCCGTCTGTTCCGGGTACTGCAGCTCAGCTGCCTCCATTACCTCGGAAGCCCTATTGTACAGGATCGAGTAGACGGCCTTGTTGATGTCCTCCTTGGGCGTTGGCTTGGCGGTCCCCCGCTCCTCCTTGCGTGTCCTCTCTGCGTACCTCTGGAACTTCTCCCTCATTATCCTTT
>Ga0172366_10002534_pt1 | contig 14331 bp, 12 predicted proteins | sample LakKivSesite69cm_FD_114533 | JGI IMG/M metagenome (GOLD analysis project Ga0172366, IMG submission 114533) | Sediment microbial communities from Lake Kivu, Rwanda - Sediment site 69cm | ecosystem: Environmental > Aquatic > Freshwater > Lake > Sediment | place: Rwanda: Western Province, Lake... | reverse complement strand
TTATGAAGAAGGTTAGAGTGGCGATAATTGGATGTGGTCAGATGAGCCGATACGGCCATGTGCCAGGTTACCTAAGCTATAAAGATAAAGCTGAATTGGTAGCCGTCTGCGATGTTGTAAAATCTGTGGCAGAAGAAGCGGCTAGAGCCTGGGGAGTAAAGAAGGTCTATACGGATTATAGGGAGCTGCTTAAAGATGATGAGATTGACGCTGTAGATATTGTTCTGCCACATTATCTTCATGCCTCTGTAACAATTGCAGCTGCAGAGGCTGGAAAGCATGTGGCTGTACAAAAGCCTATGGCCATGAACATAAAGGAAGCCGATGACATGATTAGGGCTTCTGGGAAGGCGGGGGTTAAACTTATGATCAGTGAAAGCGAAGTTTTTTATCCACCCTATGCAAAGGCGAAAGAACTTCTTGAAGCTGGAGAAATTGGAGAACCATACGTCTTGAGGCTTACTAATAAGTATGGGGTTCAAAGCCCTCAAATAGGCGGGAGACCCACGCAGGAGAGAAGGATGCCTGAAGAATATACTCCTTGGCGTAGGGACCCTAAGCTCTTCGGAGGCGGAATTCTCTTTGGAGGAGGCTACCACAAATTCGCCCACATAATTTTTCTCTTAGGCGAAGTAGACGAGGTTAGAGCTTGGATAGCCAGTATGGGGACGCAGGCTCCGCATGTGATGATGTGGAAATACAAAGTGAGGGGCAGATATGGGCTTATGGAGACAACTAGATCCCCGCAGATGTACATATACAGCGAAGAAGGCAGAGCTTCAATTGGAGAAACCGTTGAAGTGACAGGCTCCAGCGGTATTCTCTGGGTAACACGTTGCGAGGGAAGGGTGAGGAATGAGGCGCCAGTTATCCTCTATAAAGGAGAGTACCCTGGCCGCACAATCTGCTTCGATAACATAGAAACCCATTATAGAGAAGGATTCATAAGGATGAACCATCACTTTATTGATTGTATACTATTGGATAAGCAGCCAATACTCGATGGGGAAATCGGGAAGAAGACGCTTCAATTATGCTTCGCCGTCTATAAGTCTGGAGAGATGAACGGCGAGGCTGTAAAACCAGACTCAGTCACTGAATGGAAATGGCCTTGGGAACGTGTAGGTGAGTTGGAGGGAAGATAATGGTCGGAAAAGTTAAGTTTGGTCTAATTGGAGCTGGAAACGTAGCTAAGTATCATATGCTTAGCCTTTCATCCATTGAAGAAGCCGAGGTCACGGCGCTCTGCGACCTAGACAAAGAGAAACTTAAAGAAGCAAGCGAGAAGTTTAAGATAAAAAGGCTCTATACCACCCATCAGAAGACAATTCAGGACAAAGATATCGATGTCGTTGAGGTTCTAACCCCGCCTCATATAAGGTCCAAGATAGCTGTAGAAACCGCAGAAGCAAGAAAGCATGTAATTGTGGAGAAGCCCATGTGCAGAAGCTTGAAAGAGGCTGACGAGATGATCGGGGCTGCTAGTAGGGCGGGGGTTAAACTTATGATGGCTGAGAGCTACGTTTTCACTACTACACATATGAAGGCAAGAGAGCTCATCGAAGCTGGAGAGATCGGAGAACCAATCTGGGTTAGGTCGATAAGAGGGTCCTGGATACGGAAAGATGTGATGCCCAGAGCTGAGAGACCGGATTTCTGGTCCTATTCTTGGAGATTAGACCCCATTAAAAGTGGAGGAGGCGAATACTCCTTCTTCTTTCTGCACAATGTTCACTTCATAGCGGCAGCTAGATATCTAATGGGATCAGATGTAGAAAATATCTACGCTATGCCTAAGGTAAGAGAGGCGGAAAGAAAGGATGAAGGCGGAGTGGCTAGGAAAGAGATAGTAACCTATAACTGTCGATATAAAGGCGGGGAAAAATTTAGCGCATTTATGGATTTCGGATTCACCTTTCACGGTGGTAAAAGAATCTTTGACCATTTAGGTTTCAAGACTGTGGTGAGTGGCACAGAAGGGGTAATTGAAGTATTTGGAGAAGGAGGGGGTCCGATGGCACCAGGCCAAGAGAGAGCTCCTCTAGTTCTCCATAAAGAAGACAAGACTCATCTTTTCAAGATTGACGAAGGACCCGACCTAGTCTGGCTTTCAGTGGTGAACTACTATAACCAAGCCTTCAAGAATTAGCTCACCCACTTTGTCAATTGTATCCTGAAGGATGAAAAGCCTAGGTATACAGGTGAAGATGGACGGAGAGATATACAATTAACATTAGCAGTAATAAAATCCGCAAAAGAAGACCGTCCAGTAAAGCCGGAGGAGATCCCGAATGACTGGACTGCTTATGAGGGATAATATCTAGAAAAAGTATACATTCGATACTGTTGAGATAAGCGTTTATGGTTTGTCGGCTGGGGTTCTGTTTTCTCCGTGTTTCAGAGCCTTCTTCTCTTCGGGCTCTAGACCCCCCTTATATAAAGGATAACCCGATTCTAGTTCAATTCGAGCCCCTCATAAGGGGCCATAAGCTCTCCAACATGCAGATTACAGATGTTCACCTTAACGGCGTCTATATATTTTATCATAAATAATAAAGGGGAAGGCTTTTTCTGGTTTATCAGTATCCTAAAGCCCTTAGACGTTCCAGCCTCTCTTTCTCTTCTTTTGATATCTCCTCTTTTCCTTTCGGCGGTATTATCTTTATCTCTTCCCCAGTCCAAGCGAAGTCGGAGTAAGACGCCAAGTTTTCGACCTTCACGATGCCCTTGAACCTTCCGCTTTTGAATCTATTGGCATACGCCCTGAGAACATCAAGTCTCACATCACTTTCAATTTTTTCCTTCTTCTTGAAGCTGACTAGAACTTCTCCTTTTTCATTGCGTATGTAATAATCGTCTAGGACTCTAACACTATAACGTAGTAAGAGGGGCTCAGCGTACCACAACTCTTCCTTCCCGCCTCTGACTTCAGGTTGATGTGGATGGGAACCAATCGTAAAAGCGGCCAGTATCCCTCTGAAGTTAAGTATGTTGATGCCCTCAAAATCATTTGGAAGATAAGGAACTCTAAGGATGTCGAGTATAGTTGGCAGTATATCTACCTGTCTCACAATTGTCTCTCTTTCTCCTAGTTCAATGCTTGGATGAGAAAAGATCAATGGAACATCGACGCATTCTGGTTGCAGTATGTTTATATGAGATATCGCCTCCCCAAAGCCTGGAGCGATATCCTCAGCATAGTAGTTCCAGTCATACTTCTCACCCAGCATCTCACCATGATCTCCAAGAAACACCAGCAGGGTATCATTAATCCTACCGTTATCCTCGAGAAGTTCTAAGAGAGGCTTAAGTTTCCTTTCCTTTAAGGCTTCGACGCCTTCTAGGTAGATTCTCTTCATCTCGTCCAGTTTTCCTTCGCGATAAAGTCTTCTCATAAGCACCATCGCCTCATTGCCATCCATGTCCAGGTCGAAGGGGGCATGCGCATCCCAGAGGTGCATCATAAGCATAAACCGCTTGTCAAGCTTAAGGAAGTATTCAAGAGGCTTTGATGGGTCAAATGGGAAGCCTATATACTCTAATAGGGGATTATCCTGATATCCCCTGAGAAGTTCGGTATCACGACCGTAGCTCAAGTAATTTGTTTCAAACTTATGTCTCTCAAGTATACTGAAGATTGTGGGTATGAAGGGGTCTATCTGCTGTTCGAATCGGTAGCATAAGTGACTCTGTGGATTCAAGCCTGTGACTATTGTTGGAAAGGCTGCCGGCGTGCAGTTAGCTTGGGCAACGCACTCAAAGCTGGCTCCCTTCAAAAAGTCAGGTATTCCGGCCTCTATCGTTGAGTCTCTTCTAAGCGTGTCCGCTGCGAGGATTATGACGTTTTTTATTTCATTCACATCTGTTCCCGCCATAAATTTCTGGTAGTTAAGCTAATCATGCATTATTTAAATTTTTCATGTAGACCATCAAAGGCGAATCGGATTAAAAAATAAAAATGGCGCTTTTTAGCAATTGATGTTTTCTTACAGTAAAAAATATAATGATCCTCCCTACACTTTCATGTTCTGCGACATACAAATATTAATTATTGCGAATGGTAACAAAATATGGGGTGAGATTTATATGGCTGAAAAATTCGGCGTGGGTTTGTGGGTCTTCGGTTTAATCCTTGATCGTTTCGTTTCTACTGGATATAAACCTCAACAGAGCCTTCAAGAAAAGATCAAACAAGTGTCAGGCGTAAATAAGATAAAAGGAGTCGAGATATTCTTTCCTACGGATTTCAATGAAGAACAAGTGGATTACGTTAAAGGGCTCGTTTCAAAAAATAATCTCGAGATTGCCACCATATGCGTAGACCTTTATTCGGATCCCAGATGGCAAAACGGTTCCTTTTCAAGCAAGGATTTAAAGTTGCGGGAAGAAGCCGTAACGATAACAAAAAAAGCTGTTGAAATCTCAAGGAGACTAGACGTCAATAACTGTTCACTCTGGCTTGGTCAAGATGGCTTCGACTATATGTTTCATGATTATGAAAGACATTGGGATTCTCTTTGTGAGAGTATAAGAGATATAGCTAATCACGGCAAGAATGTCACAATATTCCTTGAGTATAAACCTAAAGAACCTCGTACGCACCTGCACCTAGCTAATCTTGGAAAAACCCTTTATCTTATAAGCGATGTAGGTTTACCTAATGTGGGTGTTGTTTTAGATACTGGCCACGGGATGATGGCTGATGAAGACCTTGGAGAAACGGTATTTCTTTTAGCTAGAAGGAATATTCCTTTTACGATGCATTTCAATGACAATTATGGATACTGGGACGATGATATGATCGTGGGCTCCATAAATTTCTGGAAGTATGTGGAGCTCTTTTATTATCTCAAGAAATGCGGATACAACGGATGGTACGATATAGACATATATCCATATAGAGAAGATCCTAAGAAAGCAGTTGGACAATGCGTGGATTTCATGGCCTACATGAAGAAGATGGTAAATAAGCATTATGATAAGATAGATAAGCTTGTACAGAAAGAAGATGTTCACCTAGCAATCGATGCGTTAAGAAAGACCTTTCTGAAAGAATACCAGTAAAGACTATAAAAAGGAAATCTAAGTATCGTGACACGGTAGCATATAGTTCCTCTATTGTTAACAAGGGAAAAATAAATTAGTTACATATATTAAATGATTGCTTAAAGGTGATTTTGGATGAGCCAATTTAAGGTTCCATACTGGCATGGGAGGCATCCTTTCCCTCCTGACAAGAAGGAACCAATGGTTATAACGCGTGACAAGATAGTGAGGTTCCTTCTTTATGGCAAAACAACTTACACGGATATGAATTGGCTCTATGCAAGTACAGATAAGATCCATGTTGGCATCTACTCGATTCCGCCTCGCGGGAGGTTCGATCCGCCAGATATACATGAAGGCGACGAGGTCTACTATATGCTTGAAGGAACATTGAGTATACTTAATCCTGAAAGCGGTAGTGTTCACGAGGTTCTTCCAGGAGAAGGACTCCTAATTCCGACGAGATGTTGGCATCAGGGGCATAACTTTGGTAAAGAACCGGTTACAGGAATATGGGCTATAGCGCCTCTCATGTGGGATCTAGAGAAAGGACCGCCGACGGAGTATAAGCCTTTAGATAGAAAGCCGATCCCGGAGATGACCGTGATCAACCATAGTAACGTAAAACGTATGATTCTAGGTAAAGACCATAGAATCCCTGTAGCAATATACACGCAAACTTCCATGTTATCCTTCGGGACATTTGAGGTTCCCTTGAATGAATACAGTGAGGCCCAAGTGCATCAGGGAGATACTGTTGTCTTACCTTTAAAGGGAAAGCTGATTGTTTATCTGCCAATGGATGATAGGACATTTGAAATAAGAGATGACGGAGAAGCTTTCATAATTCCTCAGGGAGTAAAACATCAATATTATAACTTTACGAAGGACATAGTTAAGGCCGTCTTCTTTGTGGCGCCTAAACTTTAACCAAAAACGATGCGAAAATTTTTGAAGCTGTCACCAAGAATCCCCACTAAAAAGGGACATAAAAAATAAGAGTCTTTTATCAGTATCATAGATTTAGATCTTAATGACGGGAAAAAGGTCTAGACTACAAATCTATCTTAACATCCTCAAAACTATAAAAATGGGTACTGATAAACCTACAAACATCATGTATAAATGTAACTTATCGTGGATGCCGCTGAAGGAGATCATGAACTCTTTACTTGAACAGGACCTAATTAGAGTTAGAGAAATAGGCAATCGGAGAATCTACGAAATTACTGAAAAAGGTCGGGATGTACTAAGATACTTTGAAAAGGCTCAAACTTTACTGGTCGTCAGAAAAATCAGATGATTAAATATCTACTATTCTCGGCCAGTTAGGACAAATACTTTTTTTCTTTTTATGGTATTTAAACCCATAAGACAATTAAGAAACTAGATTTCGCATTATTTAAAATATCTCTCTGAAAAATTTACTGTAAATACGGCGAGATGACTATGGAATGGCTGTAAGTTCTCTCTGTAAGAGATGTCCATATTATAAATCGATGAGGGGATGTACGAAGATAGAGGGATGCGACTTCATCCCAGCGATAATACGACTTGAAAAGATAATCGGATTATGGGAACCCAATTAGGGATAATAGACATCTATTTATTGTTTTTTTGGCTTAAGAGTTCGAAGGCGCTTTTAGATCGACCTTTAGATTCAGCTTTATTTTCCATCGTTTCTTTGTTCTCTAGGCTTGATGTCTCCAATGCGTTTTCAGGCTTCTGTTCATCTTTACTCTGTCCTTTGGCTTCATCTCCCTTTAAACCTAATATCTGAAAAATACTCGAACGCTTCTGTTCAGTCATGGTATCTTCATGCTTTTCCATATTATCGTTTTGGGAGCCCACCAGCTTCGAGAAGATCGATTTAAAAGTTTGGGTATCAGATTCTTCTTTACGTGGCATTTCTTCTTTACGTGCTATTTCTCTTCCGCTATCAGCCGTTTGATCTACTTTTTTAATTTTTGCCATGTATCCTTCTGTTGGGTGAGACAAGACTGGGCCTAGGATCTCTATAGGGATTTGGGTTTTTGGTATAGTCTTCTTTTCCCTGAAACTTTGGCAGTCGTCTTTAAATTCGGCTTTATTCGATTGACCGCAAATTGCCATTACTGGATTGAAGAAAGCACAATTTTCACATTTTGTCATATTTGCATTTTCCGTAATTTTAGGGGAAGGTTCCGTAACCATTGATTGAGCCTCTCAAATCATTACTTTTTCATGATGATCAAAAAAATGGGGAAAGGAGGTTTAGAAGATTTTTAAGGATGGTAGAAGTCTTCTCTTCGGCTGGCTTAGGAATTTGCTTTGTACTCCAGTGAGGATGACCATGACATGAACTTTGCCTTCCATTTCTGGTTCGTCGCTGACTCTTGCACCCCAAACAATCTTAGTATATGGTGGTAGAGATTTCGTCACCATTTCTCCTGCTCTGGTTACTTCTTCAAGAGTCATATCGCTGCCTCCGGAGACATGGATCAGTACCCCATGGGATTTGGTTATATCTTCTATGTCCAGCAATTGTCCTTCCAAAGCGATCTTTACTGCCTTTTCTACCTTTTCTTCTCCTGCTCCATAACCAACTCCAATCGCAGCAAGTCCACGTTTCTCCATGATTGCCCTAAGGTCCATATAATCCAGGTTGATGAGGCTTGCAGTCGTGATCGTTTCAGTAATATCCTTTACGAAGACGCCGACTAACTCGTTTGCTACACCAAGTGCCTGTCTGAAGGCTAGGTTACCAGCTACCTTAACGAGCTTGTTGTTATCGATAGCAACTACAGTGTCACAGGATTTCTTGAGCCGTTGGAGACCTTTCCTTGCAGTCTCGCTTCTTACCCGCTCTACTTCAAATGGTAGGGTAACCACCCCTATCAGAAGTCCACCAAAGTTCTGCAGTTCCTCTGCTAGAGCATAGGAAGCACCAGTTCCAGTTCCTCCTCCAAGCCCAGCAACGACGAAAATTATGCTTGTTCCAGCGATTTCCTTTTTTACTTGCTCTAGGTTCTCTCGAAGTGCTTCTTCACCCTTCGCCGGGTAGCCTCCACTTCCTAGTCCTCTGCAGATTTTTTCCCCTATCAAGATTCTCCTGTCGGCCATGACTGTTGAGAGGTGATTTGCATCAGTGTTTAATGCTATGATCTTACCTCCGACGAGTCCTCTCTGCTTGACCCAGGATAAAATGTTGCATCCAGCGCCACCGAGGCCTATGGCTGCGATGGAAGGCTTAGCAAGCATTGCAATTTCTTCTATCCTCTCCTTTTCCATCTCTCTTTGAAGACCTGCTTCAGATATTACCATTTTCTTCACCTATTCTAACCTTGACCATATTTGAATCTGATAGGAGATATCGATGTTTTCTTAATAAATCAGTTGTGAACTTCTACTATTATTGTTAGAACCTATTCTCATAATCTATGCGTAATTATTATAATTTCTACATTTACTTTTTCTAAATATCTTTACTCCATCAATCTCAGTGACATATTCAAAGCCATTTTCAGTTAGTTTTCAGGCTTCCTCGAGTGTCTTCGCAACTTTCACTGTGGATTCATCGGAAGAGTCGTCTTGAGAGATTGCTCTTTCAATTGTTATATATATCTGTGTGCTCTGAAGGTTTTTATGCCCCAGTAAGTCTTTCACGTAGATCATTATATTTTGAGTGTTCCAGTGGCGGAAAGTATGAATATCAGAAACCTTGATTATCCAAGCTGGCTTCCCTTCTCCAACCTGTTTATCGAAATCCGTCTTCCTTTCAAAGTCTATATACGTCCACCGTAGATTTGAGGCTTCGCAGTACCGTGCATCAGTCTCCTTCAGGATTAGCAAAAGGCGGCAGTCCTTGGGCTTAACGCAGCGATCAGCTGATCGATATCGTATTCGGCGGGGTTAAAACTATTCTCATAATCCGTATACAATATTAACTATCTGAGCCACCAACCATATGAGAACATCCCCTAAAAAGAGAGCGGCAACGAAACCGATTGTAATGAATATTAGAAAGGGGAGGCTAGGTGTTACCCAGATCTTCCCCTCAATTTCTTCGTAGAAATCATTCAGACTGCCGGTTTCTTGGGTTGAATCTTCACTTAATCGGAAGAATATCTTTAATCGGCGGATACCCTTCCCATTCTCTCCTCTCGAAATAGTTTCTAATGGGATGAGATGCGGAGAATTGCCGAGCTTGTTTATATCGATTCTAAAACCTGTGACGAATACGAGAATTTTATTCCATAATGGCTCATCTTCAAGTCCCTCAAAGAGTTTTTCTCCAACTCTGAAACGCCTATAAAGATTAAAGAGAACCATGCCGAAGATTAAGACTGATGAGAATAATACAGCATTACTTAGTATAGAAAGGGAGAAAAGCGGCGAAATCACATTTAGGTAGGGATTCAAGTATGATGGATAAACAGGTAAGGCTAAAGAAAGGCAGATCAAAGCCTTTGCATCCGCCCCGCCGAATAATCCCAGATAAAAGAGCGCTAAAGAAACCCCAGTGACCACTAGAAGGGATAAGCCCATAAAAAGAATGAACGATTGATTCGTGGTAAAGTAGAACTGGAGAAGAGAAAAAGCAAGTCCAGAAGGAGCAAATAGGAGCCATATCCTGTTTGAAACTTCCCTCTTCTTATAATCTTGCCATGATGAAAGGGAAAGGAAGAAGAGACTTAAGCATACCTTTGCGGCTTCCAACCATTCATACATTTTTATCGGCTCACGATTCCAAGAGATTTGGCTATTAAAGATGGTTGCAATAATAGATATTTGATTTATGAACTTATCCTCCTAAAGACTGACTGTTGGCCATTATAACTGTGAGAATAGCGCTCTCTAGTTCCTAAATATGTATTCAAAAGCCGTAAGGAGACTTCATAAATCATTTATCAATCGTTGATGCAGAAAAAAGTTAAGGTGAAAAAAAATTGGCTAGGGAAATCATTAGGAATAGGAAGGCTCTAAGCCCAGTCATCGCCACGGTCATTCTAGTCTCAGTAACCATCGTTGTCGCCGTCGCAGTCGCCTACTGGATGGGTGGAATAGCAGGGCTCTACACAAGATTTGAGAAAATGGAGATAACAAGCTGCTATGCAGTGAAAGATGCTAATGGGAATTACAATGTGACAGTCCAATTGAGAAATTCAGGATCAGCCGACGCAACTATAGATTATGTTTTGATAAATGGAAAACCTGTAAGTCAATATCAAGGAATTACAGTAAGAGATAGTGAAAACGACACATTGCCGCTGGCAATTCCGCTAGGTCAATCAGGAACCGTATATATAGATATTAACAAAGGCGTCTTTCAACCCGGTACCACACTTGATCTAAAGTTCCACAGTGCTGCAGGCAAAGAATATCCACAGATGCTGCCTTTATCTTAGAGCACTCCACCCCTTTTTTATTTTTTATTCTCACAAGAGGGATCTCTATGGGACTCCTTAGGCAAAAAAATAAAAATGATAAAAAAGATAAGCGAGGAATCTTAGTTAGGGCTAGAGATCCCTCTTACAATATTATCGATAGCTACTGGGTTCTTAATCATCATGCGAAGGTTAACATTGTTTCTCTACCAGGTTCTGAAGGGAGTTTCCGATATTTTGTAGAAGAGACACCTTTGGATGAAAGGGAAAGGAAAGCCGAAGAAAAACTTATAGCTATCCTCAATAAGGAACTCCGTCCTCCAGAGACCATAGAGACTGATGTCTATACTTATGTTCTAAGTGAAGCGAAAAGAATCGCGTCTAGATATAGAAGATCTCTGGGAAAGTTCAATGAAGGGTCATGGGAGAAGATATTCTATTATGTAGTCCGTGATCTTGCAGGTTACGGGGATTTAAACACTTTAATGCTGGACCAGAATATCGAAGATATCTCATGCAACGGCCTCAACAAACCTATCTATATATGGCACAGAAAATATGAAAGTATACCTACTAATATCGAATTTGTCGATGAAATTTCCTTTAACAATTTCGTACTAAAACTCGCTCATCTGTCTGGAAAACATATCTCCAGCGCCCATCCCATTCTTGACGCCATGCTTCCTGAGAGACATAGGCTTGCAGCCACCTTCATGAGAGAAGTCTCTACTTTTGGAAGCACCTTCTGCATCAGGAAATTCCGTTCAGACCCGTTCTCCATAGTTGATCTGATTAAGCTCGGGACGCTTGATGAGAGGATGGCCGCCTATATTTGGGTTTTATTGGAAAACAAGATGAACATAATGATTGTAGGTGGAACCGGCGCTGGCAAGACGAGTATGCTGAACGCCCTCACCAGTCTTTTGTCGCCTAACGATAAAATAATAACTGTAGAGGAGATCGCGGAGCTCAACCCGCCTCGTCAAAACTGGGTTCAGCTGGTTAGCAGAGGATCCTTTAGGTTTGGTTCATCTGATACTACCTCGATCTCCTTATTCGATCTCGTCAAAGTAAGTTTGCGGTATAGACCGGATTATATAGTCGTCGGGGAAATAAGAGGAGAAGAAGCCTACGTCCTTTTCCAAGCGGTAGCCACCGGTCATGGCGGTCTCTGTACAATGCATGCGGATAGCTTAGACCATGTAGTTAAACGGTTGACCTCTCCACCTATGAATGTATCTGAAGTTTATGTCCCTCTGATGAACTTATGCCTCTACGTAGCGCGGGTTGACCTGCCTAAAAATAAAGAAGGACTGTCCTTTGGACGGAGGATAAGTAAGACTTGGGAGGTAGTGGATTATGAAAAGTATAACCTTATTTCAGAGTGGATAGCTACTAAGGACTCCTTTAAATCGAATTTTTCGAAGAGTTTTCTACTAGATAAGGTAGCGTCAACGCAAGGCATTAAAAAGAGTACGCTTATGAAAGAGGTCAATGCTAGGAGAAGAGCTCTACATAGGATGCTAGAGCTAGACATGAATTGGCAAGAAGTCGCTCAGGCCGTAATGAACTATTATGAAGGTAAACCTATAGAAGATGCGAAAAAAACGAGAGAGGAAACCACTGAAGAAACAGAAGTGGCAGAAAAGATGAAAGAAGAAACTAAAAAAATATCGGTCAAGACTGTCCGAAAAAGAAAACTGGATTCACGACAAACTACGAATAAAAGTAAATCTGAGAAGCGTCAAAGAAGGAGCCTAAGGAAAAATCTATTGAGCAAAATCCCAATAAAAATCGGAAGGAAGAAGGAGGAAAAGAAGGATAAATGATGAACTTTACCGATTTTTGTTACAGTTTTTTCGGTCCTTTCGGTAGGCTTCTTTTTAGAGCTTATAGACGTTTAGAAGACGACCTAGACGCTGCAAACATGAAGATTAATCCCGAGGTTTATTTGTCAATAGTAAGTTTCTTTGTATTCATAACCCTCTGTTTTCCTTTAGCAACCCTCTTGATCTTTATCTTCTCTAATCACATAGGTGTTTCAGTTATAATTTCAAATCCCTTTATTAGATTTTTCAAACCTGTCCTGAAATATATTTACTTTCTTGCTAATTTGATCTGGATGAATCCTGTGTCATGTGTAGTCATAGCGATATCTCCGCTTATCTTATTGATTATGGGGTTGGCTATTCCAAGCCTAAAAGCGTCAAATAGGATTTCAGGGCTGAGGAACGAGATACCCTACGCCTCTATGCATATGAGCGTGATGGCTAGTGGAGGATTAGACCCTTACTCTAGCCTTCTAAGATTAAAGAAGACGAATCTCCTACCGAGACTACGTGAAGAGATAGAGAGGATTCAAAGCATAGTCATTTCCTCAGGAATTGATCCCATATCAGCTATGGAGAAGGCAGCTAAAGTCATAGGTCTCAAGGATTATAAGGAACTGCTTCTCGGTTATGCTTCAACCCTTAGAACCGGAGGAGACGTACTGCACTATCTCTACGCTCAGACACAAGCCACATTCAAGAATATGGCTACTAGAGTGAAGGCTATGGGGGAAAATATGGGCGCGTTAATGGAGGCTTACACCATCGTTGGGATATTAGGGGCTTTAGGTCTCTATATGATGTTCGTTATCGCCTTTAGCCTTCCAGAATCGGGACTACAAATATCTCCAGAGTTATTCTTTGCCTTCGCTTTTGTTATACTACCACTCATATCTGTCTTTTTCATGTATCTTTGCGATGCAATCCAAATTAGCTATCCTTCTTCTTCTTGGAGGACATACATAGCCTTTTTAGGGTTTTTACCTTTAACAATCTTTCTTGTAACCCAGATGTCTCTATCCTTCTTCGTTCCCTCCTTTTTGGTCATTCCATCTTTAAAAGACTTCACCATCATTCTTGTATCTAGATTGGGTTTAAGAGAAGGATGCGAACCTGCTTTAGGGCTTGCCTTCTCTCTAATTGCAACAACAATTCCAGTTATTATTATTGACCACTATTATGCAAAGGAAGAAAAAGGGATTATTCAAGGAATAACCAGCTTCTTACGAGATCTCGTTGAGACCAGAAAGACGGATCTAAGCCCTGAGAAAAGTATACAATTACTCTCAACAAGGGATTATGGAGGGTTCTCTAAGCATTTGAGACGTGTAAGCTCAGAGATCGGATGGGGTGTTCCTCTGCGTGAAATATTTGAAGATTTTAAAAAATATGCTAGAAACTGGCTTGCCCGGATTAACATGTATCTACTTATAGACTCCATTGAAGTTGGAGGAGGGACAAAAGAAAGCCTTGAAACTCTAGCAGAATTTTCAGAGTCGATAAGAGAGATAGAACATGAACGAAGATCAGTCCTAGCGCCGCTCTTCATCGTGCCATACCTCGGAGCCGCTCTGTTGACCACAACTACCGTGCTCTTTCTCCAGTTCTTCAACGATATGGCTGCTATAGGGGGCAGTTCAATCATGATCATTCCATTACGTCAAATACTACTTATGCCTCTTATCTTTCACTCTTATCTGCTTGGCCTCGTAGCGGGGAAAATAACCTCGGGAAAAATAACCGTTGGATTCAAGCATGCCATGATACTTGTTATAGTCTCAATGCTTGGAATATGGCTAGCTTTTCATCTCCAGTTTTTCACTCTGGCTTTATAGGGGGATAGCCATTGAAAAGGGGAAATCTCGCAGTCTCAACGGCCTTGTCAACAATCATCTTAGCCTCAGTTCTTCTTGTAATCGTAGGTATAGCCTCAATTGTCGCTAACAATGCAATAAACTTTCAAATAGAAGGAGCCCAGTTCGAGCAGGCTAAGAACATTATGTTGGCTACAGATAAAATCGTAAAGAAAATGATTTTCGCACCACGTTCTTCTGGATATGTCCGATCGAGCTTTTTGAGTATGACGCCTC
>Ga0172366_10002533_pt1 | contig 14334 bp, 12 predicted proteins | sample LakKivSesite69cm_FD_114533 | JGI IMG/M metagenome (GOLD analysis project Ga0172366, IMG submission 114533) | Sediment microbial communities from Lake Kivu, Rwanda - Sediment site 69cm | ecosystem: Environmental > Aquatic > Freshwater > Lake > Sediment | place: Rwanda: Western Province, Lake... | reverse complement strand
ATTACGGCAGGACCCCGGAGGGACTCCCGGATTTCCTTGACCCTCTCGTCTCGGAACTCATCTCAATAACCGAAGAGATACCAAAGATTCTAAGGACAAGAACCAGATGATGGTATATCACGTGCAGGTTGTTCCCGAAGAGGAGTAGTTTGTCACCCTGCATTACTCTTTTCCCGGAAGTTCTTCTTGTTTGGCTTCGGGCATCCCTTCAATGCTTCTCAGCCTGGATTGTATCTGTCTCGTCCTTGTGCCCACAAGTGTTTCTATATCCTTGCCGGCGCCCTCTATCTTATCCTGTGCTTTTTTGAGAACCTCACCAAATTTGTCAAATTCCCTCTTTACAGCCGTAAGTATGTTCCACACCTCGCCTGTCCTCTTCTGTATTGCGAGGGTTCGAAAGCCCATGTGAAGGCTGTTCAGAAAGGCCGCAAGCGTTGACGGCCCGGTGATGGTTATCCTGTAATCCCTCTGTAGAAGCTCAAATAGACTTGTCTGCCTCACAACCTCTGCATAAAGTCCTTCCACGGGAAGAAAAAGTATGCCGAAATCCGTTGTATCCGGAGGATTAATATACTTACTGCTGATATCCCTGGCGCAATTTTTTATGGTATTCTCAACATCCCTGTATGCCTTCTGGATATCCTCCTGATTTCCCTGCTCGTAAGCATCCAGCAGACGGTGATAGATTTCCATTGGGAATTTTGAGTCTATGGGCAGATAGACGGGGCGCTCCCCGCCTGGAAGTTTGATGGCATATTCCACGGATTCTGTAGAACCTTCCTTGACCATTACGTTCCTTTCATATTGCCCTGAAGAAAGTATGTTCTCAAGGATGTTGCCGAGTTGAATCTCTCCGAGTATTCCCCGGGTCTTAACGTTGGAAAGAACCTTCTTAAGGTCCCCCACGCCTGTTGCGAGATTTTTCATCTCGCCCAGTCCTTCATGAACCTGCTTCAGCCGCTCGCTCACCAGGTTGAAAGATTCGCTGAGTCTCTTTTCAAGCGTTGAGTGCAGTTTTTCATCCACGGTGGCCCTCATCTCTTCGAGTTTCCTGCTGTTTTCTTCCTGGAGTAACTGCAGTCGCTTTTCAATTGTCCCGGACAGAACCTCACCCTGGTTCCTCAACGAGCCGCCGAGTTCCTCCCTGTTTTCTCTCAACCCCCTCTGTATCTCCTCCCTGTTGCGAGAGAATTCGTCCCTTATGAGGATATCGGTTTTCCCTGCCTGTGTCTCAATATCACGAAGTCTGTTCGGAATATCCGATTCCCCCCGGTTTGCCGACAGGAAAAGCCGCAGCAGGAAAAGATTGAGTATTACGAGAAGAACCGCCACAACCATTATTGCCGTCGTCATATTTTCTATTCTCCCCTCCCATGGGATAAATTAGCATATATCAATCTGCCGGTCAATTAACGGCGACAGGGCAAGGAACGCTCAGGCCAATTGACAGGCGCTTTTATCTGATGTATAATAAAGTTAAGATGGTAAACTTAAATAAGAGATTTTTTACGACCGGCGATATAGGCCGCATATTCGGGGTCAGCAGGATATCGGCTTACAAATGGGTTGTCAGCGGAAAAATAAAATCTTTCAAGATTCCCGGCGGAAGATACAAGATAGCCAGGAGAGATCTCGTTGATTTCATAAAGAAAAGCGGGCTGGACAGCCGGATTGCGGGAGGCATCCAGCAGGATGATGTAAAGATACTTGTGGTAGACGACCAGAAACTGATCGTGCAGACCGTCAGGGATTACATGGAAACCGCTCATCCCGGATGGCACATCAGTTCCGCATCCGACGGCTTTGAGGCAGGCAGGATGTTATCCAGGGTGAATCCTGACCTCGTCATACTTGACCTCTTTCTCCCCGGAATAAACGGCTTCAACCTCTGCAGGAACATAAAGAACGACCCGAACACAAGGGATGTAAAGATTATCGTGATAACAGGATACCCCACGCAGGAGAATATAAGCAAGGCGAGAGAATCCGGAGCTGATGCCGTGCTTCCCAAACCTTTTGAAATGGACAAACTTGAAAAATTAATCAAGAAATTCCTCCCGTAGCGAACATTCACTCCCACTCTATAGTGGCGGGCGGCTTTGCCGTCACATCATAAACAACCCTGTTGACACCCTTCACCTCGTTGACTATGCGGCTGGATATGGTGCCCAGAATTTTGTAGGGAATCCTGACCCAGTCCGCGGTCATGCCGTCGACGCTCCTGACCACCCTGAGCGCTATCACGTTTTCATAGGTTCTCCTGTCTCCCATCACTCCCACGCTCTTCACCGGCAGAAGGACCGCGAACGCCTGCCATACTTCTCTGTAAAGCCCGGAAAGTTTCATCTCCTCCATGACTATGCTGTCCGCTTCCCTGAGTATCCGCACGCGGCTTTCATCAACGCTGCCTATGATTCTCACCGCAAGGCCGGGTCCCGGGAAAGGGTGCCTGTTCACTATGAAATCCGGGAGGTTGAGTTCCCTTCCCAGCTGCCTGACCTCATCCTTGAAGAAAAACCTGAACGGCTCAACAAGCGAAAGTCTCAGTCTTTTTGGAAGGCCTCCCACGTTATGGTGCGTTTTTATTACCGCGGACGGGCCGCCGAACGGGGATATGCTTTCAATCACATCTGGATAGAGGGTGCCCTGTGCAAGAAATTCCGCTCCGAATATCCTTGCCTCCCTTTCAAAAATCTTTATGAAGGTGTTCCCGATAATCTTCCTCTTTCTTTCCGGGTCTGCGATGCCTTTCAGCCGTTTCAGAAAAAGGTCTGCCGCATCAACATATTTCAGGTTAACCCTGCTTTTGAACGTCTTCACTATCTTTTCCTCTTCCCCTTTTCTCAGAACCCCGTTGTTGACAAAGACACTCAGGGCATTCCGGCCGCAGGCCCTGTGCAGGATAGCCGCAAGGCACGCGGAGTCAACCCCGCCGCTGAGTCCGCATATGATCCTGCCCGAACCCACCTTTTTCCTGACCTCCCTCTCGGTCTTCTCAAGCATGGATTCGGGATTCCACTGCGGCTTGAACCGGCATATGCGGTAAAGGAAGTTCTTGAGGATGGTTGTCCCCTCTTTCGTGTGGACCACTTCCGGGTGAAACTGCAGGGCGTGTATCCTTCCGTTCTTGCTGCGCATGGACGCTATTTCCGTGTTTTGTGTCCTGCCCGTGGCAATGTATCCCACGGGAAGTTTTTTCACGTAATCCCAGTGGCTCATCCAGACAACAGTCTCTTTCCTCACGCCGCTGAAGAGTTTCTCGTTCTTCGCAGGATAGAAGAAAGTTTCGCCGTATTCGCGCCGCCTGCCGGGAGAAACCTTGCCTCCGAAAGCCCCCGCAAGTAACTGCATGCCGTAGCAGACGCCGAGCACGTAGAACCTTTCAAATATCCTGCCGTCAAAATCCTTCCCGCCGTCAAGGTGCACGTGCCCCGGCCCTCCGGAAAGGATTACCGCCCTGACACCCCTGTCATCCAGACTCTCGGCGGTAACCGTACAGGGAAAAATCTCGCAGTAAACCCGCAATTCCCTTACCCTGCGCGCAATCAATTGCGTATACTGAGAACCGAAATCAATTATCGCCACCATAATATCTCTCTTTTCCTTTCTGACAAATGAGCCAGGAAATTTCTGGAAGAATGTAGCGGCGGAAGAAGATTTCCTGGTTCATTGTTCATAGGTTGAATAAAAATACGGGGTAAACGCCTCAAATTCGCCCGCGCACGTATCAACAAGTTTGTACCCGACGTCTATGCCGTATCTCTCCCTCAATCTCCTTACCGTTCTTTCTTCCTTCATGCCGGTCAGGGTAGCTATCTGCCTGTCTGAAAACCCGTATTCCTTCGCCTTTTTGAGCATATTTCTGGATATCCTCGCCCCTCTGTATTTCTTTATCTCCGCCTCGCAATCCACAATCTCTTTCAGGTTGTACAGAAACCACCTGTCAATCTTTGAAATCCTGGATATATCCTCTATTGAAAGACCTTCCTTCAATCCTTTCCTTATGTAGAAGAGCCTGCAGGGACCGGGCTTGCTTATACCTGCCGACGTTTCAAGCGCAAGAAGAATGTCTTCAAGACCGGAAAACTTCTCTTCCAGGCTTCTCAGTGCCTTGTTGAGCGCTTCCCTGAATGTTCTGCCTATCGCCATAACCTCTCCGACCGACTTCATGGATATGGTGAGAAAAGGCTCGGCAAGGGGAAATTTCTCAAAATTGAATTTCGGGATCTTCACCACGCAGTAGTCAATCGCGGGTTCAAAACAGGCAGGGGTTTTTTTTGTGATATCGTTGGGTATCTCGTCAAGTGTGTATCCCACGGCAAGTTTTGCGGCAATCTTTGCTATGGGAAACCCGGTCGCCTTTGAGGCAAGGGCAGAACTCCTTGAAACCCGCGGATTCATCTCTATCACGACCATCTCGCCGTCTTCGGGATTCACGGCAAACTGTATGTTTGAGCCCCCGGTTTCAACGCCTATCTCCTCCATTATTCTTATGGCGGCCAGCCGCATCTTCTGGTATTCCCTGTCGGTGAGCGTCTGGACGGGCGCAACCGTAATGCTGTCGCCGGTATGAACGCCCATCGGGTCAAAGTTCTCAATGGAGCATATCACAACAGCGTTGCCTTTCCTGTCCCGCATCACCTCAAGTTCGTATTCCTTCCAGCCCAGGACAGACTGCTCAACGAGTATTTCGCTCACGGGACTCATCTTGAGCCCTGCGTCCGCAAGTTCCTTGAAATCCTCCATGTTATACGCGATGCTTCCGCCTGTCCCTCCCAGCGTAAACCCGGGTCTTATGATGAGAGGAAATCCCGTTGTCCCTGCAATACCCAGTGCCTCCTCAAGACTGTATGCGATACCGCTGGCAGGAACTTTCAGACCGGCATTCTCCACCGTTTTCTTGAATAGCGCCCTGTCCTCCGCCTTCCTTATGGCATCGTAATCGGCGCCTATAACCTCCACATTGTTCTCTTTTAACGTCCCCATCTCCGTCAGCTGCACCGCAAGATTAAGCGCTGTCTGTCCGCCGAGGGTCGGCAGAAGGGCGTCGGGTTTCTCCCGTTCTATTATTTTCGCGACTATTTCCGGGACAAGCGGTTCAAGGTAGGTTCTGTCCGCCATCTCAGGGTCCGTCATTATGGTCGCGGGGTTGCTGTTGACGAGGATAACGGTGTAACCCTCCTCCTTCAGAGCCTTGCAGGCCTGGGAACCGGAGTAATCAAACTCGCACGCCTGCCCTATCACGATTGGGCCGGAGCCTATCAGCATTATCCTCTTTATGTCAGTCCTTTTTCCCATGATAACCGGATCTGATTTCATCCACAGGGCGAACTCAATCCGGTTCCTCCGTTCTTCCTGCAAGTTTAACCGCATGCATGTAATTCAATCATCTCTCTGAATCTGTCAAAAAGATATACGGCGTCAGGCGGTCCCGGTGCGTGCTCGGGGTGAAACTGGACGGCGAATACCGGGAGTTTCCTGTGTGCAATCCCTTCCAGCGTATTATCGTTCAGGTTAAGGTGGGTCATCTCAATGTCGTCTCTTGCCAGTGTGTCGATATCCACGCAAAAAGAATGGTTCTGGACCGTTATGTATATCCTGCCCGTTTTAAGGTCCTTCACCGGGTGATTTGCACCGTGATGCCCGAACTTGAGTTTATACGTCTTTCCCCCGAATACCTGGGCTATCAGCTGTATCCCGAAACATATCCCGAAAACGGGGCATATCTCAATCAGGTTGGATAGCGTCTTTACAACGTAGGGAACCGCGGCAGGGTCACCGGGGCCATTTGAAACCAGTATGCCGTCGGGTTTTTCCTTTGCTATCTCCTGCCACGGCATATCCGCTGGCATGACCAGAACCTTCATATCCCTTTCCGCGAGAATCCTGAGCGTGTTGAATTTGACCCCGCAGTCAAGGACAACGACCTTGTGCCTGCCTGTCTTTGACCAGAGATACGGCCTGTCCCTTATGACATCCTTTATCAGGTCCACTCCTGAAATTTCCGGGGAAGCCTTCACTTTTGCAAGCATCTTTTTCACGCTGTTCCTGCCTGTGAAAATACCTGCCCTGACAGATCCTCTTTCCCTGAGCAGAACGGTTATCTCCCTGGTATCGACACCCTCTATGCCTGTGACCCCGTGCTCGTAAAGAAGCACGTCAAGCGGTTTGACCGCACGCCAGTTGCTGTAGATCTTGCTCCTTTCCTTTATGACGAAACCGCCGGCGTGTATCTTGCCTGATTCAACGTCCTCGGCGGCTATTCCGTAATTGCCGATAAGGGGATAGGTCATGACAACTATCTGCCCCCTGTATGACGGGTCGTAGAGAATCTCCTGGTATCCTGTCATGCTTGTGTTGAAGATAAGTTCACCGTAACTCTCTCCGGCGGCACCGAAGGATTCCCCTTTGAAAACCGTTCCGTCTTCAATGACCAGGTATGCTTCCATTGGTATTCCGTCTCATCAATTCAAACGCCGCAGCACTTTCTCCTGTTTATTTCAAACTGCTCCTTTCCCCTGAATCCCTTTTCCTTTACCCTGTATTCTCCTGTGAAACAGGCCGTGCAGAACTCAGTCCTTGGAAGCCCCACCGAAGAAAGCATTCCATCAAGACTGAGGTAATACAATCCGTCCACCCCTATGGTTTCGGCTATCTTCCTGACCGACTCCTTTCCGGCAATGAGTTCCCGTGAAGACGGAAAATCAATACCGTAGAAACATGGATGCCTTATGGGCGGGCAGCTTACGGCCATGTATATCCTGTTTGCCCCTGCGTCCCTTATATTCTTTATCCTGAAGCGGCTTGTCGTGCCCCTTACTATTGAATCCTCAAAAACGATGATATTCTTGCCTTTGACAACTTCCCTTATGGGATTGAGTTTTATCTTCACCCCCATTTCCCTTGACGTCTGGAAAGGTTGTATGAAGGTCCTGCCGATATAGTGGTTCCTAACTATCCCCATCTCAAAGGGGATATTTCTCTTCTGGGCGAACCCCAGAGCGGCAATATTTCCGGAATCCGGGATCGGGACAACGATATCGCCGTCGTATGGAAATTCCTCCGCGAGTTTCTCCCCGAATTTTTTCCTTGCGTAATAGACGCTTTCGCCAAAAATCCTGCTGTCGGGCCTGGCAAAATATATGAATTCAAATATGCACCTGGAAATATCTGCTGCAGGCAGGAAAGAACTCCTGAGGCCATTCCTGTTTATCAGGAGTATCTCGCCCGCCGCAAGTTCCCTTAAATACTTCGCCCCGACAAGGTCAAATACGCAGCTCTCAGAGGCGACCACATACCCTTTATCAAGTTTTCCGAGGCAAAGGGGTCTGAATCCCCAGGGGTCCTTTACCGCAACAAGTCCGTCCGGGATGAATATGACGAGCGAGAAAGCACCCTTCAGTTTCGAAAGAGCATCGGCAAGTTTGTCCTGAAAATTGGTCTTGCGGGACATGGTTATGAGATGCATCAGCACCTCGGTGTCAAGGGTGGTCTGGAATATGCTTCCCTTTCCTTCCAGGTGTTCCCTCAACACCCCGCTGTTCACCAGGTTGCCGTTATGCGAAATGGCATAGTTGCTGCCCCTGTATTCCGCGGAAAAAGGCTGTATGTTCCTGGTTGACGAGCTACCGGTTGTGGAATACCTTACGTGGCCTATCCCGTAACTACCCTTCAACTGCCTGAACCCACCGTCCTGGAAGACCTCGGGCACGGTTCCCATCCCCTTTCTCATATTCACGCGCTTCCCGTCGGAGATAAGGATGCCGCAACTCTCCTGGCCCCTGTGCTGGAGGGAAAAAAGCGCAAGATATAATATCTCCGCCGCCCTCCTGTTATTCCAGACACCGGCTATCCCGCAGCTTTCTTTGAGTTCTTTCATTTGCCCCTCTCGTCCCGGATTTTTTCGGGGAACCAGCATTTTCCGTCGTGCGAGCAACGGTTCCTGTCATTTAGATTGCTTCGTCATACAAAACATTCCTCGCAATGACAACAGGGGAATGACCCTTTTCCCCTACCCGATGTACTCCACTATGTTCCTGAAAAAACTGTATCCGTATCCGTAATCCCCGGTATCCCCTTCCCCTGCGTCAGGATAAAAATACCTGAGCAAGGCCCTTTCCGGATGCGGCATTATTCCCACGACAAGTCCGCTGGAGTCGGTAAGGCCGGCTATCCCCGCGGTTGAGCCGTTGGGATTGCAGGGATATCCTGCCATTTCCCCGTCATGGGATGAGTACCTGAAAAAGACAAGGTTATCCTTCTCTATCTTCACGAGCGTGGAACTGCTGTCCGTTATGAACTTGCCCTCTGCGTGGGCAACCGGCAACCTTATCACCGGCGGCATACCTTTCAGGAAGGGTGAAGCGTTTTTTTCTATCCTGAGGTATACCCATCTGTCTTCAAACCTTGCCGAGTCATTCCAGCCCAGCGTAACGGATTGTTCACCCCGCCATGGCAGAAGACCTGCCTTGACGAGGACCTGGAAACCGTTGCAGATACCTATGAGCGGCTTTTTCGCCCCGATAAACCTGTCAATATCCTCGCCCATGTTGTGCCTTATCTCGCTGACCAGCACCTTGCCGGCAGATATGTCATCTCCATAGGAAAAACCTCCCGGAATAACCAGCACCTGGTAATCGTTTATCTTTTTCTCCTTTCTCTTGATCCTGTTTATGTGTATCCTCTCGGGCGCAGCGCCCGCAAGCCGGAATGCCCATTCGGTCTCCATGTCGCAGTTCGTGCCTGCCACGCGCAATATGAGCACCCTCGGTTTCACCATTTCAACCCTGACCTCCACGCTTTTTCAGCATCGTCAATTCCAAGCGAGAACAACCTGTCACCGCCATGGAAAACTCCAAGCATTCCGTTTTCCGTAACCCTTCCCACATTTGAAACGCTCCCGCCCATGATACCTTCAAACTCATCCCTTCTATTCATGTCAACCTCCACAACGAACCTGCCCTGGCTTTCCGAAAAGAGGAGGGTTTCCGGAGAAGTATCCCCGGCAATCATCATGTCAAGAAAAATTTCCGCACCCATGCCTCCGCCGGTGGCCATCTCGGCCATTGCAACCATGAACCCGCCGTCGGAACAGTCATGGCATGCCTTTATCATGGACTTCTCCATACATGAGTGAAGTTTTTTCATCAGCCGGAGGGTTTTTGCAGGGACAGGACGGGGCACCTCTCCTCCGGCGATACCGAAAACGGCATAGTACTGGGATCCGCCCATCTCCCTGCGCGTTTCACCGCACAGATACAGAGGGTTGCCGTTTTCCTTGAGATCGGAGGAGACCACTCTTCTTATATCCCCGATAATGCCGACCGCGGAAATGAGGAGCGTGCCCGGAATTGAAGTTATCATCCCCGTCTTTATGTCAACGAAGAAATTGTTGAGACTGTCCTTGCCCGAGATGAAAGGAAGCCTGTATCCGAGCGCAAAGTCTCTGCATCCCTTGACACATCTGACAAGGGTGCCAAGATTCTCTCCCTCGCTTACATCCCCCCATGAAAAGTTGTCGAGTATCGCAACCTCTCCGGGGTCGGCGCCGCAGGAAACGATGTTTCTCAGGGCTTCTTCAACACAGCAACCGGCCATGAGGTAAGGGTCGCGTTTTCCGTAGAAGGGGTTTATGCCACAGCCGACCGCTATGCCCCTGTAATCATCGTAAAGAGGTTTCAGGACAACGGCATCCGAGGGACCTCTGTGTTCCATCCCGGCAAGCGGTTTAAGTATGGTGCGGGCCTGCACCTCGTGGTCGTACTGGGTTATAACCGCTTCCCTGGAAGTTATATTCGGACTTGCCAGGATTTTCAGGACGCGCTCTCTCCAGTCGGATATCTTCACGGACGGTTTTTCCTTTTCCCTGTCCTTTCCGAAGGAATGAAACTGCGCCTTCAGGTTTCTGCGCGGAACCCCGCCGTGAAGGAATTCCATGTCAAGCTCGCAGACTTTCTCGTCACGGTAATAGATTTCAAGTTTGCCGGTTTTCCCGAATTGTCCGATGACAGTCGCGTCAACATCTTCCTCTTCAAATAATCCGAGCAGTCTTTGAAGGTTTCTTCCCGGTACTGAAAGAACCATCCTCTCCTGCGATTCGGAAATCCATATTTCCCACGGCAGCAGTTTCCTGTATTTCAGCGGAACCTTTTCCAGCATGACCACGGCTCCAATATCGCTGCCCATCTCGCCGACCGCGGAAGAGAGTCCTCCTGCCCCGCAGTCGGTTACGGAATTGAAAAGCCCTTCATCCACCGCTGCCAGGAGGACATCCATCATCTTCTTCTCCACTATCGGATTTCCTATCTGAACCACGTTGGTGGAGACATTCGCATCCAGTTGTATTGAGGAGAAGGTGGCGCCATGAATCCCGTCCCGCCCTGTCCTGCCGCCCACCAGAACGATATGGTCTCCTTCTTTCACTTTCTTATCAACATTCCTGAGTGAGATAATACCGAGTGTTCCGCAGAAGACAAGGCAGTTGTTCTGGTACCCTTCGTCAAATATAATCGCTCCGTTGGCTGTGGGGATACCCATCCTGTTCCCGTAATCCCTTACCCCGCTTACGACACCCCTGAAAATTCTCCGTGGATGGAGGACCCCTTCGGGAAGCATCTCGTAACCGGCATCCGGCATGCCAAAGCAAAATATATCGGTGTTCAGGATAGGCCTGGCGCCCTTCCCCGCACCCAGTATGTCCCTTATGACGCCCCCTGTCCCTGTACCGGCGCCTCCGTATGGTTCAAGAGCGGAAGGATGGTTATGGGTTTCAACCTTGAAGGCAATACCGTACTTATCGTTAAATCTTACAATACCGGCATTGTCCTTGAAAACAGAGACACAAAAGTCGCTCTCAAGTTTTCCGGTTACCTTCTTGATTTCCCCGAGGAGATTTATTTCTTCTTTTCTGGTTCTCCCGTCAACTTTCTCCGTGTATTCTATATCTGTCCTGAATATCTTGTGGCAGCAATGCTCGGACCATGTTTGCGCTATGGTTTCAATCTCGCAATCAGTGGGATTCCTGCCCATGGCGGCAAAATATTTCCTGATCGCCTTCATCTCGGTCAGATTAAGCCCGAGCAGGTTTTTCTCGCTTATCTCAAGGAGTCTCCTGTCATCGGCGCCAATGACATCAACCTTCAATGCATGCTCATGCATCGGGATGGTTTCCTTTTCCTTCAATTACCGAATAATTCTGGATAAGAGGATTCACGAGAATCTTCCTGCATATTGTTTCAACATCCTTCCCCGTCAGATTTCCCCTCAAGTAATATCTTCTTCCGGTTGAAACTTCCATCTTCGTTCTTATGCCGGCATCCCTGACAGCCGTTCTCACCGTATCGGCAACAGAATCGGTCACCCCGCTCTTGTAGAAAACTTCAACCATGAATTCCCCTCTCTCCCCCGCTTTCATCTCTTCGTCCAGCAGGTACTCCTGTATAACGGCATCCACGAGGATATTTTCTGCTATGCGCCTTAGTTCGTCTCTGCCCGAAGAACATTGAAATCTGTAGATTTCCGATGTAAATACTTCCTCCACAACCGATATACCCATCTCTCCTATGTTCTTCCTTACGTCCTGGCCAAAGACATCAGGGATATCCTTCCTGTTGAATACCTCAATCATATGAATCTGCGCCATGATTCTCCCGCTTCACATGCAACCTACCGGCCAATCCTGGGTCCGTGCTCAATAACTGTATAGTTTACCATACGGACGGTGCGTGATGGGAATGATCTTAAGAAACCTTTCTTTGAGTATCCTGTCGGAAGAAAAGCCAAAATACTCCGCGAAACGTTCAACGTAGATCTTTATCCTCAGCAAATCCCTGCCGTCAGTCTTGAAAACCTTCACTTCTTTTCCCAGCTGATGCACGTCAACACTTCCTCTCACGTATATGACGCCCCCGTGCATCCCCGTTCCAAGGAAGTCGCCAACCACCCGCCTGTCTTTTTTCAATCCCAGAAGGATAATCATGCCGCCTGCCATGTACTCGCCCAGGAAACTCCTCGCGCTTCCACCTATGACGATAACCGGACAGGAATCCCTGTATTCCTTCATGTGTATCCCCACGCGGTAGCCCACGTCTCCCTTCACAAATATCTCTCCGCCCCTCATTGAATGTCCGAGGATGTCTCCGGAATTTCCATGTATGATTATCCTCCCGGAATTGAGAGTATTTCCGGCTCCGTCCTGCACGTTGCCGCTAACGGTTATCTCCGGACCGTCCATGAAAACACCGAGGTCATTTCCCGGAATGCCGCTGACAGCAATCTGCACACCGGTCTTCTTCAGCCCCGCTCCTATATATCTCTGGCCGCAGACGCCCACAAGGGATATCTTCACGCGGCCATCCTCCAGCGCGCTGTTAATCTTCGTGTTGAGAAACCTGTAGTGCATCCCCTCCGCATTTATCCTCATATCTCTATGCCCTCACCTACGACCATGTGCTTCCTGTATTCTCTGGGCAGGACGAGCAGGCCGAAATCGTCGCTCAGCAATTCCTTCTTGAAAGATGAAACATCCACCCTGTCCCTCATGATTCCCGAGAATATGCCGCTCCTTTCAATCCTCCCCATGAATATGCAGCCTTTTATCACATTGTCCCTGAGCACGATCTTCTTGTAGAACCCTTCACCCCTTTTCTCCAAAATCTCATATTCCGCGTCATCCGCCGGAGCGGTTATCCCGAACGAAATGACCGGAATCCCGGCGATGTCAACCGCATTCATGGGAAACATCCCCGTATAAACTTCTTCCCCTCCGGCCATGTTGATTCCGGCAATCCTTCCCTGCCTCGCCGCAACAGGCCATATGGCTATGACGGCATTGCCGGAAAGCAGGCTGTCCATCCCCTCGGCCACGTCACCGGCTGCGTAGATATCCTGCAGGTTTGTCCTCATGTGCGAATCAACGATTATTCCGCGGCTGTGTTTTATCCCGGTCCCTGTTATGATATCAATGTCGGGGTTAACTCCTATCGCTATTACAAGCAGGCCTGTCTCAATCCTTCTGCCTGACTTCAGGAGGATACTCTGCATCACACCTTTCCTGCTTTCAACGGCCGCAACAGTATCCTTTTTGATCACCTCGCACCCCTTGCCTTTCAATGCCTTCTCTATGATTCCCGAAGCCGTGCTGTCCAGGGTTGATGGAAGAAGCCTGTCGGCAAGTTCAATGATAGCGGTCTTCATACCTCTTTCAATGAGCCCCTCCGCACACTTCAATCCTATCAGTCCCCCGCCGAGAACAACACCCCTGTCCATGCCCCGTTCCCTTATGTATCTGACCAGCGCGACGGCATCCGAAAGTCTCGTGAAGGTGAAAACTCCTTTTTTAACGGATTCACAGCCTTCTATGCGCGGCACGAAAGGCCTGCCTCCCGTTGCTATCAGCAGTTTCTTGAACTCGATGGTTCCCTTATTCGTGGTGACCGTTCTCCTGCAAGCGTCAATCTTTTCAGCCCTGGTGTTGAGGAGAAGTTCCACCCCGTTCTCATGGTAAAAACCGCGCTCCCTGAAGGATGTTTCTTTTTCCCTGACCCTGCCCCCGAGATAATATGATATGAGCGGACGCGAATAGTTATGGATATTTTCGTCGGAAACAACGATAATCTTCCCCCGTCTGTCAACCTGCCTTATGCCTTCAATGCAGTTTATTCCGCTCACCGAATTGCCGATTATGAGATACCTGGTTTTCATTTATCCCGAACCCTTCTTGTTACGCTTTCACTGTGAGGGATTTCGTTTTTTGATATCCTTTCCCCGTTAGAGTCAACAAGACATATCGCCTCATTGGGACAATTTTCAACGCAGGCAGGGAAGGCATCATTGATGCAGAGGTCGCATTTTGATGCAACCTTTTTCCCGGCAAAATCTATCTTTATGACCCCGAGAGGACAGAGCATCACGCACATCCAGCATCCGACGCACTTTTCGCTGTTGTGCAGAACCCTGCCTGTTTTCTTATCCCTGTACATTGCGCCCGTAAGACAGTTTTCCACGCAGGGGGCATCGTCGCAGTGCCTGCACTGTATGGCGAAGGAGATGCTGCCCTTCTCCTCAAAATATATTCCCGATACCGGTTTCGGCCCCGTCCCCTTGTATGTTTTTATGATATCCTTTGACCTTGAATGACTGGTTATGCAATGAACCTCGCACAGCCTGCATCCAATGCAGTAGTTTTCTTTTATAACAATCTTTCTTGCCTTCTTTTCCATAATCCCTTTCTATAAAATTCCAATATAAAAATAAGTTAACTCCGGCAGTGCACTGCCGGGCGGTTTCTGAAGCGGGCGTCTGAAGGAGGAGCGGGCACGGATGCTTTGATGTCTT
>Ga0172366_10002529_pt1 | contig 14346 bp, 9 predicted proteins | sample LakKivSesite69cm_FD_114533 | JGI IMG/M metagenome (GOLD analysis project Ga0172366, IMG submission 114533) | Sediment microbial communities from Lake Kivu, Rwanda - Sediment site 69cm | ecosystem: Environmental > Aquatic > Freshwater > Lake > Sediment | place: Rwanda: Western Province, Lake Kivu... | reverse complement strand
TATTTACTTGGTCTCTTTCTTGCCATGATGTTTTCTCATATAAAAAATGAGTATGATGATGATCACAATACAGAGAACAATGATAAGAAAAAGCGGCCCTTGGTCGGTGAAATACTGTTCAAAGGACGGGAGAATGATCGCTTGGGTTCCGCTCGAAGATGAACCAATCATCAAATCGACACATCCGTTTTTCCCGAAAATGGCGACATTACCGTTCAGCGTTTTTAGTGTCTCATTGATATCAAAGTATTTTTGGAAATAATCGAGTGCCAACGATATATGCCCGTAAGTGGTGAACAAAATAACCGGTTTATTATTCTGATGGAAAATAGATAAGAGGCTGACGGGTTCGTCCAATGTTAGGTTGAATGAATCTTTCCCTTCAATAGCGTTGTTCAGAGTTAATTGGTCAGATGTGGCCAAAACTGGGGATGAAAGTGAAGATGGGATGTAGCCGGGACTAATAATAAGGACAAATTCAGTTGGAACCCCGACCGTTTGGGTTTGAAACGAGGTGGAGAGGGGAGTAGCCATCAATTGATAGGTGAATTTTCCGTAATAATCGGCCGTAATGGATATTATTGTTAAAATTTTTTGGAAAAGATCGAGGTTTTGGAAATCTGGCAACGCTAATATGTCATGAATCGTTCCCGATATTTTATTGAATTCTTCCCAGACAGGAATGAGATTGGATATTTCAGAAGTTTGTGGAAAATGTTCATTGATTTTATCAAGGGGTATGATTTCCACCTCAAGCGGGGTGTTATCCATAGCCCGGATAGAAGAATAGAGACTAGCAGCGATTTGGAGGGTATTCAAATCTGGTTGGGAAGGGAGAACTATTTTTCCTCGACCGCCAAAAAATCCTGGGACATCCTGCCAGTTGCTGAAAGCTAAAGGGCGGCGTTGACGATTCACTTCAATAAATGAGTCGCCTGATATAAATCCTTCAAAGGGCATGATTCCCTGACGACAATTCTTTAAATCCGGATAATACAGAAAGGCAATTTGGATTTCATTTTCACGTTTGGTGTATTGTGTCGGTAATTCGATACGTAGTGAGGTTAATTGCCCGCCTGTTTTTTGATCAAGTCTTTTTGAATAAATCAGTTGAGAATTAAAATATACCTTTAATAAAGCTTCTCCTTGGAATTCTGCTGAGAGAGGGCTATGATTCATGAAGAGTTGAAGAGTCATCTGGGCGGAATTTCCCCCGATCTCTGAAGAGGAAAAAGAAAGGGTTTTTTTCAGTTCACCGAAACCCTTCATTTCAAGAAAGGGAACCCCCATTTCTTCAAAGGTTTTTTTGGTGGATTGAACAGTTCTTGTTGGAATCAGACTCGGACTTTTCCCGCTTTTGGTCATCATTAATTTTTGATATTCAGAAATTAGTAAACGGACACCTTCCGGTGTGAGGTAGAGATTTTTCCCATATATTTGAAAATCGCGTACCGAATTTTCCAGCAAATAAATTTGATAGCTATTGTCATCGATGGTTGGAGCTGCTGATACAGCGGTTGACATGATGGTTTGAATTTTTAGGGGAAATTGACGGAAAGCTCTGTGGAGAAATGCGTAGAGAGTGAGATATGAACTTATGAATTGATTCGACCATGGTTTTTGAGGAAGGACGATGGTGACTTGATTCAACATACTATTCAGAAACTCAGGTACTGTCTGGGGATTCCAGTCTGACTTGAGACTATAGGTGATGAAGCTCTCCTTTTTGATTATCATCCATAGATTTCCTGATGCAAGGTCTTCACAGATATTGTTTCCCATGGAGAGGGTTGGTTGGATTTCAACTTTAACGAGGGGATTTTTTTCGTTGATAGCTGATTCGGGGATGGGGATATCGAGATAGGCGAGATGGCCTGGTTGGATCTGGATATTCTTCAAAAGATGGAAGAAGACGATGCGGTCATTGATTAAGAGAGAAATATTCGTTTCCGGACTCAACGCTTCCGAGAACCAAATTTTCAGAGCCAGATGACTTTCTCCCCAGTTCACCCCTCTGACATTGGGAAGATAAAAAATATACGAAGGCAGGTACCCTTCTAATTTAATATCGTTTTTTATACCAAGAAATTGTTCGAAATTCAAGGAAACAATATTCAATGACTGAGCAAATACCGGAATAGTCATGATGAGCAAAAAGAAGAAAAATACCAAAAATAGGATAGTTCCTTTCCCCGGGTGAAGCAAGTTCCTTCTAAATGTCATTATTCTCCCCTCCACCGAATCCATTTTTCTAAACAGTAGTTTATGATAAAAATCATTATTGGACAAGAGAATTATTCAATTTATTTGTGAAAGTCTGAACCTGTTCCAGACTATTCATCGAGGTCTTGCCATTCAATTCTGTTATGAAAATACAGTGGTGAGTAACGAGTGACGAAAAAATTTTGACCTTACTTGACAAATGAAATAGATGATGATTAAATACAATAGTCTAAGATGGTAAAATTAAATGAATACGAAGAGAATTCGGGGTGACTCTGAGAAGAGCGATATCGATGAGGATGGTGAAACTAAGATGAATAAGAATGATGAAAATCAGGAAGTACAAAATGCGCAAGAAACGACTTGCTCAGAAACAGAGAACATTGAAAAGTTGCGCTTAAAATGTGATGAATATAAAAACAATGCAGAAGAGAATAAAAAAATGGCTGATGAATATTTAAATAGTTTAAAGTTATTAAAGGCTGAATTTGAAAATTATCGAAAAAGAGAAATGCAATATCGCCAAAATTTTATTAAATTGTCAAACAAGGAGCTGATACTCAAATTACTCCCGGTAATAGATGACATGGATAATGCTATTCAAGAAAGCAAAAAAAGTGATGTCCAGAGTTCATTTGTTGAAGGGGCAGAATTGATTTATCGGAAGTTTTTAAACATTTTAGATAAAGAAGGTGTCCGTCAAATTCAAACCGTTGGTGAGAAGTTTGATCCTAAATATCACGAAGCTTTAATGACGGTTTCTCTCCCTGAGTATGAAGATTATGCAATTGTTGAAGAATTGAGAAAAGGCTATATGTTGAATGATGAAGTTATTCGAGCTGCTCAAGTTTCAGTCAATCGCTTAAATAAAGACGAGCTTACAAAATAAAGGAGGCTTATTAATATGGCAAAAGTAATCGGAATAGACTTAGGAACCACTAACTCTGTTGTCGCTTATATGGAAGGCAGCCAACCGGTAATCATTCCGAACAAAGAAGGGTCGCGATTGACGCCCTCAGTGGTTGCTTTTACCAAAAACGGAGAAATCCTGGTTGGTCAACTAGCCAAACGGCAAGCTATTACCAACCCTAAAAACACCATATTTTCTATTAAACGACTAATGGGACGACGCTATGATGACCCGGAGGTCGAAAAAGCACGTAAAATATTACCCTATGAAATTGTTCCTGGCAAACATGGTGAAGCCAGTGTCAAAGTTGGTGATCGAGAATATACTCCTCCAGAAATTTCAGCAATGATTCTGAAAAAAATGAAGGAAGATGCCGAAGAGTTCTTGGGAGAAAAGATCACCGAAGCGGTTATTACCGTTCCTGCTTACTTCAACGACAGCCAGCGACAGGCAACGAAGGATGCTGGAAAGATCGCTGGTCTCGAGGTGAAGAGAATTATCAATGAACCGACTGCTGCCTCTCTCGCTTATGGTTTGGGGAAAGGGAAAGAAGAGGTCATTGCGGTGTATGACCTGGGCGGTGGCACTTTTGATATCTCCATTCTCGAAATCGGTGAAGGGGTTTTTGAAGTGAAATCTACTGCAGGCGATACCTTCCTTGGTGGAGACGACTTTGACCGGCGAGTGATGGATTATATTATCGACGAATTCCGCAAGGAACAGGGTATTGATCTTCGTAGCGATCAGATGGCTCTCCAACGACTCAAAGAAGCAGCCGAAAAGGCCAAATGTGAACTTTCGACATCACTGCAGACCGAAATTAACCTTCCCTTCATCACTGCCGACTCCAGCGGACCACGTCATTTAGTAATGACTCTCAACCGCGCCAAGTTGGAGCAACTGACCATGGACCTCATCGAGCGGACCATTGAACCATGCGAACGGGCAATTCGAGACGCCAATCTCAAAGCTGAAGACATCGACTCAGTCATTCTGGTCGGTGGTATGACCCGGATGCCAAAGGTCGAAGAAGTCGTTAAGAGGATATTCAAGCAAGAACCCAAACGGGGAGTCAACCCGGATGAAGTGGTTGCCGATGGTGCTGCTATCCAGGCAGGTGTTCTGAAAGGAGAAGTCAAAGATGTCCTTTTACTGGATGTCACGCCGCTTTCATTGGGTATCGAAACTCTTGGCGGTGTCTTTACCCATATCATCGATCGGAATACCACTGTTCCGGTTTCGAAGAGCCAGGTATTTACTACTGCCGCTGATAATCAAACCACGGTTGAGATTCATGTTCTTCAGGGTGAGCGGCCTATGGCTAAAGATAACATTTCTTTAGGTAAATTCCAGCTTTCCGGGATACCACCTGCTCCTCGGGGAATCCCTCAAGTCGAAGTCAAGTTTGACATCGATGCCGACGGTATTTTGCATGTGTCGGCGAAAGACTTAGCCACCAATAAAGAGCAAGCCATTACCATCAAAGCTTCCAGCGGTTTATCCAAGGAAGATATCGATCGGATGCTCCGCGAATCGGAACTGCATGCTGAAGAAGACAAGAAAAAGAAGGAAGAAGTCGAACTGCGAAATCAGGCTGAAAACCTCACCTATTCGGTTGAGAGAACCCTGAACGAATCTGGAACGAAATTATCGAGTGCAACCAAATCAAAAGTAGAAGCTGCCATTCATAGCCTCAGGGAAGCACTGAAGGGTGAAGATTATGCTGACATTCGTCGCAAGATGGACGAACTTCAGACGGCTTCCCACGCCATGGCTCAGGAGCTCTATCAAAAAACCGCTGGCCAAGCCTCAGAAGCTGCTGGTGCGAGAGCAGGTGAACAATCCAGTTCGAAGAACGAGAGTGATCATGTAGTTGATGCCGATTATAAAGTCGTTGACGATGAAAATAAATAATCATTCTCATAACCCCCAGCTTTTTTTGGCTGGGGGTTATTGTTTATTCAATTTTGATTTTTTGCTTAAATTGTACTAAAGTAATCCTACCTGAAAATGCCTTTTTATCATCTCGCAGGAGCAGCATCCTTGCTGAGAAGTGGTTCGAACTTAAAAGGTGTTCCTACGGCATCAGGGTAAATGGATTAAAATCCATTTAAAGTACCAAATATTCACATGATAGTGAATTGTCCTCCTCTCATTTTATAATCTGTTTTAAATAAGGGTGATTTCAGGATGAAAAGGGATTATTATGAAGTATTAGGGGTGGATCGAAATGCCACCCTGGATGATATCAAGAAATCTTACCGAAAATTGGCGAGACAGTATCACCCCGATGTGAATCCTGGGAATATGGATGCGGTTGAACGATTTAAAGAGATCAATGAAGCCTACCAGGTTCTTTCTGATTCCGAAAAGCGAGCGACATACGATCGTTTTGGTCATGCTGCCTTTGATTCACGTGCTCAGGCTGGTTATGGTGGAGGAGGATTTGGTCAAGATTTTGATCCCTTTGGCGATTTTGGAAGCTTTGGTGATATATTTGATATGTTTTTCGGGACCTCGACCGGTTCACATCGAAGAGACTCTGCATCTCGGCCAACCAAGGGTACTGATATCGTAATTGATGCTACCCTGGAATTTGAAGAAGCAGCTTTTGGAGTTGAAAAAGAAATTGAATTTCAACGAATAGAAGTGTGTAAAGAATGTCAGGGATTGGGAGGGAAAAAGAAAACCTCTTGTCCACATTGTCGAGGAACCGGAGAGATCAAGCATACGCAAACTTCAATTTTTGGCTCCATTGTGACGGCTCGGCCCTGCAGTTATTGTCGTGGGAAAGGGTATATTCCCGAAGATACCTGCCCTGAATGCCATGGTTCGGGAAAGATAAAAGCTACCCGTACCTTGAAGATCAAGTTTCCTCCGGGAGTGGATAGCGGTTATCGACTTCGAGTTTCGGGTGAAGGTGAATCGGGTGAGAATGGCGGACCAGCTGGTGATCTCTATATTTCGATTACGGTTAAATCCCATAAGATTCTGGAAAGAAAAGGGAAGCACCTCTATTATGAATTAGGAGTCAACTACACTCAGTTGGTGTTGGGAGATGAAGTGGAGGTTCCTACTTTGCAGGGTTCTGAGAAGATACGCATTCCAGCAGGAACTGAAGCCGATACCTTGTTAAAATTGAAAGGAAAAGGATTGATCGATCCTGGGAATGGTTCTCGAGGTGATCAAATCATAAAGTTGAAATTGCATATTCCTCGTCGTTTTTCCATTGAATACCGAAAATTACTGGAACAACTCTCGGAATTGGAACATCAGGATAAAAATAAAAAATCGAGTAGAATTATTGACCGGCTCAAAGAAGCATTTACCAATGCTGAAGGATAATCTCTGGTATGAGCCGCTTCTTTTTTCATCCGTCACTTCAAGAAGGATTGACGGTATCCCTCACTAAAGAAGAAAGCCAACATTTGAGGGCAAATCGTACCATTCCGGGTTCGACGATTCAGTTAGGAGATGGGCAGGGCAATTTATTTTCTGGTATATTCATCGGATCTCGCAACCAACACGCTCAAATCAAAATCCAGCAGAAAGTGTTAGCAGTTCAGGTATCTCATCAAATATGGGTATGGCAACCATTCCTCAAAAATGAGTCACGTTTGGAGTGGGTCCTTGAAAAATTATCAGAAATTGGTGTGACCGGAATCGGTTTTTTCCCTACTGAGCGGACTGTTAAAGAACAGCTTTCACCTTTGCGTCGTGAACGCTGGAGAAAAATTGCTACTGAGGCCTGTAAACAATCAGGGCGTCTTATTTTTCCCGACCTCATCTTTTGCCAATCATGGGATCATTTTCTCTCCGGGCTTGTCCAAACCAATATGGAAAAAGTAGTGGGAGATGCCAGCTCGTCGAAAACCCTCTGGTCGTTTTTAACTGATAAAATGAGTTGCTTTGACATACATTTGATCGTGGGTCCGGAAGGTGATTTTTCCGAGAAAGAAAGGTCACATTTGCTTTCTCTTCCACGAGTTTCGTTTTTACGTTTTTCTCATCAAATTTTACGCAGCGAAACCGCATCGCTTTTTGGAGCCGTGGTTTGTGCTGCTCGTCAGGAGTATTTTGTTGAAAATAGCCATCAAAACCTTGGGATGCAAGGTAAATCAAGCTGAAAGTGACCTTCTCGCTGCTCTTTTAAAGAGAGAGAATATCCATATTGTCGATTTTGAAGAGACAGCTGATATGTATATCATCAATAGTTGTGCCGTAACCAAAATGTCTGAAAAGAAAACCCGACAATGGGTTCGAAGGGCACTCCGGAACAATCAGCATTCAAAAATTTTTCTCCTCGGTTGTTATAGTCGTCTTCTTTCTGCCCATCCTTTTCCATTTGATTCCAGGGTCCAAATCGTAGATTCAAGGGATAAGATAAAAGAGATGGCAAATATCCTCAATCTGGGACAGGAAAGAAATCTTTCTGACCCGGTTATTCCCGAAATCAAGCGAGCCCGAATATGGCTGAAAGTTGAAGATGGGTGCGATCATTATTGTCACTATTGTATTGTTCCCCATCTGCGGGGACCGGTTCGCAGTGAAGACCCACAAAGAATAATTAACCAGGCGATTTGTCTTGAAAAAAGCGGGATACGAGAAATCGTTTTGAGCGGTATCAATTTAGGTATGTATGGGAAGGATAGCGGAGAGAGCCATCTGATTGACTTATTAGAAAATCTGATCCAGGCAACTGAATTGGTTCGTTATCGGTTGAGTTCTATCGAACCGTTTTTGATTGATAAAAATTTTTTAGATCGGTATTTTTCTTTGGGATCCCGAGTGTGTCCTCACTTTCACATCCCCTTACAAAGCGCAAGTGACCAGATCTTGTCAAAAATGGGACGAGGTTATACGACCGACGATTTCGAACGACTCATCAATACCATTCGAAACTACCATCCCGAAATAGCCATCTCTACTGACATTATTGTTGGTTTTCCTGGAGAGACGAAAGCACTTTTTCAAGAAACTGTCGATTTTTGCCAAAAAATCAAATTTTCCCGCACCCACGTGTTTGTGTTTTCTCCCCGACCGGGAACTCTTGCCGCACAATGGGAGCCATCTGAAGGGATAGCAGCGGAAGAAAAAAAGGAACGGGAACACATTCTCTTGGAACTCGCTCAACAAAACCAATGTGACTACCATCATTCATTTATTGGGAAAAGATTGTCGGTGTTAGTGGAGTCAGTGTCTGAAAACGGTGAGGGATCTGGTTATTCAGAAAACTATATATCGGTAAGAATCAGGGCTATCCGACCAGTTGAATATGGCCACATTCTTCCAGTCTTCATTGAAGAACAAACCAACCGAATTCTAATCGGGAAAGCCCAAAGAGGGGAATAGACATCCATACCGGGTAAAAATCCTCAAGCCATCTAAAAAATAAAAATATTCTTTCTTTCAAACAGCATCATATCCTGGCACATATATCTATTCACTTTATCAAACTTGCACCATAGACTGAATTTTCAAAAATAATAATGCTATTGAAAAGTAGAGCAACATTCAATACAATGTGATGAAGAATCGGAGAAGGGAATCGACTGTATGTCAGCAAAGAAAAAAATGAAAAAAAACAAAACAAAACCCGTTCGAATCACACCAGTTGAAAAAAACCTCACCGGTTTAGAGTTATTGCTGCAATATGGTTTGCTGTTTTTAGTTCTCTTCTCTCCCTATTATCGGGGATTGTATTTTGATTATGAACGTTATCCCTTTTTTCTCATCATTTTTATACTGGCTGCAATATTCTTTTTTTATCACATTGTTTTCCTTCATAAAAAGATAACGCTCAATACTCCCATCGAATTATTCTTTCTGTTCTTTGTCTTATTGTATGGTTTAGGAATTTTTTGGGCAGCCGATAAAGGACTGGCTTTCAAGGAATTTTTTAGCTATTCAGGTTTTTTCCTCTTTTTCCTGGTTATGACGTCCTTCCCCCAAGATGAAAGGACAAAAAGGATTTTTTTCATGGGGTTTGGCTTCAATGCAATTTTATTGACACTTATAGGGTATTTTTATCGTTTTAATTGGATCAGTCCACAAGCACGACCTCTAGGAATGAGCATGCGAGAGCTCTTCAATCTTCAAAGCAATAGACTCCAATCTACCCTGCAATACCCCAATACTTTTGCCGCTTATATCGGTTTAGGTATTTTGGCATTTCTTTTCATCTATTTCTGGGAAGAAAAACCATTATATCGTTACTTATCAATAACCTCGATGTTTATCCTGGAAGCCGGTTTCTACTTTACTTATTCCCGTGGCGCATTACTCATAATTATTCTATCATTTATTTATTTATTGTTTATTTTACCGAGACCGGAGAAAAAGAAAATATTCGTGCTCATTATTTTATTTATAATAAGTTTTCTGTTATTCATACCACGCCTTGAATATTCTCTATTCAATAACTTGACCGTGCAATTTTTGGTGATTTTGCTGATTTTAGGGGCGATACCTGCCGCAATCATCTCTTTCATTTCTTTCCTTGCGAAAAAAACACTAAACATTTTAAAGCCATCCTGGTTATATACCATACTCATATTGGTTGTGGTTATTATTTCTTTAATCATCATTATTGAAAAACCCAAACAACTCAATATCGAATTGAGTAATAGATTTCACCAAATTACCTTCAGCACCATAATTTCTCAGGAACGATTGATTTTCTATCAGGATGCTTTCCGGGTTAGCATGGCTCGTCCCTGGTTTGGCTGGGGAGGAGGAGGTTGGGAAGTCCGGTATTTAGCATATCAATCCTATCGGTATTTTTCAAAAGATCCTCACAATTATTATCTTCAAATTCTTATTGAATCGGGTTTCCTCGGCCTCGCCCTGATGATCGGGATAATTTTTTCTCTCCTTTATGGAAGTACCCGGCTTATCCTCAAAAAGAGCTTAAATAATAAAGATACCATTTTGGTTGCCGTATTAAGCGGATTATTAATTATGGGTTTTGCCCATTGTATGATTGATGTCGATTTCTCATTAGGTGCATATCAACTATCGATCTGGATGTTTGCCTCAATTGTGAATCATACTCTTCAAAAAAACACTTCATATATTTCCCGTTTCCCTTTAAAAAAAATTACCTTCCGTTCAGAAATTGGTTTAGGCATATCAATTCTTTTTATAATAATATGCCTGAGTATTATATCTGGAAATCAGAATCAGCGACAGGCAGATGCCTATCGAACTCACGGGAATATCAATCTGGCTCTCCAGGGATATCAAGAAGCAGTCAGTACTATTCCATTCAATGCTGAAAGCCATTACTCATTAAGCAGAATCTATCACCAAATTTTTAACGATCGACATCAAACCGGGACATTAGAAAGAAGTATATATCATGGAGAGATAGCTCTTAAAATTTCCCCTTATAATTTTAAGTATCTCGAGAACATGGCGATTATCAATGTTGAAAAGGGGCAATTCGAGATCGGTATAAAATATTTTACCGATGCCATCTATCAGGCACCGTATATTATAAGTACCTATGAAAATTACCTTACCACTTGTCAAAAAATAGCTGAATACTATCTAACTCAAAACCAAAAGAAGCTGGCTATCAAGTATTTAGAACGAGCATTGAGCGTTGAACAATTATTCGATCAATTCTCGGCAAAATCGCTTTTTCCTATCCAAAAATCCAACAAACTCATTGAATTACTGCAAAAAATCTCTATTCAGTTGCAGGATTTGCGAGAATGAAATTCATTGTGTCGAATTCCTTTCGAGAAAATCTATCCCGTTTTATTATTACAGTGGTTATTCTTTTATCTCCTTTTTACCGAGCCCTGTATCCTGATTTCTATAAAATCCCATTCTTAAGCCTGATTTTTCTGGCCTTCCTTTCTTATCATGTTCTTTTCTTTCGGAAGAAAGAGCTCTATTTTGAACTGCAATTCCCGGTAATCATTTTTATACTCCTGGCTTTGGTTTACTTATTATCGGTTTTTAACGCAGCCAGTAAAGGATCAGCTCTGATAATATTTCTCAGCTATACCGCCTGGGCAGCCCTGTTTTGGATGGTTATCGAGTTATTCAATATCGAACCAGTGCGGGTGATGTTATTGAAATTAATAGTCTGTTCCGCTACTATTTTAGGGTTGGTTGGTTTTCTTGGTGCATTGAATCAAATTTCTCCATCATTTCAAAATTTATTTGGAATGAGTTTTTGGGGATTATATTTTTCTGGACGAATAAACTCTACCTTTCAATATCCCAACACTTCGGCTTCTTTTTATGCAATTACTCTTTTCCTTGGTCTGTATTTACAATTACAGCAACCAGAGCGATTACAGAAAGTACTCTATTCAATACTCAATTACGTCATTTTCTCAGCCTTTTTTTTTGCTTTTTCTCGAGGAGCCAATGTGGCTATTTTGATAACCTTGGGTTTCTTTTTTTTAGTTCTACCCCAGGATACCCTTCGGGTTAAAAGTAGTTCTTTTTTGGTTGCTCTCCTGTTTCCATTTCTCCTCTTTCAATCCAAACTTGATAATTCTCTTGTCCATTCTTCTGCTTTGGCATTTTGGATTCTCTATCTCATTGGTTTGCTGATCTTTATAGTGCTTACCTTTTGTATATCATTCGCATCAAAAAAATACTACCAATTTTTTTCAAAAAAAAAGGTCCTGGTTCTTTTGCTTATCATCTTGAGTATTGAGCTGGTTTTTCTTTTTTTTATTAAAGTTCAAGAAAAAGGGAGAGAAATGAGCCTTGAAACGACTAATGTCATTCAACGTTTTACCTTTTACCACGATGCTTTAAAAATGGGATTAAAAAGACCATGGCTGGGTTGGGGTGGTGGAGGGTGGGCAGCTCATTATTTCTTTTTTCAATCTTCAACCTATTATACAAAATTTGCCCATTCTTTTTATTTGGATACATTTATTGAATCTGGATTTATAGGTCTGATTTTGGTTTTATTTTTAATTTTTTATATATTTTGGAATTTTTTAAAAAAAACCTTGAGTCATTCAACTTCAGAAATAACGGCGTTCTTAGCAACCACGGTTTTTTTTATTTTTATTCATAGCAGTATTGACTTAAATTTCGCCATGGGAGCCTATCATATTATTGCCTGGACAATGCTGGCTCTTTTAGTATCAAAGCTTCCTTCTCCACATCGACCCATCCGAGTTCCTATTCAATTAACATTTATTATTACCCTTTTTCTATTTTTGTTAAGTATTCTTTGGGGTGATGCCGAATACTATTATCAAATCAGTTTGAAAATGAAGAATGATAATGAAACTGTAAAAGCTGCTCAAGCTCTGGAAAACGCAACCAAGTTCAATCCTTTTTTGGATGATGGATACCATCAAATGACTCTTCTGGCACGTGAACTTTATATGCAATCTGGACGGAAAGAATTTTTTGATCTGGCTTGGGAAAAAAACCAGGAATCTCTCAAATTAGAACCTTATAACTATGAATATCATCGTCAATTAGCTGATTTTTTACTTATGAAAAATGATTTAGAGCAAGCCTGGACAGAATATAATAATTCGATGGAACTTGCTCCGTTGGTAACTGGTAATTATGAAAAGATTCTTTTCTTTTATCTCCAAATACTTGAATATTTTAAAAAAGAACCGAATAACCAAATCATGAGTTGGGTACATGATAAAACAGAAGAGGTTTTAGAAAGATTTCAGGATAATCAAGCAAAAACTGCTCATCCTATTCCACCCAGTGAAGTCATGATGAGCTTAATAGAAAACATTCAACAATTGGTTGGAGGTGAAAACTAAATATCTCATATGTATACTCATTTACAGATCGAAACTGAACTGAATGAAAGGAGATCGACCATTGAAAAAACTCATCCTTTTCATAATTCTCATCTGTTCTATCCTATTGTTTACTTCTTTGTTGACGACAGGCTGTCTTTTTACACCCCGCCAACCACAACCGTCTCCAACGGAAAATCCAACACCCAGTCCCAGTATTTCACCTAATGCTATTGATTTTACTTTACCGGATTTAAATGGAAATAATGTATCGTTAAGTGATTACCGAGGGAAGCCAGTTTTAGCCGTATTTTTTAGCTATTCGTGTCGCTATTGCCGCGAGGAAGCAGCAATCCTTGAAGAAATATATAATAAATACAAGGATAGCGAAGGATTAGAAATATTAGGTATAGGTGTATTAAGTAGCAATGGGGAAATTACACAGTTTAAAAACGCATATGGCTGGACATTCCAGGTTCTCAATGATAACAATCGGCTTGCCTATTTGCAGTTTTTTTCAACGGGAGTACCTGCTCTCATTTTTGTGAAACGTTCTGGTGAACTGGCGGTAAAGAGGCTTGGATATTTAAACGCAAACGAATTAGAACAGTGGTTGCAGGCTTATATTTTCTAATTAATTCCAGCGGCTGAAAAACAGAGTTTCACATCAGCCGCTGGAATTTACTTTAACAACTCCTCAACATACCCTTCCAAAACTCCGGCTTCGTCAAGAATATCTAAAATTGTTATCCGGCTTCTGACAAAGCGGGAATAGAGGAATGCTTCTTTGACCAAGTTTTTAGAAAAACCTAATTCATCAAAGGTACAAGGAGCACCTGCTTGGGTAAGCGCTAATTCTACATCAGGGATGGCATAAAGCTTTTCGGATATTTTTTCTTTCATTTCTTTAAGAAATCCAGGTCGTTTGATGGAGTTCGTGAGCGAGAGTGGGGATGTTATTTTCAATTCGGCCTCTTTTTTTACAAAGGGATAGAGAGAGCCAAATATATTCCTGATCGTTTCATTGTCGGCACGCGATTTTTTGGCTGAGGTGAGCCTATCCCAGTCGAATTGATTCAGATTTTTTAAAAATTGGTCGTACATTTTTTTAACAACAATGGTGGCAGCTCCAACCCGTAATCCATGGAGTGAGGTGTTTTTTCCATGAGACAGACTCATCATTTCCAGATAATGGGCAATCAGGTGTTCGGCACCAGAAGCTGGCCGGGAGTCACCCACGATAGCCATACTGAAACCGGAGTTGAGCAAAGCGATGGTTAGAGCATGAATGGCATTTGGAGTACGAAGGGGAATTTGGTCAGCATTATCCCGTAGGATATGAAGTACTTTTTCAACCAGATCCCATGAATAATCGCAGATATATTCCCCCTGGAGGAAATGACGCAGGACCCAATCGGAATTGGCAGTGGTTTTTCCGATGAGATCCGAAAATCCAGATTGTAT
>Ga0172366_10002527_pt1 | contig 14352 bp, 14 predicted proteins | sample LakKivSesite69cm_FD_114533 | JGI IMG/M metagenome (GOLD analysis project Ga0172366, IMG submission 114533) | Sediment microbial communities from Lake Kivu, Rwanda - Sediment site 69cm | ecosystem: Environmental > Aquatic > Freshwater > Lake > Sediment | place: Rwanda: Western Province, Lake... | reverse complement strand
TTCTCATCTTTTCCTCCTTTTTTAAAAATTTATTTTATTATATCAATAATCTCTAAATAATGGTAATTTTATAGATTTAAAAAATTTTGCTATCCCTAAATAAAAAATCCCCAATGGTCATAATGGCATGCGCTATGCGCCAGCTCATTAAATCACTCCTTGCTTTTTCAGCTCAGAAAGCTCATTAGCAGAAAGTCCTAATAGCTCGCCATAGACCTCTTGATTATGTTCTCCTAACCGAGGCGCGCTTTTTTTAATCTCGCCCGGGGTATTGCTCAATTTAATCGGCAGACCCGGAGTGGGAATTTTTCCATAAACCGGGTCCGGGCAATGAGCAATCATTCCCCTCTCAATTAAATGCGGGTCTTGATTCACCTCCTCGGTCTTGACAACTATCCCGCAGGGGATTTTATTCTCAATCAGAACTTTTTCTATCTCTGCGACCTTGTGATTAGCCATCCAATCGGAAATAAACCTTCGGTATTCCTCCCGATTTCTTGTTCGCAAAATCATATTAGCGAATCTTGGGTCTTTTCCTAATTCCGGCTTACCAATAATTTTTGAGACCCGCTCCCATTGCGCATCGGTCAAAAACACCACCGCAATATGCCCATCCTTGGCTTGATAAATACTCCAGAACGGAACGCTCTTTTTCTGGTCTCCGGAAAAAAAATCATCAAAGGTTCCGCCAACCGCGTCGGTCAATTCCTGCTCTATCTCTTGAATGCTTCTCAGCTGTAAAGCGCGATAATTATGAAAATAAAGCACATCCTGCATTGAGACATCTATTATTTGTCCCTGTCCAGATTTTTGCCGAGCTAAAAGCGCAAGCAAAATCGCATAAGCAGAGTAAGCGCCACTCACTAAATCCCCAATAAAAACCGAATGCACCCGGTCCGGAGTCCCCAGCGACCAGAGGATTTCACTGGCCGCCTGCGCAATCACATCACACGCGACCCTATCTGATTTTGGACCGGTTTTTCCAAACCCGGTAATGGAACAATAAATCAATTTAGGATGAATTTTAGATAGCTCCTCATATCCTAACCCTAACTTTTCCAGGGTGCCCGGGGCAAGATTCTCCACCAGAACATCAAATTGAGGAGCCAGTTTAAGGAAGATTTCTTTCCCTTTGGGATGCCGAATCTCTAAGGTGATACATTTTTTGTTCCGATTAAAATTAGAAAGCGACCGGTCAAGCCCCTTTACTGGCGCCATCAGCCATCTCATCCCCTCTCCTAACGGTGGCTCTAATTTTACCACCTCTGCTCCAAAATCCGCTAAAAGCTGGGTGCATCTGGGACCACTTAAAAACTGGGAAAGGTCCAAAACTTTTATGCCCTCTAACACCTGAGCCATTGTCTCTCCCTTCCACACTTAAATTTTTTCAAGCTTTAGCTGATTTCTGAGTTTTAATCCATTCCTCTGCCTTTTTAAAATCCTCTTGAGTGTTGATGTTAAAAAAAGAAATCAATTCCGGGTCAAATTTTTTAACTTCATTATCCGGGATTTTTTTTAATTTTATCTCCGAGAAAAATTCAACCGGTCTTTTTTTTCTCTGAGCAATCAGTTTTTCAATAGCGCTTAAACAATTAGGTGTATAAATGGAATGGAGCGGTTCAAAAAGTCCATTAGGCATAGGCACCACTGCGTCAAAATCATCTAAAACCTCTATCTCGTGCCGGATCAGATTCTCATTCAAAAAAGGCATATCACAGGCGCAGACAAAAACCGGCTGAGAAAGCTCCTTTAGCGCACTGTATATCCCAGAAATAGGTCCCAGTCCGGATAAAAAATCTTCCAAAAACTCTGCTTTTCTTTCCAGCTCCACCTGTTTCTTCCCAACCAGAACTATTTTTGGAAAAATCCCAGCCAGCCGGGAAATCACCCTGTCAACTAAAGCCTTCCCCCCAAGCGGAACCAGCGCCTTATTCCTTCCCAATCTCTTGCTCTCTCCGCCCACTAAAATTGCGCAAGCCAAACAGGACATTTTTTCTTTAGAAGAATTAGTGGTCATTTTTTCCAGTTTAATTGTAGATAAAAATTATTGAACCGCATAAATCGGTAGAGATAAATTTTCCCGCTCTACCTTTTCCAAAACCGAAATCGGACTACCTTTTTCTGTCTCTCCTTTCCATAACTGGTCTTCTGGCTTCCATTTAATCAACTCTGGATGCTCCTTAAGGTAAATCGCCCATTTGATTAAATTTATCGCGCCGGGCATTAAGTTAGCGGTTTCCTGCTCAAGCTTATAGACATTATAGCTCCAGAAGACCGGAGACCAGCTCCCATTTCTCGGAATCAAAGCTCGTTTAATAGGATTTTTCCCTATCTCAATGGTCAGAGGCAAAATCCCGTAGCGGTGATAGAGATAATCATCCAGCGAGCCAATCGTGGGATAAAGGTCTATCTCCGGATGAACCTTATATTTATCAAATTGTAGCTCCTGATACTCTTTAGCCATCTTTACTAAAAGCTCATCATCTGCGGTTCTTTCTGGAAAGGTCGCGGGTGGAAACATTATCATTCCGCCAGTGGTATGATAGTTCATAGAAATAATAAAACGATGTTGCTCAATAAATTTTATCAAGGCTTGGCTCTCAGGCTCGCTTAAAGCCTCCGGACCACGATAGCTTACCATCCATTTATGCTTAGAGCCTGCGCTATCCTTTAACCTCTTGGGCGCAGATTCTGGATAAGGATAGTTCCGATTCAAGTCCACCCGATGAGCATTTTTGCGGATAAATCCAGTTATGCCATTCTTAGCTTGGAGATTTGTTGCTTTGAAATTTCCATCTGGATTAAGAACCGGAATCACATAAACATCTGCTTGATTGAGAAGCGAAGTAATGTAGCAATCTTTTCCATAACCTTCTACCAGCTTTTTAATCAAAGCTAAACAAAATTCCGCGCCAGCCAGCTCTTGGGCATGGATATTTGCGGAAAATAAAACCTCCGCTTTACCTTTTCCGCCAGCGGAAATGTGAACCGCTTTCAGCTCCCGATTTTCCACGCTTTTGCCATAACTCTCAATGCTCAATAAGTTCGGATAATTCTCTCTTAACTCCTCCATTCTCTCATAAATCTCTTCCAAGGTATGATAAGGTCTTAAATTTCTATTCTCATCCGCTTGCCTTTTTTCTCGCTCCGCTTGCTTTTCCCGCTTCTCTCTTTGTTTTACCTGCTTTTGATATTTTTTTATCTCTGGGTCTAATTTAGCGTCCACTGGAAAAACCAAAAAGAAAAATATCCCAAGAGAAAATAGGGCAATTAAAAAGCTCTGGAATCTATTCATTTTTTCTTTTCCTCCTTATTCTCTGGGGAGAGCTTAATCTCCATCGCTACCTCTGGACAATTAAGAGGTGAAGGGTATTTAGCGCAATTGATACAGCCGAGAAAAATTTTGGAATAGAGCTTTTTTTTGCTCACTCTTCTAAAACCAAACTTTTTAAAAAATCTGGGATAAAAGGTTAAAACCAAAATTCGGTCCGGATGATATTTAATCAGTTTTTTAAGCATCTGATTAAGAAGCCGAGAGCCGATTCCCCTTCCCTGGTCTCGCTTCCGAACCGAAAAGCTAACTACCTCCAAAGCCTTATCCTCATCCGGGATGGGGCCAGGCAAAACCTGCCAGCTAATCACCCCCTTAATTTTTTCTTTCTCATCATAAACCAAGAACCGGTCAAAATTCCGAAACAAATCCTGATAAGAGCGAGGAAGAACCTCTTTGGGGTTCTCTCTAATCACTTTATAAATCTGGAATATGTCAGCCATTCTCGCTAAGCGAACCTGACCGGTGAGGGGTTTTTGGGTTTTTTTCTTCTTTTTCACTGCTCATTAGATTTAGCTAAATCCTGAAAAAATGTCAAATCATTAACTAATTGACCAAGGCGCTCATTTTTTATTGCATTGCCCATAATCAATTGATGAAAAATTTTTCAATGCTAACCTGGTAAAAGGACGCTCAAATGTTATAGTCCTAGCAAGCTTTGCTCGCTGGATACTGTCCCTCATATTTCCGTCCTAAAAATTTTTGCAAAGCAATAAAGGGTGTGATAATATAAGTTTAAATAATTTAGGAGGAAGAAAATGTCTGGACATTCCAAATGGGCATCAATCAAGCATAAAAAGGGTAAAGAGGACGCGAAGCGGGGTCGGCTTTTTACCAAGATAATGAGAGAGATTATGGTTGCGGCGAGAATTGGAGGTGGGGACTCGGAGTCCAATCCCAGGCTTCGGACCGCGCTTTCCGCAGCCAGAGCCGCAAATATGCCCAAAGATAACATTATCAGTGCGATTAAAAAAGGCACCGGGGAGTTAGAGGGCGTCTCTTATGAAGAGGCGACTTATGAGGGATATGGACCTGGAGGGGTAGCGGTGCTGGTGGAGGCAATGACCGATAATCGGAATCGGACCACTGCGGAGCTCAGAAAAATTTTTTCCAAATCCGGAGGCAATCTTGGTGAATCTGGATGTGTTAACTGGATGTTCCAGAGACGGGGATTGATTGTGATAGATAAAAAAGAGGCGAGCGAGGAGCAGGTGATGGAGGTTGCTTTAGACGCAGGCGCGGATGATATTAAAGATTCAGAGTCGGTCTGGGAGGTGATTATGTCCCCGGAGCAATTTGAAGAGGTTAAGTCTGCGTTTGACCAGAAGGGGATAAAATATAGTTTAGCTCAGGTTTCAATGTATCCTCAGACCACGGTCAAGCTGACCGGAAAAGAAGCGGAGCAGATGTTAAGGTTGATGGAGGGTTTAGAGGAACATGATGATGTTCAAAATGTTTATGCCAATTTTGACATTGAAGAGGAGGAGTTAGAGCATTTAAGCGCCTCAATCGGATGATAAGAGTGTTGGGATTTGATCCCGGCCTTAAAATTACAGGTTTTGGTGTGATTGAGTTAAAGGATAGAGATTGCCGGGTGGTTCAAGCAGGCGTTATTAAAGCGCGGGTAAACAAGGATTTAGCTTTGAGGCTTCAAGAGCTTTACCTTGGGTTGAGAGAAATTATAGAGGAAGCAAAGCCGGACGAGATTGCGGTGGAGGAGCTTTATTCTCATTATCAACATCCTCGGACCGCGATTTTGATGGGTCATGCCCGGGGACTGATTTATCTACTCAGCGCAGAAGAGGGCATCCCGATTGTCAGCTATAGCGCCAAAAGAATAAAAAAATCCTTGACCGGAAATGGCTCAGCCTCCAAGCTTCAAGTTCAGAGGGTGATTCAAGCGCGTCTGGCGCTTCCCACCCTGCCGGAGCCAAACGATGTCGCGGATGCTTTGGCAGTGGCGCTTTGTCATATCAACTGCGCTCATCGGGTCTTGGGAGGAATAATTCATTGATTTCTCGGATTCGGGGAAAATTGATTTCGGTCTCAGAGAACCGAGCTGAGATAAAAGCCGGTTTAATTACTTATGAGGTTTTGATTCCGGGATATTTAGAGCCAGAACTGAAGCAAGAGCTTGACCAAGTGATCGAGCTTTTCACTCTGGAATATCTGGAGAATTTAGCCAGCAATCAACCGGTGCCAAAGCTGGTGGGATTTGGCTCAGAGTTAGAGAGGGAGTTTTTTGAGCAGTTGCTCAAGGTGCCGGGAATTGGAATCAAGACCGGGCTTAGAGCGATGAAGCTCTCTCCGGGGAAAATTGCGGAAATGATAGAGCGGGGGGAATCAAAATTCTTGGCGGAGCTTCCCGGTTTGGGCAGGAAGAGTGCGGAGCGGATAGTTGGGGAATTGAAAGGGAGGCTGGAGAAATTTACAGCGGAATCCGCTTTACCAATGATGGCTTTAGGAGAAGATGAGATGACCGCGATTTCAGCTTTGGTTAATTTAGGATTAAGAAGGAGCGAGGCTGAGGAGCTGGTAAAGAAGGCAAGGGCTCGGGGTATTAGTGGGAGCGATGAGCTGGTTCAAACCGCGCTTCGGGAGAGAGGAAGAAGAGGGGCTGAGGTGATAAAATGAGTGTGGAACGGCTGATTAGCGGAAAGCCTTTAGGAGCGGAAGAGGAGCGGTTGAATTTAACCTTAAGACCGACCCGGCTCTCAGAGTTCATTGGCCAGAAAGAGGTGGTGGAGAAGCTGAAAGTCGGTCTTAAAGCTGCGCTGGGGAGAAAGGAGCCTTTGGAGCATGTTCTGCTCTATGGTCCGCCGGGGCTGGGCAAGACCACTTTGGCGCATATTATTGCTAATGAGATGGGCACCAAGCTCATGCTCAGTTCAGGACCGGCGCTCCTCCGGCCCGCGGATTTACTCGGAATTTTGACCAATCTGGAGCGAGGAGATATTCTTTTTATAGATGAGGTGCATCGGTTGAGTCCAGCCATAGAGGAGTATCTCTATCCTGCGATGGAGGAATTCCGGGTGGCGATAGTTTTAGATAAGGGAATATATTCCAAAGCGGTGGAGGTGCCTTTGAAGCCGTTCACCTTGATTGGCGCGACCACCCGCAGTGGCTTATTGGGCGCACCGCTTCGGGAGCGCTTTGGGATTTTTCATCATTTTGATTTTTATCCGCCAGAGGAGCTTTCAGAGATTATTCGTCGCTCTGCTCGGCTATTGGCTTTAGAGGTTGATGAGCCGGCAATAGAGGAGTTAGCGATTCGGTCTCGGGGAACGCCCCGGATAGCGAATCGGCTTTTGAGGCGGGTGCGGGATTATGCTCAAGTGAAAGCAGATGGTAGAGTGAATCGGGAGGTCGCTTTAAGCGCTTTGAAGATGGAGGGGATAGATGAGGCGGGACTGGATGAGTTAGACCGGAAATTTTTAAGAACCATCATTGAGTATTATGATGGGGGACCGGTTGGGATAGAGGCGATTTCTGCGACCCTGAACGAGGAGATTGACACCTTGGCAGATGTGGTGGAGCCTTATTTATTGAAGGTGGGTCTCTTAGCCCGGACCCCTAAAGGAAGAAGGGCGACCAAAAAGACTTATGAGCATTTAGGCTTAAAAATTCCAGTGGGACAGGAGTTTTTGTTCTGATGGACCAGAGATTGATAGAGATTGAGAAGTTAGCTAAAAGTGGCGAAAAGATAGAGGGCAGAGATTTTGCGGGATTATCCGCTAAAGGGATAGAATGGAAAGGGGTGAACTTTTTCCGCTGTTCTTTTTCTGGCGCGGATATTTCTGAGGCGATGTTGAGCGGATGCAGATTTGAGGAATGCGATTTATCTCGGGTAAATTTTAAAGCGTCCAGAATAGTGGGCTCGGTTTTTTTGAGGTCGGATTTAAAATCTTCAGAGTTTCAAGCCTCGGATTTGGATGATTGTGGATTTATAGAAGCAAATCTGGAGGGCAGTAATTTTACTCGCTTAGATTTATCCAGAGCCAGATTTGAAAAATGCCAGCTGAAAAGCGCTAATTTGCGCGCGGTCGCTTTGAGCTTTACTCAGTTAGCTGGGATGGATTTAGAATCAGCGATTTTAAGCGGAGTGGATTTTACTGGTTTAAAGCTCAAAGCTTTTTCCTTTAAGCGGGCACAATTGGACCAGGCGATTTTCCGGAATGCGGAGCTTTCTGCAATAGATTTTTCAGAGAGCAATTTAGAATCAGCGGATTTCCGCTCCGCCAAAATAGCGGGTTGTAGTTTCACCGGCGCCAGAATTCGCTCCGGAGTTTTTCAAAAGGCATTGGTGGAGGACTCGGCTTTTGCTCAAGCAAATATGATTGACCTGATTGCTCAGGGGAGTGCCTGGAGCCGTTGTCAGTTTGCTTTAGTGAATTTATCTGGAGCAGATTTCCGGGGAGGTAAATTTTCAGGCGCTGATTTTTCTCATTCTCAGCTGGTGGAGGTGAAGTTTGATGAAGGGGAGCTGGTGGGGAACAGTTTTTATCAAGCCCGGCTTCGGGGCGCAAGCTTTCGGAAGGCAAAGCTCCTGCTTTTGGATTTTGAAGAGGTAGATTTTCCCAAGGGGGATTTTTCGGAACTGGATTTAACCCGGGCAAATTTCCGAGGCGCGAATTTAGTAGAAGCCAATTTTAATTCCGGGATTTTAAAAGAAGCGGATTTTTCTTATGCGGAATTAAATGGAGCAAGACTTGCCCAGGCGGATTTAGCCCGAGCTAATTTAATCGGCGCCAAATTTGAGAAAGCTGACCTTAGCAAGGCGGTTATGGAGCGAGCTAATCTCAATTATGTCAATTTCCGCCAAGCAAGGCTTCAATCCGCAAATCTGGCTCATTCTTCCTTGCATTCTGCGGATTTATCTGGAGCGGATTTGGCCCAGGCGGATTTACAGAATGCGATTCTGGAAGAGGTGGAAATGAATCAAGCGGTTTTGACCGGGGCTAATGTTAAAAATGCGCGGATTAAAAAGAAGGAGCGAAGGCTTCGCTGTGGAGAATGCGGAGGAATTTTAGACAAATCTGGAGAATGTCCTGCTTGCGGAGCCTCGGAGGTTAGCGGTAAATTTTCCAAGAGGAAATTGGACAGCGCTCCGCTTCTGGTGTTTATGACTCTATTTAGTGGACCTTTGCTTTGGGTCTTAAACTCGGTTTTTTACATTTCTGCGCCGGATAATTTTGGGATAATGTTTATCGTCAGTTTGGTTTTAGGGATAATTTTAGGAGCGACGGTTTTGGTTTTGGTTTTATCTGGGAAGAGAAAAGAGTTAGCGACACTGAGAGGTCTTCGGCTGGTCTTGGTAATCAATCTTTTAGTCTGGATTTTGGCAGGGATTTACTTTTTATTGCCCAGGGGATGAAGGTATGAGTAAGAAGGTGCTATTACATATTTGTTGTGGTGGTTGCGGGATTTATCCGATAGGGTCTTTAAGAGAAGAGGGTTTTGAGGTATTTGGTTTTTTTTATAATCCTAACATTCAGCCTTATCAGGAGTATTTGCAGAGGAGAGATGCGGTAAGAGAGATGGGAGAGAGGCTCGGGGTTAGGATATTATTTAAGGATGATTATAATCTCACCGAATGGCTACGAATGGTTGCGTTTCGGGAGGCTCGGCGGTGTGAGCTTTGTTATTATGAACGGCTAAAGGAGACTGCTCGGTATGCGAGGAGAGGAAGGTTTGATTATTTCAGTTCCAGTTTATTTTATTCCAAACAACAAAAGCACGAGCTGGCCATAAACTTAGCGGAATCCGTAGCCAGGGAGCAGAGGGTGAATTTTCTTTATCGGGATTTTCGCTCTGGCTGGAAAAAGGGAGTGGAGCGGTCTTTAGAGATGGGGATTTACCGACAGCAGTATTGCGGTTGTGTATACAGTGAATATGAGCGTTTTAAGGGAGCAGGCAGGAAAAATAAGGAGGTCGCGGAGTGAGTCCTGAGATTTTTGGAGTGAGCATTCAAGCTTTATTGCCATATCTGGCGATTTTTGGGCTGGTGCTGGTTTTAGTGTTTTTTATCATGCGGGCATTGGAGCAGGGTGATAAAGAAGAAGAGGGGGACTGGAGGGAGCAAATAAAGAACTGGGGAGAGCGGACTGTGGAGCGGAAGCTGGAGGAGTTTTTGGAGAATAAGGACTACCGGATAGCAGGGGAGATAGCCTATTCTTTAGGTCGGTATCAAGAGGCAGGGGAATATTATTTAAAGGGGAATCATCTTTTGGGAGCGGTTAAGAGTTTTTTAAAACAGAAGAAGTTTAAGGAGGCGGGACGGGTTTTAGAGAAGCTGGATGATTATAAGCGGTCTGCGGAGCTATATGAGCAGACGCAGGATTACGGGTCTGCGGGTCAGGTTTATATGGTTCTTGGGGATTTGAAGAAGGCCGGGGAGCTTTATGAGCGAGCCGGGGAGAAGAAGCGGTCTGCGGAGATATATCTTCGGGCCGGGCTGTTTAGACATGCTTACGAGCATTTTGAAGAGGTAGGCGCGCATAAGGAGGGCGCAGAGGCATTGGTTAAATTTATGGAGCAGATGGAGTCCAGAGTGGAGGGAAAAATAGAGGCAAAGGATTTGAGTTTTTATCGGGAATTAGCTCGGCGGTCTGCGAATAATTTTATCAAGGCAGGGGATAAAAAGCGGGCAATAGAACTTATGGATAAATTAGGGTTATCAGAGGAAAGCGCTTGTTTGTTAGAAGAGAGCGGGGAGTTAAAGGAGGCGTCAGAGCGATATAAGTCCGCGGGATTGTTCTTAAAAGCCTCAGAATGTTTAGAGCGTCTGGGAGAAGAGGTGGAGTCGGCAAGGATTCGGGCGGATTATTTTTTAGCTCAGGGGAAGAAGCAAGAAGCGGTGGTGGAACTGGAGCGGGCAGAGGATTGGGAACGGGCGAGCGGGTTATATCGGGAACTGGGCTTATTGGATAAATCTGGGGAGACGCTAGAGCGGATTGGTCGGTATCAGGAGGCGGGTGCGGTTTGGGAAGAGGTGAACAATTGGCTAAGAGCCGGTGAGAATTATGAGCGAGCTGGACTTTTTGAAAAGGCTGGGGAATGTTATGAAAAGGCAGGGGAGTCCTCCAAGGCAAGCGGGATGTATGAGCAGGCTGGAGATTTTTATCGGGCTGGCTCAAATTTTTATCAACGGGGATTATTAGACCGAGCGATTCGCGCGCTTCAACAGGTTAGCAAGGAGAACAAGGATTTCCGTAAGGCGTGTTCCCTGTTAGGAGTGATTTTTCAAGAGAAGGGGATGCTCAATTTAGCTCGGGAATCGCTTCGGATGGCGATTGAGAATCAGGAGCTTAATCGGGCTAATTTAGAGGATTTTTATCAACTGGGGAGTTTGAATGAGCGGTTAGGGGATTTTGAGGAGGCATTAGCGATTTATGAGAAGATTTTATTGGTGGATATAGATTATCAGGATGTTAGGGGCAGGCTGGAAAGGCTAAGACAACAAAAGACCATAATGGATAGCAGGAGCTCGGTATCCAGCCTGGAGGAGACCCAGACCTTAAAAGAGGTTTCTCCCTTGGGTCTGGAGAAGCCGGTTCGGTATGAGATTCTGGAGGAGATTGGCAGAGGTGGGATGGGGATTGTTTATAAGGCAAGAGACACGATTCTGGACCGAGTGGTCGCATACAAAGTTTTACCGATTGTCTTGAAAGACCATCCTCAGGCTTTAAGGAATTTTTTCAGGGAGGCAAAGAGCGCGGCCCGGTTGAATTATCCGAACATCGTGACGGTTTATGATGCGGGAGAAGAGGCTGGGAATTATTATATTGCGATGGAATATATAGAAGGAGAAACCGTAAAGCAGTTATTATCTCGGGAGGGAAAAATCCCGCTTAAAGCGGTAGTAATAATTGCGGGTCAGGTCTGCCGGGCGCTGGAATATGCGCATGAACGGAAGGTGGTTCATCGGGATGTGAAGAGTTCTAATATAATGTGGAGCAAGGATAAGATGGTTAAGCTGATGGACTTTGGGTTGGCTAAGGTTTTAGAGGAGGTGAAGGGGCATCAGACCATTGCCAGTGGCACCCCCTATTATATGAGTCCGGAGCAGGCTTTGGGTAAGGAGGTTGACCATAGAACTGATATTTACAGCTTAGGGGTGACTATGTTTGAGATGGCAACCGGTCAGCTTCCCTTCAAAACCGGGGACGCGGTTTATCATCATATTCATACTCCTCCACCAGAGGCTAAGAACATTACTCCGGAAATAGATTTTACTCTTAACGAGATAATTCTTCACTGTATGCAAAAGGAGCCGGATGCGCGGTTTCAGACCGCCAAGGAATTATTTGAGGCTTTGAAAAAGGTTAAGGTGGAATAAATCACTTGAGTAAAGAAAGGGTTCTATAGGTGGTTTTTGGTATGACAGAAAAAGCCCAGCAGGAATTGAGCGAAAAACTGGATATTCGCCGGGAGGCGCTGATTCGGCTTCTCAAAGACCCCAATGAAGAGGTTCGGCAGATGGCGGCAAGTGCGCTGGAGCGTCTGGATGGAATGAATAATCTGCCGAAAATTATGGAACGGTATAAGAATGGAGATAAGCAGACCAGGCTCAAGGCGATTTATGCATTAGGGAAATTGGGGGGCGAGGAGGCGCTCCCGGTTTTGATTCATGCCCTGGAGAATGAGGAGGAGGATATTCGGGCTTCTGCGCTTCGGGTTCTGGGCGAGCTTAAAGAGCCGGTCTCTCTCCCGGCTTTAATTTTAAAGCTCAATGACGAAAGCGTCACGATTCAAACTATGACCGCAGAGGCGTTGGGCAATTTCCGTCATCCCAATTTAGCCGGGCATCTAATTCCTCTGCTCAAGCGGGGAAATAAATACCTCTTGATTGCGGTGTTAGAATCTTTAGGCAAGTTGAATGCGGTCTCTGCTCTGGAGGAGATAGTCAAGCTGTTGGAGCATTCGGAGCCAGAGGTGAGAAAGACCGCGGCAAAGGTGTTAGGTCAACTCCAGACCCGGGAATAGGGATTTTATTTCTGTAAGGTTAACTTGTTCACCTCCCAGGGACCCAGCCTCTTTATCATAATGAAATATGAAAGGACTATAAAAACCCAAATCCCTAAAATCCAGCCCAGCGCAGTGCTATTTAAAAGCTTGGTAAAGCCGTGAATCAAAAGACTTGCCACAATAGCAGAGCCCAAACAATGAATAAAAACCAGGCGCATTAATATAAAAATAATGGTCAGGCGGGAGATTTTCTCCGCTCTCTTTTTATTTGCCACCTCTCCTAATTGATAACCTTTCTTTATCCAGTCGCTCATCCAATAAAACACCACAGGGAGCATGACTACCCCCATTGCATAAAGAGTGACCGCGACCGGGCTTTTTAGCCAGCTGAGCCAGTGAAGCGCAGAATTCCAAGAAACCCCAATAGGTGCCCATAACTGGACACATTGCCTTGCCCCCCAATCACTACAGGAATAGAAAAAGCGCTGATAGCCGGTTCCGTCCCAGCCGTGAACCAAGATAAAGAACATGCAGAAATATCCGAGCCCGGTTAATAAAAATGCGCCATAGAAATTGTTTTTTCTAATCAATAAATAAGCAAGCCAGTATCCGAGAATGCCCTGGGTGACATTGGTCAGAGTAAAAAGCAGAACCAGCCAGGCCGGGATAGTTTCATACCTTCCCACCTGCATTGTTTCCCATTCTGGAAAGCCCCATAAAAGCGTGGCACCGCTTGGGACAAAAAAGATAGAAAGATAGAGCAGAGTCTTTACAAAGAACTTGCTCTCAAAAGGCTTATCTTGATTTTTGAGTTGCCTCATTGCCGCAGAGGCAAAGCCCGCTCCAAAAGCAAAACTCCAGAAAACATCCACCTGAACCATTTTTCCCCTCCTTTTTAATTAGCCCGATTTTTTTATGAGCTATTGCCCATAAGTTCTTTAAATTATTTTTAGCATATCCTCATAACCCTGTCAATAATCATTATGGTGGAAATTTTATATTTGCGCTTGAAGAGAAGAAGGGGATTTAATAAGATATAATTGTTTTGAGATTTCAGGAGATAAAAAGCAGGCTGGAAAAAGAGCTATCCAAAGAAGAGAAGTATCTGGATAATCTGGCGCAAGAGATTCATCGTCATCCAGAGCTGAGCTTTCAAGAGGACTTTGCCTGTGAGTTATTGACCGAGTATCTTGAAAAGCAGGGTTTTAAAGTAGAGAAAGGCATAGCCGGGCTTAAAACCAGCTTCCGGGCATATTCCAGAAACCAATCCAGAAGACCCTGCGTGGGGTTTTTAGCAGAGATGGATGCGCTGAGGGGCTTGGGACATGCCTGTGGCCATAATTTGATAGGGGTTTCCAGCGTGGGCGCAGGCGTGATTTTAAGAAAGGCGTTTCCGGGGTTAAAAGGCGGAATTGAGGTGATTGGCTGTCCCGCTGAAGAGCAGGGTGGTGGCAAGGTGATTATGGAGAAAGCTGGTATTTTTGATGGCTTGGATTTGGCGATATTGGTTCATCCCTCTAACCGCACGGAGATTTACAAATTATCTTTGGCGCTTGTGGAGGTGGAGTTAGAATTTATCGGCAGGGCAAGTCATGCCTCAGCAAATCCAGAGCAAGGGATAAATGCTTTAGACTCAGCAATAGAGACTTTTAATATCGTCAATGCGCTTAGGTCAAAATTAGGCGGATATGCGAGAATAAGCGGGATTATCCGAGAAGGCGGAAAAGCGCCAAATATAATACCGGACCGGGCAAAGGTGGAGTTCTGGGTAAGGGAGGAGAATTTAGAGAAGGCGCTTTCGCTTGTCAGAATGGTTAAAAGAGCAGGAGAGAGCTCTGCAAGGGCAATCGGAGCAAAGTGCCGGGCAAAAATTCATCAGGAGCTTGGCTATGAGAGTTTTTTACCGAACCGAACCGCGGGCAAGGTGTTATGGGAGATATTTCAAGGGTTGAGGATAAAAATAGAGCAAGAAGATGAAAAAAAGGGGATGGGAAGCACTGACCTTGGGAATTTAAGCTGGAGAGCGCCTGCGCTTCATCCGACCATAAAAATCG
>Ga0172366_10002526_pt1 | contig 14356 bp, 18 predicted proteins | sample LakKivSesite69cm_FD_114533 | JGI IMG/M metagenome (GOLD analysis project Ga0172366, IMG submission 114533) | Sediment microbial communities from Lake Kivu, Rwanda - Sediment site 69cm | ecosystem: Environmental > Aquatic > Freshwater > Lake > Sediment | place: Rwanda: Western Province, Lake... | reverse complement strand
TGGACTCCATAAGCAGGAATCCTATTAACTGCCTCGCCAAATATCTACGATGTGGAGGTCTAGCGTTGTCTAAGGATGCCCTTAGGGAGATAGAGAAGCTTCGCGTACGCCTCAACGGCCTTGAAAAGGCCGAGGATCAGGCGCGGATCAGCTTCGAGCTTTGCCTAGACAAGTGGCAGAGACTAGTAGAAGGCCTAAATCGAGGTGAAGTATCCGCCGTTTCCCAAGAGGTCCTCTTGGGGTTGAGGATCGAGGCCTATGAAGCTTTGGGTGATGCGTTGGAGAAGCAGAGTAGGAGGGAGCATGAGGGGAGTCACGTGGCTGAGGGCTTGGGTCTTCTCCTCTTGTACGTTGAAAAGGCCTTCCAAGACCACCTTCAGAGAAGTAGAGTATGATGAAAAATTACCGCGTCTCTGGTTGCTTGAGGAGACCGCTTCAGCTTATGCTCGCTGGATTCATGAGGGGATAATGATCTAGATTCTCGGTAGTGCCTTTTCTACTATTTAAATTGCCAAAGGAAAGCCCAAAAAACGACCAAAATCCCCCTTTTTGGAAATTATAACACTGTTTTGCACAACTTTTTCGTGACCATTGGAAAGAGTTGAACTGTTTGGGGTGTCGATTGGAAAGAGTTAAACTGTTGTTGGAAATTCGATAAACCGTGTATGAGCCTATTTTGAATAGATTTAGCCTGAAAGGGAGGAAATATGCCGTATGAGCCTATTCTGCGCTTGTTTTAGGCCTCTTTTGCTTTTCGTCATGACGAACAAATCTACCCCTTTTCGTTGCCAGATCCACGAACTCTATATAGGAAAAATAGAAGGCGTGTCTCTCTGTAGCTTCTCAATAGATTCAGTTTCCGGTATTGTCTCTTCCCCCCTCTGTATTTTGTACCCCCTCTTTCTATATTCACGAGGTTTTCTCCTCGACCACGAAGGCTGTTCGTGACCTCTGTAGACTGCTCACGAAAGGCGAATAGGAGACGGTCACGAGCACGACTAGAATGAAACTTGAAAGTGAGATCCTAGCCCTTCCTCAAGATCAGCTTTCCGTCTTCCTCTACAAAGAACACTCTGTCTCCGACCTTTATCTCAAATCTTTCTCTGACTGCCTTGGGTATTGTGACTTGGTTCTTTGTGGAGACCAAGCCAATGTCTAGGATCTTCTCCGTCATCGGCTTTTCCCTTCATAAAGGGATTGTAGGAAAATACTTAAATACTTAGCGGTTACCCTTCTGGTAGGTTAAAAAGGGTAAGTAAAGAGGAAAGGGAAAATGAGAATCGAGGTCGAGATACCAGACAACTATGCTGAACTCCTGAAGGCCGTCGCTCTGCTTCTGAGAGAAGATCCTGAGGCCTACCTGAGGAGCAAAGTCGCGCGCTACGTAGTCGATTCGATCAAGGCCTGCATGAATACCCTTGGGGAGAACGCCTTCTTCGACAGCGACCAACTCGCAGAGAAGTACGGTCTCACTGATGCAAGCTCTATGATGAAGGTCGAGGTGCGTGTCCCCAAGCCCATCGTGGACTTCCTCAAGGATCTCGGAGTAGACTTCGAGACCATTCTTCAGGATGATGTGGTGGACTGGTTCGGCTCGCAACTCCAAGTATCCTACGAGGATCCAGGCATCTTCGGTTGTCCTCGCTCCCTAGACGTTAGGCCATTGATCGAGAAGCATCGGCTCAGAGAGGTACCTGGGCTTGAGAGCTCTATCGAAAAGGACTGAAGAAAGAGATGGCTTGCACCCCAAAGCTGACTGCTAGACCTTCAATCTATTTTTTCTTTTGAATCGTCTTCTCTGTCCTAATCCTTCTTGACTTCCTCGAATAGCTTCCGTATGACCTTGATCTTGCCGTCTTCAAAGACCTTCGTATCGAGATAACTGAACACTTCCTCTATGACTTCCTTCACTTGGTCATAGTATTCCTTCTTCAAGTCAGTTCTACTATATAATTCATCCCATGGGATTCTATGATTTGCGTGAACCATGTCTAATGTTATCAACTCATCACTTGTATACGGTCTCTCCTGTACGGCTTTTTGCATCACCCTTCCTAGCATCGCTCGTCTCACATATGAATATACGCCTGAGATATATCTGATGTAATATGCTGGAATTTCCATATATTCTAGTTGTCCGTCTAAGACTGCCTCATACGCAGAGTATAATGTGAGTGCGCCTATCCAGTAGGTAAGTTGTTTGAAACATTGTACCTCATCAAAATTTCTTTCTATAGGTTTCATTTTCGCATTTATCTCTTCTAAAGCTAAGTTCTGGAGTTTGAAGATGATCGCCATGTCTCTAGGAAGTGCATCGACATTTAGATGATATAGTATATTCTTCCTTGTTATCCGTTCCTTTCTTAAGATTCCTTTCTGTGTTAGTTGGTCTAGCCATCTATAAAAGGTAGTTGAACTTATTCCTCTTTTACTTGCCTCTTTGTACAATTCACTACTTGGCAATTGTCTTACATTCTTCGTAAAGAAGATTTTGAGAATTTCGTTTTCTTTGTCTTCCATGCTACTGGCCTCCAGTAACCATTACTTCTTTGGTTTTTGCAAACCTGATAGCTTCATCATCGCTAAATCCTTGCCTATGAAGTTCTAGTGCTCGTTTCCAATATGGGATTGTGAATCTCTGTCTCGCAATTGCTTTCTTATCGTCAGGTAGAGCCTCAAACGTTGCGATATTCTTCTCTATTGCTTTCCATTCGATTTTCCGAGGCTTCCGAATTCTGGCTACTTTAGCCTTCCGTACTTTTCTCCGTTGTTTTAGTTCTATACCTTTCTCTCCCATTATGCAGTTGTCTTTAATATCCTCGTATCGTTTGACGAAGTATGAATGAAGGCTAGCAAACCACTCAGGGAAGGGTATAGTCTTGTACTCTTCTCCAATCAGTTCATGTCTTCTCCTTTGTCTATCAACACCTAAATAGTAGTCTTGTAAGGTTTTCGGATTTGTACCACATTGGAGCGAAGCGACTTCTAGGCTTACGCCTCTATTGAGTGCCTGAGTTACAAACGTATGCTTCAAAATATGAGTAGTAACCTTATGTTTTACTCCAGCTCTTACTCCAGCTGACTTAAGCCTATTGAGGTAAACCGAATATGACTTTCTGTAGAGCCTTTCCGATCCTTTGATGCCGAAGTCGCTTATGTATTGCTCTATTAAGTCTAGTAAGCATTTCGGGATGTCTTTGTCAACCCATTCCTTCACCTTCGGCTCCCATATTTGCAGTATGCTTTCATCATAGTTTATCTTATCTGGTATTGTTGTTACCAATCCGCTGAATCTTGCTCCCGTATTAATTCCCTCTTCTAGCATGAGCAAGGTATCAACTTCATAAATTTCTCCAATGAGTGCAATTATGTCTTCATCAACCAAATACCAATGCCTTTTTGCTCCTGCTTTCCTCTTCTTTGTCTGAAAATTTTCTAGTAGACTTGCTTTGCCAATAGCCCTCATAACATTTCGAAGTTGACATGCCTTATCAAAACGAATCCATTCTATCTGAGGATCTTGTAGCTGAGGATACTTCCACAATTTCTCAAAGTCGTCTCTATCCCATGAGATGGGATCTTTGCTTTCAAGAATGTTGAAGGCCTCGATAGCAGTCGGTATCAGAACCGTCTTGAAGAAACGTCTATGGCCATACTTTCCTTCGAGGAGCTTGTAGCCCTCGGATGCGTAGAAGTCGTCCACGTACTTTGGCAAGGTCTTCAAAGGTGGGTAGGGTTGCGCCTTCATGATCGAGCGAATAGTCTCATCGGATAGGCCTGTGATCTCCGAAGCCCTTGCAACTCCCTTCAGTCTCCCCGTCTCAGGATCTTGAGTTACGATTGTGTAGCCTCCCTTCTCCACGAACTGGGCAAGGGTACTTTTCTTGATCTCGGACTTAGTGACCATTTTTGGCATCACTTGCTCAGGATTATATGACCATCCTATTTAAACCTTGTCCCCGTTTCGGAGACACCATTATCCCGATATGGGAAAACATATATTGGAGTTTAATTATGTCTATTCTGGGGAAACATCATACCCGAAAGACCGGAATGGTTTTCCCAAGGTGGAGACTATGAAGCGGAAGGTCTCGGAAAGCATCCATGTACGCCTCAGCCCTGACGATAAGAGAGCCGTCGAGAAGGTCGCTGAGGAGTATGGGATGTCTGTGGCCGCCTTCATCAGGGTGGCCATAAAGGATGAACTCCGAAAGCTGGGCTTTGACGTCCCCCCAGCTCCTCTACAATCGGACAAGGATAACATGAAAGGAGGGAGGATAAGTGAAGGAAGAAAAGCAATTGTCGCCTGAGTTGAAGATTGTCAATGATCTCTTAGAAGTATGCACATCTCACGGATTCTTTGGGAGTGGCCTCAATTTCACACTCTTTGCAGAGCGAATTGAAAAACGTGGATTAGTCGGTGAAGGATTCTGGACAGAAAGCATGCTAGGTATGGTAACGAATCAATTGAGGCAACAAATGCTAAGAGAGCCTGTAGATGAAGCTAAGATTGACGCTCTGCTTGGATTGTTCTCGCAGAAGACCAAGGTAGACCTTAACAGAATAAGACGCATTTTCTGGCAGATACCAAAATATACGATTGAAAAACCAAAAGGAGAGGATGAGGAGGAAGAATAGGTGTCAGTTCTAGCAATGAAGATGGTCGGTGTTGGAGTGGAGACTTGGCGAAAGATGCCGAAAGAAGATAAGGATAAGATCATAAAGGCTATTCAGAAGCGAGATATAGGCCTAGCGATGCAACTGGCTAGGAAATATCGAGGCAATCCTACTAAGCCAAAGACCGATGCTCTGACTGAGTACGTCAAGAAGAAATATGGCGTGGATGGGTTCACTAAAAGAGGAGAAGTCAAAACTAAAGTATTGAATAAGCTACTCAGACAATACGAGCAAGCCAAGGAAGCGCCTGACTTAAAGGTTATTCGAATAGCGAGACTAGCTCTAGCTAGAAACAAAAAGAGGAAGAAAAAGAAATGAGCGAACTAAAGTGTCCCTACTGCCATCAACCTATCATCATTAAGACTGCTATTGAAAAGTTAGGACAGAAGCAAGAGATTGGATTAACAAAGGAACAAGCTGAGAAACTCGAAGTCGTACATGCAGATGGAAACGGTGTCTACTTAAAACCTAGAATTTGGTTAAAACCAGAAGAATTCAAGGCCATAGCAGATATCATGAAGGAACTTGGCGGAAAATGGCTTAGTCAAGGGAGAGATAGCTGTTTCTTGATTCCAAACGATGCATATTTGAGGTTAACTAACAAGCCTAAAGAGACATAGTGACGATGTCGATCAGAGTACTAGAGGCGCTAGAGAAGGGGAAGATTCAATGCAAGGCAATCAGCCTATACCCTTCATGTCTTCACTCCGTACTCTATAGCTCAGTTGAGAGGAACGAATCGCCAACACTGTTAGTTAAACGAGTATGGAATGATCGTCTCGAAGACTTCGAGATTGAGATCGTCTTTTTGGGAGACTACCACATGGAGAAACCCACCTATCTCAAGAAACCTAGAAGGGAATGGATCAGCTTTGGCAACTTTGTCTTGACACCAAGTCAGGCAGAAGAGCTTGGAAAACTCCTCATTGATCTAAGCTCTAAAGGCTATTCTGATGACTAGAAAGGAGGGATATTGAAAGTGAGTGATAGAAAGCTAGTCAGCAAATGTCCCAAATGCGGTACAGAGGCCAGCTATGACAAGAAATGGAGTGTAGGGCCTTCACCTAAGAGTAAGGCTGTCTTCACGACATACCAGTTCAAGTGTAAGAAATGCGGTCACTACTGGAGAAAGTATAGAGTTGAATGACGAAGACTGTGAGTACCGAATCTTAGACCAATTTGGCGCTCCTCTATGTCTAGCTGGAGATGATCATGTAGGGGAGTGTAGACCTGAGCTTTGTCCTAGGAAAGTTAAGATGGAGATTCTTGGCGTCGCAACCTTAGATTAGATCTTCAAAAAAGGGGGACATCAAGTGTATAGGGAGAAGGCCTTTAAAAACATTTCTTCAGAGGTAGACCTGAGTTTTCACGGTAGATTAGCCTCTCTGATAGGGAAGAACATTAAGATCCATTTCGAGGATGGTATATTAGAGGGTAAGCTTCTAGCCTTCGACAAACAACATTGCAACCTCTGTATCCTAGTTAATGGGAAGTTGCTGTTTGTGAGGGGTAACAGCTACCTTTACTTTTCTGAGGTTTAGGTAGATGTCCGAACAAAGTGACAAAAGGCGTTCAATTCAAGAGGAATTGGCAAAGCTACATTCAATCGAAGAAATGAGGAGAAACATTGATGCCATAATAGCGAAGACTGGAGCTTCTAAAAGCCTAGTCTATTTAGAGATAAACAGACAAGAGACTACCAGAGAAGCAGTCGTTAAAACGCTCTTTGACTTGTTTGTGGTTAGGTCGGATACTTATGCTATGCAAATGGAGGATAAAAGCTATGTTCGCATTGATAGGCCTCTGACGATTGATATTCTGAAAGAGCATTTAGAAGGGAAGATGACAATAGGAGGATATCAACTCGATAGAGAGAATATGGTTAAATGGCTTTGCTTCGATATCGATCCCACGTGTATAGAGAATCCTAAAGAGATCGCCCGATTGATTTATCAGAAATGCGTAGAGAACAATCGTTTTCCAGTTAAATCTGTAGTCTTGGAGGCAAGCAGACACCCCGATCCATCATATCACATATGGGTATTCTTCGGAAATCCGATTCCCGCTTTTGTAGCAAAGTTCTTCGGTGAAAGAATCCTAGTTTTTTGTGGAAACCCGAAGGTTGAATTATTCCCCAAGCAAACGAAGTTAGAAAAAGATGGATATGGAAACCTAGTGAAACTTCCATTAGGCCTACATAGACAGACAAAAAAAATGGAGCTACTTATTAAATCCTGAGACGTTTGAACCTCTACCCATTGAGAGCATATTTGAGGTTGAGGGAGGCTTCATACGAGAGGAAGACATAGAGGAGATAAGACGTATAGCCGAGAATGAAAAGCCTCTCCACTGGTTTTCAAGGGAAACAGAGGAAAAAGAATCATATAAGGGAGATATCCCACCATGTATTCAAAAGCTCCTGAAAGGTGTAGAACAAGGAGCAAGAAATGAAAGTGGTATCAGGCTCGCATGTTATCTTTTGAACTTCTGTAAGGTAGAGCCTCAGAAAGCCCTGACCTCACTAAGAGAATGGAATGCTAGGAACAAGCCTCCCTTGAGTGAGACTGAGTTAGGAATTATCTTTCAATCCGCTTCAAGAGGGAATTATAATTATGGTTGTGACGATCCTATCTTAAAGAAATTCTGTAGCAAGGGAGCATGTCCGTTCAGCGAGAAAGAGCCTATTGAGATTCGTTTATCAGATATGCGTGCTGAATTGGACACGTTTCCTGTGAGGGTTAAGGTTCAGGTAATGGGTGAAAGCAATAAGAAGATGTGTTGCAAGACTGTCTCGGTTGAATGCTTAGAATGTGGAGAAAGACAATCCTATGACCTATCCTCTCCCAAGAATTATAAGTTACTGTTGGAGCGCTTGAGACATGGACAAGAAGGATTCAGACGTAGATTTCAATCCACGCCCTTATGTGATTGCGAGAAGGCCAAGCGAAGAATCAGATTTAGCGGTTCTTTGGATTATCGCCTCCTATATTGTCAGGATGTTATTGATCCCAAAGTGAAATGGGAAGAGAAAACGTATAGAACGGAAAGGCTTGTGTTAATAGGAGAACCTAAAGAAGCGGTTTTGAAAAAGGTGAAGATAGAGGGAATCGTAACCGCCTTTAGGAGAGATGATATAACTATTCTGATTTACAAGGTTGAACCCTTAGAGAAGCCTATTCCATCGAGTACTGAAGGGTTCGATGAATACTTTAGGAATAACGAAGACTTGATTGAAGACATAGATGGGAGTGTACAAACGTATATTCGTGGAAGGCCTATTGAAAAGCTCCTTGCAACCCTTGTTCTGCATAGTCCTTATGAGTTGATCTATGAAGGCGAGAGAATTAGGGGGGCTTTGAATGATTTGCAGTTGGGAGAGACAAAGACTGGGAAAAGTGACATTCTTGAATGGATTGAAACAAATGTAGGAGGGGAAGGAGTAAGAGGCGAAACAGCAAGGAGAACTGGATTAGGCTTCTCGGTAGATCCTGAAGCTAAGGCTATCTTCTGGGGAGTACTACCACGTTGCGATAAAGAAGTCTGCATGATAGATGGCTTAGACCACTTCGATACGGAGAAAGAGCTTCCACAGTTGAGGGAAGCGATGGCTAAACAGATATTGAAGGTCTCTATGGCAGTTAGTGGGGTTGCCCTATATAGAACCCGTATTATAGCCTCTGCTAACCCAAGGCAAAGAACGTTTAGAAAATATACGAATATGGCAGAGGCAATACGAGAGTTTTTCAATGATCCTACATTGGTAACAAGGTGGGATTTTGTCGTTCCCTTCAGTAGAGAGGATGTTAAGGCTGAGGAGATAGCAAAAGCGAGAACTACTCCTCCTAAGATACCCTTGGATGTATTCCGCAACCATGTTTTTTGGGCTTGGAACTTAGAGCCTGAAGACATCATCTTCAAGGATGAAGCGATAGAAGAGATTGAGAGGTTGTTCATTGAATTACAGGAATATAGCTCTGATAGCTTGCCTCTTGTTCATGCTGAATATAAGAGGGTTCTGGCAAGGGTTAGCGCATCTTATGCAGTCTTAACCCATAATGTTGATGAATTGGGGAAAGTGAACGTGACGAAAGAGCATATTACTAAGGCGTATGATTTGTTATGGGGTTTGCTTGAGGAGTGGGAATACAATCTTTATGTTGCAGGAGAACGAAAAGAGATAGAAATAGAGGGAGCAGAGTGGCAAGAACTATTGAGCTTCCTGACTGGCGATGTATGGAAGATATTTTCATCAATAGCCAATAAGAAAGGCTTACAGCGTGCTGTCTTACTTACAATGGTTGACAAAAGTGCTCGAACAATAGACAGTTATCTTGATGAGTTGAAAAAGAGGAATTTGATTGAGCATGCGAAAGGTTACAGAGGGGGTTATCAACTGATGGACAAGGGCATAGCAGTCTATCGTAAAATGATGAGCCTCTTGGCCGAGAAGGAGGAGATGAAGAATGTTGAGCAACCTTTAGCGGAGCGGATCTTGAGGATAACGCAGATTGAGAAGCCTGAGAAAGGAAAATGCAATTATTGTGGAATTGAGGCTGTCTTATGCTGGCAGATTGAAGAGTTCGGAGTGAGAGAATTGAAGCGAGCATGCTCAGATTGTGGACAAGCGATATTAGCTAGGTTCAAAGAGGGATGACAATGCCTAAGAAGTATGGGAAGAAACGATGTCCGTTTGTGACGACAAAGAGGGAAAGTTCAAGTGTATGGTATGATGCTAGATGTAGCGTGGGAGCTATCGAATTCAAGGTTAAATCGAAGGGGTTCTCTGTAGAACATGGTTGCTTCAGTCTCGCCCACAAGGATTGTGAGATCTTCCTAGAGGCCATAAAGGATGAATGGTGGCGAAAAGTTCTAGCTAGAATCGGATATGTTTTGGAGGACCTTCCCTCTCCCTGAGCCAGAATCAAGACCTAGCTAACTTCCCCTGAGATTGCAAAGAAATTGCAGTCCTGAGATTGCAATTGACGAAAAGTGCCTATTGGGGCTTGGATCAAGCTTAGTTCAGTTAAATACGTTCAAAACAGACTTATTGAGATTGCAACAAAATTGCAAGTTGTACAGAAACATGGTACCCTATCATCGAGATTCTTAGCAATACTAAAATCAAGCAAGAAAAAAGAATCACAGGGGTACGTGTAGAAAGTTCATAACTGCAAATATTCTGCAATCTCAGGAAGAGCCTTCCATATAGAGAGTGATTAATATATATAGACGACGTTCTCTTTCTATATATGCCTCTCAAGGTTGTTCGAGTCTATCTCCCCAAGGAGCTGTACTCTGTCCTTGAGAGGATGATCGAGGAGCTAGGGATCTCTGAATCCGAGATCCTTCGCCAAGCCTTCATAGAATACGCTCGAAATTATAAACCGCTTCAAGTGCTTCCCACAGCTCAGACGGAGCGCGTTCCAGTTGGGGGTAGGCTAACAAAACTTTTTAAGGTGTAAATAATCACAGACTATTGGGATTTTCAATGAATGACGATGAAATTCGTTATCAGATTTTGGAAATTCTCTACAAGGAAGCAAAAGAGAATCCTGAAGGCTGGCAAGGGCGCTCATTCGGTCTTACACCCAAAGAGATCATGAATAAACTTCAAGTTCCGGAGAAAGATTTCTATTTCAATATGGATTATCTTGATAAGAAAGGCCTCATCAAAATTAAGAAAGTGGCAAGTGGATGGATGGATGCAAAGATTACGGCTTACGGGACAGATGTTTATGAGCATAAAGACAAATACAAAGACACATTGCCTTTCATCCAAACCAATATTCAAAATATTAGCGCAAATGTTATTGGTAACGTCACTCAGGCAGTTGATTCTACAGTCATTTTTGACCAACGTTTGAGTGATGCGTTTCGACAAGCCCGCATAATAACTGAAAATCAGAATATAACGCAAGAACAGAAGGAAGAAACTAACAAAAGGCTAGATTCATTAGAAGAAGGGATTAAGAGTGGAGAGCCAGATGTAGGCAAAATACAAAGGCTTTGGAAATGGTTGAAAGAGAATGCGAATTGGGTTGTTCCAGCTATAATACAAGTTGTCTCAGAATATTGGAAAAAGGTTTTAGGCTAGTGTCTTGCATTTGATTGAGCTTTTGATAGCTCCCAAATATGCATGGAAAGGATTTGCGATAAGGCATGAAGGATTGGGACCATGGACGGGGTTCTCCCAACATCAAGATGGGACATACTTCGTCCAGCTAGGATGTGACACCGATGAGACAACAATCGAAGGCTCCCTCAATCATGAGATCCTACATATCGTCATCCACAAGTTGGGCGAAGATCATAGTTGCTTGGATCGAATCTATTGGGGATATGAAGGTTTCATATCCATTCCTAGGAGAGTAAAGAAGTTCTTAGATGGGCTTTCATGCTATGGGTTAGGATTTTAGTGATCGCTACTCGTCCGGTGAGCTTGGGTAAGATTCTAAGGGGGAGAAGGGGGAGAATTTGGCATCCTCAGAACCTATCCCAATAGGAAAATGCCAAAAACTGAGAATCTAGATTATATGAATCGATTACGTAGGGTATGTCCCCTATGCCATCAACATCCAAGTCTACACCCAAATAGTTGCTCCAATAGTTCCCGCCGTCTGTGTACCCTTTGTCCCAGATATTGACCGAGTTCTGGCAATAGACTTGTTCGTGGTTATTTGCGAAATTATTGTGGTAGATAATGTTGTTTGAGGAATCTAAGAGCTTCATGCCATAGTTAATGTTTGTCGCGATGTTGTTGTAGGATACAGTATTGTTCTTTGAAGAACTGAGTATTAGGCCCTCACGGTTGTTCGCTATCTTGTTTCCCGATATGGTATTGTTTGAGGACCATACCGTGATGCCTTCGTTATTGTTCGTCACATTGTTTCCAGAGAGAGTATTATATTTCGAGTAATTGCTGAGCCAGACACCATATGGGCTTAGCGATACAGTGTTACTTGATATTATATTGTAGCTTGAAAAGTTGCCTCGTTCAATATCGTAATAATCCTCATTTAATCTAATATTATACGGATCGTTTCCCATTATGTTGTTCCAACTTATGGTATTGTTTGATGATGCTCGGAGCCAGATGCCTTGTCCGCTATTCCGTGTTATATTATTTCTAGAAATGATATTATGGTTTGAGGTTTCGATCCATATACCATGGCCAAATGTCTTATCATAAAAGTTGTCCGCTATGTTATTTCTTGATATAAAGTTCTGATTTGAAGAACCGGAGAGGCAGATTCCTTCATGATTTTTTGTTATATTGTTCCAAGATATGATGTTATTATTTGATGAACTCCCGAGAACTATGCCTCCATCATTGTTTGATATGTTATTTTCTGATATAATATTGTTTGAGCATCCTTTACCTATGATGCCGTCGTAGTTATTTGTTATGTTATTTTTGGATATAACAATGTTCGAAGAGTATTCGAACCGGATGCCTTGTCCGCATTTTTGGATCACCATGTTCTTGATGGTTACATTGTTTCTCCCTGAGAAGACTATTCCTTTTCCCCATTCAGAGGTATGTCCCATTCCCGTACCTTGAAGGACGTGGCTCGCTCCATCAATAACAAGATTATCTCTCTCAACAGTGATCTGTTCAGAGATGTCAGCTGTGAGGGTGTAGACATTTCCTTCTCGTGTGATAGCTACCGTTGAAGGGTAGACGCTTCCATCGGCCATAATATAGATCGTTCCTCGTGTGTTAGCTCTGGATTGCCATACGAAGAAGCCCACTATAGGAGTCATGATCAGCGCTAATACTAGAATCGCTCTGAGGACGGTCTTTTTTTCTTCCAATCCTCTGCACCTTTCTCATAATCGCTAGACAAATTCATTACTAAGAACCAGGTGGAAGGAACCTCCTACGACCCTCGCTCATCTTCTTGCACCGCTCGAACAAAGGCAGTAGCTGCGTATCATAGAACTCCTGAGGAGACATGTCTATCCCACCCCTTCCCATCGAGATCGTTCCTATTCGCTCGCCCCATGGCGCGTATACGGTAAAGCCATCAGGAAACAGCCCTGTGGGAGATTCACTGATGTAGGGTCCCCGCGTAGTTCCCTTGTCCTCCTTGAAGCATACAAAACTCTCGTTGAGGAGGGACGCGAATTTCGCGTTTGTAAAATAATTGTTCCTCACTTGCATCCATGTACCTTCCCCGACATAAAGCCCTCCGCCAGACCAGAACGAATAAACTAGTACCGGCTTGTCCTCCCGCTGCGCTCTAGCTAAAGCCTTCTCATAGTCGGGTTCCCATGCTACCAAATCTGGAGGTGGTGGCCCACTGGAGACCATCAACATCACTGATCCAACAATAATCGATAGCAAGGCTAATGGAAAGGCTAGGCCTGAAATTCGATTCCCAAAGTATCGCGTGAAGACGAGCCTATACATCATGGGGGGTGCTTTCCTGCACCACCTGATGATGATGTCAATCATGGTTTCTCCTCTCCGAGCATCCTCGAAAAGAGAGATTCAGCCAGCTCCGACGGTCTCAAAGAGTCCTTATCAGCCGGCAGTTCTATTCCTCTGTAAGATGCCTCGGAGAGAAGTATCCTCCGACAGTTCTCCGCCTCGTCGCAGTTGTCACAGCCCTGCTCGCGCCTGTGCCAGACCTGTACCCCATTCGCAGGCGAGAAGGTGATCAAAGTATCCATACCTAAAGGCAGGCTCCTGCCCAATAGGAAGCCCTTCTCAGGGTCCACCGTCCGTATCTGAATCCTGTTCGCCTGAGCCAATTCAAGGAGGGCCTGCGAGACCTTCGAGTCAATGGTTCCAAGGGTCTTGTTCACCGTCTGGGGCGTTATTCCCAGCCTCCTAGCGATGTCTGCCTGAGACAGGTCCTCGCGTCTGAGACTCCAGATTCTCAGTTGGTTAGGAGTGAGATAGGCCGTGGAAAGAGGCATAACCCTCCACGCAGTACATATAAGCAGATATCAGCCTAATAAGGCTTATGATGGCTGAGCCGCGTCAGTCAGCGGCGAACTCGCCTCCGCCCGGCGGAATGAAGCGTTGAATCTCGTCCAAAGGAATCCTTAGAATCAGCCGCCTCAGCTCAGACCTCTTAGAGGCTAACCTCCTACGAATCTCCTTAGCCAAAGCACCACTACTCAACCTACCCGGAATAATATCCACAGCCAATTCGGTCTGGGCCTTAACCACCTCCGGGGGTCCGCCTATGACCTGAAGCCCCTCCTCTCCCTCGACTACGGCTATAGAGACCCTGAGCAACACGTTCCTCACATAGTTCTTCTGACCCCTAACCATGAAAGCTCCGCGAGTCAAGTACTCCCCACTCGGAGCCTCCTTCGAGACCTGCTCAGGCCTGACCCAGTAGACATCCGTCGAAGTCACTTTAGCCTTCCAAGCGCTACTGTAGGAGGCGGCCATCTGAGCCGCCTCTGAGATGCCCTCCTCATCAATCTCTCCATCTTGAGGCTTGGCTAAGACGAAAGGTGCTCCGGGAGTGTCGGCGTGGAAGACTAGGTCACGGGGCTCCATGTGCCTCCTGATGAGGAGTTCGTTGGTGGTCGCATCCCTCCCTCCCAGTATGAGCACACCGCCCTTAGACTTGGCCCAGTGGAACTTCTCATACCACGCCCTCTCCCTGATAATCCTAGGAAGCCGTTGATCAACAGCTGAGACTCTCTCCGCCTCACG
>Ga0172366_10002525_pt1 | contig 14356 bp, 10 predicted proteins | sample LakKivSesite69cm_FD_114533 | JGI IMG/M metagenome (GOLD analysis project Ga0172366, IMG submission 114533) | Sediment microbial communities from Lake Kivu, Rwanda - Sediment site 69cm | ecosystem: Environmental > Aquatic > Freshwater > Lake > Sediment | place: Rwanda: Western Province, Lake... | reverse complement strand
TGGGGGGGGGGGGAGGGGGGTGTGTTCCGCCTCCGCGATTCCTTGTTTTCTGGTTCCTTTTTTAGTTTGGCGGGTTTCTCGTTGTTCCTAAGCGGAGGCGGTGGCCGTCGCATTGCATTGGTCCATGTATGTTCAGGACTGAAAATTTTTTATCGCAATAGTTGTTTGTAGACTCAAGCTGCAGTTTGGAGAATCTTGATAGTACTCCTCTTATCTGCAACAAATCATTAACATGCCACCTATACAGAGAGGTGAAAGCTTCCCTTCAGACTTATCTCCAGCACAAGTTTTTTTTAATCGCATTTCGGATAAATTCTTGACTACTCACATCTATGTCAAGTTCAAAAAGCTTCTCTTACTCAAAGATTTTCATATGTGAATTTCAATATTTGTCTTCGGCAATGCTGGCGCGCTCGCCTGTCGAGTAGACTAGAAGCCCTTCCATTCGCATTTGCATATCGATGTATGTACGAAATCTGATTAAAGGCTTTTTAAAACGCGTATACGAGTAATTTTGGCAACTCGCTCAGTGGTTTCCTCACGCAGGCGAAACAGACGAAGGATCAATCAAATAGGATTGTCTCAGGAGGAATGGCGGTAGAAGAGTAGTAATGAAAACCACTGTAAGAAGAGCCGCATAAACCTCATCAGAGATCAAACCATAAGTTATACCGATACTAGAAATGACTAAACCAATCTCGCCACGGCTGATCATGCCATACCCAACCCTGAAACCCCGTTCCCTATCCTTCAAGAAGTACCGAGCTGGAATACCGCAGCCCACAAATTTACTTGCCACAGCTCCCGCGCTAAGAAGGCCAATTAATAGAAAATTACTAGTCAGAATGGATGAAGGATTAAAGCCGGCACCGGCCAGAATGAAGAATAGAGGTATAAAAAGGATGCCGAGTATATCAATAAAAAACGCCACATCCTCCTCAAACCTGGTGCCTGCGATAGCCATGCCTGCGATGAAAGCGCCGACCAGGGGGCTTAGTCCTAATACGCCTGAGATACCTGCAAAGCCGAAGCATAATAAGATTGAGGCAATTTGAATTAGATGTTGGTTCGTCGCGTCAAGTCTCTCCAATCTATTGATGTACTCGGTGAATCTGGGGATGGCTAAGCTGCTAAAAGCGCTGAAAATAAACCATACAACCAGTGTAACAATTATTGAGCGTAAGAAACTTAGAGCGCTGATAGATGAAGACTCTGACGCGACGCCCAATATCGCGCTCGATATACTCAGAGCTATTACATCGTCGATGATTGCGGCTCCGATGATGAGTCTAGCCTCGGGTGAGCCCAGCTGGTTGAGGTCGCCAAGAGTTTTCAGGCTTACGGCTATGCTTGTTGCACTCAGTGCTCCTCCTATGATTAGCCCTGTCATTGAGCTGTAACCGAGGATACTGGAGATAAGCAGCCCCACTCCGAAGGGCACTATGACTCCAACAGAGGCGATTGTGAAGGCGGCTACTCCGGATTTTAAGAGATCGCGGAATCTCATATGAAGTCCTGCTTGGAATAGTAATAGTACTGCCCCAATTTCGCCAAATATATAGATCAGTTCGTTGTATTCGATTAATGGAGTGTTATCAATCATCACTCCGCCTAAAAAGTAGGGTCCGAAGACTATCCCTGCAATTAGAGGACCCACTATTCTCGGCAGTTTCAGTCTTGCCCCGATGGTAGTCGCGATCTCGGCTGCGATAATTAAGAGACATACGTCTACCATTGCCCTGAATAGTTCAGTCTGCTCCATAATTATCGACCTCTTTAGGTCAAGGATTCTTCATTATCGTCTCTTATATCTATGTTGATTATAGTCGATTTTGCGATATATTAGTTATTTTAAGCAAAATTAATTGTTAAATTATTTCATTCAGGCAAAATGCGACGATTTTGCCTGAATTTAATTGACGTGTCGCTTCATTTGATCACAAACCTGCGCGTCATTGATATCAAACATACAAACAAAAAAGATATAAATCATAGTAGAGCCTTGCTCCTTAAAGGCGATGAAGCCCGCCTCTAACTGCCCGCGTCTTGGAAACGCGTGCTGATAGCTTCTATTCAAATCTTCCAAGAAGTGGCTAAGGCTAAATGTTCACTTCATTTTCGCGTACGCAGCTAGTTCAGCAACGAGATTGGGAAGAGTATGTAAAAGTGGGTTAAGAGTGATGCATTTTGAGAGGTAATATAGTAACAATAGTAAGAGAGGACAAAATTGTTAACATTACAGAGGTTGATTTGCGTAAAGGGGATGTTTTACTTTTACAGGCAGGAGACCTCGTGCCAGCTGATCTGAAGCTAATCGAGGCGAGAGGTTTAGAAGTTGACGAATTTGAGTTAACTGGAGAAATTACACCAGCATATAAAAGAATCAGTGGAGAAGATGTCTTCGTCTACAGAGGCAGCAGAGTAATCAGAGGAAATGGTAAGGGTGTTGTTATTGCAACAGAAGAAGAAACAGAATACGGAGAAATCCTTCAACAGCGCTGGGGACAAGTAAAACTTGAGTTTCCCTCTTTAATAAAGAGGAAATATTTTCTTTTATTGATTTTCATTTTACCACCGTTTATTGTTTCCTTGATTCATTACAGTAACTTTCTCTTAATCTGTGTAATATATTTGGCGATTGCTGTTTCTGTCTTATTAATACAGAATAATGAGCTGTTCAAGTACATTTTTACTTCAAGCGAAATTAAGAAGATTGAGAATCAAAATATCCAGATACGCGATGCAACTGCCTTAAATCGCATCAATGACATCAACCTAGTCTGTTTCGATAAAACAGGTGTTTTAACGACGCGTGATCTTGGAGTTAAGCGAGTTTATTTCGCAGAGAAGACGCCCGACATGGATTTCTTTGCATCTGACAAACACATCTATAATTTAACCAGAATCGCATGCGCCCTCTGTAACGACGTCATCTTATTCGAAAAAAAAGACTTGGCAGATTCAATAGATAAAGCGTTGATAGCCTTCGCTGCAAAGAATGGAGTTAATATTAAGGAACTCATGGTAAAGTCCAAGCGGATCTATGACAAGCCATTTGACTCCGAAAATAGATACATGGCCTGCGGGTTTGAACTTGAGGGTAAGAAAATATATTTTGCCAAAGGAGATCCTGAAGTTATCTTAAAAATGTGCCAGAACTACCTCACCACGTCAGGCAAAGAGAGAAAAGCAGATTTAGAATTTTTATCCATTAATGCGAAAACATTTTCAATTAATCAGCAGGGAGACATTGCAATAGCTTTAGCGTATAGTTCTAGCACTTCAGAGAGCCCACCTTTACATTATACTTTTCTTTGTCTGCTTCAACTGGAGAACCCAGTGAAACCGGGAGTTCCTGAAGTTGTAAAGACGCTGAAAGATAACGGGATAAGAACCCTTATTATGACGGGGGATAGGCCCGGGACCGCCCTTAAGATTAGCAAAGAAGTCGGAATAGAAAATAGAGCAGGTTATTGCCTATCTGGGAATAGTATGGTAGAGATGGGATTGTCCGAGGTGGCGAGGCAGTCGGATTATGTTTCAGTTTTCGCACGATTGTTGCCCTCGCAGAAATGGATCCTGATTATGCTGCTGAAGGACAGAAGTAATGTTGTGGCCATGGTTGGCGATGGGGCAAACGACACGCTTGCGCTTAAGTTAGCGGATGTAGGCATCTCTTTTGTGGAGAACAGCTCCCCTCTAGCCAAAAGAGTGTCGAAAATTCTAATCAACGAGTTGGCTGATCTATTGACCCTTCTTCGGAGTGCGAGAAGAATTAGGTGGTGGCTCAAGTATTCATTGTTCTTAAGAGGGTTGATTTTGCTGGCTACATTTCTTATCTTGTATGCGTGGATGTTGAGGTGAAAGCCTTGCGCGATGAAACAGGCTTAACGAAGCCAAGTTGAGAGGTTGCCTATGACACTTATTGTCCTCGTGAGACACGGTCAAACTGAATGGAATCGGGTTGAACGCTTTCGCGGCCGGGCCGATGTGCCCTTGGACGAGACGGGTCTGGCTCAGGCCGAGGTGACGGCTCACCGCGTAGCCGCCGAGTGGTACCCAGTGGCCATATATTCCAGTCCTCTATCACGGGCCGTCAGAACCGCGGAAGCGATTGCCCGATATTTCGACCTGCCGGTGCAAACCCATCAAGGCCTGACCGATATCAATTATGGTCAATGGCAGGGGCTGACGCCCGACGAGGCGAGGGGATGCTGGCCGGAGATAGTGGACGCCTGGTACCGCACGCCCGAGATGGCGTTTATACCAAACGGTGAGACGTTGAGCCATTTGCGTGTGCGTGTCATGAAGGCAATACGCGAGTTGGCGGCTCGTCACCAAAGGACAACAATCGTCGTGGTGGGTCACACAGTCGTCAATCGTGCTATCTTGCTAGGGATTCTTGGCCTAAGCAACCATTACTTCTGGCGGTTGAGGCAGGACACCTGCGCCATAAACGTCTTGGATGTCGAGAACGAGGATTTCACGTTGGTATCAATGAACGATACATGCCATCTGAGAGGTCAGCTAGGATAAACGTCACTGCCCAAATTGTTGGGCGTAAATTCTAGGGGAGGCAGCACGCGCGCTTTAGACATGCGGGCACGCGTTCTCGCGGCTCGGGGAGAGCGATCATACCCGTTCTCTGCCCCAGCCATCAAATATGAGAACATCGAAGAAACCTAGTTAAACTAAATAGTGCATAAAGGAAAATCGTATTCAGTTTCGCGACTAACAGAGGCGTGATGAAGACGGCGCATCGTCCAGAGGAGATCAAAGATGTGTTCGCGCGACAAATCCTAGACTCGCGTGGGAACCCAACCGTTGAGGCCGAGGTTAAGACTTGGAGCGGTGTAATCGGCAGAGCAGCAGTCCCAGCCGGGGCGTCGACTGGCACCCATGAGGCTCTTGAGCTAAGAGATGGTGAAAAAAGGCTCTATGGGGGCAAGAGCGTCCTAAAAGCTGTTCGCAACATCCGGGAAATCATCGGGCCCCGCATAGTCGGCGCCTTCTGCCACGACCAGCAAGGGATCGACAAAGCTATGATCGAGTTAGATGGCACCGCTAACAAATCCACGCTGGGCGCTAATGCGATGTTAGCAGTGTCTATGGCCGCTATGAGGGCCTCCGCCTTGGTCAAGGGGGAGCCGCTGTTCAGGCGGATCTCTACAAAGGATCAGTATAGCTTGCCTTGTCCCATGATGAATGTGATCAACGGAGGCGCGCATGCGGGCACCCACCTAGCTGTGCAGGAGTTCCTCATCGAACCCTTAGGAACAGACAGCTTCGAGGAGTCCCTCCGGGTGTGCGCAGAGGTCTACCACTCCCTGAAGAACGTCCTTAAGAACAAGTATGGTCCGACAGCCACCAATGTCGGCGATGAAGGCGGCTACGCTCTACCAGTGGACAAGTCGGAGCAGGCCCTCGACGCCATCACCAAGGCCGTCACGGAGGCGGGATACGATGATTCGGTCGTTAAGCTGGGTATAGACTCCGCTGCCACGAACTTCTATGACGCAAAGAAAGGGGTTTACAGGATCGATGGAGGGCAGTTATCCCCGGGCGAGCTTCTCGAATACTATGTAGACCTCTCGTCAAGGTACCCGCTGAGGACCATAGAGGATCCTTTTCATGAGGAAGGCTTCAGCGATTTCGCGGCACTGACATCAAGGATAGGCGGCAGTGTACTAATAATTGGTGACGACATCTATGTGACGAATAGAAGTCTCATCGAAAATGGGCTTAAACACCACTCAAGTAACGCCGTGCTGATTAAATTAAATCAGATTGGAACAGTGACGGAGACTCTCGAAGCCATACACTACTGCGACTCTGCTGGCCTCGCCACAGTTGTATCCCATCGTTCTGGTGAGACCGACGACGCCTTCATTTCACACCTCGCCGTGGCTGTCGGAAGCCCGTACCTGAAGGCGGGTGCGCCTGCGCGTGGTGAAAGAACAGCGAAGTATAATGAACTTCTGAGGATCGAAGAGAATCTCGATAGGTAAGGAGTCTGGCAACAATGCAGCTTTTTCAGTTTAATGAAGCCATCCTGACCAGGTTCTGGATCTGTTGATGGAACTTTTCGGCCTCCTTATCGGATAGGTCACCGTATCCTCGTAGCCTCTTTGGCTCTAGTTCCTCCAGTAGGACCCAGATCTGGCTTTCCACAATCATAATCCTCTTGGATAGGTTAACTTCGACGACCTCTAGGCCTAGTTCTGCTCCTATACGCTTCAACTCCTCAAGTAGTGCCTCAATTTTTCCCAGCACTTTTTTCTTCCTGTTCCGCGAAAGGTCGTAAGCAACATTATAGAATATTGTCTTTTGGCTCATTGGGTCCTGAATCAGCTCGTACCTGAGCAGCCTGAGCTCTTCCTCGATCAGGCGGAAACTACTGTTGATCACCCTCAAATGGTTTTCGTTCAAATCTCAGCGACCTCTACAGGAATAATATCAGATCATCGAATATCAAATCTCTTTGCGAAAACGTATAAATGACGCTGGAGTTTTACTCCTTATGGGCGATGAGGCTCGCCCTCTAACTGCCTGCGTCTCAGAAACGCAAGCTGATAGCTTCTACTTCAAATCATTCGATTAGGAAAACTAGGATGAATATAAGAGGATTGGAAGAATGGAAGGAAAATTAAACATTGATAAAAAGGCAGGAGGACTATCTAAGGCGGAAGCAGAGGAACGTCTTGCCGAATACGGTTACAACGAAATTAAGGAAGAGAAACACAGCACCATTCAAGGCACCCTGAAACGCCTCTGGGGCCCAATTCCTTGGATACTCGAAGCTGCGATCCTGCTTGAACTAATTCTAGGCAAATGGGTTGAGGCGTCGATCATATTTGTTCTGCTAGTATTCAGCGCCCTCGTCGGAGAAACCAATGAGCTCCGAGCCAAGACAGCGCTGGGCTACCTACGCAGCCATCTCCAAGTAACCGCACGGGTGCGCCGAGATGCCTATTGGCAGTTCATGCCTGCGCGAGAGCTCGTCCCAGGTGACGAAATCCGTGTCAAAATGGGCGACATCATACCCGCTGACTGCACAATCAACGACGGAACGGTGGAGGTCGACCAATCCGTACTTACGGGCGAGTCGGCTGCCGTAACACGGACCAATGGCGAAATTATTTATTCGGGATCAACTGTCTGTCGAGGCGAAGCTACAGGAACAGTAACAGCGACCGGAAAAAAGAGCTACTATGGCAAAACTGCCGAGCTGGTCAGGACTGCCAAGTCACCCGGACACCTCGAGCAGCTTCTCTTCACGGTTGTGCGCTATCTGGCGTATATAGACGCAATGCTCACGGTGGTGCTCATCGGGTCTGCCCTGTGGAACCAGTCAGACTTGATTCAGCTCATACCGTTTGTGATTGTTTTGGTAATTGCTACCATCCCTGTATCCATGCCGGCGAGTTTCACAGTAGCGAACGCGCTCGAAGCCAGGAGGCTTGCGAAGGAAGGCGCCCTTGTTACCGGACTGACCGCTATTCAGGAGGCAGCGACGATGGAAGTTTTATGCGTGGACAAGACCGGGACGCTGACGCAGAACCGGCAGACGATATACACCCTCGCCCCCTTCTCGGGGGAGTCTGAGGACGATGTTTTAAGCTGGGCAGCCGCTGCCTCAGACGAGTCAACGCAGAATCCGCTTGACATGGCAATCCTTAATGAAGCGAAACAAAGGTCGCTGCATGAGATAAGACGAAAGAAGTTCATCCCCTTCGACCCAGCGACAAAGTATTCTGAGGCATACATTGACTGGGAGGGACAGCCCCTCAATGTCGTTATGGGCTCTCCGATGGTCCTTGAAAAGCTCGCTGAGCCAATGCCTAAACTAATGGAGTATGTCGAAGAACTGTCTACCAGCGGAGCCCGTGTACTGGCGGTTGCAGCGGGCTCTGAGAATCATCTTAAACTACGGGGACTAGTGGCGCTCGCCGATGCGCCCAGAGAGGATGCTGAAGCTCTCGTGAAGGCCCTGCATGGACTCAGCATCAGGGTGATGATGATAACTGGAGACACTCCAGCGACAGCGCAGGCAGTATGCCATCAAGTAGGTCTGGGCGATCGCATAGGCGATTTGGATGCCACTCTGAAGGATCCACTTATGTATGATTGTGCTGCCAACATTTACCCTGAGGATAAGTTCCGCATTGTGCAAGCTCTCCAGCGAGCCCATTTAGTCACCGGCATGACTGGTGACGGCATAAACGACGCCCCGGCACTCAGGCAGGCGGAAGTAGGGATTGCAGTCAGCTCCGCATCGGATGTTGCCAAGGCCTCGGCGAAGGTTGTCATGACCCGCCCGGGGCTTCAGGACATCATCAATGTAGTCTCAGGTGGCCGACGTGTATACCGCCGGATGCTGACATGGACCATCACCAAGATTGCGAGGACTGTGGAGCTTGCTGCTCTGCTTACTATAGGCTATGTTATGACTGGCATATTCGTGGTGCCATTGTTCTTGATCGTCCTGATAGTTGTTTTAAACGACCTTGTGACTCTTACACTTGGGACTGACCAGGCTTGGGTCTCACCAGTACCCGAGCGGTGGAATGTAGGAGAGATTGCCAAGATTGCGGGTATCCTCGCAGCTGGCTGGCTTGCCTTGGCGTTCGCTATGCTTTGGATATTCCTGAATGTACTGAATCTCTTGGTATCTCAGATCCAGACGCTGATGTTTATTTACCTGATTTATTCCGCTCAGGCGACAATTTACATGACTCGTATACGAGACCATTTCTGGTCTTTTGCGCCTAGTCGGTACGTCATCGCAGTCACTGTTGGCGACATGGTTTTCGTATCCGCCATCGCCATCTTAGGCATTTTTATGGCCGCCGTCCCTGTAGCCTTTGTGCTGGGGGTTTTCGGAGCTGTCTTCTCAGCGACATTCCTGCTCGACGAGGTAAAGATTTGGTTTTTCAAAAAGACTGGGATTCTTGGCGGACCAATCAATGAAAAAATAGAAACCGGTGCATCTTGAAAGGCAATATTATGTCAGAGACATTTTTTAATTAGGCTGAAAGGTATTACGGTAAATGAAAAATCATAAAAAGAAACTGTCAGCTGAAAAATTTGAATATCATGAGAGGGACCGCCTATATAGTGGTCTTTGTAACAGACATAGGCAGTATGCTCGGCAACCGCGTTTTATTTACCAGATTTAATTGATTTATCCTGACTTTTTTTATGAGAACCGACTGTAATTGATTTCGTTATCTGCTTTTCGTAAATCATAAAATATAAATTTGATGCAAAGATATGTTAACAAATAAATGTTACGTTCAAATATTAGAGAAATATTTGCACAAGAACTTGCGGCGAAATTTTTTTTGAGTTTAAAAAATCATCCCTTATTTAATGATTGGGATACAACCTCTTTAATGGCTCTCTCAAAAACAATTATTTCTTTTAAAAAAGGGGATATTGATTTTTATTTAGATAATAATAAATATACGCCTAAGGATATATTAAAAGCAATAAATGAAATAATTGAACTAATACTGATACCTGAAATAGAAAAGGTGATATTATAAATAGAGTATAAAAAAAACCATATGTCCATAACCAACATACAAAGTCATTGACTTGGTTCGTAAATATGTTCGAGACGACGCCAAGTACACCGCAAACAAGCACCCAGAACTCGACCAGCCGTACTCTAACTAGAAAACAAACACACCTACCATCAAGCGGCCCTGGCCCAGTCAAGCTCCAGGGAACGGAGAAAACCGCCTAGGTCCCCAGACACAACGCGTCTGAGGCCAGCGCCTACCCTGAAGCCCCTAACCCCCAAGAAGCAACGACGAAACTCCAACCACCCCACGAGCTGGAACCAGCCCAGAACATCACGCTGAGAGACCGAGCGATCAAGCAGCGCCAGATACGCGCCGTAGCGGAGGATGAAGCCCTGGCAGCTCGCCCTACCCGTCGTCCTCCGGTGGCCGGCCTTCAGAGACCGGATGAACGCCTCCAAACCGTTGTTCGTCCGCTGGATCTCCAGGCGGTCATAGCTGTGGAACAGGCCACCCCAGTAACTATCCGTGAACCTCAGGATGTTCAGGACAGCCGCCCTATCCTCCCTCCGCCTGGGGTGAAGGCCCCTCAGCCGCCCCACGTACCCGCACATATCCTCACGGACCCTCTCAGACGGGGCCTTCTGCCCGAGGATCCTGTTCGCCTCATACACGAGCCTCTGGAGACGCCTCAGCCGCCTCACCCGCGGCGCCACCTCGTCGAGGACACCGAGCACCGTGAGGAGGCTCTCGAAGGCGCCGCTCACCCGGAGCCCGTCGCTCCGCTGGATCGAACTCCTGATCGCGGAGAGCCTCCGGCAGAGCAGCAGGCCGCCCGGCCTCAGCGGGTAGCACCCGTCGTCAAGCAGCGCCACCCTCACCGCCGCACAGTAACCCTGGACCACCCTCGCCCCCTCGCCTACCTCGAGCCTGGCCCTCCGCTCGACGCGCCTCACACCCCGGACCCTCTTCCTGATGTCCACCTTGAGCGCCCTGTCCATCTCCGAGATGGGGCGGGCGATGTTCCGCAGGTAGTGGAAGTGGCAGAGCTGGTGTGGGACCCCGGGCAGCTCCCGCTCCACCGCGAGCCTTATGCTCCTCTGGGCGTCGCTGACCACGCCCCTCAGAGGCACCCGCATGGCCTTGACCTCGGTCAGCAGAGAGGCGACGCTCTCCGTGTCTGCGGAGGCCAGGTTCCTGGCGAGGAGCGTCTCTCCGGTGGGGACGTCCCTGAGGATCCAGAGGGTCTCGTTTCCCTTCTCGGGCTGGACGCCGTCTATGGCGAGGACGACGCCTCCGTTCAGCCTGAGCCTGTCGAGGAGGGCATCGTCGCTCCTCCTGTGTGCCTGGAGGAGGGCGAGGTAGACTTGGCTGAGGAGGTCGACCTCGCTGCGGCTTATCCTGAGCCTGAACCTGTCCATCAGGGTCCTCCTGGCCTTGCGGACCGTCCTGTACTCCCTGAACCGGAGGTGGCCTACCTTGGCGACTACGTCGAGGCCGTACTGGTAGTACTTGAGGCTGAGGGCCTCGGCTTCCATGCTGCGGTAGAGTGCTTCCGGTTTGGGGCAGGTCTTGTTTGGGCACCTGTAGGCGTAGCTGGTGACGTGGAGGTTTTCTCTTAGGGTGATGATGTGTTTTCGCCATGCTGTGTGGCTTCTTCTGAGTGTTGTGCCGCAGTGTGGGCACAGTTTTATCTCGGGTTTGTAGATCAGTGTTTTTGCCCTGCTGTAGTCTTTCGCTGTCTTCATTCAATAGTGGAGATTACAGCAGGGCACTTATGAAAAGTCGTTACTTCAAGCTTGTATGCTGGTTATGGACATATGGAAAAAAAATAAATAAGCTTTTGATATTTTAATGATGAAGGCGATGAAGCCCGCCTCTAACTGCCCGCGTCTCAGAAACGCGAGCTGATAGCTTCTACTATAAAAGAGGTGGCTGAACCTTGAAAGAAGGTTTTGCAGTAAAGATTAAGGATCTCGTGAAAGTGTACAAGTTGGGCTCGGTCGAGATACAAGCCCTACGAGGTCTGAATCTATCCGTTAAACACGGGGAGTTCGTGGCAATAATAGGGCCATCAGGTTCAGGGAAGAGTACTCTACTTAACATAATTGGTGGAATCGACAGAGCTACTGCCGGCAGCGTTGAAGTCATGAACATTGATCTTACTCACCTTAACTCGACCCAGATTATAGAGTTTAGGAGGGAAAAGGTGGGATATTTAGTTCAAGGTGCAAACTTGGTACCCATCCTCACAGCTGCTGAGAACATCGATCTCCCAATGACTGCCTTGGGTGTGAAGAAAGCAGAGCGGAAACGCAGGCTAAAGGAGATTGTAGATATCATGGGGCTAAGGAACATAACGAATCGTATGCCTAAGGAGATAAGCGGGGGCGAACAGCAGAGGGTGGCTCTCGCAACCGCTTTGGCAAACAATCCGCCTTTAATCATTGTAGACGAGCCTACGGGAGATCTAGACACTAAGAATGCGTTGATAATTATTGATTATCTAGTTAAGGCAAGTCATGAACTGGGCAGAACTATCATCATGACTACTCATGATCCACGGGTAGCGAAGTCAGCTGATCGAATACTTCGGATGCAAGACGGAGTTATCACAGTCGATGTCGAGCCCAGTGTAGGTGTGCCTCGTGGAGATGATACATACGCAGATTACATAAAGGAGAGAATCTCTGAAATTGAAAGAGACTTAGGTCAATTAACTGAGCAGTTTAAAAACGGAAGGATGGACTCAGAAACATATCTTAAGAGACATAAATCCCTGAAAGACTCACATGATGTCTTAAGTGAGGAACTACAACGTCTTGGTTTTATTAAATAAAAAAACCGACTTTTAATTTAAAAATGTATCTCGTACGCGAAGCTACGCACGCGAAAGTTGTATATACACAAAGAAGGGTTAAGCACCTTTTAAGGCGATGAGGCTCGCCTTTAACTGCCTCTGAAAAAGGGGACTAATAGCTTCTACCTGACTAACAGCAAAACGTGAAAGAATTGACTGAACAGGAGGATTTGCGAAGAAAGGCGTACCTTGCGATCATGCTCATGGGCATAGTAAGCATGCTCGGGGACATCGTATACGAATCCGGGCGTGGGATAGCCCCTGATTATCTTTACTTCCTTGGAGCCTCGGCTTTCCTAGTTGGGTTGACTTCAGGCATAGGGGAGTTGATAGGTTACGGGGTAAGGCTTGTCAGCGGCCCGCTGGCAGACCGTTCACGTGCTTACTGGTTTTTCATTTTCTTCGGCTATGGTTTAATATTATCTATACCTCTCATGGGCTTTACTAACAGCATCTGGCTCGTTATGGCTTTCGTCATGACAGAAAGGTTAGGAAAAGCCATGAGATCCCCATCAAGAGATGCTGTGGTCTCTGTTATAAGTAAAGGAATAGGTTCAGGCAAGGCATTTGGACTCCATGAATTCATCGACCAGATTGGTGCAATCGCGGGTCCAGCATTCCTAGGCTTAATGATGATGTGGACATCTAACAACTTCGGCTTATCCCTTCAATCCTTATTTCCTTTCTATCTGCTGATGATGATCGTGCTTTATTTCACATATAGAAGAATTAAAGGCACAATGGAGGGAATCAAACAGCAAACTCTTGGTGCGGAGGGTGATTTTAGCAGGGAGTTCTGGATTTATACTGGAGCGATATTAATGAATACTATCGGCTTGATGCCGGTTGCCCTAATTTTGTACAACGGAGCCAGGATACTCGAGTTTGGAGGGCAACTATGGCTTGTGCCCTTCCTCTATGTCATAGTGCAGCTTATAGACGCGCCTATGGCGTTGGTTTCTGGATATCTATATGATAAAATCGGTGTAAAGTTCTTAGCAGTACCCTTTGCCCTTTCAGTTCTTCCTCTAGCATTCCAATCACTCGCCGGTCTTCCGGGCGTAGTACTTGCGTGTCTCTCATATGGACTGGTCCTTGGCATGCAGGAGTCCATCTACCGGGCTGCAGTGACCGATATGGTTCCTTTAAGGAAAAGAGGCTCAGCCTATGGGATCTTTAACGTAATGCTTGGCATCGGTACTTTTGTCAGTGGGGCAGCCTTTGGCTTTATGATGGATGCAACAATTTCACCTTTTCTGATGTTTGGGTTGACCGCTCTTATCCAAATTGGGGCAATATTATTGTTACTCAGAGTAAAATATGAAGTGAAGACCAGCTAATGTGTACGCCGCTAGTTATTATATCAGGAAAATATTCAACGAGAAAAAGAGTTGACATCTATAGAGGTTTCCTTCGAACTCAAGCATTCTATTAATCTGCGTGTAATTTTACCTTCCAGCTAGATGAAGCTAATCTGAAGGAAAACGTATTATTTTAGAATGCACGCGCGACATTCACCCTGAGTCTCTACTTATGAGGTGACGATTCAAGCTAAAAACACGTGGGGTTGAGCGTATGCGACTTGGCGAAGCCTTATTTCGTTTCGCGCGCGAACTAATATTATTATATAGTGAACATTTAATAACCGTTATCTGTCATCGTACTCCGGGGTTACTACGCTTCTTGGCGTGCGTTGGGTGGGAGTGTCCTCCACCTTCGTGTTTCTCTGTTTGAAGGTTTCTTTTTTGATACAGCAGCTTTCTCGGCGGAGGCGAGTGGAGACGATGATCGTCGCTTTGCATTAATCCTTGGCCTTTCAGAACTGGAAAAAAACTCCTCATAGAGGTGTAACGTCGTCACAATCATTAAATCAGGATCTCCCCCATCTTCATGTCAAATGTTCGGGTTCAACGGCGTCATCCTGAGAGTCGACCTCGACAGACATGAGATCGACACAGAGAGGTTGGAG
>Ga0172366_10002524_pt1 | contig 14357 bp, 17 predicted proteins | sample LakKivSesite69cm_FD_114533 | JGI IMG/M metagenome (GOLD analysis project Ga0172366, IMG submission 114533) | Sediment microbial communities from Lake Kivu, Rwanda - Sediment site 69cm | ecosystem: Environmental > Aquatic > Freshwater > Lake > Sediment | place: Rwanda: Western Province, Lake... | reverse complement strand
TGATTTCCCCGTCACGGGCTTTGACAATCTCGGCAAGAATGTCGTCGTGACAACACAGCTCGAACGCCCCGTTGGCAATGAGGCGTACAAGGAAGTCGAGTTTTTGGCGCCGTCGTTGAACTTTGATTACTAGGAATCTCCATGCCCGCAATCAAAAATTGGAAGACAAACGCCAAGGACGCCCTCATGCACGTCCAGGCTCGATACAAATCATTGTCGGTATACGGCACTCAATTGAACGCACTCGTAAAAGAGTCAAGGGGTCCTCTCCCCGTGTCAATTTTGAGTTCTTACAACGAAGCGTGTAACGATTACCTCTCCTTCGCCAACAAAGTTTTCCATTTGTTCCACGAGAACAAAATGCAAATCGAACAAGTTGTGATGACGGAAGGAAAGTACACCGTCGGTCCTGATGGAAACGTCAGGACAGTTAGGATTGAAGCCCCCTTGCTTCCTCCCTTCCTGCCACACCAAGCAGGAGCAACTCCTCGTATCGGACAGGCACCGGCGCAAACTTCAACAGTTGGTCTGGCACCCTTGGCAATTGCGGGTTTCATTGTCCTCGGTGCGCTTGTCATCAATTCTTTTGGGTACATGGGAATAGCGGTTCTCGAAAAAATCAACATGCTTTTCCAGGACGGACCCAACTGGGACCCTGACCGCCAACTTGAACTCTATATCAAGTGCGTCGAATCGCTTAAAGCGAGAGGCTATTCAGCGGAAGTAGCAAAGACTATGGGCTGTCAACAGTTTCTCGAATACAGGCCGTCAGGCACAAAATGGGGCATGATCATCCTGGGCGTCGCCGCTATTGGCGCCGGTGTGTATTTGATCCCGAAGTTTACGGACAAAGGATAACAACATGGCCGAAGTAACCTTCACCGGCGGTGGCAATGGCGGCTTCCCCAGCAATGACACGCAAATCCTCCCGGCCAACGCCGCGCAGAGTGCTGAGGTCAAGCTCATCCCGAGTGGCAATGCTCCCGGAGAACTATCGACCCAGGTCGAACTTGTGGCGAATGCGCCTGTCGACGCCGTCGTTGACTTCTACGTAGAGCCTCTCAATCCTCCTGCGTCTGAGAACCCGAACGACAACGATCTGCTCTACGTCGTCGTGGGCGGTTACACGAGCGGTTCGCTCGGTGTGAACGTTCAACTCGTGAAGGCTGCCCTCCTCGAAGGCGAAACCATCGTCGAGCAAGGCTACATCACCGACCAGCTCACACTCTTCGCTGGACCCCTTGGTCCATCAGGTCTACTCGGCAAGGAAGTCATCTTCATCCAGCCGACCGGCGCCTCTGCCCCGAGCCCCATCACCGGCGCGACCGGCGCCATTGCAGCCATCTACGAGGTTCCCATCGGCGTGGGCAGCGACGGCGTTGGCGTCGAGTTCGCTGCGCCCATCGCGTACCAGCCCACGAACGGCGACCGCTTCATCGTCCGCTCCGATGATCGCACTTTGCGCCGAACGCCCGTGCTCGAAATCATCCTCGAATGAACTGAGCTACCCCTTCAGTAAGGAAACCGTAACACATGTCTGGCATGACCATCACCCTCAAACCCGCACTCTTCCGTGGCGATTGGGATCAGGCTCGTTCGCAATATTCGCTGCTCTGGTTCATGGAGGCCATGTGCCGCGTGAATCAGTCGCACATCCGCCAATTCAATCACCTCGCCGAAAAAGGCATCAAGAAGCCGTATCCCCGCGTCTACAAGTCCGGCGTTCACTATGAGCGCGAGCGTGGAACCGAGGAGTGGCTCGACATACCCAATATCCTTGCAGGTGGGTCATACGCTGGGGTATACCCTGGGCCATGGGATGACTGTGAAGGACTAGCCTGTTGGCGGGTTGCCGAACTACGTGAGCTACCTTGGCACTGGCAGGTGACTCGAATTGATAAGAAAACAGGTCGAAGCTTCACCGACGACATCGACTGCGCCTACCCACCTCCCCCCGGCGCCATCAAGGTCAAGGGCGGCATCAAGGCCAAGCCCTTCGCCAAGTTCAAACGTCGTGACGACGGCTCCTATGCGTATCACGCGCTCGTGCTGCTCCCCGACGGTCGCCTCGAAGACCCCTCGCTCACCATGGGCATGACCTGGGAACACGAGTTCCACACCCGAGGCATCGCGAAGAAATACCAAAACGGTGAACTGCCAATCCAAATCCGTTACGCCGAAAACCCAGAGTCCGTCGTCATCGACCCCGAATCCCCCACCGGCTACTCGGCCCGCATCGAGCGCGCCAAGCAGCTCACGGGTATCGCCGGGCCTGGCGACGAAGTCCGACGCTCGGGCGACGTGACCAACGAATCCCCCGAAGAAATGATCGCCGGATGGGGCGCCGTCAACGAAGCCCCACCCGAAGACATCGACCGTATGCTCTCGCGTGCGAACCACAACGGCGGACGCATCGTGCGGAGGCCTCTACGCCGCTAAGGCGACACCCATGGGCTACTTCTTCGGCATAGCAGCAATCATCTTGCTGTACTCCATCCGGACAAAGCCAGACGCCTCCGCGCCTGTCTCTGATACGAGTGGTGCATCTGCATCCAGCGAGCCGCCGAAAGCGCCCTTGCCGGATTTTGTCCGCAAGGTCATCGAGGACATTGGTGCGTCCAAAGACGATTTGAATACGGCGGCCACGCTCTCCGAAGAAGTTGGATATCCGAAACTCGCCCTCGCCCTGCGCGCTCGCGCCAACGGCGCCAAGCAACTCATCCCTTCACCCTGGAAAGAAGTCACCGACGCAGCCTGGACCCGCTTCTGCTCGGCCATCGCCGACGGACACAAGGCCGGAACGGTCAATCCTCGCGGCTTCTACGGTATCTTTCAGCTCAGCGTGCGACGCCTTTGCGACCTCGGGGTGATGTCCAATCCCAAGAGCCGCACGGTCGCCGATCCAACGAATCCGACGGGGAAGTCTCGGGTGTGGGAAGGGCAGTGGAATACAACGCCTGAAGCGTTCCTGTCCGACCCACAAGCGCAATACAATGTGTTCCTGAAGTCGATGGAGCTTTACCGCAACATCATCGGCGAGAAATATATGAAGGTCCTCGGCCTTGAGATTGACGGCAAGCAGGCAACCATGTCCGGCCTGCTCGCACTCGCTCACAATGCCGGTTCCGAAGGCATGCACAAGTGGCTGATGGACGGCGAGCTTCGCAACAAATTTACGTGGGTAACTGAGGCGTATCACAAGGCCAATGGCATTTTCTAGGACTCAACCATGACTGCAATCAAAACTCAGAAACACTTCAGCATCCGTCGTCTCCCCGACGGTGGAATCGCGCTCATTGGCAAGTTTGCGCACGGCGAGTTCGCCGTGAAGCTGACCGGCAAAGAAGTGGAAACCATCAAACGCCATGTCATCGCCCTACACAAGAAACTCCACGGGCAGAACGGCATGAGCGGTGCTGCTCCCATCCTCCGCCACAAAATCAAGAGCGCCGTCATTGGATGTCTGCGCCGTCGCTTCAACAAGCACGCAGCCCGCCAAGGCTTCATGGGAGCAGCCACCAATCGTCCCGTCGCACGTCCACCCGCAAAGCGTCCCGTCATGAAAAAGCCGCCCGCCAAGCCTCCTGTCAAACCTGTCGTCAGACCTGCTGTCGTCAGACCTGCTGTCGTCAGACCTGCTGTCGACGCTGACCTGCGAAACAAAATCCAGGTCGTCAGCAAGGGACTCGCGCTCACATCACAAAATCGCTCTCGCTTCCTCTCCGGTCCCCGCCGCGCTCCAACGCCACAAGAACTCGCTCAGGGTCGCGCCTACGCCTCGAAAGGCTTCATCCGCCTTGGCCTGCCCGGCAACCTCAAGCCCCATCCGTTCTACCAGGGCAAGCCCGTCCCCATGGTCGCGGATCTGGTTGCGAAGGCCGTAAATCAGTTGAAGCAGGCACCGAAGGGCGCGCAACCCGGCGCGCGACCCGCCACTGCATCCGCTCCAAAAACCAAGGGCACCCAACCCCTCAAGCCCAAGCCCGCTCAAATGAAGCCAGTGCTCGCGGGCATCAAGGTCTTGACCATCCGCCGCGCCGCCATGCTCGCCTACGAGGCCCGCAAGCAAACCAAGCCAACACCGGATGAACTGAAGCGCGGCCAGGCCTTTGCCCACCAGCTTTATCTTCGCGATGGTATCCCCACGACCGACGCGCCTTCCACCTTCTGGCGCCACCCGGTCCCCTTCATTAACCGCAAGGTTCAGGCACTCGTCGAAAGCGCAACCAAGCTCGGCGCCCCGAAGAAGGTGCCGCTCGCGCCCGTTGACGGCAGCAAGCTTCAAGTTCTGCGCAAGGGCATCTCCACCATCGCCACCCGTCGCGCGAAATTCCTCGCACAACAGCGCCTCTCGCCTGCCGATGTGACCCAGGGCCGCAATGCCCCTGTCACTCAGCCCGACATGCGCGCAGGTACTCAGTTTGCGAAGGCCTTTTTCACCAAGAATGGCGTGCCGTCTCCCGATGGCAACCACGTTTTCTGGACTCAACCCATTGAACAGATTGCAACCCGCGTGGCTGCGGTCATCAAGATGGCCGAAGTGCAGGGGGCACCACCGGCGAAGCCCAAGGCAAAAATGCCCGCCAAACCGGTCAAAACCAATGTCGCACCTTCCAAGGTCGAAGCCGTCACTCAGGGTTTGAAGCTCGTCTCCGACCGCCGGGCAAAGTTCTTGGCGCATCATCGCCAGGCTGCTGTTCCTTCCGAAATCGACATCCGTGATGGCAAGGACTTTGCGAAGAAGTTCTTCACCGAAAACAATATTCCCGTGCGACTGCCGGGTAAGAACGAGAGCATCATTGGATGGGCTGCTCGCGAACGTCATCACATGGGCGAGGTTTCTGCTGCGCCTCCCGAGGTCGATCCCGTTACCACCTTCTGGGCTCGTCCTCTCGAAGTTATTCAGCGCCAGGTCGCCGAACTTGTCGTGAAGGCCCGCGAGAACGGCGCGCCGCTTGAGCCGACCGGCAAGCCGGTCAGTCTCGATCCAGATCCGGGTCAGGGTGGTGGAGGTGGCGCGCCCGGCGATGTGCCGCAGGGTGAAGTGCCGGGCGAGATGCCCCCTGGAGGTGAAGTTCCGGGTGAAGTCCCTCCCGGCGGAGAAATTCCGGGTGAAGAGCCTCCGGGAGAAATTCCCGGCCAGGAGCCCACCGGTCAGATCCCAGGCGAGCAGTATCAGCCGCCCTACGGAGAGCCTGAAGTCCCCGGCCAGATGCCGTATGACTACGCGCAAACGGAAGAGGCGCCCGGGCAGATGGAAGATGTTTCGTATCAGGAAACGTCTTACACCGACGAGCCCGTGCAAGTCCCCGGAGAATACGCCGATCCAAATGCGTATGACGCGGCTGCACCCAGTGAGACAGACGCCTACGCCTCCAACGAAGCGGATGCCTACGCTACAGCCGAAACCGAATCGTATGCCACCGAGGAATACGCCTCCAACGAAGCGGATGCCTACGCTACAGCCGAAACCGAATCGTATGCCACCGAGGAATACGCCGCGAACGAATATGCCGCCAATGAATCCTCCGAAGCCGACCCTGAACTTTACCTGGATGCTCCTGAAGAAAACTTCGACACGGCGGTTTCAGGGGTGTTCATGCGTCGGCGTTACAGGTAAGCTCGAACCGTCTTTCAATTACCCAAAGGCTCCGCCATGCGACCCACCGCCAAATGGAACGAAGAACTTCCCCTCAAACCGAAGCCCAAGCCGCCATTTCAGCGTCGCTACAGCATTGCCCTCAACAATCAAAAGCCCTTCGAGGTGATGTTGCGTGAGGTCGTGAAACAACCACCGCCGCATGTCCCTCGCCCAGAACGTGTCTATGAAATCCAGGGAGCACCGATGAACCGCCGTCCTTTGACCGAAGCAGAACTCTTGAACGCCCGCCGCGCTCGCCGCCTGCGCTACCAGGCGAACTTCGGAACGCCTGTGCCACATCTTCCGTCTGGTGTGGTCGCACGCCGTGCTACCGTTCGCCGCAAACGTCACCCGAATGCCGTCGACGCTTTCCCCTCGGGGAAGATGCAGCGCCGTGGTCAGCCATTCGGTCGACGCCTCACGCTCGAAGCCATCGCGGTCTCGAATCCTGCCGCGTACCATGCGCTCGCGATTCATCCGACGGCCCACACTCACGGGGTGATCGTGGGCTGCGACGGTTGCGTCTACGTGCAAGCCGAAGTCGGCTGGGGCATGCCCTCTGCCTTGAAAAAAGTCGGGAAGGTTGCCAAGAAGGGCGCAGGAGCTGCCGGGCGTGGCGTCGCCAAAGGCGCCAAGGCGACGGGGAAGGGTATCGCCAAGGGCGCCAAGGTCACAGCGCGTGCCGCCACCACCGCCGCAAAGGCTGTCGCAACCACCGCTGTCAAACTCGGCAAACTGAGCGCCCAGGCGCTTGCCGCCGCAGCCAAAACTGTCGCACGGCTCGCCGCTGCACCCATCATCGTCGCTGCTCGTCCTGCATTTCATGCTCGCGTGAAGGTGCTCGCCAAGGGCGGAAAGCCCACCGCGCAAATGAAGAAGGCCGCTGGCGCTCAGGTCATCAGTCAATTCATGGCGAGCAAAAATCCGCTCATCAAGTTCGCTGGCCTCGTACTCAAGTACGTCGGCTTCAGCTTCATCAGCGGTGTGAGTCGTCCTGTCAACGAGATGGGCATGACTGGCGCTGAGATCGCAGCGCTGGCAAAAACTGCCGCCATCGCCTTGAAACCTGTCATCACCAAGATGGTCGTCACCTGGGCCACGGCCAAGGGAACACAGGTGTTGCGCGAAAAGCTCGCGCCTAAAGCTCCCGGCTCTGTTCCTTCCGGACAGGTTCCTGGACAGATGCCCGAAGCTCAACCGTCCTACAACGACTACGGCACCGCGCAGGAAGCCGGGAACTACCAGGACTATGGCAACGCTGCGGACTACGAAGAGCCTCAGTACCGAAACCAATACGCTCAGCCAGAGTACGAGCCCATCTCGGAAACTTCGGGCTTCTACCGCCCCGAAGGCGCTACCCGCTTCGGCGGTTTCGGTTGCTTCGGCAATCTCAAACTCATCAGCTTCGGGAGATAACCAATGGGACTCGGCATCGCTTTGGCCCTCGGCCTCGTCATGATCCTTGCCGTCGGGCGCTCTGGCGAAGTCTCGGCCAATCAAGGACCCACGCCTCCACCGATTCCCCCCGAGGTCGGCCCAACCCCCGAGCAACTCGAACGCAAGCGCGTCCTCGTCCAACGCGCCTTCGTCGCAGCCCTGCAACGCCGCGCAAAGTTCCTCACCGCCAATCGTGTTCGTGAGACTCAGGCCCAGAGCAAAAACGCCATTGCGGCCTACTTCCGCAGCAAGGGCGTCATCCTCGAAGCCCCTCGCGCTGAGCAGCCCTTCTGGCAAATGCCTGAACCGCAATTCGCTGCGATGCTCTCCGCCGTCGTGAACAACTACACGCCGGTCGCCGTCGGCCCCACGCAAATCAACCGGGGCGGCAACGTTTCCGGACCATTCCCCACGTACATCGGATAAAAAGGACACACACCATGTTTAAGCTCATCGAAGTCGGAACTGACACCAAATCAGCCCCAAAGCCTTCCCTCAAGGTCCCCGTCGCCAACGTCCGACAAGCCTTCACCTCAGACCTGCGCAACGCCATGCTGGCATGCCAGAAGCTCGGCTTCGACATTCGCAAGCCTGCAATCCGCTACGCCATCTTGACCTACGGCGGAACGGCGGGCGTGCTCGCGGCTCACCTCGGTCCCGAGAAGGTCACTGCCGCACTTCAGATCTTCTCGAAGCTCGGCCACAAATATCGCCCTTACATCATCGCCGTCGAGAAGAACGCTGTCGAAATGGCGAAGTTCCTGCACACGTTGCATCTCAAGACCGGCGCCAAGCCCACGGCAAAGGCCAAGGCCAACGCCAAGGTCGCGGGCGACATGGGCGCGGTTGGGACGTTGCTTGCACTCGGTGGTCTCGGCTCGGCGATCTACTTTGTGGTGCGCGAGTTCGCGAATCGTCCCGCCGCTCCCGCTCCCTTCAATCCTGCCAAGAACATCCCCTCGGCTCACTACAATTCCGATGATGTGAAGCCGCCTGTCACCCCGAAGGCCATCGCACCGAAGGCCACCGCACCGAAGGCCACCACCCCGAAAGTCGCATTCAACCCCGCCAAGAAAATCCCATCGGCCCACTACAACTCCGATGACGTTCGTGGCATCCACGGCATCGGCAAAGATCTGAAGGCCAAGGAAACCGAAGGCGTCGATGCCTGCGGCTTTGAAATTCTCACTGGCGCTGCTGCTCCGCTTGAACGACGAACACCGCGTACGGCTCGCAAGGTCGCCCGTCGGCCCGCACGTCCCTCCGGTCGCGCCCAGGCGATGCAGTTTCAGCCGATGCGGCTGTCGCCCGGCGCTGCCTCCCCCATGCAGAGCACCCTGGACCCAACGACAACCATGCTGCTCGACATGATTCGCAATGCCCCGGGTACGGTCGACCGCCGCAACACGAGCGCGGTCATCAATCGGAGCCGCCCACGCAATTGGCCGGGGTCACGGGGGACGTACAGCTACTAGGTCAGTCCGCCTGGCTGTACTGAATATTCTGCAAAAGCCAAAAGTCTCAAGAAAACCATGCCCAAGAAATCACTCGACGAACTCTTTGCTCGCGCCATGAATGCGAGCAAAGGCTCAACCGGCAGAACCCCCTCTCCCAAGAAAAAGAGCGCCCGTGTCCTCGGCGCTCCCAAGCCACCGAATAAAATGCTGAAGCCCAGCAAGGCTGATTTCGATGATGAGGATTCCGTCAAAATCGAGATGGCAAAGGCCCTCGGGTATGAGCCTGATGACCTGGACATCAAAGAATCCCACCTGAGCAGCTTCGGAGCAGGGACGTTCTACGAAGTCGAATCAGGCCGGAAGTCCTGGATCGTCGCCCGCAACGATGAAGAAGCCCACGATTTGGCCGTGGCCGTCGTGAAGCAAGATCTCGAAAATGAACCGGAGATGTTCGAGCGAAAGTTCATCCAAAGCCACATTCGTCTCGACCGTCTTCGTCGTGACCTGGAGAGCGACGTGCAGAACATGTACGAAGATGACCTTCGTGAAGAAGCCGAACGCAATCCAATTCAGTTCGTGTACGACAACGATCTCGAAGATGAGATCAAGCCTCCCACCGACGATCAAATTCGAGAGTGGACAGAAGAGGAAGACGAAATCAGTGAGATCAAAGAGATGGAGCCCATTAACCAGTGGGATGCCATCCATGAGGAACCCGAGATTCCAGACACGGCGATTGAAAGTATTGCCGAGGAGCGAACGAAGGCTGTTCTCAAGGACCCCATCGCGTATCTCAGCGATATGGGTGGCGATGAAGAGGGCATCAAAAGAGCCATCGAGATTGCGGGTATTGATGAGGATGCAGCGGCAGATGAAGCTGTCCGCACCGATGGTTGGGAGCATTTCCTTTCCCGCTACGATGGTAAAAGCGACGAGACCCCCTCGGGTTTCGTGTACTGGCGGGAGAACTAGACCCGCCCAAGTCCCTGAAATCACTCAATAACCCAAATCACCCCTTCCCGGGGTGAATATTCCCTTGCAGTCTACAGTCTTTTGTAAAATACTCAATTACAGGAGACCCCCATGACCCCCTCAACCCATGCCCACTTCTCAAAGACCCTCACCACCCTCATTTTGCTCGCAGGCCTTGTCGCCGCGTGCGGAGACGGAGCCTCAATGCCAGATGACATGAACCCCGACGAAGGCGGCGCGAGCGGCACCGACCCAGGCACCGGCGGCACCAATCTGGGTGCGGGCGGCGACCCGACCACCGGCACGGGCTCCGGCGGAACGCCCATCACGACCGCCTCCGGCGGCTCGGGTGGCACCAGTGTCGGCACCGGCGGCACCAACCCCGGCAGCACAGGCGGGATGGCGGCGACCGGCGGCTCGGCGACGGGCGGAGCCTCGACCGGCGGCTCGGCGACGGGCGGAACATCAACCGCCGGTGGTACGGTCTCGGGTGAAGTGCCGAAGCCGAAGGCCGAGTTGACAAAAGAAGATGCGATTTTTAGATTCACATACGCCGTCGCTCGCGAAGTGACCAATCATTCTGATTTTCCCAACTATAAACTTGGGAAGATTTTGATTGTGGTCACGCCTTTGGATGGAGGGGGATATCCTGGATGTTGGGGAAGCATGACTCTTCCCGATCTTAAAACACCGGTCTTTGCTATTCTCGTACGTCCTGCTACCCGAGAAGATTTCGCAAGTTACCCGACAGGAGAGTTTCATGAAGAATTGCTTCAAGAAAAAATCCTAGAAAAAGTCGACGTTCAGAAAAGCTTTGATCAAATGTGGGATGTCGCATCTGGACGAACTCCTGGTGCCTGCCCTGGCTTTCCGAGAAATTAAAAATGGCAAAAACGAGCTTCTTCACAAAACTGATCAATCGTCGAAACAAGACGCGAGTTGCTTCCGACGGACTCTTGTCTGATCAGGAAACCCTCAATCTCGGAAGCCTATTTGAGATCAAGCCAAAGCCTGACGGACTGACAGGTTTGAACAAATTTGGCGACCCCGTCAGGATTCTGAACATCGAGGGCTCTGATGCTGACAGTGAAACTGTTCTTATCACTCTTCAGAATGAAACAGTTTTTCTGAACCAAACCGCCATGCCCGTTCCCGGGCCTGTTGTCGGTATCGTTGAGTTCGGAACTGGCTCGGGATTTGCGCGTATCGAATTTGACATCCCTTCTCCCGTGGGAGGACCAGCCCCCAACCAACCAAGCGGTGGTACAAGCGATATTTTCGTTCCTCAAAAGAACAATGTCGTAACGTTGTGTCTCCCGGCCAGCAGCATTCGTGTATTCGCAAGAAATGACGCTCAAATTGGAATGTTGAACGCCTTCAACACCACGACTGTCAACGTGAACAATGCAAGCCGAAACACGCCTGCAATGATCCGTTGTCATGCTGCTTATGGAAAGTCAAATATGGTCAGAGAGCGCGTTACGCGCCAATACTATATTGCCGGAACAGCAGGCCCAAGCTTGGGAGTCACGTCGATTATCATTGGACTTCCAGCATTCGCCAAAAGAGTTTCATTCCCACGAGTTCCAGTTTCTCAAACCATAGATGTTAGCTTTGGTTCGTATTACGATTCCGGTGGAGTAGGTCCGTTCACTATACCAGCCGACGACTTCACCTTTTACGACATCCCTCCACACACCAGCACCATCTCAATAGCCAATCCAGGCCCAGCGGCTCTCACGCAACTCTCCGCCCTCTTTGAGCTTGGCTTCTAACCCATGCGCCCCCTCCACCTCGCCCTCGGCGCCGCAGCCCTCCTCGGCTTCGCCTTCAGCAGAGGAGGAGGTGGCTCCCCCCCCGCCAAGCCGCGAGCAACAGGCTCGCGGCGCTTCACCGGTCAACGCAAATCCGACCTCATCACCTTCAACCTGGTGAACGGCGAGGTCCAGGAATCTCCGGAACTGGTTGCGGAGGCCATCTCCCGAGCGCTCAACACGAAAATCCCGGTCGGCACAGTGGCCCTCGCCTCGATGCTCTCCTCGGAATCGGGTGGCGCCCCGGACAACATTCGGATCGCCCTCGGCTGGACTGCGCTCAACCGGGTCAAGAAATGGAACCAATCCCTTACCCGTGTTCTCATTCCGAACGGCCACTTTGGCGAACAGGGCAGCGGGGAACGCCAATTCGCCACCTCGAAGCCCCCCACAAAGCGCGACCTCGCCCTCGCCATCAAACTTGCCTCGGGCAAATACCCGGACCCCACGAAGGGCTCCACCCACTTCGATCACCCGAAAGCCCAACGCGCTTTCGCAGCACAAAACGCCTACGGCTACACCAAATCCCCCGAAGCCGTCGCTGCGGAACGCATCGCTTCTGGACGCAAGATGGTGACGCTGCCTGGCGTCTCGCCCGACTATCTGCGTTTCTGGGCATAAACCCAAGCGAACCACACACCATGCGCTCAAGCCTGCCCCGCAAGCCCTCCCCAGTCACGAAGAAATTCGCCGACAAATGGGGCAAGCTCTTCAACGTCCCTCCCATCTGGCTCGGCACCATCGCCTTCATCGAATCCTCCGACAACCCCCTCAAAATCAACATGGCCCGCGAAGACAAGGGCGGCGCCTGGGGACTCATGCAACAGATGGCCGACGAGGTCGACTTCAAGCTCGGCAAAATCGCACAAACCCGTGTCGGGAAACTCCCCATGGTCAAGGCCACCATGGCCAAATGGACCGGCGTCGCCTCCGACCTTCTCGACCCCGATCTCAACATGATGCTCGCCGCCTGGCAAATCAGCCAGTTGCGCAAACGCTTCGGGCGCTTCGAGTACGTCATCGCCGCCTACCACCAGGGCGACAACGCCGTCCGGCGCCGCATCGAGCAAAAACAGCCCGTCGTATCGCCGACCGAACAACCCAAGGGCTACAAATACGTCCAACGTGCGATTTTAACCCACAATTTTCTGGCTTCTCGTTCATAATCGAGACCCACGGAGACCCCAACATGATCTGGCTCATCCCATTGATGCTCATCGGCGCCGCTGTTTCCTACCGCCGCATCCGAGACGACGAACAAGCCTTCACGGAAGAGCAGCTCCGTCAAGAGAAGCTCAAGCTCGAAGCTGCCGAACGCAAGGCCGCTGAAGAACGTGCCATTGCCGCCAAGAAGCTCGCCGCCCAGCAACAGCTCGCGCAGCAGTACCTCGCGATGAAGCCCGCCGTGGCAGGTACGAGCGCGGCCTACGGCCCCCGCATGCTCAGCCCCCGCATCGTTCGCCCGCTCAAGCCAAACGCCCTCCTCTCGGGGCCTTCGCGCAAGACCATCCCCGTGCAACCCAAGGCCGCCAAGCTCGCGGGCTCCTTCGGCCATCGCGCCATTGAAGACATCAATGGCGAAGATCCAAGTCATTTGTAGTACGAGGAACCATCGACCATGCAAGGCCGCGAATTCTGGGTGCTCTTCAACGGCGCTCAAATCCCCAACGAGGATTTGGAGGCGCTCGGCGAAAACATCGGCTACAAGTCAGACGAGCTGTCGAGCGGCGGTCAGTCTGCCCTCACAAAGCTCGCCCAGGTCATGGCAAAGGTCGGCGTCAATGTCACCGTGCCAATGTTGTTCATTTCCTTGAAGGCCGAGATGCCCGGCATCTTCTCGCGCAAGTCCTTGCTCGAAGGCCTCGCGAGTGAATACATCGCGAAGAAACCGTATGACAATCTGTCGGAGTTCACCCGCGAATATCTTGATGGCGTAGGTCGTCACTTGCCGAATATCCGCATCCAGCCCAAGGCTCCGCCTGCGACTGCGCCCGTTGTCGGCGCCAATCCCCCCGCCCCGGGAACCACGGCCTCCACGACGGCGTCCCCCGTCCCCAAGGGGCTGACGCAGATCGAGTGGAATTTCGTGAAGGCCATCGTCGGGAAGTTGTCGGCGGGCGAAGGCCACAAGGTGAATGCCAACCACCTCGCGTCCGCAAGGAATCTCGCGGCCCGGGCGAATCTGCAAGTCGTATCATTGCTTGATGCCGAGATTGCGGCCCGGGGCGATGGTGCTCAAGACCCTGATGGCACGCCGTCCACCTCGTCATCGACCGTTCAATCGTCAATGAGTGGCATGGGGCCGGTGATCGGCCTTGTTGCCTTCATCATTTTCTGCATCTTCAAACGGTAAATCCATCATGACAGCCCTTGCCGCCAACCCCGAAGCCCAGCTCATCCAGAAGGCCCTGCAAGCCGGTCGAAACGGCTCTGCGACCCTGCGCCTTCTGGCCGAGGCCCACGAGGTGGCGGCCAGCCGAAATATGCTGGAGACCGTCAAGGAGCTGCGCCAGTACATCTACGACTTGTTCCCCTACACACCACCCCGCACGCCCATCCTGACAGCCCGTGTGCTCATCTCGTCGGTGATTGTGGGCGTGATTTCGGGGCCGATTGTGTCGTGGTTGTCGTGGAAGCGGTAATGCAACCGCCCAGGCCCTCTACCAAAGAGTACGCGACCTACTTCGAGTTCCGCGAGGCATTCCAAAAGGTGTTGAAAAGATACGGGAAAGCCTTCGGAGCAATGGCAGAACACGACGCCAGGGTGGAGAGAAAACAGAAAGCCAAGCCAGCCAAGAAACCTTGATGCTTGCTCAGCGTGCCTCCTTCCCACACACTCTCAAACCATGTTAGGCTCCCCCCATGAGTTCATGCGGCGGTCTCAATGATTTCAAGACGGTTCCCGTGCCCCTTGGCAACGGCTTCGGCGCGGCCCTCGTGGTCTCCGATCTGGTGGCGAAAAAGACGATCTACCTGTCGGGCTCCTTCGAGGGTGAATACGTCATCCTCGGCTCGCACGATGGCGTGAATTACGTC
>Ga0172366_10002523_pt1 | contig 14361 bp, 13 predicted proteins | sample LakKivSesite69cm_FD_114533 | JGI IMG/M metagenome (GOLD analysis project Ga0172366, IMG submission 114533) | Sediment microbial communities from Lake Kivu, Rwanda - Sediment site 69cm | ecosystem: Environmental > Aquatic > Freshwater > Lake > Sediment | place: Rwanda: Western Province, Lake... | reverse complement strand
GGCTCGACGAGGACGGCGGTGCCGTAGCACAGCACCTCCGTCGCCCCCTGGATGATCTCGGTCGCGTCGTAGCGCACGCCGATGACGGCGTTGGCGCCGCGCTCGACGGCGTGGTTGACCATCATCTCGAAGGCCTCGGCCCGGGTCTGCTCGCAGAGCTCCGAGAAGAGGGTGATGTTGCCGCCGACGATCGTCTGGAGCGACGCCCCGATCGTGCCGAAGACCGACCGCGATCTCACAGTGATGCCGCGGACGACGCCGAACGACTTGACGATCTTGTAGCCGTCCAGGGTGAAGGCCGTCGTCGTCATCTGGAAGATCGGCGACGGCCGGGCGGTCTTGGCACGCTCCTCATCGCCCATGCTTTCATAGCAGGCGAGGCAGGTGTCGGCCGTCTTGAAATGATAGAGCGACGGATAGTCCTTGCCGCAGACTTTGCACCTCATCGGTCCCCCTCTTTCTTTTCGCCGGCAGCGGTGTTCTTCGGATCGGCCTTCTTCGGCACCGGCGGGGCGGCAAGATCGGGCTTCGGATCGCCGAAGATGTAGTGGCCGAACCAGGCCAGGTTGTGCTCCATCACGGCCCGCATCGACTTCGGCTTGGTGATGCCGTGGCCGTAGCCCTTGTAGACGACCATCTCGACCGGCACGCCCCGGTCCTCGAGCCCCTGTCGCAGCTCGTAGGCGTTGGGGATGGGCACGCGCCGGTCGAGCTCGCCGTGCTGGATGAGGGTCGGGGTCGAGGCCTGTCTGATGTAGGTCATCGGCGACGTCTTGGCATAGATCGCCGGGTCGTCGGCCGGGTTGGCGCCGAGGTAGTTGATCGTGAACGGGGTGATGTCCGTGTTGTAGTAATACGTGGCCCAATTGGAGATCCCGGCCCCGACCGAGATGGCCTTGAAGGCCTTCGAGGACGTCGTCAGGAAGGCCGAGATGTAGCCGCCCTGGCTCCAGCCCATGCAGCCGACCCTGGCCGGATCGACCCAACCCTTCTTGACCAGCGACTCGACGCCCGAGAGAACGTCCCAGGCGTCGCCGACGCCGAGGTTGCGGTAGTTGAGCCGGCGGAACTTCTCGCCGTAGCCGGCGCTGCCCCGGTAGTTGACCTTGAGGATGAGCGCGCCTCGCGCCGCCCAGATGTCCGACGGATAATAGCGCGAGTCGCCCGAGAGCAGGGCCGGCCGGTCGACGCCCGTCGGTCCGCCGTGGATGACGCAGAGCAGGGCGTATTTCTTGGCCGGGTCGAAATCGGCCGGTTTGATGAGCACGCCTTCGATCATCGTCCCGTCCTTGCTCCTCCAGGAAACGACTTCCCGCGAGCCAAGCGTCCAGGCCTGGACCTGATCGGTCATCCGGGTCAGGACACGGGGGCTCCAAACGACGTCGCTGACGCCGATCTCGGCGAGCGACGCCGGCGTCGCCGTCATGAAGGCCATGCGACAGCCATCCGCCGTGAAAGAAAAGCCCGAGACCATGGCCTCGTCGGGCCCGCTCAGACGCTCGATGGCGAGGGTGTCCGGATCGAGCCGGAACAGATGGGCGGCCGTCTTCTGCATGGCCGAAAAGTAGATCCCCGCCGGGCTCCAGGCGATGGCGCCCGGATTCTCGTCGAAGGACTTGGTCAGGGGACGGATCGGTCCCCCCGCGGCTGGCACCACGGCCAGGACCGAGTTGGCGGCAAAATAATCCGTCCGGCCGAGGGCGCTCGAGAACAGGATCGATCGGCCGTCCGGAGACCAAAGAGGGGAGGAGTCGGGGCCGGGCTGGTCGACGATCTTCTTGACCGTATCGCCCGCCAGGTCGAGGACGTAGATATCGGACGTCCCGCCGTTGATCAAGTCCGGGTTGATCGGTCCGCTGAAGGCGATCTTACTGCCGTCCGGGGACCAGTCGAAGCCTTGGACGGTAAAGCTCTGGCCGCTCGTCCGTCTCCGGCCCGGCTGAGGCGCCTTGAGCGCTTCGTCCACATCTATCGTCCAAAGGTGCGCTGGCGTGTACTCGCGGCGGACGACGTCAAAATCGTCATAATAGTCCTTGCGTGCCTTGGCTTCGTCAGAAACCGGATCGCCTGCCGCGAAGGCGATCGTCCGGCCGTCCGGGGACCAGTCATAGCCATTGACGCTTGTGGCCACTTTCGTCAGCTGAACGGCTTCGCCGCCGTCCGGGCTGATGACGAAGATCTGCGATTTGTCATCGGCGCGGCTCGAGGTGAAAGCGATCCAATGCCCGTCGGGCGACCAGGCCGGACCGGACGACGATTTCTTGCCCCTTGTCAACTGGATCGACCGGCCGGACGCGACATCCGCCAGCCAGATCTGGGTGACGTAGGCATCTTGGTCAAAGTCGGTCTCCGTTACAGTGTAGGCGACCCGGCTCCCGTCGGGGGAGATGGCCGGGCTGCCGGCCGACTTCAGGGTCATCAGGTCCTCGACCGTGGGGACGCGCTTGCCGGGGCCGCCGGCGGCCGCCGGCATCGGGAACTGAAGAACGATCGCCAAGGCGGCCAAGAAAACGATCGAAAGGACGACAGAGCGGCGGGTGCGGGCCATGGGGGACCTCCTGTGAGGCCTATCCTACGTCAGACACGGGACGGCGACAAGGCCGTCCTGATGCAGGACCCGGCCGTGCTCGAGGGTGAAGTCAGGGGATAGGTCAGGCAGAGGCGATGGGCCGCGGGAAGGGGCCTAGCGCGGCGTTCCGGCGGCTGACCGGACGTACTCGAGGTTCATCTCCAGGACCTTGCGGCAATCGCCGGTCAGGCCCTCGATGCCCAGTCCTTCCTCGAGGAGCTTACGGGCCGCGGCCAGGTCGGCGCTCGGGTCCAGCCGGTGCATCTTGATGATCATGTAGGCCGCGTTGTTCTTGCCCCAGGCCACCCGGGCCGGGCTGTTGAGGCCCTCGGCCTGGCGGGTGTATTCGAGATAATACTGGAGCGCCGTGATCAGTTTCCCGGCCGCGTCGTTCTCCTCGGCCTTGGCCTTGGCCGCGAGCCAGGCGTCCCACGAGACGGGCTGGATGGTCTTGGACGGTGTGGCGGGCGCCTGTCCGGGACTTGCCGCCGCTGCGCCGGCCGCCAGGAGGACGGTGATGCCAAACGCGAGGGCTTTCCTCATATCCGCCTCCGACCGCCCGCCAGCCGCCCGTCCGACGGCCCGGCCGGCGAGAGCGATCTCAGAACTGGGCGTCCAAGCCGCCCGACAACATGCCCTTGTAGCCGACGCCGGCCTCGAGGAAGAAGCCGACCTTGCGTCCGAAGCGGACGCCGATCGCGTTGAGGTGGAAGGTCGGCAGGACCTTGCTGACCGTATCGGCGGCCTCCGCCGTGTAGGTCCCCCGGCGGAACCGGACGCCGAAGCCGAGGCCCGAATACATCTGGAAGCTCGGCTTCATGAGCCAATGGTAATCGAGCTCGACGGCCGCGACGTAGTTCCGTTCCTTGAACGTGCCGACGGTATCCCCGGCGAGCTGCAGGTCGCCGGAGGAGCTGTAGCCGCCGATCGCGCCGCCGAAGCCGAAGCGCGAGTTGGCCGAATAGTGATAGGTCAGGAACGGCACGCCGGTGAACTCCTGATTGACCTTGCCGAACGTGCCCATGGTCAGCACGATGGTGATGATGTCGGTGAAGATGTCGGCGGCCTGGTCGATCGACAGGACGCCGTAGCCGAGGGCCAGGTCATGCTGACGGGTCTGCCCGAAGCCGGCGGTCGCGCAGAAGAAAACCGCCAGGACGAGGACGATGATGGGGCGAGCGGCACGCTTGAGTGACATCGGTGGGCCTCCACGTTCGAATATCGCAAACTCCATGATATTAGTCGGTTTAGCGTGCCGCAAGTGGAATTCCACAGGCTGCGTCGGGCGCCCCCCGTTGACAGAGAGAGGGGAATGATGGAAGAATCCCGGAAAACCCACACGAGAGGTGGCCCGTGAACACGATCCCGACCCGAACGTCCGCTTCGCGCCTCGCCCTGCTCCTGGCCGCGGTCCTGACCCTCCTGGCGGGTGTTGCCCCGGCTCAGACGCCGCTCCCGGCCTCGCCTCCCGGCCCGGTCGGTTCCGCCTGGACCTCCGAGGACGTCCTCCTTCTTGAGAACGCGTCCGACTGGCAGATCTCGCCCGACGGGAAATGGGCCGTCTGGACGAGGAGCCGGATGGACAAGGACAAGAACGGCCGCCTCGCCAACGTCTATCTCTCGAACCTCGAGACGAAAAAGGAGATCGCCCTGACCCGCGGCACGGACCTGAACGCCGGGGCCAAGTGGTCGCCGAACGGCGAGTGGATCGTCTTCCTGAGCACGAAGGCCCTGCCGAAGCCCAACCCGGACCTCTCCCGGTCCCAGCTCTGGCAGATGAGCCCGTTTGGCGGCGAGCCCTTTCCCCTGACCGAGCTCGTCCGCGGCGTCCAGGGATTCGAATGGATCGATGACGACACGATCATCTTCAGCGCCCAGGAGGATCCGGCCTTCTTCGAGCAGGAGATCAAGCGGAGGAAGGACACGACCCGCGTCGTCGACGACGTCCTCCACGAGCCGCCGGTCCGTCTCTTCAAGCTCGCCCTTAAGGATAAGAAGGTCAGCCGCCTCACGGATAACACCGATTTCATCCAGTCCTGGGCCGTGACCCCCGACGGCAAGACCGCCCTGACCGTCAACGGCCAGTACTTGAGCTTCGAGTGGGACAACAAGATCCTGCCCAAGACATTCGTTTGGGACCTCGCGGCCGGCACGCATCAAGAGATCGTGGCCGGCAAGCGCATCGTCCCGTCCGTCCTCCGCGCGGCCCGCGACGGGGCCGGCTTCTATTTCGCCGCGCCCTACTCCTCCGATCCCCGCTTCTTCACGGCCACGATCAGCCTCCTTTATTATTACGACATCGCCGCCGCCCGGGAGACGAAGGTCGATCTCGGCTGGGAGAACGGCCTGGGCTACGGCCTGGAGACGACGCCCGACGGCTTCGTGGCTTTTCTTGACGACGGCGTCCATTCCCGGCCCGCCCGTTTTGTGAAGACGGGCCCTTCCTGGACCCGGGCCGATGTCGCGGGCGATCATGTCCGGAACATGTTCGGCTTCGCGGTCAGCCGCGACGCCAAGGCCCTCGTCTACAACTATTCGACCGCGAGCCGGCCGGCCCAGTGGTACCGGGCCCCGCTCGACGGGGCCAAGCTCGGCGCCCCGGCGCAGCTGACCGACCTCAATCCCGGCCTCAAGGACAAGGCCGTGGCCCGGACCGAGATCGTCCGCTGGAAGGGCGCTCTCGGCGAGGAGGTCGAGGGCCTGCTCTATTATCCCCACAACTACGTGGCCGGCCGGAAATACCCGCTGCTCACCGCTCCGCACGGCGGCCCGGCCGGCGCCGACGTCGACGGCTTCGACGAGAGCTGGGCCTACGCCCACCAGCTCCTTTGCCAGCGAGGCGCGTTCATCCTCAAGCCGAACTACCACGGCAGCACCGGCTACGGCCTCAAGTTCGTCGAGTCCATCTGCTGCGGCCATTACTACGATTATCCCGTCGAGGACATCGAGAAGGGCGTCGAGGCCATGATCGCCCGGGGCTTCGTCGATCCCGACCGCATCGGCTCGTTCGGCTGGTCCAACGGCTCGATCCTGTCGATCGCCCTCTCGGTCGCCAACCCCGCCCGCTACAAGATCATCTCGGCCGGCGCGGGCGACGTCGAGTTCATCAGCGACTGGGCCAACGTCGACTTCGGCCAGGCCTTCGACGCCTATTATCTCGGCAAATCGCCGCTCGAAGATCCGGAGCTCTACCTGCGCATCTCGCCCCTCTTCCAGATGGACAAGGTCCGGGCGCCGACCATCATCTTCTTCGGCACCGAGGACCGCAACGTCCCGACGAGCCAGGGCTGGACGCATTATCGGGCCCTCTATCATCTCGACAAGGTCCCGGTGAAGTTCCTGCTCTTCCCCGGCGAGCCGCACGGCCTGCAGGAATACGCCCACCAGCTGCGCAAGCTCGACGAGGACATGGCCTGGTTCGACCGGTATTTCTTCAAGACCGAGAAGGCCGGGAACGAGGCTCTCAAGCCCGATTCGCCGCTGGCCCAGGCCGTCCGCCGCAAGGCGGTCGCCCGGGCCGGCCGGCTCTACGGCCTCGCGGCCGGTCCGGCCAAGACCCTCGTCCCGGAGACCGTCAAGAGAGGCGATCTCGAGGTCGGGCGCTTCGAGGTCACCCGGGCCCAGTTCGCCGCCTTCGATCCGAAGCGCGCCTTCGCGGCGGGGACGGAGAATTACCCCGTGACGGGCGTGACGTTCGCCGAAGCCAAGGCCTATGCGGCCTGGCTGTCGAAGCTGACCGGAAAGACGTGGCGCCTGCCGACCGAGGACGAGGCGGCGAAGCTGGCCGAAGGCGCGAGCGGCGAGAACACACTCGACCTCTGGGCCGGGTATGCGCCCAATCCCGACGACGTGCGGCGCCTCGAAGCGAAGATCAGGGAGATCGGCGGCCCGGCCGCGCTCATCAAAGAAGCGGGAAGCATGCCCGGCGCGGGCAAGGAGGGCGAGGAGCTCGTCTTCGACCTCGGCGGGAACGCCGCGGAGTGGGCGGTCGCCAAGGACGGGACGGGGAAGGCGGCCGGCGGCAGCGCCGACCGGCCGGCCGATCCGAAGGCGCGCGTCGCCGCCGCGCCGGAGTGCACCGGTTTCCGAGTCGTCCGCGGCGAGGCCAAGAAATAGTATACTGGCGGCGGCATGGCCTTGAAGAGATTTCCGGTTTTGCGCTATGTTGCCGGGATCTCGTTCATGGCCGGCCTGCTCTTTCTGGCCGCGGGCCGTCTCGATTATTGGCAGGGCTGGGTCTTCTTCCTCCTCAACCTCGCCGTCGTCGCCTGGAATTGGCGCTTTCTGCGCGGGAATCCGGGCCTCGTCGCCGAGCGTCTCCGGCCGGGGCGGGGCGCGAAGTGGTGGGACAGGGGCTATCTTCTTCTCTCGACGCCGCTCTCCATCGCCGTCCTCGTCGTCGGCGGGATCGATGCGGGCCGCAGCCGCTCTGGCGCGGCCTTGGGCGCGGTCCCGTATGCGGCCGCCGTCCTGGTCTTTATCCTGGGACAGGCCCTGTATACCTGGGCCAATAAGGTCAACCCGTTCTTTTCGAGCGTCGTCCGCATCCAGGCCGACCGGGGCCAGGCGGTCTGCCGCGAGGGCCCCTACCGGTTCTGCCGGCATCCGGGTTATCTGGGCGGGCTCCTCTTCGGGCTCGCGACGCCGGTTCTCCTGGGCTCGTTCTGGGCGTTCATCCCGCAGGGACTGGTGGTCCTGCTGCTCATCGCCCGGACGCTTCTCGAAGACCGTATGCTGACCCGGGATCTGCTCTGGTATGCCGAATATAAGCAGACCGTTCGCTCCCTTCTCCTGCCGGGCTTCTGGTAAGCTCTCGCCGGCGCGGCTTTGACAGCTTCGCGCGTCCTTTGATATAGAACGTCATGCCACTCGCCTCAGGAGGTGTCCCGTGTTCCATGCGTCCCGCCTTCGTCCCTTCGCCCGGATCGCCCTCGTCGTCCTCGTCCTGACCTTGGCCGCCGCCGCGTGGCCGCGGCCGGCCGCCGCCGCCCGCATCACGTCCCCCAAGGAGCAGTTCGGCTTCGCCGTCGGCGCCGACTACCAGCTCGTCAACTACAAGCAGCTCGCCGCCTACTGGAAGAAGCTCGACGCCGAATCCGACCGGATGACGGTCGTCGACATCGGGAAGACGGCCGAGGGCCGGACGATGATCATGGCCGTCATCACCTCGCCCTCGAATCAGGCCCGCCTGGCCCGCTACAAGGACATCGCCAGGAAGCTGGCCCTGGCCCAGGGCCTGACCGACGCGGCGGCCCGCCGCCTGGCGGCCGAGGGCAAGGCCGTGGTCTGGATCGACGGCGGCCTGCACGCGACCGAGATCCTCGGCTCGCAGCAGCTCGTCGAGCTCGTCTACAGGATGGTGAGCGCGAACGACGCGGAGACCCGCCGCATCCTCGACGATGTCATCCTCCTCGCCGTGCCGGTCAATCCCGACGGGCTTGATCTTGTCGCCGACTGGTACATGCGCGAGAAGGACCCGCAGAAAAGATCCATGGCCGGCGTCCCGGTCCTCTATCAGAAGTACATCGGGCACGACAACAACCGTGACTTCTATATGAACTCCCAGCCGGAGACCAAGGCCGTCAGCCGGGAGCTCTATGTCGAGTGGCACCCCCAGATCGTCTACAACCAGCACCAAACGGGCCCCGCGGGCACGGTGCTTTTCGCCCCGCCCTTCCGCGATCCCTTCAACTATGTCTTCGATCCGCTCGTTCCGATGGGCATCGACCTCGTCTCGGCGGCCATGCACAACCGCTTCGTGACGGAAGGCAAGGCGGGGGCGACCATGCGCTCGGGCTCGGCCTACTCGACCTGGTGGAACGGCGGCCTGCGGAGCACCGCCTATTTCCACAACATCATCGGCATCCTGACCGAGGCCATCGGCAGCCCGACCCCGGTCGATATCCCGTTCCTGCCCGAGCGGCTGCTGCCCAAGCAGGACTATCCAGACCCGGTCGCGCCGCAGAAATGGCACTTCCGGCAGTCCATCGAATACATGATCACGGCCGACCTGGCCATCCTCGATGTCGCCGCGAAGAACCGCGAAGACTTCCTCTACCGGCGCTACCTCATGGGGAAGCACGCCGTGGAGGCCGGGAGCAAGGACTCCTGGACGATCGTGCCCGACACGGTCGCCCGGGTCCAGGCGGCGATCGAAAAGGACCGGGCCGCGAGCCAGGGGCAGGGGAGAGGAGCCGGGGCGGGGCAGCCGGGCGCGGCCGGCGGGCGCGGCGAGGGCGGTTTCGGCCGCTTCCGCGGCGCCGACATCAAGTATTATGAGGCCATCTTCGACAAGGCGACGCGCGATCCGCGCGGCTACATCATCCCCTCCGACCAGCCCGATTTCCTGACCGCGACCAAGTTCGTCAACGCCCTCATCGAGAGCGGCGTCGCCGTCGAACGGGCCAAGGCCGATTTCGCGGCCGGCGGGAAGACCTATCCCAAGGGATCCTTCGTCGTGAGGACGGCCCAGGCGTTCCGGCCGCACATCCTGAGCATGTTCGAGCCGCAGAACCACCCGAACGACATCCCTTATCCCGGCGCGGCGCCCACCCCGCCCTATGACGCGGCGGGCTGGACCCTGGCCTACCAGATGGGTGTTCTCTTCGACCGCGTCCTCGACGCCTTCAGCGGGCCGTTCGAGACTCTGGCGGGAGTGGCCAAGCCTCCGGCCGGCCGGTTCGAGGCGGGGAGCGGAACGGCGGGGTATCTCCTCGACCACCGCGTCAACGACACGTTCATCGCTGTCAACCATTTGCTCAAAGCGGGCGCGAAGGTCTATTGGCTGAAGGAGCCATTCGGGTCGGGCGGCAAGACCTATGGCGCCGGGACGATCTGGGTGCCGGCCGCGACGAGCGCGGCTGAGCTCCTAGCGAAGGCGGCGAAGGAGCTGGGCCTTGTCGTCGATGCGGCCGAGGCGGCGCCCAAGGGCGAGGCGTTCGAGCTGCGCCCGGTCCGGATCGGCCTCTGGGACACCTACGGCGGGTCGATGGCCTCGGGCTGGGTCCGCTGGCTTCTCGAACAGTTCGAGTTCCCCTATGAGCTCGTCTTCGCCCCGGCCCTCGACGCCGGGAACCTCAAGGACCGGTTCGACGCGCTCATCTTCGTCGGCGGCTCGATCCCGCGCCTGCCGGGGGCGGGAGCCGAGGGGCGCGGCGGGATGCGGGATTTCCAGCCGCAGATCCCCGAGAGCATCCCCGAAGAATTCAAGGGCCGGATCGGACGGATCACGGCCGAGAAGACGATCCCCCTGCTGCGCCGGTTCGTCGAGGCCGGCGGGACCATCCTGGCCCTCGACTCCGCCACCGTCATCGCCGAGCACTTCGGACTGCCGATCGCGAACGCCCTGATCGAGAAGTCCCCCGACGGCGCGGACGTGCCGCTGCGGCCCGAGAAATTCTACATCCCGGGCTCGCTGATGCGGGCCCGCGTCGACAACACCGATCCGCTCGCCTGCGGCATGCCGGACACGATCGACGTGTTCTTCAACAACACGCCGGCTTGGTCGCTTCCGCCGGATGCCGAGCTCAAGGGCGTCAAGCCGGTGGCCTGGTTCGATGACGGCAGGCTCCTGCGGAGCGGCTGGGCCTGGGGCGAGACCTACCTGCGCGGCAGCGTCCAGGTGGCGGAGGCGGCGGTGGGGGAGGGGAAGCTCTTCCTCTACGGGCCCGAGATCGCCTTCCGCGGCCAGCCCCACGGCACGTTCAAGCTGCTCTTCAACGGGATTCTTTACGGGCCAGCGAAGACAGTGAGCCTCGACTAGCCGGACTCGGCTTGGCGCTCGCGCGTAAACCTGGTCCCTTCTTAGATGACTTGGCGGAGGAGCATTACCGCGCCCATCAACGCGAGCGAAGCGTAGACGAGCTTGGTGAAGAGCTCGTGCGGGATCCGCTTGTTCAGAAGACCGCCCAGGAGGACCCCCAGCACGATCCCGGGCAGGGCGTAAAGGTAGGTCCGGAAAACGAGCGGCGTCCAGAGCCCGGCCAGGCCGTGCCCGGCCAGGATGGCCAGCCCCGTCGGCAGGAAATAGCCCTGGAGCGTGGCCCGGAACGATGCGGGGGGCCAGCCGCGGAGCATGCCGTAGGCGACGATCGGCGGGCCGTTGGTGTTGTAGGCCCCACCGAGCACGCCGGCCGCCCAGCCGATGATCCAGGGAAAATGCTTGGGCTCGTCGGCGATCATCTTGAGCCGCTCGGCCAAGCCGACGAGGCCATAGCCCAGGATGATCGCGCCCAGGGCGATCTTCAGCGGCGCCTCCGGCAGCCGGCTGAGTCCGTAGACGCCGAAGGGGATGCCGACCAGCGTCGCGATGATCAGCCGCCCGGCGGTCCGGAACTCGACCTTGCGCCAGTTCCCGGCCAGGATCAGGATGGAGATCGTCGGCCCGACGAACGCGACCAGGGGCGTCGCCGTCCTCAGCCCGAGGATCATGGCCAGGATGGGCATGGCCACGACCGCGTCGCCGAAGCCCAGGGCCGAGCGGACGAGGGCCGCGACGAAGAGGACCGCCGCGACGGGGATCATCAGGCGTCCAAGGCTCCGGCGCCGGTCGCGGCGTCCGGCGCCTGGCCGGCGTGGATAACGTCCGTGTAAGGGCTCTTGCTTCTCGTGTGACCCAAAGGGCCTCCTCAGGATCCCGTCAATGGCAGCCGTGGCCGGCGCAGGAGTTCTCGAGGGTCATCTCCTCGAGCTCGCCGGCCGCGTACTTGGCGGCGACCTCCTCGACCGTGCCGTCGATCGTCCGGAAGACTTTGATGCCCCCCTCGTTGAGCCTCTGCAGGGCCCGGGCGCCGATGCCGCCGACGACGACGGCGTCGATCCGGCGTCCTTCGAGCATGCCCATGGGATGGCACATGCCGTGAGCGTGGTGCTGGCCGGCGTTGTCGACGACCTCATAGGTCTTCGTGTCGGTGTCGACGATGGTGAAGTGGGGGGCGCTGCCGAAATGGCCGTAGGCGACGGCCCGGGCGCCTTCGGCGGTCGCGGTGGGAACGCATATTCTCATGGTTTCTCCTTTCCGTTCACTTGATAGATGCCGCCTTCGATCCGGATGGCCTTTCCGTTGACGATGGCGTCGGCGATCTTGGCCCGCGCCGAGGCGAGGATCCTGTGGAACGTCGGCTGCGAGACCGCCATCCTCCGCGCGGCCGCCTCCTGCTCCAGTCCCTCGAGGTCCTTCAACCGGACGGCCTCGAACTCGTCGATGGCGAGGACCGTCTCCTCGAGGTCGACCAAGCGGATCCCGGCCGGCTTGAAATAGGTCATCCCGGGAGGGAAACAGACCCTTCGACAATGCTTGGGCCTGGGCATAAGAGAGGATTATATTGAATATATATTCATAAATCAAGAGAGGGGAAGGGGCCTACTTATCGAACAGATAAAGAACGAGAACGTTCAGCGGGAAGGTCTTGAGGGTTGTGAAACCGGCGTCGGAGGCCAACTCGACGACGGTCTCAGCTTTCATCCGGTCCCCCAGAGGCGGGCCGGCCGGTTGTGGCTCGTAAGGCCATTCCAGGACCGCCGTCCTCCGGACGCAGGTCCGACAGGCCTCTTGAAGGGCCCGGCCGGGCTGCCGCGTCTCGTGGAGGACCAGGCCCAGGAAGCAGAGATCGAACGCGCCGTCAGGGAAGGGGAGGGCCTCCGACGCGGCCCGCTCAAAGCGGGCGGAGGGAACATGGGCCCTTGCGGCTTCGAGCATGGCCTCCTGGAGATCGACGCCGGTCACCTCGAGGCCCCGTCCCGCGAAAGCCTCGGCGAAGATGCCGCTTCCCGTCCCGACATCGAGGACCGTGCACGCGCCGAGGCCGTCGAGCGTCGCCGAGACGACGCGGTCGACCTCGAGTCGGGCCAGGCGTTCCGGCGAGCGGAGTTTCTGAACGTCGCGATACACCTTGTCGTCGTTCATGGCGCTCCTCCCGCCGCAAGCGCCACAGCCTCGGTCCAGTCCCCGGCGGATAGTCCCGGCGATTGGACGGAGAGGGTCCGATAGACGTCCTCGACGGCGGCCAGGACGGCCGCCCTCTCCGCCGGGACCCCGCGCAGAGACCGCTCGATGACCGCGACCGCCTCCCTGGGCTCGACCGTGAAATCCCCCGATAGGGCGACGTCGTCGACGCACCCGTCCCTCAACATGAGCGTGACGCGGATGAGCCCGCCGGGGGCCTTGTAGGCCGCCTCCCGGACGTGGACGTCCTCGTGGATCTTGACCCCGCCGCGCCGGGGAGCGCCCTTCTCGGCCAGCCACTCCGCGGCGCCGAGGGTCCGGTCGAGCTCCCGGGCACGGGCCTCTTCCTCGGCGGTCCATTCCCCGGGAATGAGCTCGGCCCCGAGGACCGCCGCCAGCTCTCGCCGGTAGATCCCGACGACTTCGCCGCGGTCGGGCGTCCGGCCCAGCTCGTCCCGCAGCGTTGTCATGTAGTCCCGGAGCCCCTGAAAGACCTTGTCGCGCATTTTTTCGGACGAGAGCTTGAGGACGCGGGCCATGGCCTCCCGGTCAAAATCGAACATCAGGCTGCCGACGACGACCTCGGCCCGGCCGATCCGGGCCGCGCCCGTGCCGCCGATCTTCCGGCCCCGAACGTGGATGTCGTTGACGGGCCGGTAGACCGCCTCGACACCGAGGGCCCGATAGGTCCGGACGAGCGGCTCGACGTAGAGCCGGTAACGCGCGTCGACGCCGGACGGAAGCGACCCCGGATGGAAGACCCACTGGATGAAGACCTGGTCCCGGTCGAGATAGACGGCGCCGCCGCCGACCTCTCGCCGGAGGACGGGCAGGCCGTGCTCCCGGCAGTAGGCCCGGTCCACCTCCCGGTCGACCTCCTGATGGAAGCCGACGCAGACATAGGGGTCCAAGGGGCTGACGAGGATGACCGTATCGGGCGTCCTTTCGCCGAGGACATAGGCCGCCGCGTGATAGCAGGCTTGCGAACGGGCCGGCGGGACCGTGCCCAGATCGAGCAGCCGGACGGTCCTCATCCTAGATGAGACCCCATCGGTCCAGAACGGCGAGGGCTCGTTCGGTGATCTCCGGGACCAGCGCCTCGATCGCCGGGCTCAGGCCGTAGCCGGTGGAGATGTCGGCCGGCTGGGCGCCGACGAGATGGAGACGGCCGGGCAGACGGCCCCGGACGCCGGCGAACTGCAGGACTTCCTGGAAGCTGACCTGGTGCCAGGAGAGCTTGAGCCGCGAGAACAGGGGGATCTCCGGGCCGTCAAGCTCCATGAGGGTCCCCGGCGGCCGGCCCGCGTCGACGGCATCGAGGAGATCCAGGACCAGATCCAGCAGATGGGCCTGCCGGTTTTCCTGACGACCCAGGTCTGAGCCCGGCCCGGCCTCCATCGCGGTGAGGCCCAGGGAGAGCTCTCTCTAATCCATAGGCGGTCCCTCGACCTTGACGGGCCCCGTCATCCTGATAGAATGAACGGGATGACCGCCCTCGTTTACGGCGCCCTGTGGGGCCTGGTCGAGGCCACCCTCGGACACCTCCTTCATCTCGCCCGCATCCCCGGATTGCCGGGCTTGGTGATGGCCCCGATCGCCGTCCTGATCATGGCCCGGACCGCGGCCTCGGCCCGGTCGCAGGCGGCGGGCGCGGTCTTCCTCGCCGGCGCCGTCGCGGCCTCGTTCAAGCTCTTCGATCTTCTGGTCCCCGGGACGGACCTCCTCGCCCTCGCGAACCCGATCCAGGCGATCCTGCTCGAGGCCCTGGCCGGCGCCCTCTGGGTCAAGAACGGGAACGTTTCTTTCTTCAGGAAATGGGTGCTGGGGAAGCCATGACCGGCGCCCCCCT
>Ga0172366_10002522_pt1 | contig 14362 bp, 16 predicted proteins | sample LakKivSesite69cm_FD_114533 | JGI IMG/M metagenome (GOLD analysis project Ga0172366, IMG submission 114533) | Sediment microbial communities from Lake Kivu, Rwanda - Sediment site 69cm | ecosystem: Environmental > Aquatic > Freshwater > Lake > Sediment | place: Rwanda: Western Province, Lake... | reverse complement strand
TCAGCCGCGTGTCGTGTCAGAGACAGGATGTAGTCCATTGTTCCTCCTTCAGGTTGCGGATTCGTGTGTCCCCTGGCTCGGTCGGAGATCGGCCAGAGCAGTTGATTAGCGATTAGCGATTAGCGATTTGCCGATTAGCGATTTGCCGACTTGCCGATTTGCCGATTTGCCGATTTGCCGATTTCCTAGCCGTCGTTAGTCAGCGCCTCGCGCACCATGTTCAGGAACGTCCACAGGTTGTCTGGCTGGCGGTGGTCAGCCTGGGGACGCCACGCGCCGGGGGCCTGCATGTCCATCTGGACGCAGTACCAGTGCCAGCCCTGCCCGGTGAGGTCGGGGGCGTCGTGATAGGCCGCGCCGGTGGCGTGCGGGTCGTACTGCCCGTTGTGCAGTTGGAAGCGCCTGTTCAGGTAGAAGCCGATGGGCGGCGTTTCCGGGTAGGTTTCGGGGAAGACGATGAGCAGGTCACAACGACGTTCCTGGAAGCGGGCCGGGAGAGGGTAGTTGGGGACCACCAGCCAGTCCCGGTGCTCTTCGTCGTAGTAGATGCCTTGGTAGGGGGGACGGCTGAAGCGTTCGGCGATCATCAGGATTTCGGCGTCAATGCGCTGGTTGCGGCGGCTGGCGGCCCTGCTGTGACCTGCGGGCCGGGCAGTTGGGTTGAGTTGCGCTTTGAGCCAGTTGAGTATCATGGGAGCAATCTCCTCGATGGATGGTGAAGCACCTTACCAGGGGGAAGCCAGGGCCAGAGTGAGGACGACGAGGAGGTCAGGTGGCTCCGGCCCTGGCTCCCGGGCCGCGGGATGGTCCCCTGGGGTTAGCGGCCCTTGATGCGGGGCGGTGCGTCCACGAAGACGTCCCCGTCCTGGACGGCGACTTCCTCGCCGGGGCGCACGACGAAGTTGCCCTCGCGGTTGCGGCGGATGACGGTGCGCCCGTCGGCGATGTCGCCGGCCTTGCGGATGTCCTCGACGCTGGCGACGGGGGGGACCTGGACGCGACGCCCGTTGATGATGGCGGTAGCCATGGTGCACCTCCTTGAGTGAGTGTGGATCACGGATCGGAAGCCTTTCTGACTCTGGTAACGAAAACAAGCCTGGGGGCAAGAGGCCGGCCGGTGAGAACCGGCCTCCTGCCAGCGCCCTAGGCGGGCATGGGGATGGGAGCGGCCTCCTCCGCTGCCGGCCCCGGCTCCGGGAGAGGCTCAGCGTCGAAGGCGGGCTCTGCGTCTGGGACGGGCAGGTTGTCCACCTCTTGTCCGAGCTCGGTCAGGTCCACGAAGCCGTTGGCCGTGTCCAGCAGCGTGGCCGAGATGCTGCCCGGGACGGAGGCCACTTCGACGCGGACGCCCTGGAAGCGTAGCCGCTGGACCAGGGGGGTGAAGTCGCCGTCGCCGGTCACCAGCACGACGATGTCGGGCCTGGTACGGGCGGCGAACTCCTGGACGTCGAGGGCCATTTCCAGGTCCAAGTCGCACTTGAGGCGACCGTTGGGCAGGAGCTGGCCGGGCCGGGTGCGGATCAGGAAGCCGGATTGCCGCAAATGGCGCAGGGTGGCCTGGTCGGCCTCCTGGCGGTCGGGCGTGGGGTGGGTGGCGATGTAGAGGAAGGTTTCCACCACGTGGCGGCCTTCGGACAGGTAGGCCCGCAGGGCTGCCAGGTCAATCTGCCGGCCGACGCGGCGCAGGGCATGCAGTGTGTTGTGGTAGTCTACGAAGACGGCCACACGTTCGTTCGTCAGGACGTCAGGTACAGTGTGCACGGATTCACCTCCTGTGTACGCTCTCAACCTTTGTAACGAAACGAGGCGACGAGATGATCCTGGAAGAACTACCCCTGGCCCGCTTGCGCTTTGACCTGGAAACGCTCGAAGCGTCCCCCGTGCCACCCTACAAGGGCGACTTGCTGCGCATGGCGCTCTTATGGTGGCTGAGCGAGTTCTGGTGCCCGCTGCCCGAGCGCTGCCGGCACGGTTGCCGCCGCCCCGACGTGTGCACGTTCGGCCGGCTGTGCGAGCCGCCGGTAGACCCGGCCTGGCCACCCCAAATCCGGCGTATGATCGGAGATACCCCACCACCCGCCTATGCACTGTGGGACCTGCAAGACCGGCGCAGTCACTTCGACGTGGGGACTCCCTGGAGCTTTGAGCTGGCGCTCGTGGGTGACCTGGCGCTGCGCCAGATTCCGGCGGTCGTGGCGGCCGTGCAGCAAGGCGCGGAGCGGGGGATGGGGCGCGTGAGATTGCGCAGCCGCGTGCGGCAGGTGATGGCCTTGCTGCGTGATTGGATTGCATCGTGTATTTCCCCATCCGAGGTATTCTTTTTGACGGAACAGGGCCGGTTGGCCTGCCGGCAATTTGCGGGTATAATTGTGAGCCATTCAGGTTGATTGGAGAAGTCACGCACTGATGCCGCCCATCATCGAAACCTCAAACCTCACCAAAACCTTCGGTCCCCTGGTCGCCGTCGAGGACCTCACGCTCGCCGTCGAGCCAGGCGAAGTGTTGGGCTTCCTCGGCCCCAACGGCGCCGGCAAGACGAGCACCGTCCGCATGCTCTCCGGCATGATCGCGCCCACGCGCGGCTCTGCCGTCGTCGCCGGCCTGCGCAGCGACCACGACGTCGAGCGTCTCCACGAGGTCATCGGCCTGCTCACCGAGACGCCCGGCTTCTACGAGCGGCTGAGCGCCCGCCGCAACCTGCAGTTCTTCGCCCGCTTCTACCCCCACGTGGACGCCGGGGCGCGCGTGGACGACTACCTCAAGACCATGGGCCTGTGGGAACGCCGGGACGACAAGGTCGGCAATTTTTCCAAGGGTATGAAACAGCGCCTCGCGCTGGCGCGAGCGCTCCTTCACGGGCCACAGGTGCTCTTTCTGGACGAGCCGACGGCCGGGCTCGACCCCGAGGCCGCCCGCGAGGTGCGCCAGTTGATCGTGCGGCTGAAGGAGGAAGGGCGCACGATCTTCCTCTGCACGCACAACCTGGAAGAGGCCGAGGCGCTGTGCCACCGCATCGCCGTGTTCAGGACGCGCCTGATCGCGCTCGACGCGCCGGCCAACCTGCGCAACCGCCTGTTCCAGCGCCAGGTCGTCGTCGAGTTGGAAGCGCCCGACCGGCGGGTCGTGGACGCCGTGCAGACCTTGGGGTTCGTGCGGGCGGTCGAGCAGGAGGGCGCGGCGCTCGTCGTCGAGCTGACCGACTTTGACCGCAACCGCCCGGCGCTCGTCGAGTGCATCGTGAGCGCGGGCGGCCGCATCCAGAGCGTCTTTGAGAAAAAGCACTCGCTCGAAGAGATCTATCTCACGCTGCTCCGCGAGGAAGAAGCGACGGGCACGTCACCCCGAATGAAGTGAGGGGTCTCTAATCGTGCTGAGGGAGATTCTTCGCTAACGCTCAGAATGACGGGGCTGCGCTCAGAATGACGGAGCTGCGCTCAGAATGACAGACCTACGGCGAAAACAATAAAATCCGCGTTTATCCGCGTGAATCCGCGTCCAATGAATCCGATTGCGGCAGGAGGCCGCGCTATGACCTGGAAGCGCATTCAAAATGTCATCTTGAAGGAGTGGGAGACGACGTTCCGCAACGCCAACTCCGCTCTTTTTGTCACACTGTTACCCTTGCTCATTACCGGGCAGGCCCTGTTGTACATCTACCTGCTGCTCCGCTTTGCCGGCGCTGACGCCCTGATGAACACGATCCTCCAGGCCGGCGTGGCGAAGCTCGAGGGGATGATGCCAGCCCTGGCCGGGCTTGCTGTCATCGAAAAGCTCCAGGTGTTCTTCTTCCTCCAGTTTCCCGTTTACCTCCTGCTCGTCCCGGCCATGATCGCCAACAGTTTCGCCACGTTCAGCATCGTCGAGGAGAAACAGACGCACACGCTCGAACCGCTGCTGGCCACGCCCGTGCGGACGTGGGAGCTCTTGCTCGGCAAGGCGCTGGCCGGCGCCATCCCGGCCGTCGTGATGTCGTGGCTCTGCGCCGGGCTATTTTTGCTGGGCGTGGCGTGGATCGGATCGGCTCGCCTGCTCACGTTTGTGTTGACCCCCTCGTGGTTCGTTTCCCTGCTCCTCCTCGTCCCCCTCGTCACGCTGTTGAGCTTTCTCCTGGGCGTGATCGCCTCCTCGCGGGCCAGGGATGCCAAGAGCGCCCAGAACCTGGCCATCGTCATCGTCCTGCCGATCCTGGGCCTCGTCGTCGTGCAACTCGTCGGGCTGGTGGCGTTGACGCCGCTCGTGCTGCTCCTGGCCGCCGTTGTGATCGGCGCACTCGACGCCGTGACGCTGCGGGGGGCGGTGGCGCTGTTCCAGCGTGAGTCCATCTTGGTCAACTGGAAGTGACGACTTTAGCCACAAAGAGCGCCAGGTTTCTTTGTGTCTTGGTAGTTCAATCAGAGCCATTGGAGGTTGCAGAGCAATGACGAATCAGTTCCTGGTGGGAAATAGCATTTACTTGAGGCCCATCGAAGCGGAGGATTTGCCCCCCATCCGCGAGTGGGCCAATGACCCCGAGATCAGGTGTCTGACTGGCGAGGTTCTGCCCATGAGCAAGTCTGGTGCGGATGAATTCCTGGAGCGCGTGCGCCAGGACAGGGAACGCGTGTGGTTCGTTGTCGTGCGGAAGGCGATCCCCATCATGAAGGAATACGAGCGCGTGATCGGCGAGGCTGGCCTGTTGAGAATGTTCCATCCCTGGAGGAGCACTGACCTCAGCATCATCATCGGGGACAAGAAGGCATGGGGGAAAGGATACGGGACCGAAGCGATCCTGCTGCTGCTGGATTACGCCTTTGGCTACCTGGGCTTTCACCGCGTGTCCGTCGGCGTCGTTGCCTGCAACGAGCGGGCGCTCCGCTTTTACGAAAAAGTGGGCTTTAAGCGCGAGGGCCTCCAGCGTGACGGCTACTACTACGACCACGCCTATCATGATTTCGTGATGATGAGCATCCTGGAGGACGAATTTCGCCAGTTGCACAAATAATGTAGGACAAGATGCCATCTTGTCCATTCGCGTCCAATGAATTTGACTATGGCAGGAGACCACTCTATGTTTTATGTGCCCACGCCGTCGGCTTTTGGCACGCTGAACATCATCTGGCGGGAGACCGCAGCCGGCCCCAGGGTATACCGCGTGCTTCTCCCGAATGAGCAGGCTCCGGCGCAAGGCTCTGCCCCGCGGGCCTGCCCCGCGATCGCGGACCTGCGCGACCGCATGCAACGCTTCCTGGCGGGCGACGCGGTTGACTTTGACCTGGACCTGCTGGCGCTCGACACGTGCTATGGCTTTCAGCGCCGCGTCCTCCTGGCCGAGCACGGCGTTCCCAGGGGCTGGGTCACCACCTATGGCAAGCTCGCCGCACATTTGGGAGTTCCAGGCGGCGCCAGGGCCGTGGGCAATGCCCTGGCGCGCAATCCCTTCCCCATCGTCGTCCCCTGTCACCGGGCGGTCCGCTCCGACGGCCACCTGGGTGGATTTCGGGGCGGGCTCGACATGAAGCGGGCCTTGCTCGAGATGGAAGGGATAGAGATTGCGCAGACGGGGAAAGTGCTTACAGATCGGCTTTACTATTGAGAGCTGCGACCAGCGCCTTGATCTCGCTGCGGTTGGGAAAGCCCGCCTGCCGCCCGATCAGCTCGCCCTGGCCGTCGAAAATGAGGAACGTCGGCATGCCCATCACGCCGTAACGGCGTGCGGCTTTCAGTCCCGCCTTACTGAGTGCGCTCAACCGCACCACCCGCGCCTGCCCCTCCAGCTCGCGCTCCAGCCCATCCACGATGGGCTTGGCCATCAGGCAGGGCGGTCAGGTGTTGCTGAACACCTCCACGATGACGGGTTTGCCTTGCCCCAATACCTCGTCCAGCCCGCTGACACGCGTGGCCCGGTTGCGGAACGCCAGAAACAGCACCACGATACCGGCCACTACCGCCAGGCTGACCCAGTTTGCCTGCAGGAACTCGCTCACAACAACGCCTCCAGTTTCTGGCGCAACACCTGGGCCGATTGCGCCCCGAACACGCGCTCCACGGCCTGTCCGTTGCGGAAATAGATGAGCGTTGGGATGCTCTGCACCCCGTAGCGCTGTGCGGTGAGTGGATTGGCGTCCACGTCCAGCTTGGCGACCAGCGCCCGCCCGGCAAACTCCCCCGCCAGCGCCTCGACGGCCGGCGCGACCATCCGGCACGGCATACACCAGCCCGCCCAAAAGTCCACCAGCACTGGCACGCTCGCCCCCAGCACCACCCGCTCGAAGTCGGCGTCCGTCACCGTGAGCGGATGCCCGTCGCCCCCCGGCGCCTTCTCCTGGGGCGGCTTTTGCGCCACCAGCTGCGGCCCGCGCTCCAGCAGGTACTCGACCCACGGGCGCAGCGCCTCCGCGCTGGGCGTGCCTTTGGCTCGCGCGACCAGCCTGCCCTGGCGGAAGAACAGGAACTGCGGCAGTGTGTCCACGCTGTATTGTGCCTGCGCCTGTGGCCCGTCGGCCACGTCCAGTTTCACCACCAGCGCCTGGCCCGCGTACTCGCGCGCGATCTGCTCCAGCACGGCGTTCAGTTGCTGGCGCGGCGTCTCCCTGGCTGACCAGAAGACGACGACAGCCGGCAGCGAGGCGCGCAGCACCGCCCGCTCGAAACTGGCGTCGTTGGTGTTGATCGGCGTATCGTACTGCATCGTCATGATCTCCAGTCCGGTTTGAGACGCAGTGTAACATGGCCAGCGTCAACAGTCAAGTCATCTTTGACCCTCGGGTATAGTTCAGAAATTTGGGGAACCGTGCACAGTCTTATACCGAGGAGCGGAGTCCCCAACTTGTTGGGGTCTTTTGCCAGGAACCCGAACAAGTTCGGGACTCCGATATTGACCTCCCCAAACTTTTGACTTATACCCCTGCGGGAGGGTCCACTTGACAACCCGCCAGATTGAGGTATAATGCGACGCATCTTGTAAGGAGGTTGGAGGGCGTACTGCTATGTTCATCTTTCTTTTCTTTCGCGCGCGCAGTCTCCGTAATGCTAGCGGAGATCTGTTGTTGCCTTGTCGCAGTGCGCCCCTGTGATGGTTGACATAACGTCACAAAAGGCCGTGGGTGGCTGCGACACCCACGGCCTTTTTAATTTTCCTCTACCGCCAGGCCGTGGGGCTCAAGTCCACGGCCTGGTCCTTGGTCCGGTTTTCGAGTGTTGTGGGGCAGGCTTTCCAGTCTGCCAGAGATGAGGAGGAACCAGATGTATGCGGTTGACGGTATGGCCCTTGAGGTCTCAAGTGTAACCAAGCAGTTCGCCAAGAACGATGGGCCTCGCTGGCCCTGGAAGCGCAACGGCAACGGCCGCAAGCTGGTCGTGGCGGTGGACCGCATCAGTTTCCAGGTGCGGCGCGGGGAAGTCTTTGGCATCCTCGGCCCCAACGGCTCCGGCAAGTCCACGCTCGTGCGCTGCCTCTCCACGCTGCTCATCCCCGACCAGGGGCACATCACCATCTTTGGCCACGACGTGCAGCGGGACGAGATGGCCGTCAAACGGCTCATCCACCGCGTCTCGGTCGAGGCTTCCTTCTTCAAGAAACTGACGCCGATGGAGAACCTGCTCTACGGCGCGCGGCTGTATGGCATGAGGGCGCGCGAGGCCCGCAAGCGCATCCTGGAAGTGTTGGAACGGCTGGGACTCAAGAAAGAGGCCATCTTCCAGCCCATGGAGGAGATGAGCCGGGGCATGCAGCAGAAGGTCGCCATCGCCCGCGCCTTCCTCACCGAGCCGATCCTGCTCCTGCTGGACGAGCCGACGACCGGCCTGGACCCCCGCTCCAAGCGGGAGGTACAGGCCTTCATCGAGGATCTGCGGGACAATCACGACGCCACCATCCTGCTGACCACGCACGACATGCAGGAGGCCGAGGCGCTGTGTGACCGCATCGCCATCCTCGACGATGGGCGCATCGTCGCGCTCGACACGCCCGCCGGCCTGAAGGCGCTCGTTCCCCGTACCAACGGCCACGAGCTGACGCTGGAGGACGTGTTCATGGAACTGACGGGGAAGCAGTTGGTTAAGGAAGATGATGAAGTGGAGGAGGCGTAATATGTTACGGGTTATGTACGAAATCCGCGCTTCGTACGCCTTCGTCGAGCGCAACTTTAATCTGGTCAAGCGATATTGGGGCTGGGAGGTCGTCTGGCTCGTCTACTCTGTCGCCAACGCGCTCGCCATCACCTTCATCGGCGCCGGGACCGAGGCCATCACCGGCCAGAAGATTGACACCAAGTACATGATCCTGTACCTGCTGGTGGGGACGCTGGTGTGGCACTATCTGTCCATCGTCTTCGACAACGTCAGCGAGCTGATTGCCTGGGAGCGCTGGGAAGGCACGATCGAGTACACCTTCATGGCGCCCATCTCCCGCTTCACGCACATGATCGGGCAGACGCTCTTCTCGCTCGTCTACGGCCTGCTGCACACCAGTCTGATCCTGGGCGTGGTGGTGCTCTTTTTCCGGCTCGACCTGAGCAAGGCCAACCTGTTCGGCGGACTGTTGATGCTGGTCGCCGGGAGCCTGTCGTTCGTCGGCCTGGGCATCGTGGCCTCGGTGCTGCCGCTCCTGTTCCCGGAGCGCGGCTCGCAGATGACGCACGTCATCCAGGCGCTCCTGCTCCTGTTCTCCGGCGTCTACTTCCCCGTCTCCGTGCTGCCGGGATGGATGCAGGTTCTGGCGCGCATCTCGCCCGCCACCTACGTGTTGGCTGGCATGCGGGCGTCGTTGCTCGATGGGGCCAGCACCGGCTCATTGTTCGGCCACCTGGGCCGGCTCGTGCTCATCGGCGTGGCCGCCATCCCGCTGGGCGTGGCCATCTTCCGCCAGGCGGAGAAATACGCCAAGCGCACCGGCAAACTGAAGCGGAGTGGATAGCAATGCAGCCGACGCTCATCGTTGACGCCGACGACACACTGTGGGAGAATAACATCTACTATGAGCAATGCACCGCTGTTTTCGCGGAGTTGATGGCAGCGCATGGCTTTGGGCTCGCCGAGGCAGCGCAGACCGCCGACGCGGTCGAGCGTGAGCGCGTTCCCGTCGTGGGGTACGCGCCGGAAGAGTTTGCCCGTAGCCTGGTCGTCGCCTACCAGCGCCTGTGCGAGCGATATGGCCGGCCCGTTGTGGATCAAGTGGCAGATGCGGTTTGGGAAATCGGGCGGATGGTGGTAGACTATCCGATTGTCTTGCTCGAAGGTGTGCCAGAGACGCTGGCCCGGCTGCGCGACCGTTGCCGCCTGTTCCTGCTGACCAAGGGGAATCGGGAGGTGCAGGAAAGCAAGTTGGCCCGCTCGGGCCTGGGTCACTTTTTCGACGGCGTGCACGTCGTGGCAGAGAAGGACGCTGACGTGCTCCGGGAACTGGTGGCTCACTATGGCCTGCGGGCGGAACACACCTGGATGGTCGGCAACAGCCCCCGCTCCGACATCAACCCGGCGCTAGAGGCCGGCATCGGCGCGATCTACGTGCCGCATCCGAACACCTGGCAACTGGAACAGGAAGAGATTGCAGACCTGGGACGGGTCATCGTCGTGCGTCGCTTCGGGGAACTGGACGCGCTGTTTCGCGAGGCTGAAGGGAGGCCAGAAGCATGATCCGGGCGCTCATCTTTGACTACGGCGGCGTGCTGATGCGCACGGTCAATCCCCTCCCGCGCCGCGAGCTGGAGCGGCGGTTCGGGCTGCCGCCGGGCGAGGCGGACAGGCTGGTGTTCGGAAGCCCGCTGTGGAACGAGGTCCAACTCGGCCACGCTACCACCGCCGACTTCTGGGCCGACGTTGGCCGGCGGCTGGAACTGGATGCGGAGGGGCTGGCCGGCTTCCAGCAGGGCTTCTGGGCCGGCGACCGGCTGGACGAGGAACTGGCGGCCCTCATCCGCCACCTGCGCGATGAGGGCCACCGCACGGCCTTGCTCAGCAACGGGCCGGCCGGTTTGCGCCAGCACCTGGAGCGCTTGGGCATTGCTGACGCCTTTGACGTGCTCGTCGTCTCTGGCTGCGAGGGGCTGATGAAGCCCGACCCGGCCATCTTCGAACGGACGTTGGCGCGGGTGGGGACCTTGGCGGAGGAGGCGGTCTTTGTGGATGACTTTCGGGAGAACGTGGCCGCCGCCCGCCAGGTGGGGCTGCACGCGGTGCGCTTCCGGGGGCTGGCCTCCTTGCGCAAGCGGCTGCAGGAGTTGGGAGTACCTGTGCCTGCCCCTGCCCTGGCTGCCCTGCCCGATGTCCGCGCGGTCATCTTCGACTGGGGTGGCGTGCTGGAAGCACTGCCAGATGACGAGGACGTCGCCACGTGGGAGCGGCGGCTGGCGCTCTCGCCCGGTACGCTGCTGGAGGTGTTGCTGGGCAAGGTGTGGCATCAGTTGGAGGTCGGCGCGATCAGCAACGACGACTATGCCCGGTACGTCACTGACCGGCTGGGCTTTGCCGACGTGGAGGCGACCCTGCGCTTTATGGGGGAGTTCTACATGCGCAAGGGGCTCATCTCAGAGGCGGTCGCCGCTGCTGGCGCGCTGCGGGGGCGCTACAAGGTCGCCGTGCTGTCCAACGCCTTTCCCGGCCAGGATGACCTGATCCGCCAGAACTTTGGACTCGACGTGCACGCCGAATTCGACGCTTACGTCAACTCCTCCTACGTCGGCCTGTGCAAACCCGACCCGGCCATCTATCATCTGACGCTGGAGCGGCTGGGCGTCGCGCCGGAGCAGGCGATCTTGCTGGACGACAATCTGTGCAACGTGGACTCTGCTCGCCAGTTGGGCATCCACACGATCCAATTTGTGGACCCGGCCACGTCGCTGGGGGAGTTGGAGGCATTGTTGGGACACCCAATCTCCAATCGTAATCTGAACGGAGGTGCACTGCCTTGCAATCAAACGTGAAAGTCTCTGAGTTAGACCTGAAGGGCACGGTGGCGGACAAGCGGATGGTCGGGTTGTGGCGCATGATGGCCGGCTTTCGGCTGACCTACCTGGGAGCGACGGTCGGCCAGGGCATCGCAGCGGTGGCGAACACGTCCACCTATTTCTTGCTCAAGTACCTCGTAGACAACGTCCTGGGGCGAAAAGAGTTGTCGGGCGTCCTGCCGCTCATCGCGCTGGGCTTCGTCGGCCTGGCGTTGGTCCAGGGCACGTTCACCTTCCTCAGCGGCCGTCTGGCGGCCCAGACGGCGGAAGGGATCGCGCTGCGCCTGCGCAATTACCTGTTCGACCACATCCAGCGGCTGTCGTTCACCTATCACGATCGGACGCGCACCGGCGAGCTGATCCAGCGCGTCACCTCGGACGTGGACGCCACACGTCGCTTCTTTGCCGACCAGGCCATCGGCGTGGGGCGCATTGCCTTGCTCTTTGGGATCAACCTGGCCGCTCTGCTGAGCCTGAACTGGCAACTGGCGCTGCTTTCGATCGTCGTCGTGCCGCTGATCGTGCTCACGTCGGCCTTTTTCTTCAAGCGCGTCTCCAGGGCCTACGAGTCTTACCAGGAGCAGGAAGCCACGCTTTCGACCACGCTGCAGGAGAACCTGACCGGCGTGCGCGTCGTCAAAGCCTTTGCCCGCCAGGCCTATGAGCGCGACAAGTTCGACCGGGACAACTGGGAAAAATTCCGGCGTGGCCGGCGGCTGATAACCATGCATGCGCTGTTCTGGCCATCCTCGGACGTGCTGTGCGGTTTCCAGATGCTGGCCGGCTTCGCCGTCGGCGCGGTGATGGCCATCAACGGCACGATCACCATTGGCACCTACCTGGCTTACGGTGGGCTGGTCGTCTGGCTTATATGGCCCATGCGCAACCTGGGCCGCCTGATCGTCCAGATGTCCACCGGGCTGGTCTCTTACGGCCGCGTGGCTGCAGTGATCAAAGAGGAGCGCGAGCCGCTGGAAGAGGGTGCAACCGTGCCGTCCGGGAACCTGCGTGGGGAGGTGGCCTTGCGCGGCGTGTGCTTTGAGTACGACGCGGACGCCCCGGTGCTGAAGGACGTCAGTTTCCGCTGCGAGCCGGGGCAGGCCGTGGCCCTTCTGGGTTCCACCGGCTCGGGCAAGACGACGTTGGTCAACCTGCTGCCGCGCTTTTACGAATATACCGGCGGCAGCCTGACGCTCGATGGGGTGGAGCTGAAGGAGTATCCGCGTCACTTCCTGCGCCAGCAGATCGGCATCGTCGAGCAGGAGCCGTTTCTCTTCTCCCGCACCATCCGCGAGAACATCACCTACGGCGTCGGGCGGGACGTCTCCGAGGCCGAGATCGAAGCGGCGGCCCGCGCCGCCGCCATCCACGACGTCATCGTCGAGTTTCCCAACGGCTACGACACGCTCGTCGGTGAGAAGGGCGTCACGCTCTCCGGCGGGCAGAAGCAGCGCGTCACGATTGCCCGCACGCTGCTGAAGGACCCGCGCATTCTCATCCTGGACGACTCCACCTCGTCGGTGGACACGGAGACCGAAGTCCAGATCCGCCACGCGCTGGAGCGCTTGATGATCGGCCGTAGCACGTTTATCATTGCCCATCGCATCCAGAGCGTCATGAACGCCGACCTGATCCTGGTGCTCGACCAGGGCCGCATCGTCGAACGGGGGACGCACGACGAGTTGATGCGCCAGGCGGGCATCTACCGGCAAATTTACGATATGCAGGCCCGCATCGAGGATGAACTGGAGAAGGAAATCGGCCAGACTTCCGAAGTTGTCCGAACCTTTGGTTCGGCGGAAACTTCGGAAGTCTGGGAGGAGGTAGCCCATGCCGGACTATGAGTTCGAAGAAGAAGAATTTACGACCGAGTTCAACGGTAGGACGATGCTCCGCATCCTGGCTCAGACCAAGCCACACTGGCGCTGGGTCGTCGGCTTCATGCTGGCCATCGCGCTGACGGCGTTCCTGGATTCGTACTTCACCTACCTCAGAAAAGGGATCGTGGACCAGGGCATCCTGGCCAGGGACATGGCCGCGCTGCCTCGCTTCGTGACCGCTTATGGCGCGCTGACGCTCGTCCAGGCCGTGTCTGTCTTTTGTCTGATCTTCCTGGTCGGTATCCTGGGCGAGCGCATCCAGTACGACCTGCGGAAAAAGATGTTCAACCACCTGCAGGACCTGTCTTTTTCCTACTTCAGCCGCACGCCGGTCGGCTGGATCATGACCCGCGTGACCTCCGATTCGGAGCGCATCGCCGGCCTGGTGACCTGGGGCATGTTAGACTCGACCTGGGGGGTGCTGAGCATCGCGACGGCGGTTTATTTCATGATGATCATCAACTGGAAGATGGCGCTGATCGTCTTTGCCGTCATCCCGGTGCTCCTGGTCGTGGCGGCGCAGTTCAGGAAAAAGATCATCGTTGAATTCCGGCGCGTGCGCAAGATCAACTCCAAGATCACCGCCACGTACAACGAGAACATCACCGGCGTGCGCGTGGTCAAGGCCCTCTGCCGCGAGGAGGAGAACCTGCGCGAGTTCGGCCATCTGACGGGCCAGATGTACCGCGCCTCCTACCGGGCGGCCTGGCTCTCGGCGCTGTTTCTGCCGACGGTACAACTGATCAGCGCGGTGGCCATGGGCAGCATCGTCTGGTATGGCGGCCTGCAGGCCGAATGGGGCGGGATGACGGTCGGCGGCATCCAGGCCTTTATCTCCTACGTCATGTTCATGCTGTGGCCCATTCAGGACCTAGCCCGCATCTACGCCGAAATGCAGCACGCCATCGCCTCGGCCGAGCGCGTCTTTTCGCTCGTTGACGCGGTGCCCGAGGTGGTGGACCGGCCCGGCGCGATGGATCCCGGCACCATCCGGGGCGACATTGAGTTCGACGGCGTGGACTTTTGGTACGAGTCCGACGAGCCCGTGCTGACTGATTTCAGTATGAAGGTAAAACGAGGCGAGACGATCGCGCTGGTTGGGCCTACCGGCGGCGGCAAGACGACCATCGTCAACCTGCTGTGCCGCTTCTACGAGCCAAGAGCGGGCGCCATCCGCATCGGCGGGCGGGACTATACCGAGTTGTCGTTGCATGCCATCCAGTCGCGCATTGGCGTGGTCTTGCAGACGCCGCACCTCTTTTCCGGCAACGTGCGCGAGAACATCCGCTATGGCCGGCTGGACGCCACCGACGAGGAGGTCGAGCAGGCCGCCAGGCTGGCCGGCGCGCACGATTTCGTCGTCACACTGGAAAAGGGCTACGACAGCGAGGTGGGCGAAGGGGGCGGCCTCCTGTCGGTCGGCCAGAAGCAACTGGTCAGCCTGGCGCGCGCGATCCTGGCGCGGCCCGAGATCTTTATCATGGACGAGGCGACCAGTTCGGTGGACACGCTCACCGAGGCGTTGATCCAGCGCGGGATGGTGTCGCTGATGGAAGGCCG
>Ga0172366_10002521_pt1 | contig 14369 bp, 15 predicted proteins | sample LakKivSesite69cm_FD_114533 | JGI IMG/M metagenome (GOLD analysis project Ga0172366, IMG submission 114533) | Sediment microbial communities from Lake Kivu, Rwanda - Sediment site 69cm | ecosystem: Environmental > Aquatic > Freshwater > Lake > Sediment | place: Rwanda: Western Province, Lake... | reverse complement strand
TTTCATTGAGTGGTAATGTTGCCGAGGTAGCTCAGCCTGGGAGAGCGCCCGACTCACTATGATTCCATTTGAGGGCGAAGCTGAAGACCGGGTCGTCGCCGGTTCAAACCCGGCCCTCGGCACTTTCATGGACTTTTGGCATAAGCCCAAGACAGCTTACTTGCGTTTGCGGAAGAATAGCAAATCCTCTTTTGCGCACACATATTCGAAGCCTGCTTCTATTAGTTCTTGGACTTCGCTTGGTGTTTTGGCTACTCTGCAGGTGTATTCGTCTTCGCTTATGTTTTTGACGAGCTGCGTGTAGATGAGCGTGTTTTTGATGTTCTTATGCCCCAACACTTGCATGACGTGTAAAATATCCTTGGTTTTAGCATATTCCATTGTGGCTTTCCAATGGCGAAGTGTATGGAAAGTTATTTGCAGCAGCCGTGGATTCCCAAGTTTGAAGGCTGCTCTTTTTCGGTATCTGTCAAAGCTTCTGCGTAGGTTGTTAAGCGTTTTATAATGGTGAAATACGTAGTCGTCTTCTTTTGGAAGCTTGTTAAGCATTGATGTAAGCGTGTTGGATATGCGGAATATGCGTGGGTTGCTTCCTTTTTCGGCTGTTATACGTATTGTTTGCCTTTCAAAGTCCACGTCTGTCCATTTTAGGCTATAGATTTCCCCTGCCCTTGCGCCTGTTTCTTTTCCTATTCTCAGGAAGGCTGCGATATGCTGGTTGCAGCAAGCTATTAAGTCGTCGATTTCTCTTTCAAGTGGGATATGCGGCAGCTGGCTTTGAGGTTTATAGTTGGGCCTTTCCCATTTTAGGCCCATCCATTTAACGAACAAGTCATAAGCGAAAACCATTGCTTGCTTCCGCGATTCTTTCCAACAGTCTTGTTTTGCTATGACTTCCTTAACATTTTCAGTGTTAAGTAAATCAGCGCCCAAGTTTGTTAGGCGTTTAAGCCTCTGCCCCCTGCTGAAAATTGTGGATTCTTTATAGCCTTGTTTTTTCATCCACCAGAGAAACTCCACGATTTTTCCTTTGATGTCTGCTGCCTGCTCTGTGCCCTCCCGCTGGGCCTCTCTCATACGGGTTTCTACTTCGGCCAAGGTTTGCACCAGCCTATGTTGGCCGGAGGGCGCTCTTTTTAATGATTCATAGCTCCCTTGGCAATTAGAAAGTAAGGTGGCTGGCAGATTTAAAATCTGCCTATCAACTTTCTGAGGGGGTTGAAACTTTTCTGATTTGTTGAGGTGGTTTTCGCTGAAGCGGTAGCCGCAGTTTCTGCATAAGTATCGTTGGATATGGGCGCCGTCCGCCAGATAACGTAATCCATCCTTGTAAAGTTTTGTCGAGTGGCACTCTGGGCAGTTTATGGTCTGGGGCTGTTCTGTTACATCAACTTTTTCTTTAGCCCCAGCCATAGGAGTCACTTTACTCCAAACTTTCCGATAACTGGTGAGTCTCTAAGCCAATATTCGTCTTTTAGAAGCTGAATTGTAGGATTGACTTGGAGACTGAGCTCTTTGATTTTTGAAGCTAAAAGGGAGCAGTCGATAAGTCCGTCCTCATCCTTGTTTTCCAAAAGCCACGTTTTTAAGCATTCTAACCTTTGAGCTAAACTTTCTGTGTCCAGCGTGTCCACCTTGTCCAGGGCTTTTGATACTTTTATGAATCCGTCGTCGAGTTCCTCCGCGTGGTAGCCGATGCTTTCAAGTTCAGCTTTTCGTTCACTTAAAGTATAGAATTGGATGGACACGTTGGACAGGTTGGACGCGGATAATCCATATCTGATACCTTTCAAAGAGTGAAGTCGTTCATTTTGAATTTTGGGTCTGTAATCGATAACGTTAACATGTTTTGGCAGGTTTTTGAAAAATGTGTCTTGGGTTACCGCTGGAAGGCTTCTCTGTCTGCAGTATTCTGAAAATGCGTTGTAAAGCTCTTTTTTAACAATGAAAGCGTCTGAATCTACTTCTAAACAGTCCATGACGAAGGCTGCTATGGGGCTGCTTTTTCTAATGTAGTCTTCGCGAATTTCTTCTGTGGTTTTGCTGAAGCTGAATTGTCCCTTTTCTAATAGTCTTTTTAATGCTGAGAGAACGAGGTTTAGCAGCCCGCTGAGTTCTTCGGGTGTTGTGAGCTTTTGCAGTATGTATGGGTCTGCGTTTTCGTTTATGAATTGTTTTGGGAAAACTATTATTAGCCACCTGCGAAAGAATGCGTCTGTGTCGTCGTATGCTTCTGGGACTTTGTTGGCTGAGAATAGGAGTTTAGCATAGTTTTCGAATGTGAAGCTGTTTTGGAATTTGCGTTCTGCCACTATTAGGTCTCTTCCCGTAAGCATTTTAAAAGTGCCTGTTCTCCATAGGGCTTTATCTGGCAAGTCAGCGTAAATATTAGCGAGTTTGTGATGTAAGTCTGCTTTTGCAAAGCGGTTTTCCTCGAGATCTTGAAGGCTGCGTCCGCTCACGTTTTCCTTTCCAAGGAAGGTTTTAACAAGGTTTAGGAATGTGCTTTTTCCGTTTGAGCCCCCGCCTACGAGCATTAAAGCTTTGGCAATTATATAATCGCGGTAGAGGCAGAAGCCAATAACCTCCAATAAAATTTGAACGTCATCTTCTGTGGCTGTTATTTCGCTTAAGAATTGCTTTATTTTTGGGCAGTCAGCGTTTGGGTCGTAATTCACTGGGATTTTGTTGAAGAACATAAAGTCGGGATTGTATGGTTTTAGTTCCATCGTGTTTATATCTAAAATGCCGTTTGCCAACGGAATTAGGTTTGGCGGTTCTTCTCTTCTATTCACGTAAGTGGAGACTTTAATGTATTCGATGACTTCTTCAGCCTTGTTCTTTCTGTATTCTCTGCCCAGCCTTGCTTTGCACTGTTGTTTGATTAAGATTTCCCCATGAGGTTGATAGAAGCCATCATTAAAAACATAAATGACGTCTGTGTCTTTCATTGTGATAAAGCGATATTCTTGCATAAGCTCTTCGGCTAAAAGCTTCGGAACAAATTTTCCCTCATCAAAATATTTTTCTGGAAATTCTGTTGCTTCATGTTCAGCGGGCTTTAATAAGGAGTTTTCAAGCGCGAGTCTTTCTTTTGTCTTCGTTTTTGTGCAGTAATTTCCGCATTTCTCACACTTGAACCATTCAGTTCCGACGTCATCTATGTGGCTGAGCTTTAGGCTTTCGCTTTTACAATATGGACAAAGGAGCTTTTTCTCAAAGCCTAAATCGTCAAACTCTTGTGCTACTGGAAGGCTTTTATAGTTTGGATTATTGTTAGAGGGCATGGATGCTGAGCGATTATGACACTGCCTCTGGGGAAAAAACGAGGGCGGGTTCAGCATCCACGCTTTCCTCCATGTTCAGCTTGATTTGATGGGTATTCTGAAGTGCGAGTTTTTACCTGATGAGACGTATTCGCCAGCTTTGGCTTTGACTATGTCTGCTATTTTTGCAAAATTTTCTGAGCCTAAGAACCGTCGAGGCTTTATAATCCAGAATCCATCTTTTTCTTCGAAGGCAAGTAGCTGCCGCAAATTTTCTGGAAATAAATCGTCTATGTTTTTTGGTTCTCGAGTTTCTGCAGTTGAGGGCTTTGGTTTTGAAAGCCATCCGTCAATTAGGCCTGTCAAGTTGGCTTTTGCTACTTCCAGCTCCGCAGGGTCTTCTATGACCGCTTCGATTTCATAGTATTCTTTAGTCCATTCTTCAGCTTCGCTTGGTCTCGAGGTTTTTCCCTTGCCAACCACTAACCGTTGAAGTTGCATCTTATTCGTCTTCCTCCTTCCAGAAAATCCAGCTTTTCGAAGTTTTTTGTCCCTTAACTTTTCCTTCAAGAAGCAGTTCTAAACAGTGTTTTAGGGCTGTGTTCCAGTTTCCAATGTTGCAAGCAGTTCTAATCTTTTCGACATCTATAGGTCTGTCGCTGTTCTGTAAGACCCTCAAAATTTTGGTTTTATATTCGTTCATTTTCATCGGTAGAAGGGCTTTCAGTCATCCTTAAATAGGTAAGGCATAGTTTAAACTATTTTTAGGTATTTGCATGGAAAGCGAGCCTAAGAGAATTTATGAGAGGTTGATTGAGGAAGGACGCGTTGTCAAAACAGTGACAGTTGATGATACCAAAATGGGCTCTTTGACTCACGTTACTTATGTTAAAGGCAAATATCCCGTTGTCGTTTTAACTAACACCGACCTTAAAGATGGCGAACCCGTTGTATATTGGAAAGAGAAAGATGGAAGCATCAAACTGCAGCGGGTTAAGCCAGCTGAAAACCCATACAAATTTAAAAGCGTTAAAGAACAAGCAACCAAGCAACCTTTTGAAAATGTCAAATTATGCTTAATTCTTCAAGAGAAAAAACCCGAAAATTTCCCTGAGGACGTAGATACCAGACCGCAAATAATTGATGATCAAAAGGATCAAAGGTAACCTAATTGCAATGTCGTTAAAGTAAACAGTCGGATACGCAACATATAGTCATTAAATAATAGAACCTGTTATCATTGGATCTCTCGCTAACATAGCATATATGTCTGACAAATCTACTTTTATGTCAAGGATTTTGGTGACACATTCATCTATTTCCTTCCTGGTTTCTGGTTTATGAAATTCTTCAGGGAATGGCTTAAGGTTTTTATCGGCAACACTATCGTAGAGGTTTATTAGTTCTTGCTTTTGTCTGGTATGCAGCTTACGCAGGTCGATGACTGGAAGACCCCATAATCCGGCACTTTCTCCTCTATCTCCCTTCTTAAACTCAATCCATGGTCCTCTTGTAACCTCTGATGCTGACAAAAGTAGCATCAAGCCAAAAGTAGAATTAAACCACAATGCCAAGATTCTTGCGTCATCTTTATTGTTTGTTATTATATTCCACCACATGCTTGATATCACTGGTTCAGATACAAATATCGATAAAGATCTATTTGTAGGAAGCCAAGCTCTGTATGCAACTAAAAGGTTGCTTCTTTTTTCCCATATTTTTCTGGCGGCGTCCGCATTTTTTGGTTTAAGGTTTGTATTGGGTGACTGAGCTATAGTAGTGACTTCATCAGATCTTTGCCCCCAAAATCCTTCATATATTCCTAATTTATCCATTTCAAACGTTTTAGAAATATACCCGCAGTCTGGACCGATGTCATCAATTATATGTGATAAAGGGGCTAAAGGAATGTTTTTGGGTATTATTCCCTCTTTTGGGAGATATAGGATTCCATTTCTTAAGAGAGAGACAATGCGATTAAGTTCTGATTGAGCGAAGAAGGATATATGTCCAAAGTGATTTTCATCGATAAATGCAGAGTAAGATTCTCCAATTTTCTTTCCTCGCAATCTGAGCGAAATAACCGAGGCATTTGAATTGTATATGTCAAACAATTTCGGATTGTTATACATTTCTAAAAGCTGTGAACCTATGGAAATTGATTCTATCTCGTTTTTGGGCTTTCTCCACAAGTTTACGAAAATTGTATGTCCTCGCTTCTGCCCTGCTTTCAATTTTCTGGCGACAATCAAAACCTCGCTTAAATTTGTATTTTCACTAAAATTCCAATTATTGTCTCCCTCAAAACTCGTTATAATATATTCAATGTGGTAATCGTTTAAGAGCTTCTCTCTAACTTTACTCCAAGAAGAACCAGAAAGAATAGACCGTGGCAACACCAGTCCCATTCTTCCACCCTCAACAAGGTATTTGTCGGCTACAAAAACAAAAATCGCCGCTGATCCAGCTTGTCCAATACCGCTTAATCCCTTCCTACTTAGAAGCGCCTTTAAGTCCCTTAACAGGACAGCTCTATCAGATTGAGGAAGAGCACCAAAAAGTAAATTTCCTATAGCGCTTCTTGTAAAAGGAGGATTCATAATGCAAATATGAAATTTTGGCAACTCGACTTCTGTTACTATCTTTTCAGTTACTGTCGATTTAATTGGCCCAGCTTTCCCGCCTTCCAACTTTTCCTCAGCTTTTAAAAATGGCGATTCCAAAAAATCGATGCTTCCTAAGTAATGGTCTTTTCCTTCTATTCCGAGCTTCAAAGTATATATTCTTGAGTCCTGAATCGGAGAAGGATTATGAAGCGAAAGTGTAGTCATAGTAAGATGAGTGGCGTGATGAAGGACATCAAAGCCCCATAAACTTTCTTCTATCAAAAACTTATGTAAATCTTCAACATTCAAGTTTTCTGATTCCAACCTATACTTTAGTTCAAGCTCCTTATAAATAGCTGATAATAATGTCCCCGACCCACACGCAAAATCGACAACCCTTAAAGGTTCATTTTCAAATTCCACGGGAATTTTAGTTTTAATCTCAGAGAGGTTTACTAATAACCTCGCTAACAATCTCGCAGCAGGTATCGATGTATAAAGAGTAGCATAATACTTAATCAACTTACCCAGTAGCAACTTATGATAGATTCTTCCAAACAAATCATGTTTTAAAAGAATAGGCGACGCTGCCACATCATAAGCTATATCTATTAAATCTTTTAACCCAGTGTTAACATTTTGTGAACCAGGAAGAGACATCAAAATGTCCAAAGCAATAGCAAATATGGGCTGGTAATTCTTTTTCAAAATCTCGTTCCAAGCATCCTCTAAACTTTTTTTTATATTTTGTTTTAGCCTAATAGAAGAGAGAGTTTCAATGCTGGGGTCTCTCCGGGCTAATACCTCTTGAAAAACCATAGCATCCATTAACAATATTGCCGATGTGGCGAGAATTTTATGCTCGTCTTTTAAGCTCTTCATTTCATTCCTCTTCTTTCCGTAATTCTAAAACTTTTTTCAGCCGTTCTACATTCGGGGTGTCAACTATAACTTTATTACTGAAAGAGAATATTTTTTCTTCAATTCTGTTTATCACTTTATCCAGAACATCCTCTTTAATCAGAGCGTCATATGTTATCATCAAATACGCAACTAAATTTTGGAAGTCAACATTTTCATAGAACTCTTGCTCTCTTTTAATCTGGGGAATCCATCTATCAAGCCCGATTCTGTCGATATAGGTTAGGAAACCCACATTAAAAGTTCCCATCTTCAATGATTGCTTAATCATTTGCTGATCTAATTGCATTTGAGTTTGTCCCAATGGTAACTTTACATATTCAATCATCATAACAACATCGCATAACCCATTATCTATCCTTCCGCAAGCGTTTTCATAAAGTTCTTCCCTTTTTCCTGCGTATTTTCCTTCGATTATAACTCTCACTCCATTAATATCCAGGAGCACATCAGGCATTTTCCTTCTGATAATGACTTCTCCCACGGCTTTAAGGCCCGATTCGGCTAAAAGCTCAGCTAACATCACGTTTAAATTTTCCTCTCTCACTTTTTCCCACATAGACTTCACTTATACTTGTGTTAATATCAAATCTCTATAATTGAAATAGCCTAAATCGCTTAATAAAATTGCCCTCTCTAACTTCCTCATTCTTTCACTATAAAATAGTGATGACATATAACGGAGGATAATCTTTTTATATCATTCTATGGAATTAAATAAATATCAATAGAAATAAAACAACAGTTTAAGGTTGAATTAAATGCCTAAGTTTATGCAGACATTAGACGATGAAATCTATAGAAAGCTTGAGCAAATAGCCAAACAACGCGGAATAACAGTTCAAGAACTAATCAGAGCAATCATAATACCCGACTGGCTACAAAGCCAAGGCTTACTAAAATAAGGACAAAGCAGCAATGGAAAAGGTGGCAAAAATGGCATTTGAACCAGCAACTAAAGCCTACACAAAATTTGGCGTTGACTACGAAAAAGTCTATCGGGAACGACGTGCCCAAATAAGGACAAAACTGCCAGCCATGTCAGCCATTGACCTTCTAAGACGCCTAAAAAACTTAGACGGGGAAATTTCAGATTTCAAGGAGGAAGCTGCCAAACTTGAGGATTTAATTAGGCAAGTAAAACATGAAGGTAGCGCGTCAAGTCTTATCGACGGTTTCGAAAGAACCTTCACCAGCCATAACATTAGTGTGCTTGAACTCCGCTTAGACACATATAAAACGGCGTTGAAATGGATGCAACAGGAACGAAAAATCTATGCTTGGGAAATTAGGCTTAGGAAAGCTAAAGGCGTTAAGCTTCCTGTTTTAAAAATCCAGCGGGGAAGCTTGAACAAAGAGGCCTATAAGCTACTTTGTAAAATGAAGGGGTTAGTGGCTCAGTTCGCCGCTTATATAGAAGCCTACAGACATGTGGCAGACAAGCTCAACAATGTTGAGGAACAAATTAAATTGCTTGATTTTTACGAGTCTGAACATGAGCCTACTGGGGGAAATTGGACCCGTTTCAACATGCCAGAGCCAAGAGAAGCTCTCCGAAGTTTTTCTTTCCTCGACAATTTAGAATTAAAGGTTGAGGAGTAACTGCGTTGCCCTATTGGAGTGTTGCCGAAGAACATTTGCTTCTTGAATTGGTTAAGCAAGGCTCTTCTCTGCAGGACATAGCCCAACAATTAAACCGCAGCCCCGATGCAATCAACATGAAACTTAAACGTTTAGGCATGGCTTTTCCGGTGAAAAGTGCGGTGAAAAATTTGCATAAAAGTAACTTTAATTCTGCCACAACAACAACGCAGAAGGCGATTGAGCCTAAAACTTCGCCGAGCGCTCAAGAAGCCCTTGAACTGTTGTGGGGCTGTATTGAAAGGCTTAAGGAGCCAGATGTAAACGCCCAGGAGATCCGTAAAATAAGGCTGTTGTTGGCTGCCATTAAAGCCTACGTGGTCCTTGCAACCGACTATCTTTTAAGGCTGGAACAGATGGAAAGGCAAATGCTGCGTATAATGAAAAGCCAGCTTGAAGAGTTCAAAGTTTTCCTTGAAAGGGCGGAAACCCCACAAGAAAAAGCAGTTTTTGAAGAACGCATCCGCGATTTAGAGGAGGGCATAAAACAGTTTATGGAGGCTGGAGTCCGCGCAGCCAAAAGAAATGCTGACTTGAGGCGGATAAGCATTGGAAAGGTTAGAGCAACACGCAAGACGCCTTGAGGACAAGCTTGAAAAGGCTTTAACACGGCAGCGCCTCGAATGGATAAGGCAAGTCTTCAATGAAGCCCAAAACAAATATGGCTTCAAAAGCCTCGGCGAATTAATCGCCTTCATAGTGGACCATTCAGGCGAAATCTACAAAGCTTAACATTCTGGACATGGCATTTTTACGCTTTTAGAGCTGGGCTTAAACCTTCAAAACCGCTTAATTCTGAAGCTCACAATCTTACCCCTAAACATCGATAACCTTAAAGGCTAACAAAATATAGGGGAAGCAACAGTGGGGTAGACTTCTTTTAAGACCGTTAATGTTTCCATCTCTGCAGCTTGAAATCCATTCAAAAACAAGTGAAATCTGCATTAAAATGCAACGCCAAGTAAAAAGAAGAAGCTCCGCCTTAATTTTACCCTACCCCCTTTCATGTTTATATAATTTGTCAATACAAAACGTTTATACAGTGCAGCATATGCCTAAAACGTTTAAGGCTTTCAGATTCAACCCAGAACTTTACAACAATTTTAAGCAACTGGTTTCTGCCAGCGGCTACACTGTGACCGGAGCCCTCGAAAAGTTCATGACCGTCTCAGTTGAAAACGGCATCTTAACCTTTCCAACAGCCAGAAGCCTCGATTATGAAGCCCAAGCAAAGATCCTGCTTGCTTGGTATAAACAGGGACAATACTGGTATGTGGGCGAGGATCAAGAAGAAATAAGCATTCCAGGAAGACTTTTGACATTGCTGCCCCTAATCCACAGCGCTGAATTGAAAGCGCAAATAGAAAAGGCATTAACAAAGCCCAAACGGAAATCTTAGCAACCATTTTCAACGCCTTATGAAAACGCAACCCCTCAGAAACTTCCAAAAAACAGCATAACAGACAGAAAAATGAGACTCAAAAACACGTGAACTTTTCAACATAAAATGCCCCATTCTTTAGCCCAAACCCACGTGGAAATTTTAGAGGCTTCATGGAAGAAGAGCCTCGATGGGCTTCACATAAGCGGAAAACAGAAAAAAGGGGAATTTGCGGGAGAAATCTCCAACTTGTTTATGTTGCGCCCATAAATAGAATTTTCTTTCGCAAAATGAAAACAGAATGGGCAAGCTACAGCCCAAACGGAAACCTAACCATAAACACCCTAACAAAATACTTGCCACAAAACCTAATCGAATACATCATACACCACGAAATAACCCAATCAAAAGAAAGAAAACACAACAAAAACTTCTGGAACACAATCGCCCGCAAACAATAAAAGCTTTAAACAAACAGATACGAGAACAAAATGTTGTAGATATTGTGGATTAAAATAAAGGGTTTATTTTTTTAGTTCTTGCAGAAGTTTTTCTGTTCTTGTTTTTAGGTATTTGGCTATGTTATCTTGTGTTGTTTCGTTTGCTTCTTTTTGTTCCAGCAGTTTTTCTTCTATGGTTTTTATTAGTTTTGCTGGGTCTACTGGCTTGATGAAGTAAGCGCTTGCTCCGTCATTTAGGGCGTCGATGGCGTTTTGAAGCTGCGTATATCCCGTAAGCATTATTTTCACCATTTTTGGTGTAGTCTCACGCATTGCTTTTAGAAGTTTTGTTCCTTCCATGTCTGGGAGTCGGATGTCAAGGATTGCCAAGTTGTAGATTTTTTCTTTGGATTTTTCGATGGCTTCTTTTCCGGTGGATGCTGTGTCTACTTCGTATCCTCTGGCTTCCAAGATTACTTTTAGGACTTCTGTGATGCTTTGGTCGTCGTCTACTACCAGTATTTTAGTTTTTTCCTCTTGCATTTTCACTTTCACCTCCGATTTCCAGTTGAATCTTGTTTGGAAAGTGTTAATTTTCCATTATTATAGATCTCCTTTAACTTTTTAATCTCTTTTGCAAAGACAACTGGTCCTTCAAAATTTGGCGGATTTAAACCAAGTTTGATGTAAAGTGCCTTTACAATTGCTTTTTCCAGTATGGGTGCAGAGCCGAGTATTTGTCCTCTACCGCAACCAAGAAGTTTCCTTAACATTTGAGAGAAAAATTCCAAATTATTTCTTGAAATATCCTTCAGGGGAAAACCTATTTTTTCAAAATATTCATAAATTATGTTCGTGTTTATATCTCCTAAACTGTATCTGAACACCTCATCGATTACTTGATTGAGCAGATTGTCAAATTTATCCAAGTTAAACTCACTTATACTTTGCCGATAGGCATTATGAAAATTTAAATTTTAAAGAATTATGGAGCCAGAATATTTACGTAAAATAAGTTGCAAATCACGCATTAATTTTTGTTGCAAAAGTTTGAAGAGCCTCAGATATCACTTCTTGTTTTATCTTGGTTTTTTGCGGGTATGGAAATCTTAACGTCACAGTTGTTTTTTTGCCAACACTGCTTTCTATAACAAGTTTTCCTTCATGGGCTTCCATTATTCGGTTGCAGATTGCCAAACCAAAACCCATGCCTTTTGCCTTGGTTGTGAATAGAGGCTTTCCAATATTCTCTAACTTTTCTTTAGGTACACCCACTCCAGTATCTATAAAGGATATTTCGATGTAGTTTTGCATTTTTCTGCTTTTTACCGTAAGTTTGCCTCCTTCCGGCATAGCCTCCACCGCATTCTTAATAACGTTGACAAAAACTCTGACAACCTTATCCGGGTCAACTTTCATTTTATGGCTTTTACATGTCTTGTCTATTACCTGAATATTTTCGGGCACATGGACTAATGTCAAAGCTTTCTTCAGTAAAACCTTTACATTAGCCATTCTTAACCTTAATTTTATTTCACGAGAGTATTCTTGAAGATCGCTTACTATTTTGTCTGTGTAGCGAAGGTTTTCTTCTATTATTTTCAGCATTTTCGTTTCAGTGTCGTCAAGTTTTGGCTCCAACCTGGTTTTTAGATAGTACACTGCGCCGGCTATCCCCATTAAAGGATTACGAATGTCGTGAGCAACCATTTGAGCGAGTTCACCGATGGCTGCAAGTCTTTCAGATTGCACGAGCTTCGCTTGGGTTTCTTTCAATTCTTGTTTAATTGATTCATGTAGTTCCCGAAATATTTTCTCTGACCGTTTCCTTTGAGTAATGTCTCTGGCGATGACTTGGATGCCTACAACTTTATCGCCAATCTTAATGGGATTACTATTATATTCTACAAAAATTCTTACTTTAGGAGTGACTATTTCAACTTCGCTTTTAACCGGTTTCCCTTGTTTCGCAAGCTTAAGATCTTTTAAAATTTTTTGCCAGAAATCCTGTTGAATAAGATCACGGACGTTCAATCCAATAATTTCTTCTCTTTTTAAACCATACTTTTCGGCGGCTTTGTTTAGCTCTAATATTTTCCCTTTTAAATCTAACACGGCAATGATATCGCTTGCATTTTCAAAAATATTTCTATATTTTTCTTCAGATTCTCTTAATTCTTTTTCCATTTTCTTTTTTTCGGTAATATCCCTTACAATGAAGGATAGGTATGTTTTATTTCCAAGATTCAAAACTGAATAATTGACCTCAACTGAAAATGCGCTTCCACCCTTTCTAATTCCCACAGTCTCAAAAGTTTCTCCACGAAACGTATTTTTTATAATTGCAAATTCTCCCGTTTGCATCTGCTTTATGTCAGACCATTCAGGCATAATTTGGGTTAATGGCTTGCCAATAATTTCTTCTGCAGCATATTTGAACATTTTTTCTGCCGCCTTATTCCAGAAAGCTATTTTTCCGGTCATATCTACAGAAATTATGGCATCAAGCAGATAATTCGCTATGAAATGGAAGAGCCCAATATTATTTTTGTAACTGCCATGCTCATCAAGCGGCAAGTTGCTGTTTTTAGGCATGTATAACCCTTAAAGTATTCTGTTGAAATAATCGTTGAGTTTTTTATGTTCCATTTAGCCGTAAATTTTTTATGAACTCTCATTATGTATTATTAATTATTATAAACACTGATGTATATGCAAACTTTTAATTTCGACCCTTAATTTTAGTTTAACAAACTATATATTCTTGTAACAGTTTTTAGTAACTACCATTGGTGGTTACCTTGTGCACTTATCAGCTACCTAAGGTAAGCGCACGAGATTCGACTTATGAAAACTGTGACCCACTAAATATTGGGCGGGTAATGATATTTGACGAAAACCAAAAAATTTATGGTTTGGTAATCAAAGCAGAAACACAGATAGGTGCGCTTCGAAAAATTTCTGAATTAGCTGAAAAACTTAACATCATTATACGCTACATTCAATTTTCCATGACGAAAATAATTGAACCTAGCGTTACTGCAATAGCCTTTTTAGATTTTTCAAAATCAAATGTTTCGCCAGAAGAAGCTTTAAAACTTGTCAAAAAGTTAGAGTTTGTAAAAATGGCTAAACTCATAAAGCCTCATAAAAAAGGCATAATTTTCGACGATTACTTCTTCCCCCTAAATGTAGGAGAAGAGAGAGCAGTCATATTCAGAAAAACAGTTTATGAAGCCCTAATGGAAGGCGTAAGAGAAAAATTTGGATCAGCAGGAGAAGCAATACTATATTATATAGGATTCACGATAGGCTACCAAGTTTGTGATAGAAACTTGAAAATAGCACATTCCAAAGATGCAGAAGACCTGATTAACTTATCAAAGGCTATGTTTAAGACGTTTGGCTATGGAATAATAGACAATGCTAAGATAGACTTTAAAGAAGCGAGGGCGCAATTGCGAATACACCACAATTTTGAGTGTGGATTAGGAAAAAACAATGGAAAACCTCACAGCCAATTTGTAAGAGGCATCTTAGCTGGATTTTTCACCCAAATATTTGGAAAATCAGTAAATGCCCAAGAAACCAAATGCTTAGCAAAAGGGAACTCTTATTGCGAATTCACCATCAAATAACTTCCAAGTCAAAAAATTTATAAATTTATGTTTCCAAATTTTCATGTATAAAAATGCTTAATGGAGAAGGATTTCCCCCTTGACAGGGGAAGGAAAAGGCAAAGTTATTGACAGAGGCAAGAAATATAAAAAAATTTTCATTTATATACCCAAAGAAGTAGCTTCAGACACCAGCTTCCCGTTTAAAATAGGCGACCATGTAACAGTAAAAATCGAAGGAAAAAAATTAATCATAGAAAAGAAACAATAAAATCTTTAGAGCATCAACGCTTAACTGTTCGCCCAAAAATAATCAGATAAGAATCAATAGAAAAAGAGAGGGGTTTTGCGGGAGATTTCTCCACGCTGTGGTGGGTTCAAACCCGGCCCTCGGCACCAATAGGTTCTAAATCAGAAAATACACGAGCAATGCCGATGCAAAAGTCAGTAAGAATGAAGGTATTACATATTTGTAGACTTTGCCTAAGGGGCATTTG
>Ga0172366_10002518_pt1 | contig 14373 bp, 17 predicted proteins | sample LakKivSesite69cm_FD_114533 | JGI IMG/M metagenome (GOLD analysis project Ga0172366, IMG submission 114533) | Sediment microbial communities from Lake Kivu, Rwanda - Sediment site 69cm | ecosystem: Environmental > Aquatic > Freshwater > Lake > Sediment | place: Rwanda: Western Province, Lake... | reverse complement strand
GCGGAACGGCATGGTCAGTCACCTCCTTTGGGCGTTGGGAAAGATGTCAAGATGGACATCCAAACTATTGGACGCCCAAAACGGTCAACCGTTGCAGGACCTAGTTTTCAGACAAGCTGCATAGTAAATGATTATGACACGGCTGCGAATCATGGCCAGCCGAGGATGACGAGACTGCGATTGTCGAAGTCCGGGCGAGCATCAGGCGGCCGAGGTTGACGGGCGGGCGATCGTGAACCCACAGAAAGCGGCGCAGAGCCGGCATGCGACCAGAAAATCCTCACTCTTCATTCTTCCTTCCTTAATCCTGAGATTGCCAAACCACGCGGTTCATTTAAATGAACCGCGACCTTTCCCCTTCTATCATCTAACATCCCGCCCGCGAGTCCGGGAATCCGGCCGATGGCTGAGATTGCGATTGTCGAAGTCCGGGCGGGCATCCGGCGGCCAAGGTTGACGGACGGGCGATCGTGAACCCACAGAAAGCGGCACGGAGCCGGCATGCGACCAGAAAGGATGGAAGACGGAGGAATGAAGATGGAGGAGGCGATTCTGCTCACCCCTGTCGGCCGGACCCGACCCTGCCCGCATCCGACCTTGCGATTGTCGAATGCCGGGCGAATTGACCGTTCGCCTGACGACCAAGATCGACAAGGCCTTACCCAAGTGGCCGGTTGCTTGACGTTTGTCGAGCAGGCGCTATTCTAGACCGTGGCTGCGAGAATCGTCCCCTTGTGCACAATCGGTTGCGAAGGCAGGACGCCTGACGACTTGGCTGCAGCCCTGCAGCGCAACGGTGTGGCTCGCGTCGTCGACGTCACCAAGAAGCTCAACGAGCTGCTCCGCAAGGTCAAGTCCGACTGGAGGTTAGGGTAGCCATGTGGTGCTTCATTGACGAGTCTTGGGCGGAGCACCATCACGGCGGTCGAGTGGGAGTCATCTTCGCGGTGGCCGTGGCTGGCACGGCCATACCAGTTGTCGACCACGAGCTCTACTCCGTCCGGAAGCAGTGGTACGGCCCCGACCACGCCAAAGACGCAACGATAGAGCTCAAGGGGAGCGCATTGCTCTCGAAGTCAAGCTTCAGACTCGCTGCACATCTCCAGAGCCAGCCGCACAGGAACCACTGCGTCGCGCGCGAGGTTCTCACGTTCTGCGGCAACAAACGACAGTCCCTGCGTCTGAACGCCTTCGCGGCCATTGTGTTTGGTGCCGATCCAAAGCTGGATTGCCTTGACCCTCGGAGGCTGGAGCTGCCGTTTCGTGACATGCTGGTCAGCATCTCCGCGTGCTGTGCTTCTTCTCGTAGCGGAGATAGAGTGGTGTTTGTCATGGACCAGAGGGGCCGCGCGTAGACGGGTATAGCCGTAAGTGTGCACAACTTCGTCGCCGGCGTCGGCTTGACCAACATCATACCATATCCGTACTTCGCGGTCTCCAACGTCGCCCCGCTCGTGCAGGTTGCCGACATCTGTGCGTACATCACCGCCCGGCGGGCAGTCGGAGATCCTCACTTCCTGCAGCCATGGTGGAATGACGTGAAGCGCATGCAGTGGGCCGGTAGAGTTGCGGGAAAACTCCGATACGGATTTCGGCGCTACGACCAGATCGGGCGCAGCGACTTCAAGCCGCGCCCGCAATGGTGACAAGAAGAAAGAGGAGTTGGGAGCCTCTTGTCGAGGCCGTGGCAGGACCGGGCAGGTCCCTCACCAACTCCAGTTCGATTATATTCCCCTGCGGATAACAAGTCAAGCACTCTTGCTCTCAACAAATATGCGAGCCACTTTGCGAATTCCGCCCGTCCATTTGACACGGCCGACCGCGAGTCCGGGAATCCGGCCGATGGCTGAGATTGCGACTGTCGAACGCCGGGCGAGCATCCGGCGGCCAAGGGAAGGCGAGGGGGAAGGCGAGGGACACCTCCTAGATTTCTAATCCGAAGCGCGTCAAGGGCATCGGCCGCGCGCCGGCAGTAGCCATTTCGGATTGTGGATTGCGGATTGGCGGGTCAGACAGGACCGGAGACGTTCGAGGTCCTAGATTCGAGATTCCAGCTCAGCCGCGCACCGGGCGCGCCCTCCGACAGGTGGTCAGCCGTCGGTTCGAGCCCGCAACCTCATCCAGCCGGTTGAAGCCGGCCCCGCTCCCGGTATAATACCTTAAGCGCCCCGCCCTCCATGAACATCATTCACGCCGAGAGCCTTACGAAGCGGTTCAAGGATTTCACCGCCGTAGACCATCTGGATTTCGACGTCGAGAGCGGCGAGGTCTTCGGGTTCCTCGGCCCGAACGGCGCGGGCAAGTCCACCACCATCAAGATGCTCATCACCCTCATCCGGCCGACCAGCGGCACGGCCAGGATTGACGGGCACGACATCGTGCGCAATGCCGGCTCGGTCCGCCACACCATCGGCTACGTGCCGCAGATGATATCGGTCGATGGCACGCTGACCGCCTACGAGAACCTGATGCTGATGGCGCGGCTTTACGAAATCCCCCGGGCCGAACGCACGGAGCGGGTGCGCAAAACACTCGCATTCCTCAGGCTCGAAGAGCACACCGACTCGTTGGTGCGGACTTTCTCCGGCGGCATGATAAGGAAGGTAGAGATAGGGCAGGCCATGCTCCATCGTCCCAAGGTGCTGTTGCTCGACGAGCCGACCACCGGGCTCGACCCGGTTGCTCGGCAGGAGGTCTGGGAGCATCTGTTTGAGCTACGGAAGCGTGCAGGCACGACTGTCTTTTTCTCCACCCACAACATGGAGGAAGCAGACGATGTCAGCGACCGGCTGGCGGTGATGAATCGAGGGAGAATCGCGGCCTCGGGCACCGGGGCCGAGCTGAAGGCAAAGACCGGGAGGCCGGACGCGACGCTGGAGGACGCGTTCGTCCTCATCACCGGCAACAAGCTGGAGGTGTCGGGCGATTTCCGGGAAATCCGCCAGGTGAGACGAACCCAGAGCCGGCTCGGATGAGGGGGCGGGAGCCGGGAACCAGTGACCGGAAGTCAGGAGGCGTGGTTTGTTCCATTCCATTGCGCAGACGTTCAACAAGTCCTTCGTATTGGCCGAGATGGAGGCGCGCAAACTCATCCATGACCCGACCGAGCTCGTTTCGCGCGCCATCCAGCCGATTCTGTGGCTGGGCATCTTCGGCGAGGCGCTGAGCAAGACACGGGCGATACCGACGCCGGGCCTGACCTATCTCCAGTTCATCGCGCCCGGCATCCTGACCCAGTCGGTCGTGTTCGTTGCCATCTTCTACGGCCTGTACATCATCATGGACCGCGATACCGGAACGTTGCAGAAGCTGCTCGTGTCGCCGACTCCGCGCGTCGCCCTGGTCTGGGGAAAGATGATATCGGCCGGGCTCAGAGGTCTGAGTCAGGCGCTGGTCGTGTTCCTCTTCACGCTCATCCTCGGCATCAAGTTGCACATCACCGTCGTAACCGTGCTTGGGGTGTTCATCCTCATCATGCTCGGGGCGAGCTTCTTTTCCGGCCTCTCGATGATTATCGCTTCGATTGTGAAGACGCGGGAGCGGTTCATGGGCATCGGCCAGGTGATAACGCTGCCGCTTTTCTTCGCCTCGAACGCCATCTACCCCATTAACATCATGCCGGCCTGGCTGCGCGCCGCCGCAACCGTGAACCCGCTGAGCTACATGGTAGACGGGCTGCGGACGTTGATGCTCTTCGGCAGCACCAAAGGAGTAGGCGTCGACGTCGTCGTACTCGCCGCCGTGTCTCTGGTCATATCCGGGCTCAGCGCCTGGCTCTACCCCAAAGTAGCCATCTAGCAGCCCGACCTGCGGTCAGCAGGGAGTCCGTTTCGGCGCCCGCCCCTGACGAAAGACGGAGCAGGCTCGCGCCTTACCGGCTGCAGTTGCCCCGGGCCTAGAAAAGCCCCTGTACCTGGCGTCCGGCCGGGTACTCGACCGTGAACTCGTAGTCAATCATGAACTTGCCTTTAGTCTCAAGCGTGGGTTTCCAGGTGTAGGTCCCTTTGTCTTTGTCTTCTTCGAGGTACTTCGGCTCGACCTTTGCGACCGTCACCTTGATTTCGCCCTGCTGTGAAACCGGCACCTGTTCCACCACCTTGATGGTGACGGGCTTAGGCGTGTAGTTCTCGACCGTGGTTCGGTACACGAAGCTCTGCTTCTCGGTCTTGGAGAAGAGCCCGCCTTTGGACTTGAAGCTCTTGACCAGCTCCCGCTTCACTTTGACCCGCTCGTCGATACCGAAGCTCATAAGCGTGGACTCCTGCGGGGCGACGTTCGGAATCCAGGTCGACCCCGTGTACTCGTCACCGACATGCGTGTTGCCGCTGCCGGCGAGAAACACGAAGTCGCTGGAGTTGACCATATTGCCGGTGAGGTACGCCTGCTGTCCCGAGCGCGGCAGCGTGTAATACTCAAACTCGGCCGGCAGGGCCGCCTGCTTGAGTCCGAGCTTCTTGGCCTGCTCGCCTGACTTCAGGCTCACGCGCCCGGGAACAACGTACTGGAGCGAGACACCGGTCTCGACCGGCTGAATCTCCTCAGCCTGTTCGGCCGTGACCCCTGCCTGGCGTCCCATCATGTCGGCCGCTCCCGGCGCCGCCAGCGGCAGCCGCTTGAATTCTGCTGCTGGCGTGACGCGCGCGAGGGACAGGTACCATGGATACGGCTGCGGAGCGGTGTTGCCGAGCACAGGCGTTGTCGTGGACAGAACGACGCGCACGTTCTCCCAATCCTCGCCGGTACGCTGCGCGAGCTTGGCGAAGTAGGCGACATTGACCTTGGACTCGCCGGGATTCGCCCTGAGCTCGTAGTAAGGGCTCCAGTTCGCTGCGTTCGGAATCACGTAGGTTAGCTCGACCCCGTAGGCGCCGGCGTCGGCTGAGTAGTTGAACCTGACTTCCTTGCGGTTCTCGACCGCTGCCTTCGCGTCGCTGTATTCCCGCCTTGCCGCCTCAACCTGCTTCTGCATCTCCTCTTTCTCGCGTGCCAGTCTCACCTGCCGCGCCTTGACTTTCATCAGCTCGTCGCCGACAAAGGCCAGTGCTCCGCGCCACGACTCGGTCGCGACCTTGCCCTGCTGCAGCTCTTTAGAGATGATCTCCGGCGCGCCCAGTTTGACGGAGTTGAGGAACTCCTCCTTGGCCTTGAGCACCGCGCTCTCGTCCTCCAGTCCCTTGAGTTGGTCCTCGAGGTCCTGCAGCCTGGCCTGCAGCCGCTTCACCTCGGGCGTCGGCTCGGCAAGGTACCCGCGCCGAAGCTGCACCTCGCCGACGCGGATTCCCGGCGCCTTGACGCGGACGCTGTTGTCATCCAGCGCACCGGGCAGGCCGGAAAAAGCCAGCTCGCCCGAGCCGGGCACGGTCACGCTCGCCGTCCTCACTACCAGCACCTCGTGTGGGTAGACCACGACCGAGTCCACCTGCGAATTCACGGCCAATGCCTGTAGTACCAGCAGTATTACGAACATGTAGCCTCCTTATCCTTGCGGAATTCCCAGTCACCAGTGACCAATTCCCAGTCAAGCCCCAATGACGGAAATGGCCAAAGGAACTTGGAAATTAGGAATTGGCAATTAGTCATTTTCTCAATCTACCTTGGCCGCGGTCGGCTCATTCCGACCGGCCAGACGCAATGGTCGCGCCTCCAAGCGTAACGTCGCCCTGCCAGAACACGACAGCTTGGCCGGGTGTAGGCGCCCACTGCGGTTCATCGAATGTAACGCGCACGCGCCCGCCGTCAAGCGTCTCGACCAGTGCCTTGCCGCCGCGCCCCTGGTAGCGAACCCTGGCCTCAGCCCGAAGGGGCTCGGCCGGAGGGGTTCCCGACACCCAGCTTGCGTTCCCGGCCTCGACCACTCGCGCCCGCGCTTCGGCCTCGGTTCCTAGCACCACCGCGTTCTTCTCAGAATCGAGCCGTACAACGTACCGCCGCTCGCCGAATGCAAGTCCCAGTCCTTTCCGCTGCCCGACCGTGAAGCCGGCAATCCCTGCGTGTTGCCCCAGCACGTTGCCGGCTGCGTCCAGAACCGGTCCGGGGCGGAAAAACTCGGGCCGCCGGGTCCTGACAAATGCCTCGTAGTCATTACCCGGCACGAAGCAGATGTCCTGGCTCTCAGGTTTCTCAGCCACCGGCAGGTCGAGCCTCCGCGCGATGTCCCTTACCTCGGACTTGGTGAGACCGCCGACCGGCATCAGCACGCGGCTCAGTTGTTCCTGGGTCATCGCGTAGAGGAAGTAGGACTGGTCCTTCCCGGCGTCCACACCCTTCAGGAGCTGCCAGGCAAATGGGGACTGTCCCTTCGCGGGGCCCTGCGCGACTCCCAGGGACTGTCCCCCATTTGCCGCGGGGCAGGTTTCTTGTGGGCCGGAAAACGGGGACAGTCCCTCGGAACGCGAGGACGCGCGGTACAGTCCCCGTTTTCCGGTGATGTCCCGCGCCACAACGCGGGCGTAGTGGCCGGTGGCGATCAGCTCCGCACCCAGTTGCGGCGCCCGGCCCAGCAGTTCCGTGAACTTCAGGACTTCGTTGCACCGCAAGCACGGGTTCGGTGTCCGACCGCGACCATACTCAGAGCAGAAGTCCTCGATGACCGAGGCCTCGAACTCCCTCCGGAAGTCCCACGTGTAGTGCGGGAACCCGAGCTTCGCCGCCACCCGGGCTGCGTCGCGCGACCCCTGGAACCCGCAGCAACCTCGCCCGCCCTCCTTGGCCGTCGGCTGTCGGCCGTCGGCTGTCGGCTCGTCGTAGAGCCGCATCGTGACGCCGACGACGTCGTATCCCTGCTCCTTGAGCAGAGCCGCAGCGACTGAGGAATCCACCCCGCCGCTCATGGCCACGAGCACCCGCATGTTCGAGCCTGCTACGCGCTGGACAATGTTGGAGCGACCGCCCAGTCGGTTGTCCTCAGTCAGCTCGCAGATTACCGGCTATCTTGCGGCGAAGTGTTTCCCAGAGTCCGTTGTGCACATGGTCCGGCATGTCCGGCATGTCCGGAATCGGCCTCAGCTCTCTGATGACGCGGTCCAACCACCTCATGCTGCGCAGCAGCCGGGCACATTGAGGGCACGACTGGAGGTGCTGTAGGAGTTCGCGCGTCGCCTCCTCGTCCAACTCGCCGCAGGCGTACCCTGCGATACTCTCGTGCAGATCCGCGCACTCTCGGCATTCCGCATCCCCCGCAGCCACGTCTCGCCGAGTCGTCACCCAGAGTTCCCGGCGTACTGCGACCGGCATCTCGCGATCCGGTTCCAGGCTGCAGTAGTGGACCAGCCGCTTCAGGCTGCGAAGCAAGGTAGCGCACTCGCTGCACGACTGCGCGTGAAGCAGCAATTCGCGGGTCCGCCCGGTGTCCGCCTCGCCGCGCATGTACTCGGCAATCAGCTCGCGGCCTCTTGTGCACTCGGGGCGCATACTGGATCTGATACGGCGTTTCCTCATGCGAACTCTGTTGTCTGCAGTCCGTTCGTGGCCTGTGGTGTACCCGTGACTCTTCCTGGTGGTTTTCTTTCTCCTCTTCACACGCGCTCCATTACGCTCTTCCTGCCAATTGCTTTCTCAGCACCAGCCGGACGCGGTGCCGGGACCGTTTCCACATATCCCGCGAGTTTCTCTCTCAGCACCAGCCGACCGCGGTGCAGACGGGACTTCACGGCCGCCACCGACAGCTTCAGGTGTTTGCTCACTTCCTCATTGCTCAGCCCTTCGAGGTCACGCAGCTCCACGACCGAGCGGTAGTCCTGGGGCAGCTCGTCAACCGCCTTCTGGATCGCGGCGCGGAGTTCACGCTGCTTCATCAGCTTCTCGGGGCCGTACTTGACATCCGGTATCTCGAACGGCAGGTCGCCCGCCTCGTTCACCGGCTGGTCCAAGGATACCGTCTGCACCTTCTCGCGCTTCCGCAACCTGCTCAGACTCACGTTGGTCGCAATCCGGTACAGCCAGGTGAAGAAAGACGACTTGAACTGGAACCTGCCAATGAACCGGTACGCGCGCATGAACGCGTCCTGCAGCGCCTCGCTGGCGTCCTGCTCGTTGCCCATCAAACGGTAAGTGATGTTGTAGACCTTCCGTTCGTAGCGGCGCACCAGCTCCTCGAACGCCTCGGTGTTGCCGGCTTGGACCCTTCGCACCAACACATCGTCAGGCACGGGTAGTGCCGGAGCGGCGACCGCGAGCTGCTTGTGTTCAGCCATGGGTTAGCAGTTAGTAGTTAGGGGTTCCGACTCCTCACTCCTCACTCCTCACTCCTCACTCCTCACTCCTCATTCCTCATTCCTCATTCCTCACTCCTCTCTTCACGGCAGTGCCGGCGCCACCCGCTGCCCACGCATGCGGCCTGGCGAATTGTCGAAGACCTGTACCACATGGTAGATGACGCCGATTGACCTCCGCGGCGACTGGCCATGGAAGTAGTCGTGCACCAGGTTGATGTACTCCACGACCTGCTTCTCGTAGTCGCTGAGACCGGGGTCATCGGGGTGGAGCATCTGGGCCACGCAGCGCAGTTCATACGACTTGGGCAGGTCCAGGAACACGACCGCGACTCCCGGGTCGACCATCTGGTTCAGGAAGGTGTGGGTCTCGAAGTTGGGTTGGGAGTAGAGCTCGAGCGAAGCCTGCTTGGTGCGGTCGTAGATATCGGTCGCCTTGGTGTAGAGACTGTCCAGCAGGGCGAGCTTCTTCTCCATCGGGTCGTCCCAGGTCTGCTTGAGGAGGGTTATCATCTCCGGCAGCTTTTCGGGCGTGGGCAGCCACCCGGTTCCTTTCACGGCGTTGTTGATGTCGAACTCCGAGTCCTTCCGTTTCATGCCGTGGCTTGCGACCATGGCGTTGTGCGGCCCGGAAATCTCCGGCTGGAACATCGCCGACATAGCGCCCTCGGGCATGGCCATCATCTTCTTCAGCATCGCGAGCTGCTCCCGTCGCTTCCCGAAGTCCCATTCGCAGAAGTCCTCGGGCAGGCTGACGACCGCAAGGTCCCGCCACTGGCCGCCAATCTTGCCGCGAATGATGCCGTCCTTGAGCCTGGACACATCAACCACGTCCTGGTGGAACCAGCCCGACCAGGTGCCGCGCTTGCCCGTCGGGTCGGTCGTATCCGGCGTGAACTTCACGTCGTGCCAGAAGGCCAGCGTGCCGTGCTCCAGGTTCTTCATGTCCGGCGAGACGGCTGCCGGGACGTTGCCGGCTTTACCGCACGCCATCACCAGGACCGCGGCCAGCATCACTGACAATAGCGTTCTCATTCATGCCTCCTTGGGTCTGACTTCCGCACTCCGATCCCTGATTGACCTCTTCCGCACGCAGCCGCCGCGTCACCACCGGCAGGCTCTTGCCCGAACGGTTCACAGCGACGTCAAACAGCTTCACGATTCCGAACCCCAACGCCAGCCCAACCCCAGCCAGGATTCCGGACCAGGCATCCCTGCGTAACACCAGCCCGCCGATGAGCACGCCGGCGACCATGAGCAGCACCGGTATGCCGAAGACAAGCAGATTGGACTTGGCGCCGGTTCCTTCAGCGACTTCGAGTTCGACCGTGTCGCCCGCGGCTGCCCCGACCTTGTTCACCGCGAGCACCCTGCGTGCGCTCGTGCCGGTCCAGTTGCACATGCCGTGCGCGGGGCAATGCTCGCACTCATCCCGGGTCGCGACCTCGACCTCGGCCCGGTCATCGCGGCTGCTGATTATCCGGCCGACTTCGCGCATCTGGTTCGCTCCAAATCGATACCAGTCTACGTGCCTGACGCGCGGGGTCAAACGCGACGCCGGCCGCTTCTATCCGTTCGGGGTCTGGGATTGCTGCGGGGGCGGAGGCGGGGCCTTGAGCCTGGCCCTGCGCCGGGCCTGCTGCACTTTCAGGTTGACGTACATGATGAAACCGGTCACCGCTTGAACCATGAGTCCCAGCCCGAGCAGCACCGCGACGACCGCGCCCGGTATTTCAAGCGCGCGGGCGTTCACGGACTTGAACCAGGCGTGGACGGTGAGGAAAAAGGGGGTTGTTCCGTCGAGCCGCAGCCGTGTCCCGCCGGCCGCCTGCAAGAGGACCTGCGGCGCAATCCACACTGCGGTTACCCGATGCAGCTTTCTCAGTCCAATCATGGCCTCTCCTCACCCGGCCCCGCATAGGAGTTGAAGAACATGACCCGCTCCAGCGGCAGCCGCTCGGGCCGGGTCTTCTCCGATTCGACCTGCTTCGGCGAGAGCACCGGGTTGATTGTGTCGGCGTGCCGTCCGACATTCACGAGCGTTATCACTTGCATCCGGGCAGGAATGCCCAGTACCTGCCGCACCGCTTCCGGGTCGTACCCGGCTATCGGGTGCGCCACCAGGCCGAGCTCGGTTGCCCGCAGAATCAAGAACGCTGTCTGCATCCCGGTATCGAACAGGTAGTATTCGCGGTCCTTGATGATGCAGTCTGCCTCCTTTTCGGCAAAGACCGCGACGATGAGTGAATCTGCGTGACACCAGGCGTTGCCCTTGTTGAAGACCGGCTTCATCCGTTCGAGCATGGCCGGTTCCCAGACAAACACGAACCGCGCCGGCTGATTGTTGTTGCAGGTCGGCGCGAGCTGGGCGCACCGCGCCAAGTCCCGCACCAACTCCTCGGTTATATCGACGGGTGCGAGCGACCGGTAAGACCGCCGCGTGTTGATTACTTCGATGACATTCATGGTTCCTCCAAAACCTCCCAGCAATTCCGCCCTCTGAACCGACGTCCGCTACACGGTCATTGTCTTCGCCTTGACTCCCTTGATTTGGTTCAGGTCGGCCTTGAGCGCGGCGACCTCCTTCGCGGTGCCGCAGAGCTGCAGGAGCGCCGGGCCGTCTTCGGCGCAGACGTCTCCGGTCTCGTGCATTCCGACTCGCAGTCTGATGATGCAGCCGTGATTCGTCAGCACCTGCTGACCCTTCACCGCCTCCGCGGTGCGCTTACTGATAACAACCGCCGTTACCGTCCTGCATTTCATGGTCCGGAGCTCCTTTCCCTCCGTGAATCGTCATTCGACATTCGTCCTTCGTCATTCCTTTGCCGTCACCGGCGACGGCAAAGGTATATGTCCGCCTCCAGCATCGTGTCGTTGTTCGCGCCCGTGAAATAATGGTGAACAAAGTAGAGGTTGCCGGCGTCATCCAGGGTTGGCTCGCCCGCAAACCGGGCGACAATCAGCTCGGACCGGCCCCAGTTTCCGGCGCTGTCCAGTTTGGAGCGGTAGACGCACGGGCCGATGATGGTGTCGCTCCAGCCCGTGAAGTAGAGCTCCTTCATGTCCGCGGAAAGAAACGGCTGGCCCTCGTCTTTCGGGCCGTTCACGTTCGGCCCCAGGTTCTCGGGCGCGCTCCAGCCCGAGGCGGTCCGCTCCGACTTGAAGAGGTCCAGCCCGCCGTACTGGCCGGTCTTGCCGAAGTACACTGTCCGGTGGTCGGCGCTCAGATGCAGCTCCCCGAACTTGAGCGTCTCGTTCACCTGTGGCCCGGCATTGCGCCAGTTCTCCCACCTGCCGCTATGCCGCGTCGCGCTGTACCAGTCAATCTCGCCGTAGTTGCCGGCCCGAACCGACGCAAACCACATCGTGTCGCCGAGAACGTCTTCACATCCGTCCATCGCCTGACCGTCGCTGAGAATGACGCGCTCCGGCTCGGTCCAACCGGCGCCCTCGCGTCGGCAGGACCAGATGCCGGTCGCGCTGTCGAGCACCTGCCGCTCGACCGGAACCCGCACGTCGGGAGTGAAGAAGAAGTAGAACTCCTGCCCGTCCGGCGTGATGAAGGGTGAATCCTCACCGCCCGCCGTGTTCACGGGCCCCGGCATCGGCACCGGCGCCTCCCATTCCGGGGAAACCGCATACGGCGGATAAGGGTCGGTCGTCGGCGTACCCTTGACCGCGTCAACAGGTATCTTCGCGTACCGGTCGGCAAGAAACGGCCACGGCTTCCGGCAACCGGCGGCGAAAGCCGCCAGGCTCAGCACGACCAGCAACTTCCGGGCGGTCAAGTCTCAGTCTCCTGCCATATCAGGGAATCGGGCCGCGTCATACTGCCCTTGTCGTGCCACACGACCGCCTGCACGTGGAACCGACGTCGGTCCGGCGCAAACGGACTCAGCTAGAGAACTTCACGCCGAGCTTGCGCAGCCCGCGCCGGCCTGAAGGCGTGATATGGAACTCCCGGCCCGACCGCTCCAGCCAGCTTTGCTCGACCAGCGCCGCAGCCAAGAGCGACCCCAGGTGCGAACCAATGTGCGCGTAGAACATGCCGGCGTGACGTTCCACGCAGGCATTGACCTGATTGCGTCCCCCCGCATCGAGCTCCTCGATGGGAACGCCGAGCGCGGCCAGCTCCCGGCGTCCCTTCGGGGTCACCCGCAGCTCGCCGCTGTCGGAACTGATCCAGGCCTTGCGGACCAGGGCGTCGTACAGGCTCTCCCCCAGCGCTCCGCCGATATGGTCATAGCAGACTGCGGCCAATTTCCGAGGACCAACTTTGCTCATAGTGCCAGCCCCTTCGCGATTTCGATTGCCCGAACTGCGACTCCGGCCGGGTCAGGACCGACGAGGAAAAAGAGCGGCTCCTTGCCCCAGCCCCGTGACTCGTAGAAGACCGGCGGCACTCTGCCGCAGGCCGCGACCAAATACTCTACTTTCCACGGAATGGAACCCTTGTCCCTGCCGATGAGCTCTTCGGGCTCGACCGAACGGTCGATGCGGCCGAACTCAAGACCCCTGGCAGCGCAGTAACCCTCGACGTGCTCCGATATCGCCTCGTTCCAACGGAAGTTGAGCCCGGCGCGGATGGACGGGTCGTGACGGCGCGTCTCAACAACCAGCCGGGCCATGTGGTCCGATACCCCGGCGCGTATCGGTCCGGACGCCTTTGGCATCCCGCCCACAACGGTTATGCGGCCATCGACGCCGAGCACCTGGTCCGGGTCTCCCGTGCCATCCGGTGCGTACACCAGGTTCACGCGGACTTCCGGAACCAGGGCGCTGAATTCCCGGCACCCCTCAAGCAAAGCAACCGCCTCTGCGAGCCTTCTTTCCTCATTCGTCATTCGAGCTTCGTGCTTCGTCATTTGCCTCCAAGGGAGGCGAAGTACGCCGGCCAGAACGGGTCCACGACCGGATGCATGAGTTCGGTCTCCCGGTCCCTTTCGACCAGCACCATGCCTTTGCGTGTGACCTCGCCGATTGCCGCGCATGGAATGTGTCTCCGCCGCAGGGCGTCAAGGACCGCGCCGGACTTCCCGGGCCGGCAGAGCACGATGAGCGTGCCCTCGCTGATCGACTTGTAGGGGTCGATGCCGTACAGGTCGCAGATTTCCCTGACGCACGGCATCATCGGTATCGCCTCCTTGACCACGCGCACGCCGAATCCGCCGGCCTGGGCCATTTCGTGCAGCCCACCCCAGAGTCCGCACTCGGTGGCGTCGTGCATCGCGGTCACACCCCTGTTCCGTGCTCCGACGCTGACCGCGGCCAGCGCGTCCTCGACCACCGACATCTTCCAGAAGAGCTTCTCGGCCTTGCGCGCGAATTCGGTCCCGAACTTCTCCTCAAGCCGCCGCGGGAACATCGCGGCAAAGATGCCGGATGCCTCGATGGCCGGCCCCTTGGTGACGATGATGCTGTCTCCCGGCCGTGCAAACCTCGGCGCTACGTAGTCCGAGAGCCCGCCCTCGGCGAGAACGGTGGCGCCGCCGACCATCGGATAGCCGCAGTTGCCGTACCGCGCCGTGTGTCCGGTGACCACCGAGACTCCGTACCGCCGGCACTCTCTGTGCATCGTCTTCCAGACGATTTCGAGCTGCTCCTCGGTGATGTCCATCGGCAGGTTGAAGTCGATGGCAAGGTAGCGGGGCTGAAGCCCGCTCGTCACGACGTCGGATAGCAGGATGTGAATGGCGAACCAGGCGGCCCGCTTCCAGCCGTACTCCGGCACGATGAACACCGGGTCAGTGGTCAGGGCCAGCGCGCGATTCCCGACGCGGATGATGCCGGTGTCCACGCCGTGCATGGGTCCGACGAGCACGTTCCGGCTCTTCGCGCCGAGTCGCGGATATATCAGCTCTTCGAATACCTGCTGGGAGATCTTGCCGATCTCCGGCAGCTTCTCTTTCACTGTCCTAATTCTAGCCTCAAAACGCCTTCGGTCAAACCTCGCCCGTGACCGACCCGGGCAATCCAGAGGTCAGAATCCAGAAATCAGAGCCAGAGCCTCGGCTGTCATTCGAGCTTCCGGCTCTGACATCTAGGAGTCTGTCGGAGGACCGGGCTTAGTTGATGTGGGATTCAGGCTTGATTCGGTGTCGGGTCCGGCAACTCGCATCCGACCGTCGGTTTCGTGTTCCAATCGGTCTTGGACGACGTGGAG